>Ga0075276_10000358_pt1 | contig 12381 bp, 10 predicted proteins | sample SF_Rice_5C_80N_4_FD_69770 | JGI IMG/M metagenome (GOLD analysis project Ga0075276, IMG submission 69770) | Rice paddy soil microbial communities from Twitchell Island, California, USA - SF_Rice_5C_80N_405 | ecosystem: Environmental > Terrestrial > Soil > Paddy field/soil | place: USA: Twitchell... | reverse complement strand
GCATGTCGGGGTCGGGCTCGAGCGCCACGACGTCCACCCCGCGCGCCACGAGCTGCTGCGTCAGCTTCCCGGTGCGCGGCTGCGCGCGTTCGTACGTCTCCGCGAGCGAGCCGAAGCTCGGGGCGTAGTCAGACACGACTGGACGGGCAGAGGTCGTTGACGACGCAGTCTTCGCAGCGCGGCTTGCGCGCGTCGCAGACGCGCCGTCCGTGCCAGATCAGCAGATGCGGGAAGCGTCCCCAATCCTCTCGCGGCACGAGCTTGACCAGGTCGCGCTCGATCTTCACCGGATCCTCCTGCTTGGTGAAGCCGAGCCGCTGCGAGAGGCGGCGGACGTGCGTGTCGACGACGATTCCCTGCGGGCTCCCGAGCTCGGAGGAGACGACATTCGCCGTCTTGCGCGCGACGCCGGGCAAGCGCACGAGCTCGTCGAGCGTCGTCGGCACCACGCCATCGAACTCCTCGAGCAGCATCCGCATCGTGCCGCGCAGCGACTTCGCCTTCTGCCGGTAGAAGCCCGTCGCGAAGATGTCGCGCTCGAGCTCCTCCTGCGGCACGGCGAGATAGTCCTCGGGTTTCCCGTACTTGTCGAACAGCGTCGCGGTGACGCGGTTGACGTTCACGTCGGTCGTCTGGGCGGAGAGCATCACCGACACGAGCAGCTCGAGTGGACCGCGGAACGTCAGCGCGATCGTCGCGTCCTCGTGCTCCACCGCGAGCCGCTCGATCACCGGGCGGATGCGCTCCCGTTTCGGCCCGACGCGCCTCCGCGCCTCACCGACGTAGCTACGAGGCAATGAGCTCCGGAGCATGCTCGCGCAGTCGCGGCCCCGCGCAGACGAGGTCGAGCGCCGGACAGCCGGCGCATGCGAACTCGCTCGGCGTCGGCCGGAAGTCGCCCGCCTGGATCTGTGCGATCGCCTCCGACAGCTCCGCCTCGAGCTCGCCGAGCTGCGCGCGCGTGAACGACGTCGACACGACCGCATCGGGGCGTTCGAGGAAGTGGTAGGCGACCTCGACCTCGCCCGCGCCCGCCCGGAAGCAGGCGAGCGCGTACACGAGCCGCTGCAACCGGTAGTCGCGCTCGACGATCGCGTCCGGCGCCGATTCGCCGAGGACGTTCGTCTTGTAGTCGACGACGAGCGCCTTGCCGTCGTGAAGGTGGAACACGTCGAGGAAGCCGTTGATGAGAACGCCATCGTGCTCGAAGATGAACGGCCGCTCCTTCGTCACACCCTCCAAGACAGCGACGCGGCGCGCGAGCTTCGAGTCGCAGTAGGCGGTGACGAAGCCGCGGACGCGCTCGTCCTCGATGTCGGGCACGACCGGCGCCGCGAGGTCGATCTGCTCGAGCAGCTCGTGCACCGCGCTTCCCACGTCGAGCGCCGACATCTCCGCCACGCCGATGCCGACGACGGGAAGCTCCTTCATGCCGATCGTGTAGCGGGCGTAGTACTTGTACGAGCACTGCTCGAACATCGAGAGCGCCGTGAAGGAGAGCCGGCGCACACGGTGCAGCGGCGGCTCGGGCGGGACGACGAGCGGCGGCAGCTCGGGCGCGGCTGCGGCCGCGAGCTCCTCGAGCGTCGTGAACAGCTCGAGCTGGCCGGCCTCCAGCTCCTCGGCTGGCGGCTCCGGCTCCGCGCGCCAGTCCTCCTCGCGGTGGCGGTCGACGCGTACGAGCAGGCGTGCGTCGCCGCGCACGATCTCCACGGGCCCGTCGGCCTCACCTGCGAGCTCCTCGTCCGCCTGCAGGCGGCCGAGCACCCAGCCGATGGGCGTCGAAGCGTCGGCCGCCTTCTCACGGTCGATCGCCCCGGACACGATCAGCCGCTGCCGCGCGCGCGTCATGGCCACGTAGTACAAGCGCAGCTTCTCCGCTTCGTCCTCTCTCTTGCGCGCTTCCTTGACTTCTTCGTAGTCGAAGGCGCCGCGCCGTTTCGTCGTCACGGGATCGGCGACGCGGAAGCCGAAGCGCCCGTCCGACAGCGCGAGGATCTCGTCGGGCGACGGCGGCGCCTTGTCGCGGCCGGCGTCGGCGACGATCACGACCTCGAACTCGAGGCCCTTCGCCGCGTGGATCGTCAGGAGGCGAACGGCGTCCGCACCCTCCTCCTCGGCGACGGCCTCGAGCTGGTGGGCGCCGAGCGCCTCCTGCTCGCCGACGAACCGGACGAAGCCCTCGACGTCGGGCCCGCGCAGCTCCTCGTACGAGCGCGCGAGCCGCGCGAGCTTGCGCATGTTCGCGTAGCGGCGGCGGCCGTCCCACTGTGCGAGCACGGCGAGGTCGTAGTCGTGCTCGCTGACGACGCGCTCGCACAGACGCTCGAGCGAGAGCCGCGGCAGCGCGGCCGCGAGCCGCTCGTAGCGCTGCCTGAAGGCCCGCATGAGCCGCTCGTCGTTCTCGGAGAGCCCGGGAGGCAGCGACCGCTCGAGGCCCGCGAAGAGAGGCCGCCTCGACGCCGACCGGCGCAGCAGCGCGAGCGCGTCGTTCGAGACGCCGACGAACGGCGACGCGAGCACGGTGACGAGCGCGCGGTCGTCGTAGCGGTTCTGCAGCAGCCGCAGGTAGGCGAGCAGGTCGACGACCTGCTGCTGGCCGAAGTAGCCCTTGCCCGTGGCGCGATACGTCGGGAGGCCGGCGCGGCGCAGCTCCTGCTCGTACACCTCCGCGTCCGTCCCGGCCGCGAAGAGCACGACGATCTCGCCGGCGGCGGCGGTGCCGCTGTCGACGAGCTCGCGCACCCGGCGCGCGATCGCGCGCGCCTCGGCGCGGCGCCAGTGCACGCCGGTGTCGTGGTAGGCGGCCTTGTCGGTGACGAGAAGCTCGACCGGGTGGCCGAAGACCGGGTCGGGGAACTCGGCAGCGGCGGCGAGCGGCTGGAACTCGTCGCCGAAGTGCGAACCGAACAGCTGGTTGACGGCGGCGAGCACCTCGGGGCGCGAGCGGTAGTTGAGCGTGAGCGGCAGCAGCTGCGCCGCCTGCGCGCGCCGCTCGCGGAACACGCGCACGTCGGCATGCCGGAAGCCATAGATCGACTGGAACTCGTCGCCGACGTAGAACAGCTCCGCGCCGTGGCCGCCGAGCAGGTCGATGAGCTCGCACTGCAGCCGGTTCGTGTCCTGGAACTCGTCGACCATGATCGACCGGAAGCGCAGCGCCTCGCGCTCGCGGATGTCCTCGTTGGCGCGGAGCAGGTCGCGCGCGTGCAGCTGCAGGTCCTCGAAGTCGAGCGCGGACTCGCGCGCCTTCTCCTCGGCGTACGCGGCGGCGAATCCCTCGAGCAGCTCCTGCAGGAGCTCGCGGTCCTGCAACGCGGCGGCGTCGAGCGCCGCCTGCTCGACCGCGCGCCGCGCCTCCTCGTAGGCGACCGCGCGGTCTGCGCGGATGCGGAAGCCGGAGAGGTCGAGCAGCCGCTCGGGCCGCGAGTCGCGCTCGAGGAGCGCGAGCAGTTGTGCGGCGGTCTCGTCCGGCAGCGCAGCAGCGGCCGCGCGGAGCTCGGCGATGTGCTCGTCGAGGTCGGGCCGCTCGCCGGTGCCGAGCTCGAGGTCGCGCCCTGCCGAGCGGAGCGTCTCGTAGACGCCGGTGAGCATCCGCCGCAGCCCCGACGCGCCGTACGTCGCCAGCAGTCGCAGCCGCCCGGGCTCCCCGCCGGCGCAGAACTCTGCGAGCGCCTTCTGGAACGCCTCGCTGCGGAGGACGGCAGCCTGCGCGTCGTCGAGCTCGCGGAAGCGCGGGTCGAGCCCGGCCGCGAACGGATACGCCTTGAGCAGGCGCAGGCAGAAGCCGTGGATGGTCGAGATCCAGGCGCCGTCGAGCTCGCGGGCGAGGTCGTGCCGCCCGCGGCGCGCGAGCTCCGCGCGGATCCGCGTGCGCAGCTCGCCCGCTGCGCGTCGCGTGTACGTGATGACGAGGATCGAGTCGACGTCGAGCCCGTGATCGCAGACGGCGCGCGCGAACCGCTCGACGAGCACCGCCGTCTTTCCCGTGCCGGCGCCGGCGGAGACGAACACCTCGCCCGTCGCCTCGACCGCTGCGATCTGCTGCTCGTTCACGCGCGCTCCACCCGGCACATCGGCCACAGGTCGCACCACGCGGGGCAGTCGCCGCCACGCGGGTCGTGCTCGACGTCGCCGGCGCGGATACGCCCGGCGAGACGCGCGGCCGTCGCCTTTGCGTTGTCGACCGCCGTCCAGAACGCGTCCTCGTCGAGGTAGTCCGTCCGCACGTAGCCGGGCAGCATCTCCCCCTCGCCCTTGCGCAGCAGGCCGCGCGCCTTCCGCTCGCCGGCAAGCGGGCGGTAGACGCCGCCGAGCGGCTCGATGCCGACGAGGTCCCGCAACACGAGCATGTACAGCGGGATCTGCAGGCGCAGCTCCTTCTCGATCTCCGCCGCCGAGTGCGCGTGCTTGCCCGACTTGTAGTCCTGCACGATCCCGCGCGCGCTGAACGGGTCGATGTCGATGCGGTCGATCTTCCCGGAGAGCGTGAGCCCGTCGCCGAGGTCGAGCCCGCGCTGCAGCTCCTGCGCCGCGCGCTCGCCACCGAACAGGACCTCGAAGCGGCGCGGCACGAGCGGCAGCTCCGCCGCGCACTCCTCGTGCACGACCGCCTCGAGGTCGCGCCAGAGCGTCTGGTCGAGCTCGCGCGCCTGCATCTCCGTCATCTCCATGCGCACGCCTGCGAGCGCCTCGTCGAGGCATGCGCGCATGAGCCGCACCGCGCCGTCCTCGACGCTCTCGTCGAGCCTCTCGACGCCGAGCTCCTTCGGCAGGCGCGTGAAGAACTTGAACAGCGCACTGTGCGCGACCGACCCGCGTAACTTCGGGTCGACCTCCGCGTCGATCGACCGCGGGTCGAGGAAGCGCTCGACGAACCACGCCGACGAGCAGTCGGCGAAGCGCTCGAGCTCGGTGACGTTGAACGTGAGCCGCGAGCCGAGCTGGTCGAGGACGAGCGGATGGGAGATGTGCGTCGGACGCCGGAAGGCGCCGGTCGCGCGGTCGAGGCGGCGTTCCCAGCCGTTCGCGCGGGCGAGCGACGTCGCCTGAGAGCTGTCGCGGGCGGCGAGCTCGGCGAGCGCGCGCAGGCGCTCGCGCTCCGTCGGCGCCTCGTCGATCTTCCACGTCAGCGCCGACAGGGGCCGCCGCCGCGTCCAGCGGCGTACGTCGCCGGCGTCGAAGAGCGACTGCACCTCGTCCCAGAACGGGCTCGCCTCGCGCGGTGCACCGTCATCGGTCGCGGCCTCACGGACGAGGTAGAGGCGCTCGGACGCGCGCGTGCACGCGGTGTAGAAGAGGTAGCGGTCGCGGCTGACCGAGTCGGGGCGCTCGAGCCGCGCGCCGCCGGCGTCGAGCGCGCGTCGCGCGTCGTCGTCGAGGAACGGGGAGGCGGCGCCGCGCCGCGGCAGGCTCCCCTCTTCCAGCCCGAGCACGAACACGACGTCGAACTGGCGCGTGCGCGCGCGGAGCAGGTCGACGACGGCGACGCGGCCCGGCTCGTCGCCGCGCACAGGGCGGAGCGCATGCCGCTCGAGCGCTGCGACGACGTCATCGCGCGAGAGCGGGCCGGCGGCCGCCTGCCAGCGGTCGAGCTCGGCGAGCAGGCGGACGAGCCCCTCGTAGGCACGCAGGTCGAGCGAGGCGGCGTCGCCGACCGGCGGCCCATCGACGCCGTACGCGCTGCGCAGCATGCGAGCTGCGAAGTCGCGCACGGTGGCGACTGGCTCCTCCGACGCGCGCAGCTCGTCGAGCGCCGGCAGCGGCGCGCCTCGGAGCTTCTCCGACTCCTCGACGACGCGGTCGGGCGACTGGATGGCGCGCCCGCGGAGGCGGCCCTCGACGAAGTCGACCGCGTGGCGCGGCAGGCCCGAGAACGGCGAGCGCAGGTACGTGAACAGGTCGGTGCGCGTGCCGCCGAGCCACGCGAAGCGGAGCATCGCGGCGAGCGCTTGGCCGAACGGGGTCTGTGCGAGGCGCAGCTCCGCGTCGATCGCGGTCGGGACGCCGAGCGTGCCGAGCGCGGTCTCGAGCGGCGCGCGCCAGCGCTCCACCGACGGGCAGACGATGCCGATGCGGTCCGCCGGCGTTCCCGCGCGCAGCAGCGCGAGCAGCTCCTCGCCGACGAGCTCGAGCGCGCCGCGCGCGCCCGCGCCTTCGAAGAAGCGAACGGCGCCGTCGATGGCGACCGGCTCCCGCGGCGTGTCGTCGAAGAGGTTGCGCTCGATGTGCGCAAGCGCCGGTGCGGCGACCTCCCCCCAACGGGGCGGCAGCTCCTCGATGCGCCCGTCGGCGAGCCGCGCGAGATCGTCGGCCGTGCGGCGCAGGGAGACGAACGCCGGACGGCCCGGCTCGTACGGCAGCGAGACGGCGACGTCGGTGCGGCCGGCGAGGGCCTCGAGCAGCGCCCACTCGGCGCCGGTCAGGTCCTCGAACCCGTACGCGAACACCGGCTCGCCGTGCCAGGCGTCGAGATCGGAGCGCAGGCGCCCGACCGCGCGCCGCCGCAGCGCGCCGCGATCCAGGAGCTCGAGCCGCTCGAGCTCGGCGCGGTAGGCGGCGTGCAGCGCGGCGAGGTCGCCGTCGAGGTGCGCGGGGTCGAGCAGCCCGGACTCGACCTCCGAGATTGCCTGCAGCAGCGCGTCGGCAAACCCGCCGAAGCGGGCGGACGCAGCAAGACGGTCGAGCTGCGCGGACGCGAGCACGCGGCGGACGAGCAGCGAGCGCTGCGACGCGGGCATCGGACGGCGTACGCCGGCGATGCGCTCGAAGAGGTCGTCGAAGGTGCCGAGCGTCCCGGCGAGGAGCGCCGGGCGCCGTGCGAGCAGCCGGCGCTGCACGCGCTCGACGTCCGGGCGGTTCGGCACGATGAGGACGGGCTCCCGCTCGAGAGCGGCGAGATACCGGTCGAGCAGGAGCTCGACCTTGCCCGCGTTCGCGGGCCCGACGATGAGGCTCAGCGGCACCGCTCCATCGTAGAGCGGCCCTCCGCTGTCTTCAGAGGGCCGCTATGAGCGGGTCCGCAAAGTGCGTGAACTAGGCGGTGGTGGCGGACTTGGGCTTGCGCCCGCGGCGCGCGACCGCGCGTCCGGGCATGCCGCCGGCGCAGTCGTCGCACAGGTCGGCCTGCTTCGAGCCGCGCCGCGCGTCGGTGTAGGTGACGCGGACGACCGCGCCCTTGCCCTCTTCCACTTCCTTGCCGCACTTGTCGCAAACGAGAACGGTTTTCCGTGCCATGCGGACAAATCTAGCGAAATTCGGACCGAAATCAGGCGGCTGCCCGCGCCTGCCGAATACGCCACGACCGCAGGAGGCTCAAAAGCGCATGTTCTTCCGGGTCGAGGCCGGTTTGCCGGGCGCCGACGACGCGCAAATGCCGGGGCCGGAAATCCGCGATGGTTCTGCCGTCGAGATACTGGTCGACCACCGCCGGCGCGACGTAGGACTGCCGGCAGACGGCCGGCGTATTGCCGAGCCGGTCGGCCACCTGCCGCATCACCGCGGTGACCACTCGCTTGCCCTCCCCGTTCTCCGCGCGCTCGGCGAACGCGATCGCCGCGAGCAGCGTCCCGCCCCACGTCCGGAAGTCCTTCGCGCTGAACTCGGGGCCGAGGTGCGTCTTCACGTAGTCGTTCAGCATCCGGCTCGTGAGGTTGCACAGGCCGCCGTCGCGCCGGAAGCGGAAGACGCGCGCACCCGGGACAGCGAGCAGCTCCCGCACGGCGAGGGCGAGCTCGTCGTCGACGAGCGACGTCTGGATCTGCGCGCGGCCCTTCCCGGCGAAGCAGAAGCGGACGCGATTGCCTCGCACCGACACGTGCCTCTTTCGAAGCGTCGTCACGCCGTAGGTGCCGGACGTGCGCGTGTGACGGTCCGAGCCGACGCGGAACCAGCCGAGGTCGATGAGGCGCAGCGCGATCGCGCAGACGCGGTCTCGGTCGAGCTCGTCCCCGTCGAGATGCTCCGCCATCGCCAGCCTGAGGTCGGGCAGCTTCTCGCCGAAGCGGATGAGCTTCTCGTATTTCGCCTGCTCCTGCGCGGCGCGGAAATCGGGGTGATACAGGTACTGCTTCCGTCCGGCGGCGTCGTACCCGGTCGCCTGCAGCTTCGCGCCCGGCCGCGACGCGATCCACACGTCCTTCCACGCAGGCGGGATCGCGAGCCGCTCGATGCGCTCGATCGCCGCCGGGTCGCGGACCTCCTTCCCGCGCCCGTCGTAGTACCGGAACGACCCTTTGCGCCCTCTCCGAGTCGGCATGGCTACGGGGACAACGGCACTACACTGGCTCCCGATGCGCGACGAGAGCACGATCGTCGTCCTCGAGGGCGACCAGACCGGGCAGGAGCTGCTCGAGGAGGCGCTGCGCGTGCTCGCGCCGGACGTTGTCGGCGTCGACGTCGAGCTCGTCCGCTTCGATCTCTCGCTCGAGTCGCGGCGGGCGTCGAAGAACGCGGTCGTCCACGAGGCGGCGGCGGCGATTCGCGAACATGGGCTCGCGTTGAAGGCCGCGACGGTCACGCCGGAGACGCGCGGCGACGTCGGCTCGCCGAACCGGATCCTGCGCGAGGAGATCGGGGGCAAGGTGATCGTTCGCACGGGCCGGCGCATTCCGGGCGTCGTCCCCGTCGGCGGCGTGCACGCGCCGATCTCGATCGTGCGCATGGCGGTCGGCGACGCCTACGGCGCCGAGGAGTGGCGCGAGGGCGAAGGCGACGACGAGGTCGCGTTCCGGACGGAGCGCATCGAACGGCGCAACTGCCATGCAGTCGCCGAGTTCGCGTTCCGCCAGGCGACACGCACGGGCGCGAAGGTGTTCGGCGGGCCGAAGTACACCGTGAGCCCGACGTACGAGGGGATGCTGAAGGAGGAGATGGACGCCGCCGCGGAGCGGCACCCCGACGTGCCGTACGAGCCGCAGCTCATCGACGCGACGTTCGCGCTGCTGATCTCGACCACCGGCGACCCGCTCGTGATCCCGGCGCTGAACCGCGACGGCGACATCCTCTCCGACCTCGTCCTGCCGATGTTCGGCTCGATTGCCGGGTCGGAGTCGCTGCTCGTCGCGTTCGAGGACGACTTCGAGCCCGCGGCGATCATGGCCGAGGCCGCGCACGGGACGGCGCCGTCGCTCCAGGGCAAGAACGTCGCGAACCCGATGGCGATGATCCTCGCCGGCGGCGCGCTCCTCTCGCACGCGGACGAAGAGGCGCAGCGCGCCGGGCGCGCGATCCGCGAGGCGTGCCTGGAAGCGGTGGCGGCCGGCAAGCGAACCGCCGACCTGGGCGGCGACCTCGGCACGAGCGAGTTCACCGACGAGGTCATCTCCCGCGTCAAGCAGAAGCTCGACGTCTGGGCGACGCTCTAAACGGGCGAAACCTCCACAAGTAACAGTCTGTTACTTGTGCGGTTTCGGTGCTACGCAGCAGCGAACTTCGCCGTCTGCCAGACGGCGAGAAATGCCTCGACGATCACCGGGTCGAACTGCTTCCCGGCCTCGCGGCGGAGCTCGGCGAACGCCTCCTCGCGCGGGCGCATCGGCCGGTACGGCCGCGCCGACGTCATCGCGTCGAACGCGTCGGCGACCGCGAGCAGGCGCGCCTCGACCGGGATCGACTCGCCGCCGATCCCGCACGGGTAGCCGCCGCCGTCCCAGCGCTCGTGGTGGAGCAAGACGTACGGCAGGAGATGCCGCGCGTTTCGCAGCGGCAGCACCAGCGAGGCGCCGGCACGCGGATGCGTCCGCATCTCTGCCCGCTCCTCCGGTGACAGCGGGCCCGGCTTCAGCAACACCTCCGCCCGCACGACGACCTTGCCCACGTCGTGCAGCGGCGCCGCGTGGCGGAGCACCGCGACGCGCTCCGGGCCCCAACCGAGCTTCCGTGCGACGGGCTCGGCGTAGGCGGCGACGCGTGCGCCGTGGCCCTGCGTCTGGTCACGCTCCTCGAGTGCTCTGACGACCGCGGCCAGCATGCCCGGAGACATTCCGCGCCGGCGCCCCATCTCCTACAAGCGCTTCGCGAACCACTCCTTGCCGAAGTGGCCGGCGAGGAAGCCGATCACGAGCAGCGCCGCGACACCGGCGGCGGCGAAGAGCCCGTAGCGCTGGATCGCGTCTGCGGCCGCCTTGCCGCCGTAATAGGAGACGAGGCCGACGAGCGTCGCCCAGCAGATGCCTCCGGCGGCGTTCCAGAACAGGAAGCGCCACCACGTCATCCGCCCGAGCCCCGCGATCCAGGCCGCCGTGTACCGAAGCACGGTGATGAAGCGGCCGAAGAAGACCGTCTTCCCCCCGTGCCGCTCCATCAGCTTCTCCGCACGCGGCAGCACGCGGTCGGAGTACCTCCGGAGCCACGACCAGCGCCGGAAGAGCGCCCGCCCACCGAGCCGGCCGATGAGCCAGTAGCCGAGGTTGTCGCCGACGATCGCCGCCGCGGCGGCGAGGACGATCACCCAGACGATGTCGTAGTGCCCCTGCGAGGCGAGGACGCCGAAGAAGATGAGGGCCGTCTCGCCCGGGAGCGGGATCCCGAACGACTCGATCATGATCACGAGGAAGAGGATCGGGAGCCCGTTGTGGGTGACGAAATGCGTCACGGCGCGAGCGCCAGTCTACGGAGGGCAGATCCGGGAAGTCCCGCACCCCTCCGGCCTCCGCGCCGAATAGAGTTCGGCGCGATGCGGGTTGGAGTCGTGCGGGAGACGGCGCCCGGGGAGCGCAGGGTCGCCCTCGTGCCGGAGACGGCGGGAAAGCTCGCCGCCGCGGGCTTCGACGTCGTCGTCGAGGCCGGTGCCGGCGATGCCGCCTCGTTCCCCGACAACGCGTACGCCGACGCGGGCGCGACCGTCGGCGACCCGTGGGCGGCCGAGATCGTCGCCGCCGTGCGCCGGCCCGACCAGGCGCGACTGCACGACGGCCAGATCCTCATCGGCTTCCTCGACCCGCTCGCCGACAAGGCGGGCGTGGACGCGCTCGCCGCGCGCGGCGTGACCGCGTTCGCCATGGAGTCGATCCCGCGCACGACGCGCGCGCAGTCCATGGACGCGCTGTCGTCGCAGGCCACCGTCGGCGGCTACAAGGCGGCGCTGCTCGCCGCCGAGCACCTTCCCCGTTTCTTCCCGATGCTGATGACCGCAGCCGGGACCGTCCCGCCCGCGAAGGTGCTCGTGATCGGCGCCGGCGTCGCAGGGCTGCAGGCGATCGCGACCGCGCGCCGCCTCGGCGCCGTCGTGACCGGCTTCGACGTACGCCCGGTCGTGCGCGAGCAGATCGAGAGTCTCGGCGCGAACTGGCTCGACCTCGGCGTCAGCGGCGCAGAGGCCGAGGGCGGCTACGCCCGCGAGCTCACGCCGGAGGAGATGAAGGCGCAGCAGGAGGCGCTCGAGGCGCGCATCGGCGAGTTCGACGCCGTCATCACCACCGCGGCCGTCCCCGGCCGTGCGGCGCCGCGCATCATCCCGGCGAGCGCCGTGAAGACGATGCGCCCCGGCTCCGTCATCGTCGACCTCGCGGCCGAGACCGGCGGCAACTGCGAGCTCACCGAGCCCGGCGAGATCGCCGTTCGCGAGCACGTCACGCTCGTCGGCCTCACGAACCTGCCGTCGACGATGCCGTACCACGCGTCGATGCTGTACTCGCGGAACGTGATGGCGCTGTTGCTGCATCTCGCCCCCGAGGGCGCGCTCAACCTGGATTGGTCGGACGAGATCACCGCCGGCGCGTGCGTCGCCGGCAAGAAGGAAGGGGTCACGGCGTGAGCCACACCATGCTGCTCGTCTTCGAGGTGACGATCCTCGTCCTGGCGATCTTCCTCGGCTTCGAGGTGATCTCGAAGGTGCCGACGCTGCTGCACACGCCGCTCATGTCGGGCACCAACGCCATCCACGGCATCGTGGTGGCCGGCGCGATGATCGTGCTCGCCGCAGGCCACAAGGGCCCGTTCATCTGGGTGGTCGGCTTCCTCGCCGTCGTCCTCGGTTCGGCGAACGTCGTCGGCGGCTTCGTCGTCACCGATCGCATGCTCGAGATGTTCAAGAAGCGCGAGCCGGCGAAGCCGGTCGACGCGTCGCAGAACGGCAAGGGCTCATGAGCACGAACCTCAGCGACCTGCTGTACCTGATCCCGATCGTCACGTTCATCCTCGCGTTGCGCTATCTCTCGAACCCGGCGCACGCGCGGCGCGGCAACCAGATCGGCGCGGCCGGCATGCTGGTCGCGATCGCCGTCACGTGGGTGAAGGCCGGCGGCGGCAGCTGGTGGGCGCTCATCGTCGGCATGGCCATCGGCGGCGGCTTCGGTGCGGTCGCAGCCCGCAAGGTGAAGATGACCGCGATGCCGCAGATGGTGGCGCTGTTCAACGGCGTCGGCGGCGGTGCGGCGGCGC
>Ga0075276_10000357_pt1 | contig 12427 bp, 15 predicted proteins | sample SF_Rice_5C_80N_4_FD_69770 | JGI IMG/M metagenome (GOLD analysis project Ga0075276, IMG submission 69770) | Rice paddy soil microbial communities from Twitchell Island, California, USA - SF_Rice_5C_80N_405 | ecosystem: Environmental > Terrestrial > Soil > Paddy field/soil | place: USA: Twitchell... | reverse complement strand
GTGAAGATCGGGATCGTCGTTCCGTACTCGTGGTCCTTCTGGGGCGCCGTCGTCGAGCACGCCGAGCTCCAGTCGGAGGCGCTCCGCCGGCGCGGCCACGACGTCTACACGATCATGGGGAACGACCCGCCCGGCCAGTTCACGCGCACGCTGCACCCGCGCCACGGCCGCGACGGGCCGCCGCCGCCGGACGTGATCCCGATCGGGCGCTCGGTCATCGTTCCCGCGAACGGGACGCTCCCGAACATCATCCTCAGCCCACGGTCGTTCTTCCGCATCCGCGACGCGCTCGAGCGCGAGCGCTTCGACCTCGTGCACCTGCACGAACCGATGACGCCGACGCCGTGCATCGCGACGCTCGCCACCTACACCGGCCCGATGGTCGGCACGTTCCACGCCAGCGGAGATCTCGGCTGGATGCGCATCGCACAACACGTATGGGGCTTCCTCGCCGAGCGGCTCGACCGCCGCATCGCCGTGTCCGACATGGCGCGCGTGTCCGCGCAGCGCTGGCTCCCCGGCGAGTACGACATCGTCCCGAACGGCGTGCTCATCCCGCCGGCCGCCGATGCAGGCGGGCGCACGCACCGCATCGTCTTCGCCGGCCGCCACGAGCAGCGGAAGGGCCTGCACGTGCTCCTCTCCGCGTGGCCGGAGATCCGCCGGCGCACGGGCGCCGACCTGCACGTCATCGGCGCCGACCCGCTGCGCGTCCGTCTGCTCCTCCGCCGCCTGCGGCTGTCGGAAGAGGCGGACGGCATCTCCGTGCTCGGGTTCATCTCGCAGGAGCGGCTGACGGAGGAGCTTCTCGCGGCGAAGGCGCTCGTCGCGCCGTCGCTCGGCGGCGAGAGCTTCGGAATGGTGCTCACGCGCGCGCTCGCGTGCGCGACGCCCGTGGTCGCCTCCGACATCGCCGGGTACCGTGACGTGATGACGCCCGACACCAGCGTCCCATTCCCGCCCGGGGACGAGAAGGCCCTCGCCGCAGCGGTCGAGGGCATGCTCGCCAACGAGCCGCGCCGCGCCGCGATGGGCGCTGCCGGCCGCGTGCTCGCGCAGCAGCGCTACTCCTGGGACGAGATCGCCGCGCGGCTCGAGTCGATCTACGAATCCGCCGCCGCGTGAGCTTCCTGCGCCGGGTGCGGCCTCCGCAGTCGCTCGCCGGGCGGCTTGCCCTGGCGCTCGTCTTCATGGGCGGCGCGTTCGCGCTGTTCTGGTGGCGCGGGCCGAGCTTCCACGCGATCGGCGCCGCCTTCACGTCGGTCGAGTGGCGATGGGTGGTCGTTGCGATCGGCTTCAACCTCCTGTCGGTCGTCGTGCGCGCGCTCGCGTGGGCCACGGTGATCCGGCAGGCGATGCCGCAGCCGCACCCGTCCCCGCTGACCGTCTTCTCGGCGTTCTCGGTCGGCCTGTTCGCGAATGCGGTCCTTCCCGGCCGCATCGGCGAGCTCGCCCGCGTCGCAGTGCTCGTGCGCAAGCTGCCGCGCCGCAAGGGGCTCTGGGCGACGCTCGTCGGCACGGTTCTCGCGCACCGCGTCTTCGACATCGTCCCGGTCATCTTCCTCGTGCTCTTCGTCGTCGTCACCGCGAAGGTTCCGGCATGGGCGATCACGATCATCCTCATCGTCGTCGGCGCGGGGATCGCGCTCTTCGCGTTCACGCTCGTGAGCGCGCGGACCCATCACACGACACGGCTCGACGGCGTCGGTGCGCTGCGCCGCGTCGTCGCGATGGCGCAGCAGGGGCTCGGCGTGATGCGCACGCCGCTCGGCATGGCTGTCGCGATCTCGTTTCAAGCCGCCGGCTGGGTCTGCCAGCTCTTCGCCGTCTGGACGGCGATGCGCGCGTTCCACATCCACGCGCCGCTGCCCGCCGCCGGCGTTGTCCTGCTCGTGATGAACGTCGTCACCATCTTCCCGTTCTGGCCGGGCAACGTCGGCGCCGTTCAGCTCGCGATTGCCGCGCCTCTGTCCGCGAGCTACGGCGTCAATTACGCGCTGGGCGTCGGCTACGGCTTCGGGCTGCAGGCGATCGAGGCGTCTGTCGGCATCGGCGTCGGCCTCGTGTTCCTCGCGCGCGAGGGCCTCTCGTTCGCGATGCTCAAGGTCATGCCCTCTGCTGCGCAGGCGGAGATGCCGGAGAGCGAGCCGGACGAGGTCGACGAGCACGCGCGCGCTCGCCTGTCCGGCTAGCTTCAAGCGTGTCCTCTCCGCGCGGGAGGCGGCCGCAGCCTTGGCGTGCGGCCTGGGGGACTGCGACGAGCTCCCGCTCGCCGACGGAGGCGAGGGGACTGGGGACGTGCTGGCGGAGGTGATCGAGGCGGCGTCGGCGATCCCGTTCGACCCGGCGCGTCTCGACCCGTTCACGTCGAGCCGCCCGCTCGGCGAGCTGCTCGCACGCGTCGATGCGCAGCGCATCCTCGTCGGGCTCGGCGGCACGGCGAACATGGACGCCGGCATGGGCCTGTTGGAGGTGCTCGATGCCCTGCCTGCGCCGACGACGGTGCTCTGCGACGTGCAGACGACGCTCTACGACGCGCCGCGCCTGTACGGGCCGCAGAAGGGCGCGACGCCCGAGCAGGTCGCCGAGCTCGAGGCGCGGTTCCGCTCGATCGAGCGGCTCGCGCCCTATGCGCGGCTGCCCGGCTCCGGCGCGGCCGGCGGCCTCGGCGCGGCGCTCGCGTCGCTCGGCGCCGAGCTCGTCCCGGGCGCGGCGGCCGTGCTCGACCTGCTCGGCTTCGATCCGAGGCCGTACGACCTCGTCGTCACCGGCGAAGGCCGCGTCGACGCGACGACGCTCGAGGGCAAGGCCCCAGCCGAGGTCGCGCGGCGGTGCGCCGCCGCGGGCGTGCCGTGCGTCGTCGTGGGCGGCGTCGTGGAGGTGGAGGTTCCCGGTGCCCGGACGGTCGCGCTGTCGGGCGACCCGTCGCGCACGCGCGCCGATCTCGTCGAGCTAGGGGCGCGACTCCTCGACCCGGCGGGCTAGCTCTTCCACCCTGCCCTGCGCGGCGTCGAGCTTCGCGCGGCAGATCGCATACAGCTGCTCGCCGCGCTCCCACAGCGCGAGCGCCTCGTCGAGCGGGGCCTTGCCTTGCTCGAGCCGCTCGACGATCTTCTCGAGCTCCGCCTGCGCCTCCTCGAAGGTCGGCTCAGCCATGCGTGTCCTCGACACGCGCGCCGAATCCGCCCTCGGCGAGCTCGACGTCGACGCGATCGCCGACGGCGACGCGCGCGACGACGGCGCCCTCCTTGCGCACGATCGCGTACCCACGGCGGAGCGTCGCCTTCGGCGACAGCGCGGCCAGCGTCCCCTTCGCTGCTTCCAGGCGCGCGCGCTTGCGCTCGACGAGCAGCGCGGGCGCGCGGCGCAGGCGCTCGTGCGCGCGCTCGAGCTTCTGGACGTCGCGGTCGAGCGTCCGGTGGACGCCTCGCGCCAGGCCCGTCCGCGTCCGTTCGAGGTGGCGCAGCAGCTCGGCGAGGTCGGGCACGACCAGTCGGCCGGCCGCGGTCGGCGTCGACGCGCGCACGTCTGCGGCGAGGTCGCACAGCGGCGTGTCCTGCTCGTGCCCGACTGCCGAGACGATCGGCACCGGGCACTCGGCGACCGCCCTCACGAGCCGCTCGTCGCTGAAGGGGAGGAGGTCCTCGAAGCTGCCGCCGCCGCGTGCGAGCACGATGACGTCGACGTCCGGCTGTGCGCACAGGTCGCGCAGCGCGCCGACGATCGCGAGCGCCGCGCGCGGGCCCTGCACGAGCGTCTCCGCGACGACGACGTTCGCCGGCGGGAAGCGGCTCTGGATCGTCGTGATCACGTCGCGCTTCGCCGCCGCGTCGTTGCCGGTCACGAGACCGATGCGTCGCGGCAGGAACGGGAGGGGGCGCTTGCGCTCGGCGGCGAAGAGCCCTTCGGCGGCGAGCTTCGCCTTCAGCCGCTCGAGCGCGGCCAGATGGGCGCCGAGACCGAAGCGCTCGACCGTGAGCGCACGCAGGCGGAAGTCGCCGCGCTGCTCGAACAGCTCGGGACGCCCGTACACGTGCACGCGCTCGCCGTCGGCGAGATCCAGGCGCAGCCCGTCGAACTTGCCGCGCGGCATCGTCACGCCGACGCACGATCCGTCGGCCGGGTCCTTCAGCGTGAAGAAGACGTTCGCCCAGCGGTCGTGGCGGCGCAGCTCGGTGACCTCGCCTTCGACCCAGACCGTCGGAAGCCGCCCGAGCCATTGCGCGACGCCGCGGTTGAACGCGGCGACCGAGTAGACGGTGCGGTCGTCGTACGGGAGCGCCTCGACCTTGGCCACGCCCGCAGCCTAACGCCGCGAGTGTTACAGCAAGATCTCGGCGGCCGTCGCGTGCGCGCAGCCGCTGCGGACGAGCTCGACCGCGACGTGCAGGTCGGCCTCGCTGACCGCGAGGCGCTCGGCCACGTGGAGCGGATAGCCGGCCTCGATGAGCACGTGGAGACGCCAGCTCTCGACTTTCGAGCGCTCGTTCGTCTCGGGCTCCAGTATGTCGGTCGACTCACTCATGGCATGGCTAGTTCGTGCTCGCTACGACGAACCCTGCACCTGGAAGTTGGCGGGATTAACGATGTCTTTACGCCTCAGGCGTGGCTCTCGGCCCGCCGCAGGAGCTCCTGCAGCCGAGCCTCGATGATGCCCCGCTCGGCCTCGGCGTCGGCCGACAGCTCCTCCAGCCTGCGCCGGACGTCCGCTTCGAGCTCGGCGATCCGGGAGTCCATCGCCGTCATCCACTCGTCGCGCTGCCGCTCGAGTGCCTTCGCGGCGTCGGCGAGCCGGTTCTCGAGTCGCTGCGCGCCCGCGTCGCCGACGTGCGCGAGCCGCTCCGCGAGGACGACCTCGGCCTCGCGCGCGAACGTCTCCACCGCGCGGTCGAGCTCGCGTGCGAGCCGGCGAGCCGCGTCCTCGCGACTCGACTTCAGCAGCGTCGCGAACTGCTGCGTCGCCTCGTCCGCGTATGACGACGTCGTCCGTTCGACCGTGCGTGCCAGTGCTTCGATCTGCCGGCGCTCGACGTCCTCGAGCCCCGAACGGATGCGCTGCGACGCCTCGACCTCCTCGCGCTCGACCTGCTCCATCAGCTCCTTCTCGCGCCGGCGCATGCGTTCCTCGAGCTCGTGCAGGGCGCGGCGCCGCTCCGCCGCGTACGACTCGAGCTCGGTTGTCGCGAGCGCGAGCGCGTCTTCGAGCGCCTTGTCGACGTCCGCGCGCAGCCGCTGCATCGCTCCGCGCTGCGTCTCGCTCTCCGCCGCGAGCCGGTCGGAATCCGCGATGAGCCGCGCCTCCGCGTCGGCGAGCAGAAGGCGCTGACGCTCGCTCAGCTCGGCGAGCCGCTCCTTCGTCGAATCCGCCGCGCGGTCGAGATCGACCTTCCAGTCCGCGAGCCGCTGCGACACCTGCGACTGCACGTCGGTCAGCGCCTGCGTCAGGGAGGCGATCAGCTCGCGCTCGCGCTCGCTGAACGTGACGCGCCGCTCCTCCGCGATGCGCCGCTCCTCGTCGGCGAGGAGCGACATCGAGTCGGCGCGGGCGCGGGCGAGCGTCCGCTCGAGCTCCGCCGCGCGCTCGGCCGCCTCCGCGTCGACGAGCTCGCGCAGGCGCTGCTGTGCCGCGGCGACGTGCGCCTCCGTGTCGGCGGCGCGCCGGAGCGACCACGCGACGACGAGTGACGCGCCGGCGGCGAGCGCCGCGGCGGTGAGGCCGCCGGCGGCCACGGCGAGCTCGCGCGGATGGCTGTGCCTGAGCGCGTAGACGATCCAGCCGGCCACCGCCACGCCGAGGACGACGGTCGTCAGGAAGCCGAGCACGAGGCGAGGCAGCGCGCGGAGGGCGGCGCCGCCGAGCGCGAGCGCTGCGATCGCGACCGCGGCAGCGAAGCCGATGTCGAATCCCGTCGTCAGGGACATCGCTGCATCCTAGTAATGCCAGCGGAGCAGCAGCAGTGCCCCGGCCAGCAGCGGCATCGCCGCCGACAGGAGCTGAAGCGCCATCTCCGCCGTCCGTGCCAAGGACGCGTCGCCGGCGACCCGGCGTGCGGTGCGGACCTCGACCGAGAGCCGCTGCTGCGCGAGGCTCGTGACGAGCGCGAACGCGGCGATCGCGACCGCCTCCCCCCGGATCCCCTGCGCCGACGCGAAGAACGCGGTCAGCGCCGGGAATGCGCCCCAGGCGGCGGCGAACCACAAGGGCGTATGCAGCAGCCCGGCGAAGAGCTCGAGGTTGTACGCGACGACGACGAACGCGCCGAAGGCGACGAACGCGAGCAGCCACAACGTCGACTCGACGGCGACGTGGACGCCGATGACGCACGCGGCAGCGATCGACCACGCCGCGAGCAGCCTGAGCATCCGATCGGAGATCTGCGTGCGCAGCGGCCTGTCGTGCAGCTCGTCGAGCGCGTGCGCGCCGACGCCCATCGCGAGCAGGAAGGCGAGCACCGTCCAGCCGAGCACGTCCCACTTCATCCGCGGCGCGAGGGCGGCGCCCATCGCCGCATACGAGAGATGCCAGAGCGTGTATGGCGGATGCAGGAGCGTGACGTAGTCGCGCCATCCGCCGGAGCGCAACGCGTAGAAGGCGGGCCGGGTCAGGTCCTCGCCCACATCACCACTCCGCCGCCGAGGCTCATGCGCCGCGTGCGGACGTCCTGCAGGCCGGCCTCGCGCCACAGCTCCTCGAGCGCAACGCGCGCGTGGAAGTCGCGGATGCTCGGTCCGAGGAACGTGCCGACCTCGCGCCATCCAGGCGACACTGCTGCGCCCGCGAGCGGCAGCCCGACGCGGACGTACAGCTCCCACAGCGGCCGCCACGGCCCGCGCGGCACCGCGAACTCGAGCATGGCGACCGTCCCCCCGGGCTTCACGACGCGGGCCAGCTCGCGCATCGTCGCGAGCGGGTCGTCGACGTAGCGCAGGAGATACGTGAACGTGAGCGCGTCGAACTCGCCGTCGCCGAACGGCAGCGACTCGGCGCGCCCCTCCATCAGCTCGATCGGCAGGCCGCGGACGCGGTCGCGTGCCACCGCGAGCATCTCCGGGCTCTGGTCGATCCCGACGACCGTGCGCTCCGGCACGGCGCGCACGAGCTCGAGCGCGACCGCCGCGGTCCCGGTGGCGACGTCGAGCACGTGCGTCGCGGACACCGGCACGCGCGAGACGAGGAAGCGGCGCCAGCGCGGATCCTGTCCGAACGAGAGCAGGTTGGCGTAGCGGTCGTACGTCGGGCCGAGCGGTGCGAACAGCTCTCTGGCCGACATAGGCTGAGATCATGGCACTCGCCGACGACCTCGAGCGTATGGCGCTCGCAGCCGCCGGCGGCGACGACCGCGTCGTCGGCGTTCTCGCGGCCGAGCTGCTCGACGGCTCGCTCGTCTATCTGTGCGCGTTCGAGTCCGGCGCGTGGCTCGCGCTCGACGCTGCCGCGAAGCCGGTCGCGAGCGAGCAGGCCGTCCACGAGGCCGCGTCGCTCTCCGCCCTGTGCGAGGTCGCGGAGGAGTCCGCCGGCGGCGGCCGCCTGCGCGAGCTGCGCGCGCGCCTGCGCGAGCTCGGCCTCGGAGACGCGGATGCTGCGGCAGCCGAGCTCGAGGCGGCCATCCTGCCGCCGCCGCGAGTCGCGACGAACGGGTACCTCGACGCGCTCGGGGTCGCGTCGCGGCGGCTCGAGCAGGCGCTCGGCGACGAGGGCGGCTCGCCGTTCGCGGTCGCGCTCCAGCAGGCACTCCCGGCAGTCGAGGAGCTCGCCGCGCAGGTCACCGCGCGGCACAAGACGCCCCTGCACTAGCTATGGCCGGCCCCGGCGGCGTCTCGCCGGATGAGTGACCGGACGTACGGACGCGTGTACTAGGCTGGATTCCATGGAAGGCGGATTCCCCTTCGGCGGAGACCCGGAGGACCTCATGCGCAGCCTGCGCGAGTTCGCCGAACAGCAGGCGGAGAGCGTGGCCGAGGCGCAGCGCGAGCAGTTCGCGACGCTGACGCTGAACACGGCGGTCGAGCTCACGTCCGCGGCGCTCGCCCAGGTGCAGACACAGGGCGGAGTCGACGAGCAGGCGCTCGCGCTCCGCGACGCCATGCGAGTCCTCTTCCCCGAGGCGGTCGCGCTCGTCAGCGCTGCCCGCCAGGGGTTCATGCGCGAGCGCTAGCGCTGGTGCTGGTCGACAAGGCGATCGCGCGACTGCTTCCGGTGGTCCCGAAGCCGGTCGTGCAGATCTTCTCCGCGCGCTACATCGCCGGCAGCACGCTCGCCGACGCGGTCGGCGTGGTGCGAGACCTCAACGGCCGCGGGATGGCGGCGACGATCGATGTCCTCGGCGAGGAGATCACCCGCGAGGACGAGGCGCGCGCGATTGCGCGCGCGTACCGGGACGTCTTCGCCGAGATCGAGCGCGAGCGGCTCGACTCGAACGTCAGCGTGAAGCTCACCGCGCTCGGGCTGAAGCTCTCGTACGAGCTGTGCAAGGAGAACGTCCGCGACGTGCTGGCGCAGGGCAACTTCGTCCGCATCGACATGGAGGACGCGAGCACGACCGACGACACGCTGCGCCTCTACCGAGAGCTCCGCACCGAAGGGCACGAGAACGTCGGCGTCGTCCTGCAGGCGTACCTGCGTCGCACGCTCGACGACGTGCGCGCGCTCGCCGACCTGAAGCCGAACGTCCGTCTGTGCAAGGGCATCTACGTCGAGCCGCCGTCGATCGCGTATGCGGACGCCGACTCGATTCGCACGAGCTTCGTGCAGTGCATGGACGCGCTGCTCGCCTCCGGCGCCTACGTCGCCGCCGCGACGCACGACGAGCGGCTCATCCGCGCCGCGCTCGACCGCCACGTTCCCGAGTTCCAGATGCTCCTCGGCGTCCGGGAGGACAGGGCGCGCGAGCTCGTCGCGGCCGGACGCCGGCTGCGCGTGTACGTGCCGTTCGGCGAGCACTGGTACGGCTACTCGCTGCGGCGGCTGCAGGAGAACCCGGCGATGGCGGGCACGATCGCGCGCGCGACCGTCGGCCGGATGCTCAGGCTCTCGTTGCGTACAGGAGGAACGAGCCGGGCACGCGGCGGTCGTGGCGGCGCCCCGTCGCGTCGAGCGGATACTCCTCCAGCGCCTCGAGCCTGAACCCCGCGCGCACGAGCGCGGTGACGACGCGGCCGAGCCGGATGACGCCGTCGTCGAAGTAGTCGGCGTGCCAGCGGAGCAGCCCGTCGACGCATAGCGCGACGGGGTGGTCGTCGAAGAGGAGCAGCTCGCCGTGAAGCCGTACCGCGGCGGCCATGCCGGCCGCCCACGCGTCGAGGTCGGCGAGGCGCCCGACGACTCCCTCGGGGGAGTACACGAGGTCGAAGCGGCCGCGGCGCAGGTTCGCGGGCAGCGCCTGCGCGTCGGCGGGGATCCAGAGAATGCTCGGCCACTGCTCCCGCGCCGAGTCGAGCAGCGCTTCGTCCGCCTCGATCGCGGTCACGACGGCGCCGTGCTCGGCGAGCTCCGCGCTCGCCTCGCCCGATCCGCAGTGCACGTGCAGGACGGTCTTGCCGGTGAGATCGCCGAGCGTCTGCTTCACGATCGGCGGAAGCGCTGCCCGGCCCTCGCCGCGCCGGCGATGCGCCTCGTCGAACATGCGTCGGTTGACGTCCGTCGGTTCCATCTCAGGCCGGCAGACTGAATCCTCCGTCCACGACGAGCGTGTGTCCACAGACCATCGCCGCGTCGTCGGAGCAGAGGAAGGAGACCGCGGCGGCGACGTCGCCGGGCTCGACGAGACGGCCGGCGGGCGTGCGCCCGACGGAGGCGAGCATCTCCTCCTTGTTCGGGAAGTGCTCGAGCGACCCGGTGTCGACGACCCCCGCCGTCACCGCGTTCACGCGGATGCTGCGCGGCGCGAGCTCGACGGCGAGGTAGCGGACGACCGACTCGAGGGCCGCCTTCGACGTCCCGACGAGTACGTAGTTGTCGAGCACGCGCTGCGAGCCGAGGCTCGAGATGGCGACGATCGAGCCGCCGCCGGCCATCGCGGGCGCGGTCGCGCGTGCCAGGGCGAGCAGCGACCGCGCGTTCGCGTTCATCGTCCAGTCCCAGTGCTTGTCCGTGGTCTCGAGCGCCGGGCGGATCACCCCGGTGGCGGCGTTGTGGACCACGACGCGGTACGGGCCGTGCGAGGCGAGCTCCTCGACCACGGCCGGCTTCGAGATCTCCCCCCGTACGAGCACGACGTCCGCGCCGAGCTCGGCCCGCGCAGCTTCCGCGGCCGTGTCGTTGCGCATGTAGCCGAGAACGACGCGAGTGGCGCCGTCGTGCACGAGCCGGTGCGCAATCGCCAGCCCGATCCCCCGCGTGCCCCCGGTCACGAGGACCGAGGAACCCTGAAGGCTCATTGCCGGTGCGGCAGCGGCTCGTCCGCCGGCGCGGAGCTCGGCAGGCCCGCCCAGCCCGGCCGGGAGCGCGGCTCGCGGCCGCCCTCCTGGGCCCTCGACGACGCGTGCCCGAGCCGGTCGAGCAGCTCCATCGTCTCCTCGGCATGGCGGCGGACCGGGTGGTCGGGGTCGAGATCGCGGACGAGCTCCTTGACTCGAGCGCGCAGCTGGTATGCGAAATGGGGCGTCGCAGGCCCGATGAGGGCGTCGACGTCGCGGATGGTCGGCTCGGCCACGGGGAAACCCTAACGAAGTTAGGCTCGGAGCCATGCGCCGAATACACCCGGTGGACGCCATGCTGCTGGGGACGGTACTGCTCTGGGCGCTGAACGTCACCGTCACGCGCTACGTCCTCACCCACGGCTGGTCGCCCCTCGCGTACGGCACGATCCGCTACTTCGCGGCCACGGCGCTCTTCTGGATGTTCACGTATCAGCGCGAGCGTTCGTTCCGGATCGAGCGCCGGGACACGAAGCTCGTGCTTCTCGCCGCGCTCTTCCTGTTTCTCAACCAGGTCTGCTTCGTCTACGCGCTGAAGCTCTCGCAGGCCTCGACCGTCTCGCTCCTCCTCGGCGCCACGCCGGTCTTCATCGGTCTCGTCTCGCTTGCCCTCCGCCTCGAGCCCCTGTCGCGCGCGTTCTGGATCGGCGCCTCCGTGACCTTCGGCGGCGTCACCCTGATCGCGCTCGCCGGCGGCGGCAACATGTCCGCCGGCCTCGGCGGCGACCTGCTCGCGATCGGCCTCGCGTTCACGTGGGGCTGCTACACGGTGTCGATCGCCCCGATGATGCGGCGCTACTCGCCGTTCCGGATCAGCGCGCTCGTCCTCGCGGCCGGCTGGGTGCCGCTCGCGCTCCTCAGCATCCCGCAGATCGAGCACCAGCACTTCGAGTTCGGCTGGAAGGTCTGGCTCGGCTTCGGCTACGCCGTGATCGGCCCGCTCTTCCTGACGAACATCCTGTGGTTCACGGCGATCGACCGGGTCGGGCCTTCGCGGGCCTCGCTGTTCGGCAACCTGCAGCCGTTCTTCGCGGTCTTCTTCGCCCTCGTGCTGCTCTCCGAGACGCTCCACCCGCTCGAGATCGTCGGCGGCGTCCTGATCTTCGTGGGGATCGCGCTCGAACGGCGGTGGCACCGGCCCACCGTGGTCGCGCCCGAGTCATAATCCAGCTCATGTCCCACGACTACATGCCGCTGCTCGGCTGGGACTACGTCGAGCTCTGGGTCGGCAACGCCAAGCAGGCCGCCTACTTCTACGAGCACGCGCTCGGCTTCGCGCGCACCGCGTACGCCGGCCCCGAGACGGGCGTGCGCGACCGGGCGTCGTATGTCCTCGAGCAGGGCGACATCCGCTTCGTCCTCACCACGCCGCTGCGCCAGGAGCACGAGATCACGCGCCATCACGCAAAGCACGGGGACGGCGTGCGCGACATCGCGCTCACCGTGCCCGACGCGACCGAGGCGTACCGTCAGGCGGTGTCGCGCGGCGCGCGCGGCATCGTCGAGCCGACGCAGCACGAGGACGAGTTCGGGTCGATCGAGGTCGCGGCCATCGCGACGTACGGCGACACGGTCCACACGTTCGTGAACCGCTCCGACTACGCCGGCCCGTTCAAGCCCGGGTTCGTGTCGGTGTCGAGCAACGGCCACGCGAACAGCGGCGTCGGCCTCCAGAACGTCGACCACGTCGTCGGAAACGTCGAGCTCGGGAAGATGAACCACTGGGTCGAGTTCTACGAGAACGTCTTCGGGATGACGAACATCCTCCACTTCGGCGACGACCAGATCCAGACCGAGTACTCGGCGCTCATGTCGAAGGTGATGTCGGACGGCAGTGGGAAGATCAAGTTCCCGATCAACGAGCCGGCCGAAGGCAAGCGGAAGAGCCAGATCGAGGAGTACATCGAGTTCTACGGCGGAGCCGGCGCGCAGCACATCGCGATGGCGTCGACGGACATCGTCGGCACCGTCTCGGCGATGAAGGAGCGCGGCTTCCAGTTCCTCGACACGC
>Ga0075276_10000356_pt1 | contig 12462 bp, 10 predicted proteins | sample SF_Rice_5C_80N_4_FD_69770 | JGI IMG/M metagenome (GOLD analysis project Ga0075276, IMG submission 69770) | Rice paddy soil microbial communities from Twitchell Island, California, USA - SF_Rice_5C_80N_405 | ecosystem: Environmental > Terrestrial > Soil > Paddy field/soil | place: USA: Twitchell... | reverse complement strand
TCGGCGACGTTCTCGCCGGTGTTGCCCATGTGGTAGTTGTTGTAAATGTCCCACAGGCCATCGTTGACCATGGAATCTACGATCTGCGCATTGCCCAGGCGATAGCCCTTGCGTGCTTGCGGCAGCAGGTAGGGGGCATTGGTCATGGATTCCATCCCGCCGGCGACGACGATCTCGCTGTTGCCTGTCTGGATGGCTTGCGCGGCGAGGGCTACCGCTTTCAGGCCGGAGCCGCAGACCTTGTTGATGGTCATGGCGCCGACCTCCGGCGGCAGGCCGCCGAAGAGCGCCGCCTGGCGCGCGGGATTCTGTCCCAGCCCGGCGGAGACCACGTTGCCCATGATGCATTCGTCCACTTGCTTGGGGTCGAGGTTGGCGCGCTTCACCGCCTCGCGCACCACCATGGCGCCCAGCTGAGTGGCGCTGAAGTCGGAGAGCGAGCCCTGAAATTTTCCTACCGGTGTGCGAACTCCGGAGATGATGACGACGTCTTCGAGTGCGGGCATACAGTGCTCCTTCAGCGTCTTGCGAACTACACATTATAGGATGCGGGGCGGCGCGAATCGAAGCGGCGGAGAGTCAAGGAGGGCGGCGCGGGCAGGGAGAAGAGCAGAGAAAAGTTTTTGGAACTGGTTTTGGCGTTACCAAGGTACTTGGAAGTGGTAGTCATCTACTCACATGAATGTGATTTTTCTCTTGACATCGTTTTTCATTGACTCTATACATCAATCAGTTGCAACAGAGCACCGTTGCAAATTCCATGATGAATGGAAGGGAGAATAGTTCAATGGCAGCTAAGAAGAAAGCAAAGAAGAAAGCGAAGAAGCACTAAGCTTCGCCTGAAGCATACCGGGGACGCGATGAGCGTCCCCGAAGTTTTTTGTGGGCAAGAAATTCCGTCTCCGCCAAAGCCTCTCCCTTGCTCCCTCCCCCCTCCTCTCTTGATCCTGCCAGGCATCTCAGGCTTCGCTCATTTCGTCGTATGGGTTCAGGTGGAGTTTATGGCATGGGTGATCGGGAGCCTGGGAATCATGATGGGAACTTTCGTCGTCGTTCTGGGAGGAGATGACGAGAAGCGGCCGACTTGGCCTTACCGCAAGCTGGGCTTGTTCCTACTGGTGACAGCGGTGGTGCTGATGATGCTGACGCTGATCAACGCGCTGATACTCGGAGCGTAAAACGCTGATACTCGGAGCGTAAAACGGAGTTTCGACGCGAGGCGCACGCGAGATGCTTCGGCCCTGATGGGCCTCGGTATGGCCCTCCTGCGGAGACGCGGGCGGTGGCGCCCGCGCCACAAAGAATTCCTGATGCCAGCCTTGGGTTGCGGGCGGTGCAGAAAAGCAGGTCCTTCGCGGCGCTCCCGCGCTGCGCTTAGTCGGGCAACGCACAGGATGACAACCGTGGAAGCGTGAGATGGCTGTGCACGTCACTGGCCGCTGACGGCGGGCAGGCGACCGTTGCCGTTGCGGTCGAAATACTCGGCGAGGGCCTGGCCGGTGAACGACTTCTTCTGGCGGGCGACCTGCTCGGGCGTGCCCTGGGCGACAATGCGACCGCCGTGCTCGCCGCCTTCGGGGCCGAGGTCAATGATCCAATCAGCATTCCGGATAACGTCGAGGTTGTGCTCGATGATGATGGTGGTGTTACCCAGATCGGTGAGGCGGTGCAGCACGTCCAGCAGTTTTTTCACGTCGTCGAAGTGCAGACCGGTGGTGGGCTCATCGAGCAGGTAGAGGGTGCGGCCGGTCTGGCGCTTGCTGAGTTCGCGCGCCAGCTTGATGCGCTGGGCTTCGCCGCCGGAGAGCGTGACCGCCGACTGGCCTAAGTGAATGTAGCCCAGGCCGACGTCCACCAGGGTCTGCAGCTTCTGCCGCACCTGGGGAATATTTTCCAGGATGGGCAGCGCATCAGAAACCGGCATCTCCAGCAGGTCGGCGATGGAATAGCCGTTGTACTTCACGGCCAGGGTTTCGTGGTTGTAGCGCTTACCGCCGCAGACCTCGCAGAGCACGTAGACGTCGGGCAGAAAATTCATTTCGATGCGGCGCTGGCCTTCGCCCTGGCAGGCCTCGCAACGGCCGCCGGCCACGTTGAAGGAAAAGCGCCCGGCTTTGTAGCCGCGCTCGCGCGATTCCGGCAGCATGGCGTAGAGGTCGCGAATCTGGGTGAAGACGCCGGTGTAGGTCGCAGGGTTGGAGCGCGGGGTGCGTCCGATGGGCGACTGGTCAATCTGGATGACCTTGTCAATGTTCTCCATGCCGGCAATGGCCTTGTGCTCTCCGGGATTCTCGCGGGAGTGATAGAGGTGGCGGGCCAGGGCGCGATAAAGAATGTCGTTGACCAGGGTGGATTTTCCCGAACCGGAAACTCCCGTGACCACGGTCATGACGCCGAGGGGGAAGGCGGCGTCGAGATTCTTCAGATTGTTTTCGCGCGCGCCCAGCACGGAAATGGAGCTGGCAGTGGGCTGGCGGCGGTCAGGCAGCATGGGAATCTGCTTTTTGCCGGAGATGTACTGGCCGGTGAGCGACTCGGGGGCACGCATGATGTCCCGGGGCGTGCCATGTGCAACCAGGTGGCCGCCGTGGCGTCCGGCGCCGGGACCCAGGTCAATTACGTAGTCGGCGCGACGTATGGTCTCCTCGTCGTGCTCCACCACCAGCACGGTGTTACTCAGGTCGCGCAACGATTCCAGCGCGGCCAGCAGACGGTCATTGTCGCGGTGGTGCAGCCCGATAGAGGGCTCGTCGAGCACGTAGAGCACACCGCGCAGGCGCGAACCGATTTGCGTGGCCAGACGGATGCGCTGGCCTTCGCCGCCGGAAAGGGTGGCGGCGGAGCGGTCGAGCGAAATGTAGCCCAGTCCGACTGCGTTCAGGAACTGCAGGCGCTCCACCACTTCATGCACGATGCGGCCGGCGATGAGTTGCTCCCGCCCGGCCAGCTTGATGCCGGCGGCGACGGTGAGGGCGCGCGAAACCGGCAGCGCGGTGAAGTCGGCAATGGACATGCCGTTCACCTTAACGCCCAGGTTTTCTGGGCGCAGACGCTTGCCGTGGCAGGCGGGGCAAGGTGTGGCTGACATGTAGTTGAGCAGCCATTCGCGGTAGCTGTCGGACGAGGCTTCCTCGAGGGAACTGTTCAGGTAGGCGAGCACGCCGCGGAAGCCGGTGCGCGGACCGCCATTGCGCTTGCTGGGCTCGCCGTAGAGGACCAGTTCCTGGACTTTTTCGGGCAACTTTTCAAATGGCGTGTTCAGGTCGAAGCCATGGGCGGCGGCGGCAAGCTCCACCATGTGCCGCAGGTAGGAGGAGCCGGAGCCAGGGCCGAGTCCGCCATCGAGCAGGGGCTTGGACCAGTCCACGATGATTTTGGCGGGGTCGAAATCGTACTTGCTGCCCAGACCGTGACACTCGGGGCAGGCGCCATAGGTGCTGTTGAATGAAAACGAGCGCGGCTCCAGCACGGGCACGTTGATGCCGCAATCGGGGCAAGCCAGCTTGGCGGAGTACAGGCGCTCCTCTCCGCCCACCACCGCCACCTGTACCAGGCCATCGGCTAGCTTCATGGCGGTGTTGATGGAGTTCTCCAGGCGCTGTTCGATGCCCGGCTTGACCAGCAGGCGGTCAATTACCACTTCGATGGTGTGGTTCTTGCGCTTGTCGAGGCGGAGGTCGTCTTCCAGGCTGACCAGTTCGCCATCCACGCGGGCACGGGTGAAGCCCTGCTGGGCGAGCTTCTCTGTTTCTTTTTTGAATTCTCCTTTGCGGCCGCGCACGATGGGTGCCATGACCATGACGCGGTCTTCCGGGGTAAGCTGCATGACGCGCTGCACGATCTGGTCAGCGGACTGGCGGCTGATGGCTTGGCCGCAGTGGGGGCAGTGAGGCACGCCGATCGAGGCATAAAGCAGGCGCAGGTAATCGTAAATTTCGGTGATGGTGCCGACGGTGGAGCGCGGACTGCGGCTGGTGGTTTTCTGCTCGATGGAGATGGCGGGGCTCAGGCCGTCAATGGCGTCCACGTCGGGCCGCTCCATCTGATCGAGAAACTGGCGGGCGTAGGCGGAGAGGGTCTCCACGTAGCGGCGCTGGCCTTCGGCATAAATGGTGTCAAAAGCCAGGGAAGATTTGCCTGAGCCGCTGAGCCCGGTAATCACGGTGAGAGAGTTGCGGGGTATCTCAACGTCAATGTTTTTAAGGTTATGCTGGCGCGCCCCGCGCACCGTGATCTTAGTAATCGCCATCGGTCCCTGGGTAAATTAGTACCTCGGTAATTGGACAGGTCCTCTAGTAAGAGGGAGAGTGAGTCAGCGCAATTTTACTCACGTATCTTAGTCGTTAACAGCGGGGAAGGTCAACGCGAGTAAAGTGGGCATGCGCCTCAGGGCGCGCCGTTTGCCCCGATGCCCGAGCATTGTTGCGAAATGTTGCAGGATGCGGTGGATGGCGGCGCGATTCTGAACGCCCCCCGCAATCGGATGCCTGGGCGCATTTTGAACGAAGTAGATTCGGACTACGCCGTCGCCTCCCCTGACGAGCGTCCCAAGCTGTACTTGATGAATTTCTGCCCGTTCTGCGGGCGCGCGATTTCGCGCACCGTGTGGAACGCGGAAAAGAAAAAGTAATCGGCCGCGCCGCCGGCGAGTGCATCCGACCGGTTGGTTTGAGCATCTTCTACTTGCGGTGCGGCATATAACAGGTGGGCCGAACCTTGAGCTTGCTTCTTAGTTTAGCGACCTTATTCTTCACTGTGTTAGCTGCCATGGCATTGGGGATTGCGGCTAGCTATTGGGCCGTGACCGGTATTCTTTTCGCCTTTGGGCATCACTCACGTGAACATAAGCCGGCCGCGCTGGTGGAATCGCCCGCCAGCGGCGACTGAATTTTCCTTAGACCTTTAGCGGGCGTGCCCCAGCGCGAAGGCGCTGTGTTTTTTTTGCGGGAGTCAGGAGTCTGCGGCCGGCAAAGGCACGCTCCTCTTACAAGCGTGAAACCGCCCAAAGAAGTTCCAGTTTCCAATATTGAGTGACGGGAGCTCCCGACTCCCGACTTCTAGTACCGCGCGTTGGTGGCGCGGCTTTCCTTTTCGCCGCGGAGCCAGATGTAGAGAGGTGCCTCGGGCGAGGGAGGGGGCCAAGGCACAGCGATCTTGAGCGTCTGCTCTCCGGAGCTGCCCGGGACAGGCGTGGGAATGCCCTGGGCTTCGTAGCTGTGCTTGGAATTCCATCCGGTCCTATCAATCAGCTCCAGATCCCGGCCGGTCAGAGTGCCGGCATAAAGCGACTCGCCCAGTTTTTCCGCGCTGATGGTGAACTTCTGGATGCGCGGCAACCGGACCACCCGCCCCAGGGGATAGGGATCGGAGTTGCCGGCGGGCTCACCGACAATGGTGGCAATCATCTCGCAGCCGGACTGGCCCACCACGCCCGGATCGAGGGAAAGAAAGAGCATGCCCTGGCCGGCGGCGTCCAGTTCGGCGCCATCCCTTCGGTCGCCAGGATAGAGGGTGAGTTCCTTGCGGGTGCTGCCATCGTCTTTGCACTGCAGTAGCATGCCGGGACGCGAATCGGTGTTGTCGGCACGAACCGCGAAGCTGACGGTCATTCCCGAAGGGATCTCGCCAGGCTGCAACTGCACCCCGGCTGGGCTGGCAAAGGACTGATTCACACGGGCAATTTTTGGCCGCGGTCCCAGGACTTGCAGGGCATCGGCAAGCTGCAGGGGTGTGTGCAGGCCACTCACAAAAACCGTTGCAGCCATGTGATCACCGGAGCGCACCTTGGCGGCCAGCTTAACCGTGGCGCTGCGCCGGTCGAGATGCTGGTCATCGCCGGCAGGGGACAGTATCCATTCCGCGTTGTCGCTGGTAATGCGCTCGATGCGCTCCAGGTTATTGCCCTGAAGAAGCACGCTTTGCTGCGGCTCGGCCACATTCACATGCAGGGGAAGGTTGGTGAGCCTGGGCGCGGGTGGGTGAACCGTTACCTGCACTTCGCGGGAGGAACCGTTGAGCTGGGTGAGCGCGAACAGATAAGGACCGGGTTGCAACGCCGCGGTATTCACGTCGAGATCGAGCACGCGCTTTTGGCCGCTCTCGTCGGCGGGAGGCACAGAGAAATGCACGGAGACGGCAGAGTCCTTTCCGCGATTGGCGTTCTGCAGGGTTACGCCCTTGATGAACTCAAAATCGGCGCCGGTCATTTGCAGGGGGACGGTGCCGGTGGCGGCGACCAAGCGGTCTTCCGATTGGGGCGTGAGCTTTACGGCGTTGAAATCGGAAAAGGGGCGAACGTCCACCGTGCCGGCAACAGGCATGGGCGTCCAATCCCAATTGGCGGCCAGCTGGTATTTGCCAGGTGAGAGTTTCACGTGCGCGAGATCGAGCTGCAGGGAATCGTCGGCAGTATTAGGCGTGACCTTCACCGAGACCGGCACAACATGCCCGGAGCCGATCAAGTGCCAATCGCGCGCCCGCGCCACCAGACGCAACTGGGAAACGCTGGAAGTAGACGCTTTGACCGCGGGCGTCCAGCCCAGGGGAACAATGGCGGGCTGGGCCAGGGTGACGGAGGGCGGCGCCGCATTGGGGACGCGCACCATCCAAAGATAAGCCACGCGCAAGCGCGAAGGTTTGCGGTTGGCGGCGCAGAGCGCCATGCCATTGGCGGGCAGGGTTTGGGCGAAGGCGGGGCGGAACTCCATGCCGGGGAACAGGCTGCTGTGCAAATTCTCGAACAGGGCTGTGCCGCCCACGGCCAGGACGACCGGCGAGCCGAAAAACATCGAGGCCACCGAGGCTGCGATTCCGGTGGATCCTTGAGTGAGGTTGGGTGGGTCGCCGGAGTCGCTTTTGAAGGCGGGAACGGCCGCCTGCAGCAGTTGGCTGGCGGACTGATCGGGGGGGGCGCCAGGCTCCAGGCGGGGTACGGCCACCCCGTATTGCGAGGAAAATCCGCGCAGCGCCGATTGCAGGTCGCTGCTGCCGGGCGGAGATTGCTCGTAATCGGAGAGAGTCTGCACCAGAGCTTCAACGGTGGTAGTGCGCTGGGCATAGTCGGCCAACTGGGTGATGATTTCCGGGTTTTCTTTGACCAGCGAGTTGACACGTTTGGCATCAATGCCACGCTCGCCGAATACCAGCCCGACCACGGAGGCTCGGAGGGGGACGGGCCACTCGGCAGCGGCCTTCGCCGGTTTCGGCGCCAGGACTTCAACCTGGCCGGAATCATCGGCTGTGGGCGGCGCCAGCACCACCGCTACCTTGGCCTTGTCTTTCCATTTTGCCGGCAGGCGGACGGGCTCGTAATGCAGTTTCTGGCCGGGCTGGATGAGGTTGACCGAACTGACGGGCAGCACCGGTCCACTGCCCACCGGCTCCACCACCAGCTTGAACGAAGTGATAGTAACCGCGCCGGGACACTGCGCCTGTGAACTGACCACGGCAGGAGAGGGCACAGCTTCGCCGAGCAGCAGAGCGAAAATTACCAGCAGTCCAATTCGAGGTTCGGCCCAGGATGTACGGGAAATCACACCCCAAATCTTAGGGTAGGAAGGCGAGTTCGGCAACCCTGAATCGTATAAAGGTCACGTTACGATACAGATAGCATGAAGCCGCGGGTGTGCACGCGAGGTGCTTCCGCCGCGAAGGATCGAAGCATAAGGGCTCCCTCCTGAGGGAGCATGCGGGCGAGGGCGCCCAGGTTACGAAAGCCAAGGTTATTGCTGCGGATTTTGTTGCTGCTGTTGTTGTTGTTGCTGCTGTTGCTGCTGCATACGCTGCAACTCCTGCAGCAACTGCTCGGGAGTCTTGACTCCGGAGGGTTGTTGACCGGGTTGGGGAGCGCCGGGGGTATAGGCCTGCGGCTCAGGTTGCTCGCCGGCTGAGGGCTGCTGGTTAGGAAGCTCATCCGGGGGAGCGTCCTGATCATCGGCGCTGGCCTCGGGCGGCATGTCGCCGCCATTGGGCATCACTTGAGGTTCAGGCTGGGCTGGCGGCTGGGAGTTGGCGACGGGGGCAGAGGCTGAACTATCGGCGCCGCCACTCTTGGGAGTGAGGATGACGTGCTGCAATCCTCCCGGATTTGCGGCTGAGGCTATCATCACATAATCGTAGCGGGAACCGTTGAGCAATTCCGCCAGGACATTGCGCGCCAGCCCCGGGCCCATGCGGCCGGCCACGCGTTCAAATCCGGCGCCCGGCGGCAGTTCGATAACGGCACCGGTCTGGCGGGCGACGGCATGCAGAATGTCGCTCAAAGTGGAGTTGCGGGAGATGATGGTGAGCTGCCCGTTGAGATAGCTGACCTGTGGTGGTTGCGCCGGCAACTGTTCCAGAGTTGGAGGCGGGGCCGGGGGTGCAGGCGGCTCGACGGGAGTCATGACCCGTTTGGAGGACTCCTTCACGCGCAGGGTATGCGTTTTCCGCGAATTCTGGGGCGCACTCCACAGCAGGGCAGGCATGAGCCCTAGGAAGAGCAACAGAACCACGAAATGCCGGGAACAGAACATGGGCAACAGCCGCGCTGGGCGTGGGGAACCAAAGCCTGACGAGTCATTGCGATTGTAGCACCGCGCGGGGCGGCGGGCGACGGTAACGTGACCAGAGTTATATCTAAGTGCCTGCACCATAGACCTTTGCTTGCATCTGAGTACCGGAATTTGGCATCGTAGCTGTAGTGACCCGTTGAACGGACCTGGCTATGATGAGAACGAGAAGATGGTGTTGGTTTGCGCTGCCGAGTTCTGCTTTTTTGAGCGTCTTTTTGCTGGTGCCGGGGCTTAGCCGGAAAGCCCAGGGCCAAGAGGCCTGCCTGACCGCTACCGACATGGGTCCTAGCGCGGTCTCCATCCTGGAAAGCACCGCCAAGCGCTACTTTCAGATGGCATTGTCGGGCGATATTGCCACTTTGCAGCAGAATGCGGCGCCGTCGCTGGCAGCGAGTTTCGGCGGCGTAGAGGCGGCGGTGAATGATCACAAGGCGGAATTTGCCGGGGCGCAAAGCACGGTACGGCCGCCCTATGTGCTGGAAGCCTCAGGCACTGCTCCCCTGCAACGGGCGGAATTTTTCTGCGGCATATATAACTCGCCCGACCGGGTGGGTTTTTCCATTCCCAATCTGCCGCCGGGCACCTATGCCGTAGTAATCCAGGATGTGACCACGACGAAAGGCCCCAAATACAGCGTAACCATGATTCTTCAGGAAAAGGCTGCGGCGGGGGCAAGCAGCGCGCAGAGCGAAAATCCGGAAGCGACGCTGGCTACCGGAACCTGGCAACTGGCCGGTTATTATGTGCGCCCGGGAACGCTCAACGGCCACGACGGGCAGTGGTTCCTAAACCAGGCCCAACAGTACAAGGCCAAAGGCCAGAACCTGAACGCCTACTACTACTACATCGAGGCCCGGCAGTTGCTTTCGCCGGTGGACTTCATGGGCACGCCACAACTGGACAAAATTTACGACGACACGCAGCAGGTGGTCCCCAAAGACATGCCGGTGAACGGACCGATGGACAATGCGATTGGCGGCCAAACCTATAAGCTTTTGCAGGTATTCCCCGTGCACGTGGCGCAGGACCTGGACCTGGTGATCAGATATCAGGTGCCGGACATTTCCAATACTACGCAGACGTTTCAGCAGAACATGAACCTGATCAAAGCATTTGTGGCCAAATACCCGGAGGTGCGCGGGGCATTTGACGGCGTGGTAGCGCGGGCCGTGAACCCCTCAGGGCAGGACTACGGTTCGCTGCTGCCGATGAAGGAGATCAAGTAACAGTTCTCAGTTTTCAGTGTCAGCTATCAAGTGCTGGCTTCTAGCTACTACCTAAGGACCGGCTGCAGCGTGCACCTGCTAACCAGTTACCAAGAACCAACCACCAACTGCCAACCGCCAACTACTGTAAGTGCTAATCTGATGGCGCGCTGGGCAGAAATGCTGTCCTAGAAGTTAAGTGCTCGCCCCATGACCCCCGACCGGCTGCGGAAAATATTCGATCAGGTACGGCGTGGCAAACTGTCGCCCGACGAAGGCGTGGAACTGCTGCGGCACCTGCCATTTGAAGATCTGGACTTCGCCAAGGTTGATCACCACCGGGCGCTGCGAGTGGGAATGCCGGAGGTGATTCTAGGCCAGGGAAAAACGCCGGCACAGGTGGCCGAAATTTTTGCCCGGCTGGCGCGGCACTCAAAAAACGTGCTGGCCACGCGCGCCGGCAAAGAGCAGTTCGCGGCGGTGAAGAAGAAAGTTCGCGGTGCCAAGTACCGGCCGCTGGCCCGGGCCATTACCCTGCAGCGCGACGCCGAGACATACGGCAAGGGCACCATTGCCGTGGTCTCCGCCGGAACCAGTGACGGGCCGGTGGCCGAGGAAGCAGTGGTCACGGCCGAACTGATGGGCAACAAAGTGGAGCACTTCTACGACGTGGGGGTGGCCGGGATCCATCGCCTGCTGGTCCATCGCCAGGCGTTGGCGCGGGCGCGGGTGGTAATTGTCTGCGCCGGCATGGAAGGAGCGCTGCCCAGCGTGGTGGGGGGGATGATTGGCGTACCGGTGATCGCGGTTCCGACCAGCGTCGGCTACGGAGCCAGCTTCAACGGCCTAGCCGCGCTGCTGGGCATGATGAACTCCTGCGCCTCCAACGTGTCGGTGGTAAACATCGACAACGGATTCGGCGCGGCGTATGTGGCTACGCTCATCAACCGGGCGTAGGCCAATTGCCCTGGCGCCTGGCCGGCGTGCGATTACTGGCTGGCATTAGCGCCCTCCCCCGGTTTCCCGCTACAATAGCACTCACCTCAATCAGAGCTATTGAATACGGAATGAAGATTCCCCGGGTGTGGTGGAGTGGTTTAAGCGGAGGCGCTGGCCTGTTGGCGGTGCTGGTTCTGGCAGTGTTTGCCGTCGGCTGCGGGGATATTTTCCGTCCCGTGGCTGTACCCATCACCGGCCCTCCAGGCGACCCCCAGCCTACATCCTTCGCCTTTGTGGCCAGCCAGAACGCTGCAGCGAACGCGGGCAGCGTCCTGCAGGTGAACGTTCCCGGCGACTCGGCGGTTTTTTCCACCCCAGCGGGAGTGGGTCCGGTGCATGCCGCATTTTTGCCGCCGGGCGAGTCTCGCATCTACGTGGCCAACCGGGATGACGACACGGTCACGACCTACCTTCCCAGCCTCACCTCGCTGGCGCCCACGACTCTGACTCTTCCCAGCGGATCACACCCGGTATTTCTGGCCAGCAGCGAGACGTCAAAAATGTATGTAGCCAATGCCGGCACCAACACCGTAGGCGTGATCAGCGGCGTACAGAGCGCGCTGACAACGCAGGTGACCGTGGGGACCACCCCGGTAGCGCTGGCCGAAACCAAAGATGGAAAGAAGCTGTACGTTGTGAACCAGGGAGACGGCACGGCCTCGGTGATTGACACGACTACGGCCACGGTGCTGCGCACCATCACGGTGGGTACGTCACCGCTATGGGCGCTGTTCAGCCCCGACGGGCTGGAACTCTATGTGCTTAACCGGGGAACGGGCACTGTTTCCGTGATCGACACCACTAGCGATGCGGTGGTAACCACGCTGACGGTGGGAACCTCGCCGGTGCATATGTTCGTGGACAAGCAATTCAACCGGCTCTACGTAGTGGACAGCGCCAGCAGCAACAATCTATGGATCTTTGACGCTTCAGCTGACCCGCCCAAGTTGCAGACGAGTCTGACGGTGCAGCCTGATCCGCAGGCAGCGGTGCTGCCCTTGCCGACTTCGGTAACAGTTCTGGCGAATGGACTGAAGGCTTACGTGGCCAGCCTGCAGCCGAATACTCCGGTGGCGGGCCAGGTGAGGGTTTGGGTGACCGTTATCAACGCCACCAGCAACGCGGTGCAGAGCACGCACGCGTTTCCTGCAGTGCCCGCAGTGTGCAATCTCAACAACGTGCCTTTCACACAAACGGGCGGGGTCCGCTTTCCTGTGTTCGCGGCGTCATCTTCGGACAGCAACCGAGTTTACATTTCCAGTTGCGATGCCGGCGCGATCCACATTCTGAAAACGAGCAATGACAGCCCGGCCACGGATATCGCGATGCCCGTAAGCGCGTTTCCACCACCCACTCCTACAAGTCCTCCGCCACCGCAGCAGCCGGTGTTCGTGCTGCCAGGACCTTAAAAAGCAGTTGTCAGCTATCAGTGGCCAGTTGTCAGTTTGGCGGGGTGTCCTTCCCGCCTAAGCCAAGTAGGTGCATGTGGCAGGGAAAGTTTTCTTTCAGCTTTTGTTATCGGAGATGGGGCGGAGGGGAGCTGGCCACCGACCACTGGTTTACAGCTGCTCCCCGCGGCGGCGGCGCTTGTAGTGCATGGCGATGTTCATGAACACCTTGCCGCTATCGGTATCGAAGCACATGACCAGGGCCTCGGTATCCTCGTTGCTCTTTGTGCCCTCGCCCTCGTGCACCTGGGGCGGATG
>Ga0075276_10000355_pt1 | contig 12512 bp, 12 predicted proteins | sample SF_Rice_5C_80N_4_FD_69770 | JGI IMG/M metagenome (GOLD analysis project Ga0075276, IMG submission 69770) | Rice paddy soil microbial communities from Twitchell Island, California, USA - SF_Rice_5C_80N_405 | ecosystem: Environmental > Terrestrial > Soil > Paddy field/soil | place: USA: Twitchell... | reverse complement strand
CGAGAATGAGCGCGTCCGAGATCGGCGGTTCCACCTTCGCCGCCGGGCGCGTGAGGAGGCTGCCGTCGAACGCCATGTCCGCGGGCGTGCCGCTGCCGAGCCCCATCGCGGTGACGGCGCCGAGCCGGACCATCGCGCCGGCGAGCTCGTAGTTCGTCATGCCGGCGCTGTAGGCCGAGCCGCCTCCTTCGACCGTGACGAGCAGGATGCGCCCGTCCGGAAGCTGGCCGACGGCGCTGCGTGCGCCGCGCGCGTTGAGCACCGAGTCGTCGAACTGCTCGTCGGCGCGGAAGACCGGCTTGCCCTTGGCGACGAGGAGCGGGCCGCCGCCGATCGCGGCGAGCATCCCGCCCCAGTTCGGCGTCAGCGTCGGGCGGATCTCGACGTTCGTGCCGGGAGGCGCCTCCTGGCCCAGGTGCGGCGCCTGCGCGCCGCGGGCGACGAGGACCGCGCCGCCGGGCGGGATCGGAATCCCGCCGGCCCCGTCCTGTTCGGTGACGACGCCGGCGACGACGCGGTTCGGCTGCAGCGGCGGGAGCGAGGCGATGACGTCGGCGACGACGCTCGCGCTCTCCGGCGGCGTCGTCGGCCCCCACGCAGAGGTGTACAGCGTCGTGTGGCCGGCGACCGGACGGTCGTTCAGGTCGAGCTGCCGTCGCTGGCTCGTGCCGCGCCACGTGCCGTCGAAGGCGACGGTCGCCACGGACAGCGTGCCGTCGGGGGCGACGCCGACGCTCGAGCGCGACGGCACCGGCGCCGAGTCGAGCGCGCCGTTCCGCATCACGATCCCGGTCGGCGGGCCGCCGGCGGCGAAGAAGTCGCCGTTGACGCCGACGAGCGTCGCGCCCGCGCTCGCGTCCTTCTCGATGTCGGTGAGCCGCTCGGTGCCGAAGACCGCGTTGTGCGCGAGGGCCGGCGTGAGCGTGTACAGCGAGCCGTCCGGCTTCGGGGCGGTGACGACGTCGAGCACGACCGGGCCGCGCGAGGTGAACTGCACCTGGCGCTGGTAGGTGACGCCAGGCATGAGCAGCGTCGTCGCCGACGTCTGCGCATGCGCGGGCAGCGCGAGCGCGCCGGCGGCGAGAGCGACGATGACGAGCTTGCGAAGCACGACCCTGCGGCAGGGTAGCCAACCACGTGTCAGAGCCACGTAAGGCACGACATGAAGGCGAGGGCGCCTCCGGCGGACTTGGCTCTAGTTCCAGACGCGGACGTCGCGGTACAGCGTGTCGCGCTGCACCGGCGTCTTGCCCAGCGACCTGATCAGGTGCGCGAACTCGTCCGCCGTCGTGCGGTACGTCGTTCCGGCGGCCGAGACGACGTTCTCCTCGATCATCACCGAGCCGAGGTCGTCCGCCCCGAACTGCAGCGCGACCTGACCGATCTTCTTTCCCTGCGTCACCCACGACGAGCCGATGTGCGGCACGTTGTCGAGGTAGATGCGCGAGACGGCCTGGGTGAGCAAGTAGTCGAACGAGGTCGGGCGGTTCTCCACCGGCACGAGATCGACGAGCCGGTTGCCGTCGTCCTGGAACGTCCACGAGAAGAACGCGCGGAAGCCGCCCGTCTCGTCCTGCAGGCCGCGGATGCGGCGCATGTGCTCGACCCGCTCCTCGAGCGTCTCGACGTGGCCGTACATCATCGTCGCCGTCGTCGAGATGCCGAGGCGATGCGCCTGGCGCATGACGCCGAGCCACTCGGCCGTCTTCGTCTTCTTCGGAGCGATGATCTTGCGCACGCGGTCGACGAGGATCTCGGCACCCCCGCCGGGGATCGAGTCGAGGCCGGCATCGCGAAGTCGCGTCAGCGTCTCGGGGATGGTGAGCTTCGAGCGGCGCGCGACGTGCTGCACCTCGGAGGGCGACAGCGCATGCAGGTGGATCTTGTACTTCGCCTTGATCGACCGGAAGAGATCCTCGTAGAAGTCGATGTCGAGGTCGGGATGGTGGCCGCCTTGCATGAGCAGCCCCGTGCCGCCGAGCTCGAGCGTCTCCTCGATCTTCTTGAAGATCACCGCCTTCGGCAGGAGGTAGCCCTCGCGCGTGTCGCCCGGGCGGCGGTAGAACGCGCAGAAGTCGCAGTCCGTATAACAGATGTTGGTGTAGTTGAGGTTGCGGTCGATGATGAACGTGATCCGCTCCGGGTCGTGCTTGCGGTTGCGAATCTCATTCGCCACGCGTCCGACCGACACGAGGTCGCGCGAGCGGAGGAGCGCAATCGCGTCCTCGTCGGTGATGCGCTCGCCTTCGAGGGCCTTCTCGAGGATCGCGTTCATGCGACGGCGGCGCCGGTCGTCTGCACGAAGCGCAGCTCGGGGACCGTCTCGAGCAGGCCGCCGTCTCGGGCGAGCTCGAGGAACGTGTACAGCCCGGCGCGCTCGCGTGGGCCGAAGCGGTAGCGGAGCTTCTCGAAGTAGCGGGCGAGGAAGCCCGGCGGGTAGCCGTAGCGCTCCGCGGCCTCGAATGCAAGCTGCTCGGGCTCGGCGCGGGCGCGGCGCACGGACGCGACGAGCGCGTCCTCCAGCTCGGCGAGGCCGTCGGCGAGCGGCTCGGGGCACGCCCACACCGCGAAGACCATCGGCAGGCCGGTGCGCTCCAGCCAGAGCCGTCCGAGGTCATGGTGCGGCGTCGGGTCCTCGAACGCCGACTTCAGCGCGGCGTCGCCGATGAGCAGCTTCGCGTCCGCGTCCTCGCCGAGCGGCACGTGCTCCGCCTCCGGCAGCAGCACCTTCGTCAGCACGACGGACGTTGCCGACTCCGGCGTGATCGCGACGACGCGCACCTGCTCGAGCGGCCTCTTCGACACGAGCTGGATCGACTCGACCGCGCCCTCGGATGCGACGCAGAGCCGCGGCAGCAGGCGCAGCTTGTCGGCGTTCCGCGCATACTCGATGGACGAGATCGGCGCCGTGTCGAGCTCGCCGTCGACGAGCATCCGGTTCAGCTCGGTCGGGACGCCGAGCACCTCCTCCACGTCGGTCTCGACGCGGTAGAAGACGGGCGCCATGTTCACGTACGAGATGCGGCCGAGCTTCACCATCGGCGCAGCTCGTTGTAGAGCGTGTCTCGCTGGACGGGGACGCGGCCGGCCTCCTTGATGAAGCGCACGAGCTCGTCGACCTTCTGCTCCGTCCCGCTGGTCGCGCCGGCCGCCTGGAAGATCTGCTCGCGCACGACCGTGCCCTGTACGTCGTTCGCGCCGAAGTGGAGCGCCACCTGCGCCATCGGCATGCCCATCATGATCCAGTAGGCCTTGATGTTCGGGATGTTGTCGAGCATCAAACGCGACACGGCCGCCATCTTCAAGTCGTCGGCGCCCGTCGTGAACTTGAAGCCACGTCGCTCGAACACGGTGTTCGCGGGATGGAACGCGAGCGGGATGAACGCGAGGAAGCCGCCGGTCTTGTCCTGCTGGTCGCGCAGCCGCAGCATGTGGTCGACGCGCTCCTCGTACGTCTCGACGTGTCCGTACAGAAGCGTGCAGTGCGTCGGGATCCCCATGCGGTGGGCCGTGTCGTGCACGTCGAACCACTCGTCCGGGTGCTCCTTGCCCGGCGCGATGAGCTTGCGGACACGATCGGCGAAGATCTCCGCGCCGCCGCCCGGCAGCGAGCCGAGCCCGGCGTCCTTGAGGACGCGCAGCACCTCTTCGTGCGTGCAGCCCTCGAGCTTCGACATGTGGTGGATCTCGGACGCCGTGTAGAACTTCAGATGGACGTCCGGAAGCGCGGCCTTCAGCTTGCGCAGCACGTCCGCGTAGAACTCGAGGTCGACGTGCGGGTTCTCGCCGTTCACGCAGTGGATCTCGGTGAACTTCGACGCCGCGTACTGTGCGGCGGCATCCTCGGCGAGCTCGTCGGCGTCGATCGTGTACGCCTCGCCCTGCTTGCTCGTCTTCGCGAACGCGCAGAACTTGCACTTCACGCGGCAGACGTTCGTCTGGTTGAGATAGAGGTTCTGGACGAAGAACACCTCGTCGCCGCCGCCGCGCAGCCGGCGCGCGTGGTCGGCGAGCTCGCCGAGCGCGAGCAGGTCGTCCGACTCCATGAGGACGATCCCGTCCTCGAAGTCGAGACGCTCGCCGGCGTCGACCTTCTCCCTGATCGGCGCGAACGTCTCCAGCGTGTCGAGGACTGCCACAGCTATCTCTCTCTGTTGACGACCGCGTGCGTCAGCGACTCGAGCTCGTCGCGGTGCAGCTGGCCGTTGAGGCACGCGCGGGCGTGACTAGCGTAGTCGAGGGCGACCTCGCGCGAGCGTTCCAGCGCCCCGCTCGCGGCAACGCGCACGAGCGCGCCGTGCATCGGGCCGCCGGCGAGGGCATCTCGCACCACCTCGTCCTGCTGGGCTGCGAGCAGGAGCGGCAGCGTGGGCGTGCCGTCGCGCAGGTCGGTGCCGGCGATCTTCCCGGTCTCGATCGTCGTCCCGGCGCAGTCGAGCACGTCGTCGACGATCTGGAAGGCGACGCCGAGGGCGAGACCGTACGCGCCCGGCCCGCCGCCCAGCCGGCATGCCGCCTCGAAGAGCTTTCCCGTCTTCAGCGCGCAGCGCTCGAGGTAGGCGTCGACGGTCGTCGCGGGATCGTGCGTCTGCGTTCGCTGCAGGGCCTCGCCGCGTGCGAGGCACAGCGTCGCGTCGGCGAGGATCTCGACCGCCTCGGCATCGCCGGTCGCGGTCAGCTCCGCAAAGGCGCGCGCGAAGAGATAGTCGCCGGTCGCGCGCGCGGCTTCCGGGCCGTGCACCGACCAGGCGGCTGCCTTGCCGCGACGGAAGTGGGCACGGTCGATGAGATCGTCGTGGACGAGGGTCGCCATGTGCACGAGCTCGACGGCGACGCCCGCGGCGAGCGAAGGCTCGCGGTCGACAGGAGCGGCGAGGAAGACGAGCGCCGGGCGCAGGCGCTTCCCGCCGGCGGCGAGCGCCTCGTTGCCGACGGCGGCGACGAGGCCGGGATGGCTCGCGACGGTGCGCGCCAGCCGCTCCTCGATCGCGTCGAGGTAGCGCTCGAGGCCCGGAGCCTCCCGGATCTTCGCCAGCGTCGTCATGCCCCTGCCTCCGCCACGTGCAGGGCGACGATACCCCCGGCGAACAGGCGATAGCCCACCGCTCCGAAGCCGTTCCCCCGCAGGAGCGCCGCAAGGTCGTCCGGTCCGGGGAAGCGGCGGACGCTCGCGGGGAGGTACGTGTAGGCCGAGCCACCGGGAAGGACCCGCCCGAGGAGCGGGATCGCGCGGTCGAACCAGAGGCGGTAGAAGGGCGCGAGCGCGCCGCGCGGCTGGGTGATCTCGAGGATGCCGAGACGGCCACCCGGGCGCAGCACACGGCGAAGCTCCCGCAGCCCGGCGCCGAGGTCGTCGACGTTCCGGATGCCGAAGCCCACCGTCGCCGCCTCGAACGAGCCGTCGCCGAACGGGAGCGCGAGGACGTCGCCGCGTATCCACTCGATGTCGCCGCGCTTCCGGCGCGCGCGCTCGAGCATCGCCTCCGAGAAGTCGAGGCCGACGACCTCGGCTCCACGCAGCCGCGCGGCGATCGCGAGATCGCCGGTACCGCAGCACGCGTCGAGCACGCGGTCGCCGGGCCGGACGACGGCGTCGACGGTCGCGCGCCGCCACCGCCGGTCGAGCCCCGCCGTCATCACGCGGTTCATGACGTCGTAGACCGGGGCGATGCGGTCGAACATCCGCCGCACGCCGTCGGCGGGCAGCCGCCCGCCCGCCTCCGTCAGGCGCTGTGCCATGACGGCATTGTCGCCGCTACTGCTTGCCCTTGGAGGCTTCGAGGAAGACCGCGAGCTGGTGGAGGCGGGTGTCGCCGAGCGAGGCGAACTTCGGCATCGGCGAGCCCGGGTTGACGCAGGACGGGCACTGCAGATGCCGGACCTGGAAGTCGATGCCGAGGTTGCGCGACCCGATCGCCGTCAGGTCGGGAGCCCCGAGGTTGGACGAGCCGGTGCCGAGATACGTGTGACAGGCCGTACAGCCGGCGGTGGCGAACAGCTTCGCGCCGGGCACCGCCGCCGTCGGCAGCTTCTCCTGGCTGACCCAGCTCGGCACGTCCGCGATCACCTCGGACGCGAGCGCCTCCTTCGCGGTCGCGCCCTTCCACGTGAGCACGGCCATCGACAGGATCGTCAGCACGGCCGCGACCATCGCAACCGGCCGGCGCGACGGGCGGCGCTCGCGGCGCAAGTCGATGAACGGCATCGCGAGCAGCAGGATGAGCGCGATCGTCGGCACGCCGATCGTGCCGAGAAACACCGACTCCGGCCACTTGAAGATGCGGAGCAGGTAGAAGAGGAAGTAGAAGTACCAGTCCGGCCGCGGCACGAAGCTGACGGTGCCCGGGTCGGCGGGCGGTGCGTACTCGGGGCCGAGCAGCCCCTTGTCGAGGCCGTTGTGGTGCGGTCCGTACGCCGTCCACTTCCAGATGACCGCGAGCCCGACGATGACGCACACGACGATGAGGCTCATCACCGTGTCGTGGAACATCGCGAACGGGTAGAACGGCTTCCCGCGCTTCTTGACGTCGTCCTTGTACCGCGCGAATCCCGCGCGCCGCTCTTCGAGCGGAGTCGGCTTCTCGGCGGCGGCCATCAGTCCCTGCCTCCGGGCGATCCATGGGCGACGGGGCGCGTCAGCCCGGAGCGGACCGGCGCGGGCTCCTCGACGCGGTCGGCGCCTGCAGCCTCGTGCGACCACGGCGGCGACGTGACCCCGAGGCGGATGACGAGATACAGGTGCAGCGTGATGAGGCTGATGATCCCGCCCGGGATGATGAGCATGTGCAGCGAGTAGAAGAGCGACAGCGTGTTGCCGTTGATCTCCTGCCCGGCACGGAGGAATTGCGCGAGCCACGGTCCCAGGAACGGCGCAGTTCCGTTCAGGTTGATGCCGACGACGCTCGCCCAGTACGCCGTCTGGTCCCACGGCAGCAGGTAGCCGGTGAAGCCGGCCGTGAGGCCGAGGACGAGGAGCAGCACGCCCACGATCCAATTCAGCTCGCGCGGGTACTTGTACGCGCCGAACAGGAACACGCGGCCCATGTGCAGGAACATGAGGATGATGAAGACGCTCGCGCCCCACTTGTGCATGCCGCGAACGAGCCAGCCCATGAACACGTGGTCGGTGATGTTCTGGATCGACGAGTACGCGTCGTGCGGCGACGGCTTGTAGTACATCGCGAGGATCACGCCGGTCAGGGCCTGCACGATGAATGCGGTGAGCGTCGCCGACCCGAGCGTCTGCATCCAGTTCGTGTCGGACGGGACCTTGCGGAAGAGGAAGTAGCGCACGCCGCCGATGAGGCCCGACCGCTCCTCGAACCAGTCGAGCGGGTAGGTGGCGGCCGCGAGCATCTGCTCGCGGCGGACCTGCGCCTTGGACGGGGCTCGGCGGACGGCCATCAGTGGTGCGGCGGCTGGAGGGGATAGAACCACTGCTCGGGGCCGTCGACGTGCTCCCCCGGCCCGGCTTCCTTGTACTTGTAGATCTTCGCCTGTCCGCCCGTGCCGACGACGTGCGACACGGAGTACGTGCTGAGCAGCACCAGCCGGCCGTTCTTGACGTCGAACGCGTACCGGTCGAGAGCGCGCACGGGAGGGCCGGCGGTCCGGTTGCCCTCGGTGTCGTACTGGCCGCCGTGGCAAGGGCAGCCGAAGCCCGCGGGGACGACGGGGCGCATCAGGATCTCGCCGTTCGACGTGTGCTCGACGACGTTCTTCTCGCCGAGGATCGCGCCCGTCGGGCCGTTCGCCTGCACCGGGCAGCCGAGGTGCGCGCACCGGTTCGAGATGATCGTGAAGCTCGGGAGGTTGCCGACGCTGCCGTTGTTGCGCACGAACGCGGTGCGGCGGGAGACCTCGCCCTCCTTCGGGTCGACCATGAACGTCGCGATGAACCACTTCCCGACCGGGAACGCGGTGAGCGGGCCGAGGTCGACCTCGTGGCCCTTCTGGTCGAGGAACCCGGGCAGGACGGCGAACCCGACGACGGGCACCGTGACGATGCCGCCGATGATCCCGCCGAGGCCGAGCGTCGCGCCCTCGAGGAAGCGGCTGCGCGGGAACGTCTCGCCGGGCCGCGGCGCCGGCATCGCCGCCTCGCCCTCGGCGGCCGGCGGGACGGCGGCGGCCTCGGCCGGCGTCATCTCCCGCACCTCCGCCTGGATGCGAGGCGCGTGGCGGCGCAGGTCGGACGTGGCGTCGCGCGCCCACAGGAACCCGAAGACGATCGCGATCGCCCCACCGATCGAGCCGATCACCATCGGATCGACGATCAGGCCGACGAGAGCGACGGCGATGCCGACGGCGAAGCCGAGCGGCCAGAGTGTGGGCGCGGGGCCATGCTCCTCGTGCATCCGGCCGTGATTCAACCTGATCGAGCACCCCTCTGCGGGGCGAACCCGTACTCCGACCACCGCTTGCTGACCAAATCTTTGATCTCCGCGGTCATCTCGATCTCCTCGGGCCAGGGCCGTGCGCCCTCCTCGGGGAGCTTCGCCGTCGCGTCGATGCCGAGCTTCCCGCTGACGAACTGGCGGCCGGGCGCGTGGTCGAGATGGTCGGTCGGGCCCTCGCTGAGGACGACGTCCCGCGCCGGGTCGACGTTCGCTCCTGTGTAGAACAGCACTTGCTCGTAGTCGTGCACGTCGACGTGGGCGTCGACGACGACGACGCACTTCGTCAGGCTGAGCATCCCGAGCCCCCAGACGGCGTGCATCACCTTCTGCGCCTGGCCGGGATACGCCTTCCGAATGGAGACGATGCAGCAGTTGTGGAAGGCGCCCGCCACCGGCAGGTCGTAGTCGACGATCTCCGGGATGGTCGTGCGGACGGCCGGCAGGAAGATGCGCTCCGTCGCCTTTCCGAGCCACGCGTCCTCTTGCGGCGGCTTGCCGACGACGATGGAGGGGTAGATCGCGTCGCGGCGCATCGTCATCGCGGTGAGATGGAAGACGGGGAACGGCTCGACCGCCGTGTAGTACCCGGTGTGGTCGCCGAAGGGACCCTCGTCGCCGACCTCGTCCTTCTCGATGTACCCCTCGAGGACGATCTCGGCGTTGGCAGGGACCTCGAGGTCGACCGTGACACCGCGCACGAGGTCGACGGGCTCGCCGCGCAGAAAGCCCGCGAGCATGAGCTCGTCGACGTGCTTCGGCAGCGGCGCGCTCGCGGAGTACGCGGTGACCGGATCGAGCCCGAGCGCGACGGCGACCGCGATGCGCCCGTCGCTCGCGAGCCAGTCGGCGCGGCCGTCCTTGTGGATCTGCCAGTGCATGAACGTCGTCTTCCGGTCGATCACCTGCATCCGGTACATGCCGACGTTGCGCGTCCCGTCGCGCGGATCGCGCGTGATCACCGCCGGCAGCGTGATGAACGGCGCCGGGTCCTCGGGCCAGCAGCGCTGGACCGGCAGGAGCCCGAGGTCGACGTCGCCGCCCTGCAGCACGATCTCCTGGCACGCGCCCTTGCGCACCGCGCGCGGGCGGGAGTCGGCGATCGACTTCAGCTTCTGCAGGCCGCGCACCTTCTCGACGAGACCGACCGGCGGCTGCATCTCGAGCACGTCGGCGACCTTGCGCGCGACGTCGTCGAGCTTCTCGACGCCGAACGCGAGGCACATCCGCCGCTCGGTGCCGAACTGGTTGACGAGCAGCCGATGCTTCGCACCTTTTGGATGCTCGAACAGGAGCGCCGGCCCGCCGCTCTTCACGGTCCGGTCGACGATCTCGGTCACCTCGAGGTCGGGATCGACCTCGGCCGACACGCGGGTCAACTCGCCCTCGCGCTCGAGGAGCGCGATCCAGTCGCGAAGGTCGTTCAGCGTCTGTGACGCAGCCAATGCGAGAGCTCGCCGACCGCGATCACGGCGACGAAGATGAGACCGACCGCGAGCATGACGAGGACCGTCTTCTTGCCTTCCTCGGCGGCGGTCTCGACGGCGAGCAGGTGCAGCACGGCGGAGAATCTACCTCAGCAGGCGGTGCGCGGCGAGCGCACGGTCGACCGCCTCGTCTCCCGCCGCCGCGCGTGCCGCCGTCTCGAGCAGGCTCGCGTCGCCGTGAAAGCGCAGCGCAGCGCGCGCCTCGTCGAGCGCGGCGCCGTGGCCGAGAAGCGCCGCGCTCGCCGCCCAGAGCTGGCCGTCGCCCGCGGCGGACTCGGCGCGCAGCTGGCTGCACAGCGAGATGAGCTCGGAGAGGTCGGCCACCGCGTCGGTGTCGCCGAACGAGGCAATGCGCACGAGCCCGTGCGCGTACAGGTAGTCGCCGAGCAGCAGCGACAGGTCGGCGTCCGGCGGTGCGAACAGCCTCGGCATCCCGTAGTGCACGAGGTAGCCCTCGTAGATCGTCTCCAGCCCGAGCGCGAAGTGCGGTTCCGCGAGCGGCGAGAAGACGGGCGTCTCCGCCCGGCGGTCGGGCGGCACCAGGCAGCCGGCCCAGAGCGCGCTCTCCGCCGCCGCCCCCGTTGCGATGTCGTCCCACATCACGAGAACGCTTCGACCGTGCGCGCGATCTCGTCGTCGCCATGGGCGAGCGAGACGAACATCGCCTCGAACTGCGACGGCGCGACGTAGACGCCGCGCTCGAGCAGCCGGCGGAAGAGCCGGCCGTACCGGTCGACGTCGCACCGCTGCGCATCCTCGAAGTCGCGGACGGGGCCGTCCGCCTGGAAGAGCGTGAGCATCGCGCCGACACGCTGCACGCGGCCGTGCGGCGCGAGCCCCTCCTCGAGCAGCGCGCCGCGGCGCTCGAGCTCCTCGTACACGTGCGGGTCGCGCAGGCGGCGCAGGACGGAGAGCCCGGCCGCCGTCGCGAGCGGGTTCCCGGACAGCGTGCCGGCCTGGTACACGGGGCCGGAGGGAGCGAGCAGCTCCATCACGTCGGCGCGGCCGCCGAACGCCGCGAGCGGCAGGCCGCCGCCGACGATCTTCCCCAGGATCGTCAGATCGGGGAGAACGCCGTAGCGCTCCTGCGCGCCGCCGCGTGCGACGCGGAAGCCCGTGATGACCTCGTCGAAGACGAGCAGCGCGCCCGATGCGTCGCACAGTCCGCGCAGCGCCTCCAAGTATCCGTCGGCGGGCGGAACGACGCCCATGTTCCCTGCGACGGGCTCGACGACGATGGCGGCGAGCCCCTCGCCGTAGCGCATCACCGCATCGGCGACGGACTCGACGTCGTTGTACGGGCACACGACCGTGTCGGCGGTGACCGCGGTCGGCACGCCGGGAGTCGCCGGAATGGCGAGCGTCGCGAGACCGGAGCCGGCGCTCGCGAGGAGTGCGTCGACGTGGCCGTGGTAGCAGCCGGCGAACTTGATGACGCGGTCGCGGTTCGTGAACCCGCGCGCGAGCCGCAGCGCGCTCATTGACGCCTCGGTCCCCGACGAGACGAGCCGGACGCGCTCGACGGACGGGACCGCGTCGACGATCTCCGCCGCGAGCTCGACCTCCGCCTCGGTCGGCGCGCCGAAGCTCGTGCCGCGGAGGGCGGCCGCCCGCACGGCCTCGACCGTCTCCGGGTCCGCGTGCCCGAAGATGAGCGGGCCCCACGACATGACCCAGTCGAGGTAGCGGTTGCCGTCGACGTCCTCGAGGTACGCGCCGTCGCCGCGCTCGACGAAGAACGGCTCGTCGAGCCCGACCGCCTTCATCGCGCGGACGGGCGAGTTCACGCCGCCGGGAATCAGCTCGAGCGCGCGGCGATAGAGCTCCGACCGCGTGGTCAGAGCCAAGAAGCGAGGTCCTTCGTCCAGTAGCTGAGGATCAGGTCCGCGCCTGCGCGCCTGATCGCTGTCAGCGACTCGAGCGCGGCCGGCCGCTCGTCGAGCCAGCCGCTGCGCGCAGCCGCCTTCACCATCGCGTACTCGCCCGAGACGTTGTATGCCGCGATCGGCACGTCGAACGCCTCGCGCGCGGCGCGGATGACGTCGAGATACGGCAGCGCGGGCTTGATCATCAGCGCGTCCGCGCCCTCCTCGAGATCGAGCTCGCACTCGCGCAGCGCCTCGCGCACGTTCGCGGGGTCCATCTGGTAGCCGCGCCGGTCGCCGAACGCGGGCGTCGAGTCCGCCGCCTCCCGGAACGGCCCGTAGAACGCGGACGCGTACTTCGCCGAGTACGCGAGGATCGGGGTCGACTCGCAGCCGCGGTCGTCGAGCGCCTCGCGGATCGCGCCCACGCGCCCGTCCATCATGTCGCTCGGGGCGACGACGTCGGCGCCCGCCTCGACGTGCGAGACGGCGGTGCGGGCGAGCAGCTCGAGGCTCTGGTCGTTGTGCACCTCGCCGTCGACGATCACCCCGCAGTGGCCGTGCGAGGTGTACTCGCAGAGGCAGACGTCGGTGAGCAGCACGAGCTCCGGGAAGCGCGGCCGCAGCGCCCGCAGCGCGCGCTGCACGATCCCGTCGTCCTCCCAGGCGCCGGTCGCCTGCTCGTCCTTCTCCTCCGGCAGCCCGAACAGGATCACCGCCTGCACCCCGAGGCGGACGAGCTCCTCGACCTCGCGCACGGCGCC
>Ga0075276_10000354_pt1 | contig 12525 bp, 10 predicted proteins | sample SF_Rice_5C_80N_4_FD_69770 | JGI IMG/M metagenome (GOLD analysis project Ga0075276, IMG submission 69770) | Rice paddy soil microbial communities from Twitchell Island, California, USA - SF_Rice_5C_80N_405 | ecosystem: Environmental > Terrestrial > Soil > Paddy field/soil | place: USA: Twitchell... | reverse complement strand
CGCGTTCCTTGAGGGGGCTGCGTGCTCCGGCGATTCCCCACCGGGAAAGCACCCGGATGATCGTCTCCTCGAGGTCGCGGACGTAGCGCTTCACGTCGCGGCGGTCCGGCGAGAGGTCGACGATCGGATAACCGACGAGCTGGCCGGGGCCGTGATACGTGACCTTCCCTCCGCGGTTGGCCTCGAACACGGAGATTCCGAGCTCCGCGCATCGTTCGGGGGTGAAGAGCACGTCGCCGCGCGAGGCGTTCCGGCCCAGCGTGAAGACCGGATCGTGCTCGAGGAGGAGGAGGGTCTCCTCTCCGGTGCGGGCGCAGCGGTCGGCGGCCTCGGCCTGAAGAGCGAGCGCCGCGCCGTATTCGACGCGGCCGAGCCATCGAACGTCGACGCGCTTCATGCGGCCTGCCGCCGGAGAACCCTCGCCGCCGAAGCGGAAGCGTAGAGGAGGAGGACCGGGTCCCAGTACGGGACCCGATACCGCAGCGCCACGATCGTCGCGACGTGCGCCGCCATCGAGACCGCCAGCACGACGATCGCCAGCGCCGCCACGCCGCGGCGCGGCGCCCTGGCGAGCCCCGCCGCCGCGAGGACCGCCAGCGCCGCGTACCCGGCGGCCGACGCCAGGACCACGCCGCGCGGCCAGAATCGCGGGTCCGCCCCGGGCCGCAGCCAGTCCTTCACCTTCGCCCGCAGCACCCCGAGCTCCTCGCGCGGATGCGCCCGGATCCAGCCCAGGGCCGCGTCGCGGAACGCCCGCGCCCGGACCGCCGGGTTCGGGTCGGCGGCGCCCGGAATCTCCGGCCGTTCCACGCTCTCGTTGAAGTCGCGGCTCCATCGTTCCATCTCGGCGGCGCTCCGCGCATCATCGTAGCGGACCGCCCAGGCGGAATTCCCCTGCCAGAAAACGAGGGCGCCGCCGTCGTTCACGGGGAGGAGCGCGTGAAAGCGGAAGGCGTTCCTCGCCGTCCACGGGAGGAGCACGGCGCACAAGCCGAAGAGAGCCGACGCCGCGAGCGAGCGCCTCACGGCGGCGGGAAAACGGCGGTCGAACAGCGGGGCTGCCAGCAGCGGGACGAGGGCGAGCGCCGAGGGACGCGTGAGCGCGGCGAGGGCCAGAGCGGCGCCCGAGAGCAGCCCGCATCCCGAGGAGGGGCGGTCGACGGAGACGAGGAGGAGGAACCCGGCCGCGAGGAGGAGCAGGAGGAAGAGCGGCTCGCTCTGCACGTCCGCCGAGAGGATCAGCAACGGCGGATGGAGCGCGGCGGCGACGCCGGCGAACCGGGCGGCCCGCAGCGAGCCGGCGACGCGCCCGGCGAGCGACGCGAGCACCAGCACCGACAGCGCACCGAGGACGACGTTCCAGGCGAGGTCCCATGCGATCCGGTCGGGGCGTCCCCAGGTCGAGAGGGCGAGGAAAACGGGATAGCCGGGCGGGCGGAAGAGGGCGAGATCGGTCCGGGACGGGTAGGTCCCCGTCTTCCAGAACGTCTCCGCCGCCCGGACGTACGCCGCCGAATCCCCGAAACGCGGCACGCCGCCGCCGAGAACGGCGACCGCCGCGGCGCGGGCGGCCAGGGCGAGCCCGAAGAGGGCGAGCTTCTCCCGGCGGGGAAGGGAGATCGCGGCGGCGCCTTCGGTCACGCGGGTCCGATCAGGCGAGCGAGAAGCTCCCGGCCTCCAGCGTCTTCTTGATCTCCGCCATGAACTGGTCGGCGACGGCGCCGTCGATCAGCCGGTGATCGAACGACAGCGAGAGATACCCCATCGTCCGCACCGCGAGCGCATCGTTGCCGGCGGCGTCCTCGACGACGACCGGCCGCTTCTCGATCGTCCCGACGCCGAGGATCGCGACCTGCGGCTGCACGATGATCGGTGTCCCGAAGAGCGACCCGTAGACGCCGGGATTCGTGACGGTGAACGTGCCGCCCGAGACCTCGTCGGGCTTCAACTTCTTCGACCGCGCGCGATCGGCGAGGTCGTTGGCGGCCCGGGCGAGCCCGAGGATCGACTTCTCGTCGGCGTTCTTGATGACCGGGACGATCAGACCCCAGTCGAGGGCCACCGCCATCCCGAGGTGGACGTCCTTGTGGTACACGATCTCCTCGCCGTCGACCGACGCGTTCAGGTCCGGGAATTTCTTGAGCGCTCCCGTGAGCGCCTGGAAGATGAAGGGCATGTAGGTCAGCTTGACGCCGTTGCTCTCCAGGAAGGCGGCCTTGTGCTCGCGCCGCAGCTTCTCGACGGCCGTGTAGTCGATCGAGAAGACCGTCGCCACGTGCGCGGAGGTCCGGCGGGATTCCACCATCCGCTCGGCGATCTTGCGGCGCATGACCGACATCGGGACGATCTCATCGCGGTCGCCGCGCGGGACCGGGGCGCCGCTCCCGGCGGGAGCGGGAGAGGGGACGGCCGACGGCCGGCTCGGGACCGCTTCCGGCCGCGGCGCGCTCTTGCGGTTGTCGATGAACGACAGGATGTCGTTCTTCGTGACTCGGCCCGCGATCCCGGTGCCCTCGACTTCGGCGATCGCGACCGCGTTCTCCTGCGCGATCTTCCGGACGAGGGGAGACGAGCGGGTGCGCACGCGCTCCTCGAAGCTCGCGGCCTGCCCGGAAGCGGCCGGGGCAGCTGCCGGAGCTTCGGCCGGACGCGCCGGCGTGGGACGTTCCTTCTCCTGCGGGCTCTCGCTCCGCGCGACCGCGGGCGCGGGCGACGGCGCGGGCGACGGCGCGGGCTTGGGCTCGGCCGGCTTCGCCGTGGCGGCGGGCGCGGGCGGTTTCGGCGCCCCTGACTCGGGCGGCTTGGGCGCCGCCGCTGTTTCGGGCGGCTTGGGCGCCGCCGCTGTTTCGGGCGGCTTGGGCGCCGCCGCTGTTTCGGGCGGCTTGGGCGACGCCGCCGGCCTGGCGGCGGGCGCGGCGGCCGGGGCCGGCTCCGCTTTGGCGGCGGGCTCGCCCTTCGCCTCGCCGGCCTCGCCGATCCGGGCGACGACCGTGTTGACGGCGACGGTCTGACCGGGCTGGACCAGGATCTCCGCGAGGGTTCCGGCGGCGGGGGAGGGGATCTCCGCGTCGACCTTGTCCGTCGAGATCTCGAACAGGGGTTCGTCGCGGGAGACCGTGTCCCCCACGTTCTTGATCCATCGCGTGATCGTCCCTTCGGCGATCGATTCCCCCATCTGGGGCATGATGACGTCGGTGGCCATGCGGAGCTCCTTTCAGTATCCGGCGAGCGCGCGGGCGGCGCGCGCGATCTTTTCCGCGTTCGGGAGGAAGAACGCCTCCATCGGCGGCGCGTACGGGACGGGCGTGTCGGGCGCGGCCACGCGAAGGACCGGCCCGTCCAGGCTTTCGAAACAGTGCTCGGTGATGCGGGCGGACACCTCGGCGCCGACGCCCCCGGTCTTCGTGTCCTCGTGGACGATCAGCGCCTTGCCGGTCCGCCCGACGGAGGCGAAGATCGTCTCGTCGTCGAGCGGAAGCAGCGTCCGCAGGTCGACGACCTCGCAGTCGATTCCCTCCGACTCGAGCGCGGCGGCCGCGTCGAGCGCCTCCCAGACCATCGCGCCGTAGGTCACGATCGAGAGGTCGCGCCCCGGACGGGCGACCCTCGCCTTGCCGATCGGGACCGTGTACTCCTCGGAGGGGAGCTCCTCCCGGATCCGGCGGTAGAGGAACTTGTGCTCGAAGAAGATGACGGGATCCTCGTCCCGGATCGCGGACTTCAGCAGCCCCTTCGCGTCGTACGCGGTTGCCGGCTGCACGACCTTGAGGCCGGGAGTGTGCGTGAAATACGCCTCCGGGTTCTGCGAGTGGAAGGGCCCCCCGTGGACGCCTCCTCCCGACGGGCCGCGGACGACGATCGGGATCCCGACGCCGGTCCGGTACCGCGACTTGGCGGCGAAGTTGGTGATCTGGTCGAAGGCGCAGGAGATGAAATCGGCGAACTGCATCTCGGCGACGGGGCGCAGGCCCATCATCGCGGCGCCGATCGCCGCGCCGACGATCGCGTCCTCGGAGATCGGCGTATCGATGACCCGGTCCGGGCCGAACCGCTCGATCATCCCGTCGGTCACCTTGAAGGCGCCGCCGTAGACGCCGACGTCCTCTCCGATCACGAAGACCCGGTCGTCGGCCTCCATCTCCTCCCAGAGCGCGTCGTGGATCGCGTCGACGTACGTCGTCCCGCCCGGGTTCTCGTCGCGGGGACGGGCGTCCGCCATCAGCGCTTCCCTTCGGCGTAGCGGAGGAACAAGGGCTCGGTCTCGCGCGGGGCGGCCGCGTACACCCCCTCGAGCGCGGCCTCGCCGCGCGGCGAGGGCGCCGTCTCGGCGATCTCGAGCTCCCGGTCGACCTGCTCGGTGACGGCGGCGTCGACCCGGCGCAGGTCGTCGGCGGCGGCCACCTTCCCCGCCTCCAGGACGCGCGCCCACCTCTCGAGCGGATCGCGGTCGCGCCAGGCGGCGAGCTCCTCCTTGTCGACGTAGTGCTGGGCGTCGTGCTCGGCGTGGCCCTTCATCCGGTACGTCACGGCCTCGACGAATACCGGCCCCTCGCCGCGACGGGCCCGCGCGACCGCGTCGACCGCGGCCTTCCACACGAGCTCCACGTCGTTGCCGTCGATCGTCACGGCGGGAATGCCGTATGCCTTGGCCCGGTCGGCGAGCGACGCGCACGCCATCTGTTGGGAGAAGGGGGTCGAGTACGCCCAGTGGTTGTTCTCGCCGATCACGACGAGCGGGAGCTTTCGGACGGCGGCGAAGTTCATCCCCTCGTGAAACGGGCCCGTCGACGTCGCGCCGTCGCCGATGTACGTCATGCAGACGACGTTGCGCTTCCGGATCTTCGCCGCGAGCGCCACGCCCGCCATCACCGGGATGAGCTCTCCGAGCATCGAGATCGGACCGATCACGCCGCGCTCGAGCGAGGCGAAATGCAGGTTCCCGTCCTTGCCCCGGGATGGAGAGCTGGCCCGGGCGAGATACTGGGCGAACAGCTCCCGCGGCGCGTAGCCGCGCACGAGCACGGATCCGAGGTTCCGGATGAGGGGGCTCACGAAGTCGCCGGGGGAGAGCGCGTACGCCGTGCCCACCGACGTCGCCTCCTGGCCGAGGGAACGGTAGAGACCTCCGACGACCTTCCCCTGCCGGTAGAGGTTGACGAGGCGCTCCTCGACCACGCGGTTCAACCGCATGAACCGGTACAGCTCGAGCTTCTGCGAGTCCGAAAGCTGGTCCATGGTCCTCCCTCGATCGATTATATCCAGCCGACCCGCGCCGAACGGGGAGGCGCGAATCCGTCTATGATCGTCCGATGCCGCCGATCGACGTCTCGGTCATCATCGCCTCCGACCGCGTCGGACCGGATCTCGACGCCTGCCTGGCGTCGCTCGCCGAGCAGGAGGAGGCGCCCGCGTTCGAGGTGCTCGTCGTCTCCGGCGATGAGCCTCGACGCCGCGGCGACCTGCTCGTCGGATGGGTCCGGATGGAGGAACGCAACCCCGCGATGCGCCGCAATCGCGGCGCCGACTTCGCCGCCGGACGCGTTCTCGCGTTCATCGACGACGACGCGCGCGCGGCGCCGGACTGGCTCCGCCGGGCCGTCGAGACCTCCCGGCGGACGCCGCTCTTCGGCGGCATCGACGTTCTCCCCGCCGGCTCGCCGTACGGGGAACGGCTCGCGGACCTGCTCCTCGCGACACCGGCGATCGGCTCGGCCGTCCCGGCGCACGAGCGTTCGCCGCGGGGCGGGCCGGTGCGGCTGCCGTCGGACCTCGCCCTCTGCAACATGGCCGTTTCCCGGGACCTCTGGGACCGGCTCGGCGGGTTCGACGAATCCCTCGGCTACATCGGGGAGGACACCGATTTCGTCCACCGCGCCGCGCAGGCGGGCGTCGTGCCGGAGCTCGACCCCGGGCTCGTCGTCTTCCACCGCCGCCGGGCCTTCCCCGGCCCGTTCCTCGCGCAGCGCTGGCGATATCGCGTCAAGAGCGGGCGGCGTCTCGTCGAGCGCCCGGACGGGGCGCCGGCCGGCAAGATCGCCGCGTTCCTCGGCGCGGCCGCCGCGGCCGCGGCGGGATCGATCTTCTTCGGCCGGCGGTTCGCGGTGCCGGCGGCGGCCGCGTACGCCGCGGCCGCGTGGGCGTTCTCGGCGCGCATCTGGCGCCGCGATCCCGCCCTGTTTCCGGCCGTGCCCGCCGCCTTCTTCCTCCACCACGCCAACTACGCCATCGCGACGACGACCGGCATCGGCGCGGCTCTCCTGTCGCGCACGCGGGGGAAGCCCGCGGCCGCCGCGGAGCCCTCGGCGCGTCCGGCCGCGTTGCCCGCGCGGCGATGAACCCGGCGCTGCTCGCCGCGCACTGGGTTCGGGGAAGGGAGACGCTCCCCCGGTATCTCATTCTCGGGATGACCAACCTCTGCAACTCGAAGTGCGTCACCTGCTTCTACTGGGACCACCTGAACGTCAACCGGCATCTGGAAATGTCGCTGGAGGAATACGACCGGGCGCTGGCGGACCTCGGCGCCCTCTATTCGGTCGTCCTCACGGGGGGGGAGCCGACGTTGAACCGCGATCTCCCGGCGATCACGAGGCTCCTCTACGGGCGCCACGACGCCTCGAACGTCACGATGCCGACGAACTCCCTCATCCCCGAGCAGGTGGAGGCGATCGTCGCCGGAGCCCTGGCATCGCGAAAGGACGAGCGGCAGACGTTCACCGTCGGCCTCTCCCTCGACCATCTGGGAGAGCGGCACGACGCGATTCGGGGCGCCCCGGGGAACTTCCCGAAGGTGGTCGAGACCTATCGCCGGCTCGCGGCGCTGAAGGAGAAGTCGCGCGGCTTCGTCCTGAACGTGCAGACCGTGCTCGCCTCGTTCAACATGGGCGACCTCCCCGAGATCACGGGCTGGGTCGCGGGAAACTTCCCGGAGATCGACTTCCACTCGTTCGAGCTCCTGCGGCCCCCGTTCCCCGATCCGTCGATCCGCGCCCTGACCTCGGACGAGTACGCCGAGCGGCTCCGGTTCCTGAAACCCTACTGGCGCCGCTTCGACCGCTACCGGCCGATCCTCCGGCAGCTCAAGGTCGCGGCCCGGACGGCGGAGCTCGAGACGCTCGAGCAGGAGCGGATGGTCTATCCCTGTTACGCCGGGACGATCTCCGGGGTCCTGAACCCGGAAGGAACGGTCTCCCTGTGCGAGGTGATGTGGGAGGTCGGCAACATCCGCGACTTCGGCTGGTCGTTCCGGAAGGCGTGGTTCTCGGAGAAGGCGGTCGAGATGCGGCGCCAGATCGCGGAGCGCGCCTGCTGGTGCACGCATTCCTGCTTCATGACGTCGTCGCTCCCGTTCTCGGCGAAGGGGGTCGCGCACCTCGCGCGCGAGGCTCTCCTGCCGGGGCGCTGAGCGCTCCCTATTGCAGCGGGCTCGGCACGGCGAAGGCGTAGAGATTGCCCGCCACGTCGCCGAAGTAGATCCGTCCGCGGGAGATCGCGACCCCGCCGTACAGGTCGGAAGAGGCGTCCGCCTTCCAGAGGAGCTCGCCGGTGGCCGCGTCGAGCGCGATGCAGCTCTTGCCGCCGGCCGCGAAGACGACCCCGTTGGCGTAGGAGATCGGCGCGAGGACCGGACCGGCCGCCGCGTAGCGCCACAGGATCGCGCCCGTGGCCGGGTCGAGGGCGTAGACGGTCCCGTGCGCGCTGTAGTCGGGGGGCACGCCGGCCCCGACGTACAGGCGCCGGCCGTCGAAGGCGGCGGTCGAGATCGTCCCATGCCCGCACTGCGGACACTCGCCTCCCACCGCGATCAGCGTCTTCCAGACCGGCCCGCCCGAGAGGTCGTCGCGCCGGAAAGCGTAGTAGTAGCCGTTCTTCTGCCCGGCGCCGACGAGCGCCCGCCCCGAGGCGTCGGCGAAGAGCGTCGGCGACGAGCCCCAGTCGGCGTCCAGGGCGAGCGCGAAGTCCTCGGGCGGGATCTTCCAGAAATCCTCGACCGCGAGCGTCCCGAGCGAGAGGCGGAGGATCGAGTAGGCGTAGCCGTCGTCGTAATGGGTGGCGGACGCGGTCGTCACGAAGAGGTTCCCCGCCGCCGCGTCGATCGCGGGGGAGGACCAGACGCCCGAGCCGTAGTGCGACCGGTCGACGGGATTCTGCGAGAGGTCGACCGTCGCCGTCAGCGTCCCCGTCGCGGCGTCGAGCGCGTCGACGCGCCCCGGGACGAACGGGTTGTCGCAGTTGCTCGACACCCCCTGGTAGACGGTTCCCGCGAGCACCGCCGGCGAGCACCATCCGTAGTACCCGCCCTGCGGCGAGTTGTCGCCGAGGCGGGTCTTCCAGCGGACCGCCAGCGTCGCCGCGTCGAGCGCGTAGAATGCGTCGTCGCCGCCGGCGACGTAGACGACGCCGCCCGTGACGTGCGGGGCCGAGGTGATTCCGAGCTCGGGCGGGCTGCATTTCGGGGCGGCGGTGCGCCCGAGGTCGGCAGTTGCGAGCACCGCCCCCGTCTCGGCGTCCAGGACCCACTCCGTTCCCGACCAGTCGCCGACGTAGACGCGCCGCCCCGCGACGATCGGGGAAGAGGCGATTGCACCCGGCAGGGTGTCCGTCCAGGCGGCCGCCATCGTCCCCATCGACGCCGGGGAGATCAGGCGCTCGCCCTGGGCCACGCCGGTCATCGCGAGGTTGGCGCAGTACTTCGGCCAGTCCTCGAGCGACCCTCGTCCCGGGTAGGCGACCACCAGAGAGGGAGGAATCACCGCGGTGCGCAGGTCGACGTTCGGCCTCTGCGCCGCCCCGCCGGAAGCGGCGCAGAGACCCGCGACGAGAGCGCACGCGCTTCGGAACCGGCGTCGGTCGGCGGCGCGCATCCTTCGCGTTACTTCTTGAACAGGGCTTCGAATGCGCTCCGGGCGTCCGACGGCGCTTCGGAGGCTCGGGCGCCGGTCAGGTCGAAGCTCGCGAGAGGATCGAAGAGGGGGCACTCGTTGGCCGCCGTCTTCACGGCGACCCGAGCCGGGATCTCGGCGTGGCGCACGCACTCCCAACGCGCGGTCGAATCGAAGCGGCGGCACTGGACGCAGGCGTGGAGCGGCGCTCCGCACTTCGGGCAGACGCTCGCGGGAACGATCTCGTCGAGACCGGGAATGCGCTGCCCGCACTTCTTGCACTGGACGACGAGGTCCTTCTCGAACCCGGCGCTGCGTCCCCGCGGCGCGCCTTCGGTGCGCGGCGGCGCGCCTTCCGCGGGGCCGCGAGGGGCGCGGGGAGAGGGGGAACCCGAATCCATGTAGCCTCGGTGGCGGTATTTTCGATCGTCGGACACGACGCTCCACTCTACCCGAAAAGGTTTGGCCCGAAAAGACGCGATCGGCGATAATCGGCCGGATGCGCGAAAAACCGCCGAGCCCGCTCGTCCCCGAGGGAGTCGCCGAGGGACGCCGCCGCTGGAGCGAGAAGGCCCGGCGCAGCTTCGACAAGGTCCCGCCGTGGAAGTCGGACTTCACGACGGTCTCCTCCCAGCCCGTGCCGGAGCTCGCCGCGCCCGACTCGCAGCCCGGCTTCGACTACGAGCGCGATCTGGGGTGGCCGGGGGAATATCCCTACACCCGGGGCGTGCAGCCGACGATGTACCGGGGCAAGCTCTGGACGATGCGGCTCTTCGCCGGGTACGGATCCGCGCGGCAGACGAACGCCCGGTTCAAGTACCTCCTCGAGCACGGCCAGACCGGGCTTTCGACGGCCTTCCATCTTCCCACGCTCTACGGGTACGACTCGGACCACCCGATGGCGAAAGGGGAGGTGGGCAAGTGCGGGGTCGCCGTCGACAGCCTCGCCGACATGGAGACCCTCTTCGACGGCATCGACCTCGGCGCGGTGACGACCTCGATGACGATCAATTCGACCGCCCCGATCGCGCTCGCCATGTACCTGGCCGTCGCCGAGAAGCACGGGACCCCGTGGGAGAAGGTCGGAGGGACGCTCCAGAACGACATCCTGAAGGAATACATCGCGCAGAAGGAATACATCTTCCCGCCGCGGCCGTCGATGCGGCTCATCACCGACCAGTTCCGGTTCTGCGCCGAGCGCGTTCCGAAGTGGAACACGATCTCGATCTCGGGCTATCACATCCGGGAGGCGGGCTCGACGGCGCTCCAGGAGCTCGCCTTCACGCTGCGCGACGGCGTCGAGTACGTGAAGTACGGGATCGACGCGGGTCTCGACGTCGACACGTTCGCGCCGCGGCTCTCCTTCTTCTTCAACTCGCACAACGACTTCTTCGAGGAGGTCGCCAAGTTCCGGGCGGCCCGCCGCGTCTGGGCGAAGACGATGCGCGAGCGGTTCGGCGCGAAGGACCCGCGCTCGTGGATGTGCCGCTTCCACACGCAGACGGCCGGCTGCTCGCTGACGGCCCAGCAGCCCTACAACAACGTCGTCCGCACGGCGATTCAGGCGCTCGCCGCCGTCCTCGGCGGCACGAATTCGCTCCACACGAACTCCCTCGACGAGACGCTCGCGCTCCCGACCGACTTCGCGGTCAAGGTCGCGCTGCGGACTCAGCAGATCATCGCGCACGAGTCGGGGGTCGCGAACACGATCGACCCGCTCGGCGGATCGTGGTTCGTCGAGGAGATGACGACAGGGATGGAGCAGGGGACGTTCGACTACTTCCGCCGGATCGACGAATTCGGCGGGATGGTGGAGGCGATCGAAGCCGGGTTCCCGCAGAGGGAGATCATGGACGCGGCCTACCGGTACCAGCGCGCGCTCGACGACGGGGAGAAGATCATGGTCGGCGTCAACGAATTCACCGACACGGGCGAGGAGCCGCCCCTCCCGATCCTCTCGATCGACCAGTCCACCGAGGACGAGCAGAGGCGCGCGCTCGGCGAGGTCAAGCGGACGCGCGACGGGAAGGCGGTCGTCTCGACGCTTTCGGCGCTCCGGCAGGCCTGCCGCGACGGGGCGAACGTGATGCCGGCGCTGGTCGAGGCCGTGAAGAGCTACGCGACCATCGGGGAGATCTCCGACGTCATGCGCGAGGTCTTCGCCGTGTACGAAGAGCCGGTGGTGTTCTGATGCGCGACGCGCGCCCGTTCTTCCCGGCCCCGGACGAGACCGACGGCTCCCTTTCCGGCGTGGCGACCGGCGTCGTCGGCTCCGAGATCCTGAAGATCGCCGCCGACGTGCGCCAGGCGCTCGCGCGGGGCGAAAAGCTCGTGAACCTGACGGTCGGGGACTTTTCTCCGGCGCAGTTCCCGATTCCGGTTCGACTGCAGGAGGAGATCGCGCGGGCTTACCGGGAGCACCAGACGAACTATCCCCCCTCCGACGGCGTGCTCGCGCTCCGCGAGGCCGTCGCCGAGCTCCTGGCGAAGGACCAGGGGCTCGCGTACCCGCTCGAATCGCTGCTGATCGCCGGCGGCGCCCGGCCGATCCTCTACGGCACCTACCGGACGATCCTCGACCGCGGCGACACGGTCGTGTACTCCGTGCCTTCCTGGAACAACAACCACTACGCGCACCTGACGGAGGTGCGCGCGATCGAGCTCGAAGGCCAGCGGGAAAAGGGGTTCTTTCCTTCGGCGGCCGAGTTCGCGCCGCACCTTCCGGAGGCGCGGCTCCTCGTGCTGAACTCGCCGATGAATCCGACCGGGACCGTCGTGGACCCGTCGGAGCTCGCGAAGATCGCCGAGATGGTCGTCGAGGAGAACGCTCGCCGGCGCCGGTCCGGGCGGAAGGCGCTCTTCATCCTCTACGACCAGATCTACTCGGCGCTGCATTTCGGGAACGCGCGGCGATCGAGCCCGCCGGAGCTCGTCCCGGAAACGTTCGCCTTCACCGTGCTGCTCGACGGGATCTCCAAGCAGTTCGCCGCGACCGGCCTGCGGGTCGGGTGGGCCGCCGGTCCGCCCGCGCTGATCGCCCGGATGCGAGACATCCTGGGGCACGTCGGCGCGTGGGCGCCCAAGCCCGAGCAGGTCGCGACGGCGCGGTTCCTCGGCGACGCCGCGGCGGTCGCGGAGCACCGGAAGACGTTCGCCGCCGCGATCCGGTCGCGGCTGGACCTCCTCTACGGCATCTTCCGCCGGATGAAGGAAGAGGGGCTGCCCGTCGACGCCATCGAGCCGCAGGGGGCGATCTACCTCTCGGCGCGCTTCGACCTCGCCGGGGGAGAGCTCGCGGGGACGCCGATCCGTTCCAACGAGGAGATCCGCAAGCTTCTCCTCGAGAAAGCCGGGATCGCCGTCGTGCCGTTCCAGGCGTTCGGGTACCGTCCCGAGAACGGCTGGTTCCGTCTCTCCGTCGGCGCCGTCTCGGAGGACGAGATTCGCGGGTGCGAGGAGCGGCTGCGGGCTCTCGTCTCCTCGGTCAAGGTCGCGGTCGCGTCCTAGAAGCATCGCGGTTTACGGCCGATTTGACCGGGTTCCGGGCAGGGGATAGATTGGCGGGATGAACGTGAATGAATCCGCAGGCCTCGGCCTGCTCGGCTTCGACTCCTTCCATTTCCTCGTCGCCGACCTCGAGCGGAGC
>Ga0075276_10000353_pt1 | contig 12554 bp, 10 predicted proteins | sample SF_Rice_5C_80N_4_FD_69770 | JGI IMG/M metagenome (GOLD analysis project Ga0075276, IMG submission 69770) | Rice paddy soil microbial communities from Twitchell Island, California, USA - SF_Rice_5C_80N_405 | ecosystem: Environmental > Terrestrial > Soil > Paddy field/soil | place: USA: Twitchell... | reverse complement strand
GCGTCAAGCAGTACGCGGCGGCGCTCGCCCGCGCGGCCGCGGCGACCGGATTCGTGGACGGGTTCTTCCTCGAGGTCCACGACGACCCCGACCACGCCAAGAGCGACGCCTCGACGCAGCTCGACGTCAAGCTCCTGCCCCGGCTCGTGCGGGAGGTCCTCGAGATCGCGGAAACCGCGCGCCGCTGACCGGTCAGATCTTCCGGCGCGTTTCGACGAGCGTCGAATCGCCGAAGTAATTCGGAGCAGCGGCCGCGCCGCGAGCGGCGGCGAGCCCGGCGCCCTCCGGCGGAAGGCCCCGGCTGCGGTCCGCCAGGGTAATCTCGGCCGGCCCCGGCTGTCCGAGCCGGATCCGGAGATCGATCCCCTCCGGCGGCACCGTCCACACGATCGCCACTTCCCACCCGGGGGCGAAGAGCCTTCGGCGAACGAGATCCGGCGGCACGCTCTGCCCCCCGATTCGAATCCCCTCCACGCGGACCCCCGCCGGAATCGCCAGGTACACGACCGGCGCGCCCCGCGGTGACCAGAGCTTCCCCGAAACCTCGCGCCCTCCCGGGATCGCCGTGGATTCCCGCACGTCGAATCGGGGCGGCGGCAGTGCAAGCGCCGGCGCGGACGCCGACGGGCCGGTCTCGTTCGCGCCGAGCCAGTCGAACGGGGCGCGCCATTCGGTCCAGCGGGCCGCGGCGCGAAGAGGACCCGGCAACGGCGACCCGCTCGAGACCCACCGCGCGGCCCCGGAATCCGCGTCCCGTGCGTAGGCGAGGCTGAGCGCCTGCGGCGCGTTCGGCGTGAACGCCGGCACGGCCGCCGCGGCGCCGATCGCCGCGGCCCAGAGGAGCGCGGCGGCCGGCAGAATCCGCCTTCGCGGCGCGGAGCACCAGGCGGGAACGAAGAACGAGGCGATCCCGGCCGCGAATACCGCGAGAAGGGGCACGATCGTCATCCCCCCGAGATCGAGGAGCACCTGCATCCGGGGAGCGACCAGCAATCCGGCCGCGACGCCGGTCAGGAGCGAACGATCGACGACGCCGGAAGGCGATCGTCCGGGCGGCAACAGCGCCAGCGCGCCCCCGAAGAGGGCGGGAATCGAGAGGAGGTGCGACGCGGCGGGCGCCGTGACGGAGAGCACGAGAGCCAGGACCGACCAGACGAGCAGGGAGCCCGACCAAAACGCGGGTACCCCGCGGCGCCGCGCCGCTCGACCGGCGACGGCGATCGAAATCAGGACCGCTCCGGCCCAACCGGCGAGATAGTCCGGCTCGAGCCGGCTCTTCCACGGCGTCGGCGATGCGGCGACCGCCCGCATGACCTTCATCGTCAGGAGCGACACGAGTCCCGCCAGCGCCATGGAGACGACGATCCACCCCGCGGCGGCAGCGACGTCCCGGATGCGCATCCCCTCCCTTCGGCGACGGATCAGGACCGCCCCGACCGAGACCGCGAACGCGGCGAGGGCGGCCGGCAACGCCGCGCCGAGCGGCCAGACGATCAGCTTCCCGACGATCGTCGTGAACCCGGCCGGGCCGCGCGGCAGCGCACCGAGGTCCTCGTTCCGGAGCGCCTGCAGCGCATCGAGCGCATTCTGGCCGTGCTGCCCGAGCGTCTCGGGTGAAAGCGCCTCCGCCGTGTCCGTCGACGAGTGATACTGCCGAAACCCCTGGACGAAACCGAACATCAGGCCCACGGCTCCGGTTCGCCGGTACTCCTCCAGGTCGTTCGCGTTGGGGAGGAGCGCCGTCAGCGCCGTGACCGCGGAATCGGCGAAGGGCCCACGGGCCTTCGCCGCGAAGCGCAGGAGCACGCCGGAAGCGGGGCCCGAGGTTTCGGCGAGCAGGCTCGGTCCCCGCGAGCCCCGGGCTTCGAGATTCACGACGACGCGGATCCGCCCGGCAGGATGGGCGTTCACGAACGCCGTCGATCCCAGGAGTCCCGCTTCCTCGCCGTCGGCGAACACGAAGAGAACGGTGTTCCGCCCGGGCGGACGAGTTTTCAGATCGCGCGCGATCTCGAGCAGGGCCGCGACACCCGCCATCGAATCCGACGCGCCGGGCGACGCGGGAACCGAGTCGTAGTGGCTGTTCAGGACGATCTCGCCGGTCGAGGCGGAGCCTTCGGCCGTCGCGATCACGTTCTCGACCTCTCCGCAGGATCGACGAAAGTCGCCGCACACGAAGGCCCTCTGCCGCTCGGGGCGATATCCCATCGCGGCGAGGGTTTCGACGAGCCGGTCCGCGATCCGCCGATTCTCCGAAGAGCCCACCGGATGGGATGCGATCCCGCCGATCAACCGGCGCAATTGCGTGCGGGCGCGCGCCTCCGAGAAGCGATCGGACGACCCGCGGTCGAGCCGCGGCGCCCGGTCGACGCGAACGGCCGCCCAGAGGATCAGGCCCAGGCCGGCGGCGGCCGCGAATGCGCGCCTCATCTCCGGCCTTCGCCCGGTGAAAGCCCCGACGTGATCGCCCGCAGGAAGACGTCGGCCGACCGCTCGAAGAGCGCCAGGAACTTCTCCGGATCGGCGCCGAATCGGCCCGCACGGTACATCGCGACGAGGCCGTGCCAGTGAGCCCACAGAGAGATGGCGACGAGCGCGGGATCGGCGGCGGCCCGCGCGGAACACGCGCGAACCCGATCGATGAGAATCTGGAAGTTCGCGGAGCGGCTCTCTTCCGGGAGAATGTCCATCTTCGGACGCCCCGTCGTGAGGAAGAGGATCCGGTAGAACTCGGGTTCCTCGAGCGCGAAGCGGGCGTATTCGCGAGCCGTCCCTCGGAGGCGCCCCTCCGGGCTCGGGCCGGAGGCGGCCCGGCGGAGATATCCGCCGAGAACCTCGTTCGCCGCGTCGACGAGCTCTTCGAGGATCTCGTCCTTGTTGCGGTAGTGGCGGTAGAGCGCCGTCGCCGAGACGCCCAGCCGGTCGCCGAGACGGCGCATGGTCAACGCGCGCAGCCCCTCTTCGTCGACCAGCCGCCGGGCCGCGCCGAGGATTGCGCCGTCCGCGATTCGGATCTGCATTGTTAACAACGTTAACTTACGGCGAGGTATTTGTCAAGCCCTGTCCCGCCGGCCAGTGCCCAAATCCGGCCGCCGCTGGTACCGTGACTCGATGCATCGACCCGGCGGGATTCTCCTGGCGTTCCTCGTTCCGTTGCTCCCCGCGGCCTCCCTCGGATCCCCCCGGCCGGCGGCGCTGACCGTCCCCAGTCCGATCCGGCGTTCCGGTTCGACGTCGGTCCGGCCGCGCTCGGTCGCGTCGTCATCCGAGACCGTCCTCTCCCTCCGGACGGGCGCGCTCGCCGATCTTCGGAGCGTGAAGCCGGAAGAACCCGTCCAGGTCGATGGATTCCCGCTCGATTCCACGGAATCCGTCGATCTCGAGCTCCGCCGGTTCGACCTCTTCTCGGACGCCGCCCGAAATGTCGAGGTGGGTCCGGGCGGCCTCGAAACCGACGCTCCCCTCCCCGATGCCGCCTACTACGAGGGAACGGTCGCCGGAGATCCCGATTCGCGGGTCTTCCTCTCGGCTTTCGGATCCAGCGTGCACGCGATCATCCAGCGTGGCGAAGAGACGTACGCCGTCGAGCCGCTCGGCCGCTGGGAACGGGAGACGCCCGGGCACGTCGTCCGCCGTCTCTCGAAGGAAGAGTGGGCGGCGCTCGCCCGCGCGTGGCGCTGCGACGCCGAACGGCTGACCGCGACGCCTTCGCGCGAAGCCCTCCTTTCGACGGCGGCGATCTCCGACGCGGGGCAGCCGTTCGCCGCCTCGATCGCCGTCGACACCGACTACGAGCTCTTCCACCGGTTCGGAAACGCGGCGACCGAGAGGAACTACCTCTCCAACGAGCTCGCCGCCGTCTCCGCGATCTACTGGCGGGACCTGAAGACCCGCCTGAAGATCGGCTTCCTGCGGGTCTGGACGACGACGAGCGATCCCTGGACGACGTCGAACCCCCTGTCCGCGCTCTTCCAGGTCGGCGACTACTGGCATGCACACGGGTCGGGAACGGCCCGCTCGACCGTCCTCTTCCTGAGCGGCAAGAACATGGGAGGCGGGGTCGCGTGGCTCTCGACGGTCTGCCAGGGAGACCAGTGGGACTCCGCCGACGGCCACTGGGCCGGCGGGTACGCGGTCGTGGGGAACATCGAGGGCTCGATGACGAACTTCCACTCGCCGCCGGCGGGAAGCGACGTCTGGGACGTGGAGGCGGTCGCGCACGAGCTCGGCCACAACTTCGGGTCGGAGCACACCCACTGCTATTCGCCGCCGATCGACGAGTGCTACGGATCGGAGCCCGGATGCTACAGCGGCCCGAACGTCGACCCGGGCGCCGGCGTGGGCACGATCATGAGCTACTGCCACCTGTTCGGCTGGAGCGAGATCTCGCTGAAGTTCCATTCGCGCTGCATCTCCGAGCAGCTGCGCCCGACGATCCTGAATGCCGCGTCGTTGGCGCCGGACTGCATGTCGGGAGGAACTTTCAGCGACGTTCCTCTGAGCAACGGCTTCGCTCCGGCGATCTACACGATGGCGGCATGGGGCATCATTCCGGGCTGCACCGCCACGGCGTTCTGTCCCTCCACCCTGGTCACCCGCGCCGACATGGCGGTGTTCATCGAGCGCGGACTCAACGTCTTCGTGCCGCTGCCGAATCAGCCGCAGGTCTTCACCGACGTCCCTCCCGGGGCCTATGCCTACGATTTCATCGAGGACTTCGGCAAGCGCAAGATCACCGACGGCTGCGGCGCGACCACGTACTGCCCTTCGGGCAACGTGAGCCGCGCGCAAATGGCCATCTTCCTTCTCCGCGCCGAGCACGGGAGCGCGTACGCGCCCCCCGCCGCGACCGGAGCGATGTTCGCGGATGTTCCCGCCAACGCTTTCGGGGCGGCGTGGATCGAGCAGCTCGCGCGCGAGTCGATCACGAACGGCTGCGGCGGCGGCGACTTCTGTCCGAAGGCGGCGGTCCCGAGAAGTCAGATGGCCGTCTTCCTGACGAGGATCTTCCACCTCTGACCCTCCCCGGGACGTATTCGGCCGAACCCGAGCACCTACCGACGTTGACCGGGCGACGCATCCGGAGGCGTCTCCATGGCGCGGATCTTGCAATTTATTCCGCCCCGGAGGGCGTCATGCCGCATCGTCGTCTCTTCCAGGCCGTGAGCGGGTGGTCCCGCAACGATCACGCGGGAGCGAAGATCAATGGCGACGTCAAGGGTTTCGTTCCTTCCGACCGGATCGTGCGGTACCTCCAGGAGCTGCAGCGCCGGCGCTGGAATCCGGAGCACTCACTGAAAACCCGCTCCGCCCACTGAGACTCGTCGGCCGCGCGCCCCGCTCCGCGGGAGGCCCGCAACCTCCCACATCGCGGACCTCCTTGCCTCGGTAGCTCGCTCATTGCCGTGCGCGGCGATTGATGCGCATGGCGCCTCGCGCCTCGCCGCTTCGCGGCGGATCCTTCTTCCGAAGGATCGCGCTGAATACTTTTCGGCGAGACTTTCCGCGACGTGTCCTCCGCGGCTCGGGCTTCTAACGCGGCCCCTCACCGGCCGCGGGTACGCGGCGTCCTCTCCCCAAGGGAGGAATTCGGGAGCTCGCTTCACTCGCGGCTCCATGTGCCCTCGACCGCTCCGGGGTCCCACCATTGAGTTTGGAGGCGCCGGAAGACCACCCGCCGACCGTTCCCCCAAGAACGGACGCCGAGGCGCGGCCAAACCTGGTGGAAGACGAGCCCGACGGGCCTGCCGGCGGGCGCAGCGTACGGAAAACGTACGTCAAGCCCGGCGGCAGGCCCGTCGGGCCCGTATAACGTCGCATAGGGTCCGCGCTAATATCTAGGAAGTGATCCTCGACAGCGCGCGCCGAGTTCTGAGAATCGAGGCGGACTCCGTCCGCGAACAGATCGAGAACGTCGGGCCCGCTTTCGAAGCCGCGGTCGAGGCGATGCACGCGTGTCAGGGGCGGGTCGTCGTCACCGGGATGGGAAAATCGGGGATCATCGGTCAGAAGATCGCGGCGACCCTCGCTTCCACCGGGACCCCGGCCTTCTTCCTGCATCCGGCCGAGGCGATACACGGCGACCTCGGGATGGTGATCAAGGGAGACGTCGTGCTCGCTCTGTCGTACTCGGGAGAGACGGACGAGATCGTCCGCCTGCTCGAATTCGTCAAGCGCCTCGAGATTCCCCTCATCACGATGACCGGGCAGCCGGAATCGACGCTGGCGCGGGCCGCGGAGCACGCGATCTCGGTCGCGATCTCCCGGGAAGCGTGCCCGCTGAACCTCGCTCCGACCGCTTCGACGACGGCCATGCTCGCGATGGGCGACGCGCTCGCGATGGCGCTCTCGGAGAAGAGAGGGTTCCGCGAAGAGGACTTCGCCGCCCTGCATCCGGGCGGGAAGCTCGGGAAGAAGTTCCTGAGGGTCCGCGACCTCATGAGGCGCGGCGACCGGATCCCGCGGGTGCGGCCGGACACGACCATGAGCGAGGCGATCCACGAGATGTCGGCGAAGATGATGGGGATCACGGCGGTCGTGGGCGCCGACGGAACGCTCCGGGGCGCGATCTCCGACGGGGATCTCCGCCGTCTCCTGCAGGCCGACGACGGCCTCCTGGTCAAGACCGCGGGCGAGTGCGCGCACGGGCAGCCCAAGACGATCGCGGAAGCGGAGTTCGCGTCGGCGGCGCTCCGGCGGATGGAAGACGCCAAGATCACGTCGCTCTTCGTCGTCGACGGCTCGGGGAGCCTCATCGGCGCCCTGCACCTGCATGACCTCTGGGGAGTCGGCCTCTTTTGATCCGCGCGCTCTTCTTCGACGTCGACGGGGTGTTGACCGACGGACGGCTCTTCATCGACGACCGCGGGCGTGAGCTCAAGATCTTCGACACGAAGGACGGCCACGGCATCAAGATGGCCATGGCCGCGGGCCTGAAGGTCGCGTGGATATCGGGACGCGTCTCCGGGGCGACGGTCGTCCGGGCCCGCGACCTGGGCGTCCGCGCTTTCAAGCAGGGGGTCCGGGACAAGGGCGCGGCGGCGCGGGAGTATCTCTCCCGCTGGAAGATCGAGAGCGCCGAGGCGGCGGCCTGCGGCGACGACCTCCCCGACTTTCCGCTCTTCGACGCCTGCGGCTTTTGCGCCTGTCCCGGCGACGCGCCGAGCGTGGTGCGCGAGCGCGTCGACCTCGTGCTCGAGCGCCCCGGCGGACGCGGAGCGGTCCGCGAGTTCGTCGAAGAGGTGCTGAGGAGAAACGATGCCGAAGGACGATGAGGAGACGCCGATGCTGAGACGAGGCCCGGCGGCGACCGCGGCGGCGGCCGTCGCCGCGGAGCCCGACGCCGTCGCGCTCCGCGGGGCCCGCCTCCACCGCGCCGCGATCGTGGTCGACACGCACGAGGACGTGCCGTGGGAGCTCGACGAGAAATGGGCCGACGTCGGCGTCCTCGGCGCGACCCGCCACTTCGACCTCCCCCGCGCGAAGGAAGGGGGCCTTTCGGCAGTGTTCTTCGCCGCCTACGTTCCGGCCGTCTACGCCGAGACGGGAGGGGCCGCGAAGAAGGCTCTCGAGCTCGTCGACCTCGTCCACCGGGTCGTCGACGCGCACCCCGCGGATCTGGCCTTCGCCGCGTCGGCGGCCGACGTCCGGCGGATCAAGGCGGAAGGAAAGATCGCAGTCCTCACGGGTATCGAAGGAGGGCACGCGATCGAGGATTCCCTCGGCGCGCTGCGCGACTTTCACCGGCTCGGCGTCCGCTACATGACCCTCACGCATACGAACACGAATCACTGGGCCGATTCCTCCGGCTCCTTCACCTCGCCCGACTTCGATCCGGAGAAGACGCGCGTTCACGGCGGCCTGACCGATTTCGGCCGCGCGGTGGTCCGGGAGATGAATCGCCTCGGGATGATGGTCGACGTCTCTCACGTCTCCGACGAGACGATCGACGACGTCCTCGCCGCCTCCCGGGCGCCCGTCTTCGCGTCGCACTCCTCGTGCCGCGCCCTTTCGCCGATCCCGCGCAACTTGACCGACGACCAGATCCGTCGCATCGGCGCGGGAGGCGGCGTCGTGATGGTCAACGTCAGCGCGATGTTCCTCGACGGCGAAGCGGCGGCGGCCTACCGGTCGCGGATCGAAGCCCTGCGGCCGCAGTACGAGGCGCTCGAGGCGAAATGGGCGTCTGATCCCCTGCGGCGGGAAAAGGAGGAGAACGCGCTCTTCGACGCGGTCCCGCCCGCGCGAGCCGACGGGAAGAAGGTCGTCGAGCACATCGAGCGGGTGATGCGGATCGCGGGGCCGGGCGCCGCCGGCATCGGCAGCGACTTCGACGGAATCCCCGACCCTCCCGACGGCCTCGAAGACGTGTCGAAGCTTCCCCGGATCACCGAAGAGCTCCTCCGGCGGGGCCATTCCGAGGAGGAGGTGCGGGGCGTGCTCGGCGAGAACTTCCTGCGCTTCTTCGCGCAAGTCGAGGCGATCTCTCGCTCGCTCGCCGCCGAGCCCCCGTCGACCGCGACGATTTCCAATCGCTGACGCCGCGGGACCGGTCCCGCGGGCGGCGGGCGCGGGCCCTCCGCCCCGCACGGTATGATTCCCTGGAGCTTCATGTCCCATGCAGCGCGTCTACCGGGCCCTGACTCTGTTCGGCGCCGTGATCCTGCTCGGCGGCATCCTCTTTCGCTCGATCGAGCGGCTCGACTGGTTCGACGCGTTCTACACGGCCCTCCTGTCGGTGACGCCGCTCGGGCACGGCTTGATGCCGCCCCTTTCCCGCGCCGGCCGCGAACTCAACGCGTTCCTCCTCGTCTGCGGCGTCGGCGTGGTGGGCTACGCCGCGTCGATCGCGACCCGTTTCGTCTTCGAGGGCGAGATGGGGCGGGTTTTCTGGAGGCGTAAGGTGGAACGCCGCATCGGCCGGATGGAAGGGCACTACGTCGTCTGCGGCCACGGGCGCGTCGGAAGGACGGTCGCGGAGGAGCTCGGCCGTCACGGCGTCCCCTTCGTGATCATCGAGCGCAGCGAGGAGGCGGTCCGCGAACGGATCGCCCGCGGCGAAGACGTGATCCTCGGCGACGCGACGAGCGAGGGCGTCCTGGCGCAGGCCGGAATCGAGCGCGCGAAGGGGCTCGTCGCGGCGCTCGAGTCCGATGCGGACAACCTCTACGTCACGCTGACGGCGCGCGAATCGAACCCCGGGATTCGGATCGTCGCGCGGACGAGCGACGACACGGCCTCGGCGCGCCTCAAGCGGGCGGGAGCGGACCGGACGATCGCGCCCACGCAGATCGGCGGGCGGGAGATGGTCCAGCACCTCCTGATGCCGGCCGTCGTCGATTTCATCCACCTCGCGACGGGAAAGCAGAACGTCGAGCTCGAGATGCAGGAGATCCACGTTCTACCCGGTTCGAGCCTCTGCGGCGTGCCGTTCTCGGAAAGTCCCATCCGCCGGGAGCACGGCGTGATCGTCGTCGCGGTCAACAAGGCGGCCGGCGAGTCGATCTTCAACCCCGAGTCGAGCTACGTCGTCGACGAGGGGGACACGATGATCTGTCTGGGGCATCCGGATCGGCTGGCCGCCATGCAGCGGCTGGCACGGCCATAAGGCGTACTGAGAACGTACGTCTAGCCGACGCCAGTCCGGACGGGCCCGTATAACGGCACGTATCGCCGCGCCGGCCCTGATCGATTGTGAAGACCCGAATGTCGTCGACGACCTCCTCGAGGCGCGGGGAGACGTGCTGGAAGACGGGTTCGGCCGGCCGGGCGGCGGTGAAGGCGTACTGAGAACGTACGTCTAGCCGACGCCAGGCCGGACGGGCCCGTATAACGGCGCGTATCGCCGCGCCGGCTACGCCCTACGCCGGCGCGCGGCGGCGAAACACCCAGGCGATCAGGATTCCCACCAGATACAGCGCGATCATCGGAAGCGCGAAGACGCACTGCGTCATCATGTCCGGGGTCGGCGTGATGACCGCCGCGATCACGAAGATCAGGAGGACCGCGTACTTGAACTTCGCCAGCAGGAACCGCTCCGTGACGAGCCCGATCCGAGCGAGGAAGAACACGAGGATCGGGAGCTCGAAGCAGAGCCCGAGCCCGAAGATGATTTTCGACGCCATCGAGAGGTATTCGTTGACCGTGATGACCGGCGTGAATCCCGTCTGAGTGCCCATGCCGACCAGGAACTGGCAGACCCGCGGAAAGGCGACGAAGTAGCCGAACGCGCACCCCGTCAGGAAGAAAAGAGCGGTGACGACGATGAACGGAACGGCATAGCGCCGCTCGCGCCGGTAGAGCGCCGGCACGATGAACAACCAGACCTGCCAGAGGAGGAACGGGGACGCGACGATGAGCCCGCCGTAGAGCGCCACCCGGAAATACAGGATGAACGGCTCCGGCATGGTCGTGAAGGCGAGATGGTTCCCCTTCGGGAGGTAGGGAAGGATGGGCTGCTCGATCCAGTGGAAGAGGGTCGGCGAATACGTCCACGCGCCGACGAAGGCGATCGCGACGGCCAGGATCGACCAGATCAGACGGCGGCGCAGCTCCTCGAGATGGTCGAAGAACCCCATGCGCGGGAGCTCTTCTTCGCCCGGCTCCCGATCCCGGTTCGGCGCGATGTTCAAACTGGAAGCGCCCGGCTAGCCTGGCTTCACGGCCGAATCGGCCGGCGGTGGAGCGGGAGCGGGCGGGATGGCGGGCGGAGCGGGCGGCGCCAGGGGCTCGATCTTCGCTTCCTCCTTCAGCCCGTCCACCTCTCTCTGGATGCTCTGCTTGAAATCCTCGGAGGCCTTCTTGAACTCTCCGAGCCCTTTTCCGAGCGATTTGCCGATCTCCGGGAGCTTCTTCGGCCCGAAGACGATCAACGCGACGATGAAGATGAGGATCAATTCCGGCATGCCGATGGAGCCGAGCATGAGCACCCCTTTCGCGCGTATTCTGTGCCCCGCCGAGGCCGCCGTCAATTCGGCCGGAGAATCGAGGAAGCGTCTGGCCAGAAACGGGGAACGCGTGGGAGAATGAACGGACCTCCCGCTGCGTTTGGGAGGGTGGAGGTCCCGGGGTGAAGCGGAAAACGATCCTGCTGTTCGTTGGAATCGTCGCCGGAGCGACGCTGCTCGGAGGCGCCGGCGGCCGAAAGATGAGCGCCGAGCCGGAGGGAGGAACGCCGTCCCTTTCGGAGTACGCGGAGCTGATCACCGCGGCCGGCGACTGGAGCGCGGAGAAGACCGCCCCGGACAAGCTCGTCTACGCGTCGATCCGCGGGATGCTGTCTCGCCTCGATCCCCACACGAACTTCCTCGATCCGAACGAGTTCTCCTCGATGGAGGAGAAGCAGCGGGGATCGTTCTACGGGCTCGGCATCTCGATCCAGAAACGGCAGGGCCACGTCACCGTGATCTCGCCGATCGAGGGAACGCCGGCCTGGAAGAAGGGAATCCGGGCGGGAGACATCATCAGCCGGATCAACGGCGAGCCGATCGACGACTGGACCTCCGACGAGGTCGTCCGGCACCTGAAGGGACCGAAAGGGACGCAGGTGACGATCACGATCCGGCGCGCCGGCTTCAACGAGCCGATCGAGATGACGATCACGCGCGCGGAGATCCCGACGAATTCGGTTCGCTACGCGTTCATGCTGACGCCGGACGTCGGCTACATCCATCTCGCGGAATTCACGCACACGTCGAGCGGCGAGGTGATCTCCGCGATCGACCGGCTCAAGCAGCAGGGAATGAAGAGGCTGGTCTTCGACCTGCGCGGCAATCCGGGCGGCGTCCTCGATCAGGCGGTCGACATCGCGGACATCTTCCTGAAAAAGAAGGAGAAGGTCGTCTACACCCGCGGGCGAACCGCCTCCTCGGACCAGGATTTCTACGCGCCGGGGAACGGCCCGCACTTCGACGGCCCGCTCGTCCTGCTCGTCAACCGCGGCTCGGCGTCGGCCTCCGAGATCGTCTCGGGGGCGATCCAGGACCACGACCGGGGCCTCATCGTCGGGACCACGACGTGGGGGAAAGGCCTCGTGCAGGGCGTCTATCCCCTGCCGTACGGCGCGGGCCTCGCCCTGACGACGGCGAAGTACTACACGCCGTCGGGACGCTGGATTCAGCGCGACTACTCGAACTTCTACGACTACATCAATCCCGACGACGACGCGGCGGACAACCGCGACGCCGACGCGCGGAAGAACGGGAAGGTCTTCTACACGGACGCGGGGCGGCCGGTGTACGCGTCGGGCGGAATCACGCCCGACGACGTCGTCCGCTACGAGAAAGCGTCGAAGTTCGTGCAGCGTCTCCAGGCGCACGGCGTGTTCTTCAACTTCGCGGTCGATTACCTCGCCCGGCACCCGAACGTCCCGGAAAGCCTGCCGGTCGACGAAAGCGTGCGGAGCGCGTTCTTCCGGTACGTCCAGGAGCAGGGGCTCGAGGACGAGGCAGCCGTGCGGAAGGACTACGAAGCGGACCCGTCCAAAGAGCTGATCGACGCGACGATCCGGACGGAGATCCTCAACTCCAAGTACGGCCTCGCCGAAGGCTGGAAGA
>Ga0075276_10000352_pt1 | contig 12559 bp, 11 predicted proteins | sample SF_Rice_5C_80N_4_FD_69770 | JGI IMG/M metagenome (GOLD analysis project Ga0075276, IMG submission 69770) | Rice paddy soil microbial communities from Twitchell Island, California, USA - SF_Rice_5C_80N_405 | ecosystem: Environmental > Terrestrial > Soil > Paddy field/soil | place: USA: Twitchell... | reverse complement strand
CCGCTGCCGCTCGACCAGATCTCGCTCTCCCGCGTCGTCTCCGCCGTCTCCCCGGACCTCCTCGGCGTGGCGGAGGGGAACGACCGGGTCGCGCGCGTCCTCCGGCGCTCGTTCCGGAAAGTCGTGGCCGAGCGGGACGTCGTCCTGAACTTCACGCTCAGCGACATCGCCGGGCGGCGATGATCGTCGCCGGCGCGCGCCGGGGAAAGGGCGCCCGCACGGCCCCCCGGAGGCTCCTCGCCGCCGCCGCGACGATGATGCTAGCCTCGGCCTCGATGGCCGAGCCCAACCGCCTCGCTCGCGAATCGAGCCCCTATCTGCTCCAGCACGCGAACAACCCGGTCGACTGGTATCCCTGGGGAGACGAGGCGTTCGCGAAGGCCAGGAAGGAAGGGAAGCCGATCTTCCTCTCCATCGGCTACTCGACCTGCCACTGGTGTCACGTGATGGAGCGCGAGTCGTTCGAGAACGAGGAGATCGCCGAGCTCATGAACCGCGATTTCGTCTCGATCAAGGTCGACCGGGAGGAGCGCCCCGATATCGACAACGTCTATATGACCGCATGCCAGCTCCTGACCCGCTCGGGCGGGTGGCCGCTGACGGCGGTCCTCACCCCCGAGGGCCGGCCGTTCTTCGCCGGGACGTACTTCCCCCCGGGCGATCGATTCGGCCGGCCGGGAATGCGCACGCTCCTGCCGCGCGTCGCGGAGTACTGGAAGAGCCACCGGGCCGAGGCCGAAGCCCAGTCGAAGGAAGTCGAGGCCGCCGTGCGCGCGGCGATCGCGTCGCCGCCGAAGGAGAACGCGGCGCCGCTCGACGCCGCCTTCTCGGCGTCCGTCGAGGAGGACCTCGCGCGCCGATTCGATCCGCTCCACGGCGGATTCGCCGGAGCGCCGAAGTTCCCGCCGCACGGCGCGCTCGAATATCTCTCCGGCCGCGCCGACGGGCGCGCGGCCGCCATGCTCCGCCGCACGCTCGACGGGATGCAGGACGGCGGCGTCTTCGACCAGGTCGGCGGCGGGTTCCACCGCTACTCCGTCGACGCGGAGTGGTTCATTCCTCACTTCGAGAAGATGCTCTACGACAACGCGCAGCTCCTCTCCACGTACGCCGCCGCGTCGCGGCGCTTCGGAGACGCCCGCTACGGCGACACCGCGCGCGCGATCGTCGCCTGGCTCGAACGCGAGATGAAGACGCCGCAGGGCGCGTACGCATCGGCGCTCGACGCCGACTCGGAAGGCGTCGAGGGGAAGTACTACCTCTGGACCGCCGCCGAGATCGATTCCGCCCTCGGACCCGCGGAAGCGCCGCTCTACCGGGAAGCGTTCGGCATCAGGGACCGCGGGAACACTCCCGCCGAATTCGAGGAAGGACGGGGGAAGAACCTCCCGCGCCGCGTCGCGAGCGACGAGGCTCTCGCGAAGACGCACGGCGGCGACGCCGTATCGATCCGCCGCCGTCTCGAGGGGGACGACGAGCGGCTCGAATCGATCCGCACGCGCCGGGTGCATCCCTCCCGCGACGACAAGGTGCTCACCTCGTGGAACGCGCTGGCGGTCTCGGCGCTGGCCCGCGCCTCGCGCGACCTCTCCGAGCCGAGGTTTCTGGCGATCGCCCGACGCGTCGCCGATTTCCTCCTCGCGGTCCACGTGTCGGGAGACCGCGTCTTCCACGGGTCGCGCGGAGGGACCGCGAAGATCGGCGGGTTCCTCGACGATTACGCGTTCCTCGCCGACGCGCTTCTCGACCTCTCGGAAATTTCGGGCGACGCGTCGTACGCGGAGCGCGCCCGAGGCATCGCCGGCGAGATGCTCCGCCTCTTCCACGACCCGAAGGGGGGCGGCTTCTTCCAGTCGGCAGCGCCCTCTTCGGGCGAACGCGACCTGCTCGCGCTCGCCAAGGAATACCTCGACCAGGTCGAGCCCTCCCCCAACGCCGTCGCGGTCCGCGTGCTGCGCCGGCTCGACCGGATGCGGCCCTCCCCCGCCTGGCGGGCCGCCGCCGCGGCGACGCTCGCCTCGGCGGCGCCGTATGCGCGCACGTTCCCCACCGCCGCGACGTCCTTCGCGATCCTCGCCGCCGGAATCGAGGCGGGACCCGTGCGGCGGGCGGCCGCCGCGGCACGCGGACCCGTCCGGGTCACGGTCGAACGCCGCGCGGACGAGATCGCCGTGCGCTTTTCCCTCGACGCCGGGTGGCACGTCCAGAGTCATACGCCCGCGCGCCCGGACCTCGTCCCGACGCGCGTCTCCCTGCGCCCCCCGGGCGCGGCCGCGCCCCGGTATCCCGAACCGCGGACCGCCTCCGTGGCGGGCGAGAAGCTCTCGGTCTATTCGGGCGACTTCCTCGTGACGGCGAAGGCCGCCGGGGACGCCCCGGCCGAAGTCGACGTCGAATTCCAGGCATGCGATGATTCGCGCTGCCTCGCGCCGGAGAAGCTCGAGCTCGAGGCGCCGGGCCTTTCGAAGGAGAAACGATGATGCGCCGCGCGATCTCCGTCCTCCTCGTCCTCGGATCGATCTGCGCCGCCGCGGCGGCGCAGGAGCTCTTTCCCGGCGTCGGCAACGTCCATCACCCGATCTCGACTTCGAGTCCCGAGGCGCAGAGGTTCTTCGACCAGGGGCTCGACTTCCTGTACGGGTTCAACCACGACGAGGCCGTCCGCTCGTTCGAGCGGGCCGCGGCGCTCGACGCGAAGGCGGCGATGCCGCTGTGGGGGATCGCGCTCGCGCTCGGGCCCAACATCAACCTCGACGTCGACCCCGAGCACGAGAAGAAGGCGTTCGACGCCGCGCAGAAGGCCGTGGCGCTCGCCGGAAATGCGCCCGAGCGGGAGCGGGCCTACGCGCGCGCCGTCGCGCGCCGCTACTCGTCCGATCCGAAGGCGGACCTTCCGGCTCTCGCGGCCGGATACGCGAAGGCGATGGGCGATCTTTCGCGGAAGTATCCCGACGACCTCGACGCCGCCACGCTCTGGGCCGAGAGCCTGATGGACCTGCGGCCGTGGAAACTCTGGAAGGCCGACGGGACGCCGGAGCCCGGGACGGAACAAATCGTTTCGATCCTGGAATCGGTGCTCGCGCGCGATCCCGCCCACCTCGGCGCGAACCACTATTACATCCACGCCGTCGAGGCCTCGGCCCATCCGGAGCGCGCGCTCTCGAGCGCCGTGCGGCTGGAGACGCTCGCTCCCGCGTCGGGACATCTCGTCCACATGCCCGCGCACATCTTCATGCGGACCGGAAATTACGCCGGCGCGATCGCGGCCAACGAGCGCGCCGCCGCCGCCGATCGCGCCTACATCGCGAAGACCCGCGCCGAAGGGATCTACCCGGCGATGTACTACAACCACAACCTCCAGTTCCTGGCCGCCGCCGCCATGATGCAGGGCAAGCGCGCGGAAGCCGGGAAGGCCGCCGACGAGCTCGCCGCCAACGCGGCGCCGATCGCGAAGGAAATGCCGATGGCGGAATTCGTCGTGCCGATGCCGCTCTTCGTCGACCTCCGGTTCGGCGACTGGGACGCGGCGCTCGCCGCTCCCGACCCCGGCCTGCCGCTCGCCGGCGCGATCCGGCGCTTCGCGCGCTCCTGGGCCTGCGCCGAGAAGGGGGACCGCGCCGCGGCCGAGCGGGAAGCCGCCGCGTTCGCGGAGGCGCGCAAAGCCGTCGCGCCCGATGCGATCTGGGGAAACAACGCCGCGTCCGACGTGCTCGCCCTCGCCGCCGCCGCTCTCGAAGCGCGGCGCTCGGAGATCGACCGGCGCGGCGACGCGCTCGCGGCCTGGAAGAAAGCGGTCGCGCTGCAGGACGCTCTCGCCTACGACGAACCGCCGGCGTGGTACTACCCGGTGCGCGAGAGCTGGGGATCGGCGCTGCTGCGCGCGGGAAAGGCCGCCGAGGCCGAAGCGGTCTACCGGGAGGATCTGCGGCGAAACCCGCGAAATCCCTGGTCGCTCGCCGGACTTCGAGCGAGCCTCGAAGCCCAGCACCGCGCCGAAGAGGCCCGGAGCGCCGAGGCGCAGCTCCACGAGGCTGCCGCCGGCGTCGAAACGGCGGTCTTTCGGCCCCGGCCATGACCGGCGAGGGCCGATTCGCCGATTTCGAAGGTTTCTGGCCGTTCTACGTGAGCCAGCATTCCCGCGTCTGGACGCGCCGGCTGCACTTCGCGGGAACGGCGGGCGCGATGGCGATCCTGGCGGCGGCCGGGCTCCTGCGGCGGCCCGCTCTCGCGGCCGTCGCTCCGCTCGTCGCGTACGGCCTCGCGTGGTTTGCGCACTTTGCGATCGAGAACAACCGGCCGGCGACGTTCCTCCACCCCTGGTGGTCGCTGCGCGGGGACTTCCGGATGTTCTCGCTGATGCTCCGCCGGCAGATGAATGCCGAGGCGGCGCGGCTCCTTCGCGCTCCGGCGCCGCGGGGACCGGCCTCGCCATCTCTCCCCAGCGAGGCGCGGTGAGCCGCGAGCTCGACGCGCGGCTGATAGAATCCCGCTGAATGAATCTGCCGCAACGGATCGAGGCCTTGCTGCGAGAGCTCGGCACGCGAGCGGAGCGGCCCACCCCGGGATCCGTCCTCCTCCCCGTCGCGCGCGAAGTCGAACCCTGCCTCGACCGCATCCGCTACAGCGGCGAGCGCTACATGCGCCACCCCGTCTACCTCGGCGCCGACTGGGAAGTCATGCTGATCGCGTGGGAGTCGGGGCAGAAGACGCCGATCCACGACCATCGCGGCGTCATGGGATCGATGCTCGTCCTGTCGGGCGGTCTCGTCGAAGAATGTTTCGAGACGCCCCGGGACCGGCCCGAGCTCCTCGAGCGGTCCGACCGCGCGTCGGGAGACAGCTGCCTGACGAGCCCCACGCTCCTCCACCGTCTCTTCCCACGACGCGGGCGGTCTCTGTCTCTCCACGTCTATCGCCCGCCGCTGCGCGAGATGGGAATCTGGGAGGCGGACGGGATGAAGGAGATCCGGGCCTCCGAATACGATCTGCCCGGCGATACCCTCGCCCGCGCCATCGGCTGACGCGACCGCTGGCCCTAACGTCGAGCGGCGCGGAACGGACCCCGGGCCCTGGCGGGGTGCGCGGGCTCTCCCAGGATCTTCGACCGCGACGGCGCTTTCCGCCGCAGCCCGAACTGCTCGACCGCGTGCTTCTCGATGTGCCGGATCGCCTCGTCGATCGAGTCGGTGAGGAGGATCAGGTGGAGGTCCTCCCGGGCGATCGTCGCCTCGTCGACCATCTTCTCGAGCATCTCCTTCATCGGATCCCAAAAGGCACGCTCCATGACGACGACGGGGAAAGACAGGATCTTCTTCGTCTGGATCAGCGTGAGCGCTTCGAAGAGCTCGTCGAGCGTCCCGAGCCCTCCCGGCATCACGACGAACGCGTACGAGTACTTCACCATCATCACCTTCCGCATGTAGAAGTGATGGAAGGTGATCCAGCGGTCGAGATACGGGTTGGGCTTCTGCTCCTTCGGGAGCTCGATGTTGCACCCGACGGACGGCCCGCCGGCGTCGCGCGCGCCGCGGTTGGCCGCCTCCATGATCCCGGGCCCCCCTCCCGTCATCACCGTGAAGCCGAGCTTCGCGAGACGGCGGCCCATCTCGCGGGCGACGCCGTAATAGGGGTGGTCCTCCTTGAACCGCGCGGAGCCGAAGACGCACACGCACGGTCCGACGAAATGAAGCGCCCGGAAGCCCCGGATGAACTCTCCGAGGATCTGCAGCACCGATCGGAGCTCCGCGAGCCGCGATCGCGGACCGGCGAGCAACCCTTCCGGGCGGGGCGTCTCGGGCTTCGCGAACCGGTCGATCCGGTCGGAGGGGCGGTCCATCGAGATCGATCATAAGGGAAGGGCCGGCGGGGACTCGCGCAACGACGCCGGAAAGACGCGTTGTGGTAGAAAGCCGGAATCGTGAATTCCGAAGCTTCCCCCGCGATCCGCTGCCGCGACCTGCGCAAGGCGTTCGGCGCCGTTCGGGCGGTCGACGGGATCGACCTCGAGATCCCGCGCGGCGAATGCTTCGGGCTGCTCGGACCCAACGGCGCCGGGAAGACGACGACGATCGAGATCCTCGAGGGGCTGACGCCGCGCGATTCCGGCGAGGTCGAAATCCTGGGGCTGCGCTGGGATTCCGACGCGCGCGCGATCCGGCGGCGGATCGGCGTGTCGCTCCAGGAGTCGCGCACGACCGAGAAGCTCACGGTCTTCGAGACGCTCCGGCTCTTTCGGTCCTTCTACGACGACGGGATCGACCCGGAGGAGGCGATGCGATTCCTCTCGCTCGAGGAGAAGCGCAACACGTGGGTCATGAAGCTTTCCGGCGGTCAGCGACAGCGGCTCGCCGTCGCCTGCGCGCTCGTCGGCGACCCGGAGGTGCTCTTCCTCGACGAGCCGACGACCGGTCTCGATCCCCAGAGCCGCCTCCAGCTCTGGGATCGCGTGCAGGACCTTCGCGAGCGGGGAAAGACGATCCTCCTCACGACGCACTACATGGAGGAGGCCGAGCGCCTCTGCGAGCGCGTCGCGATCATGGATCACGGCCGGATCATCGCGGAGGGCACCCCCGCCGAGCTGATCGGGCGTCTGCATGCATCGAACATCCTCGAGTTCTCGAGCGAGCCGGTGATCGAGGAGCTCGACGTCCACGCGATCGCGGGCGCGCGCGAGACCCGGGTCCGCGACTCGCGTTGGCTCGTCTCGGTCGACTCGCTGGTCACCGCGATCCCGTCGCTCTTCCCGATCCTCGAGCGGAGCAACGCGCGCCTCGTCACGCTCTCGACTCACCGCGCGACGCTGGAGGACGTGTTCGTCACGCTGACCGGGAGGGAGCTGCGCGATGAGTAGACCTCACCCCCCCGCCCCCTCTCCAGTTGGAGAGGGGGAGAAGAGACCTCACCCCCCCGCCCCCCCACCCGGTGAAGAAGGGAAGATACGTGCGAACACGCCGGTCGCGCCGCCGATTCTCGAGCTCACCCGAATCCGGATCCTCGCCTTCTTCCGCGAGCCGGGCGCCGTGTTCTGGGTCTTCGTCTTCCCGATCCTGATGGGCCTCGCGCTCGGCTTCGCGTTCCGCGAGAAACCGCCGGAGAAGATCCCGGTCGGGATCGAGTCCGGCGCGCTCCCGCCGCAGATCCTCTCGGCCGTCGAAAGGGACGCGGACCTCGCCGTGCGCGAGTTCGCCGACGAGAGCGAGGCGCGCCGCGCCCTGACGTTCGGGAAGATCGCGCTCCTCGTCGAGCCGGGGACGCCGCTGCGCTTCCGGTACGATCCGAGCCGCCCGGAGGCGCGCACGGCGCGGCTCGCGCTCGACCACGCGGTGCAGCGCGCCGCGGGCGCTCCCGAGCCGATGCCCTCCCGTCCCGAGCTCGTCCGCGAGAAGGGCTCGCGCTACATCGATTTCCTCCTCCCCGGAATCCTGGGCCTGAACCTCATGGGCACCGGCATGTGGGGGATCGGTTTCTCGGTCCTGACCTCGCGGATCAAGAAGACGCTGAAGCTCCTCGCCGCCACGCCGATGAGCAAGCGCGACTACCTGCTCTCGCACCTCCTCGGCCGGAGCGTGTTCCTCGTTTTCGAGGTGCCGTTCATCCTGCTCTTCGGCGTGCTCGTCTTCGGCGTCCCGATCCGCGGGTCGATCCTGTCGCTCGCGGCGCTCTGCGTCCTCGGCGCGTTCACGTTCGCGGGGATCGGGCTGCTGACGACCGCCCGCGCGCAGACGCTCGAGACGGGCTCGGGCCTCATGAACCTCGTCATGATCCCGATGTGGCTCCTCTCCGGGTCGTTCTTCTCGGCCGACCGGTTTCCGAAGGCGATCCAGCCGTTCATCCAGGCGCTTCCGCTCACGGCGCTGAACAACGCGCTGCGCGCCGTGATGCTCGAGGGGAAGTCCCTCGCGTCGAACGCCGGCGAGATGGCCATTCTCGTCGTCTGGGGAATCGTGACGTTCGCGGTGGCGCTGAAGATCTTCCGCTGGCAGTAGACGGCCGCACGGCTCGCGCGGGACGCGTTCGACCGCTGGCGGCCTCTCAAATCGCGAACCTCCTCCTCGGGCCGGCTGCCGCACTGGCGTACGGCCGCTTCGTCGGCCCGCGGAGACTTTTCGCGATTTGCCTGCGCGGCTCGGGCTCGACGCCCTCGACCGCTCCGGAGCCCCCGGCCCGAGCAACCAGCGCGACCTCGCGCTGCTCGGATCGCGAAGAAAGCCAGTCGCCCTCACCTGTTTGTCATTCCCGCGAAAGCGAGAATCACATCGTGTCGGTGAGGCTGATTGCCGTCCTTTCCGGCGGACAGCTGCTCCCCCCGCCTCGCGCGACCGCCGCACGGTTGCATCGCGGCGGGCTGCCCCGTGCGATGGGCGCCCCGGAGAGCGTGCGATCGCCTTCGTGACGACAAGCGGTAGGCGGCCGTACATATTCGGGAGGATGGCTGCTATCAAACGGGATCCGTTTGCATTTACCCGTCCCGTTCGACCGAGACTACGGTCTTCTCCGCCATGCTCAAGACCGGAATGGTGCGAAAGATGACCGCAACGAAAGCATGTTGGTTGCTGGCTTTTGTCATTTGGGGAAGCCCGCTTCGTTCGGCTCCCGTGGCGTGGACGAGCAACGGTCCACCCGAGACGGTTGGCGGCGTCTGGTCGCTGGCGGTTGCCACCTCGCAGCCAACGACGGTCTATGCGGGAACCCGGGACGGCGTCTGGAAGAGCTTGGATGCGGGAGGTTCATGGTCGCCAGCCGGTCTCGAAGGATTCACGATCTTGTCGCTCGCGGTCGACCCCGCCGATCCTGACACTGTATACGCGATGGCCGAGGAGAGCTCGTATTTCGAGTATGGCACCGTGTCGAAGACAACCGATGGCGGCTCGTCATGGAGCAATTTGGTTTACCTCGGAAAATTCGAGTCGATGACGTCGATCTCCGTCGATCCTTCGGAACCCTCCGTCGTGTACACGCGATCCCTTTCGCACAACACTGGCGGATATCATCTGGCGAAATCGACGGACGGGTTCGTGTCCTTCACGAATGTGGATCCGGGCGCTCCCGGGAGCGTCGCCTCCTTCGCCTTGGACCCGCGGAACCCGTCGGTTCTTTATCTGCTCTATGGGCCGGGGGAATTCGAGTCCGATGACAAGGGAGAAACCTGGTCTGAAATCGGAGCTGGACCGGGTATCGGCAGAGAGAGCTTCTTGATCGCGGATCCATTCACGCCCGGAACGCTTTTCGGCGCCGGCGATTCAGGAGTGTCGCGAAGCGAGGATGGGGGACGCAGTTGGGCGCCCACTCCCTTCGTGGGTAAGGTCACCGCCGTCGTCGCCGACCCGGTTCACGCTGGAACCATTTTCGCGGGTACGGAGAACGGCGTTTTCGTCAGCCCGGATCGTGGGGAAACCTGGGTGGACATATCTTCGACCTTGCCGGAAGGAACTCTCGTGACCTCGCTCGCGAAGGGAACCGGAACGCTCCACGCAGGGAGTTACTTTGCGGGTGTTTTCGAGCGGACACCGCCGATTCGATCGGTCCCCGTGATGCCGGGCCCGCGAACGTCGCCCGCCGTCGTTCACCGTCGACCGTAGCGTAGCGGTCTACCGCGTCGAAAAAACGAAAACCCCGCTTGCGCGGGGCTTCGACTTTCAGACTTTCGACTCTGTGACTTTTCGACACTCTTACGGCGCCAACGTCACCTTGTCCGGGTCGAGCATGTCGCCCTTCAACTCCCCGCGGATCTGGACGCGCTGTCCGGCGTACTTCTCGAGCTTGTGCTGGTCCTTCAGGTTGTAGGTGCGGTTCCCCTCGCGGTCGGCGAGGACGTATTTCGCGCCCCCCTCGACGCACGCCTTCACGCACGCCGCGTCGGAGAATCGCGCCACCCCGCCGTGCTTGTCCTGCATCGCCGAATGGTCGAGGCCGCACATGCTGTCGCTGACGTATCCGGTGACGACGACGTCGTCGCTCGCGCGCGAGATCCCCGCCCACGCCGCGGCGATGACCAGGACGCCGATTCCGGCCATGGCTTTTTTCATCACACGTACCTCCACCGGTCCAGGCAGCACTTTTCGTGCCACGAGATGGCAAGTCTCGGCAAAGTAATGACATAATACCGCCGGCGCGGACATGAACTCGATTCGTCGAACCCGGTACGCCGCTGACTTTCCGCCGGACGTCCGCCCCCTCGCGCGGCGCGCCGGCATCTCGTTGCAGCAATCGGCATCGTGCCGCTCCGCGGCCCCCGCCGTCGCCGAGCTCGAAGCTCGATGAGTCTGTTTCTTTCCGCCGCCGACGTCCGGCGGCTCCTCCCGATGGCCGAGGCGATCGAGGCGATGGCGGACGCGTTTCGCGCGCTCTCCGACGGAAAGGCGCTGCTGCCGCTCCGCACGATCGTCTGGACACCGGACCGACGCGGGGGCCTCGGCCTGATGCCCGGCTACCTTCCGGGACGGTTCGGCGCGAAGGTCGTCACGGTGTTCCCCGGCAACCACGCAACGGAGCTCGATTCCCACCAGGGGGTCGTGCTTCTGTTCGAGGGAGAACGCGGCCGGCTCCTCGCGATCGCCGACGCGACCGAGATCACCGCGATCCGCACGGCCGCCGTCTCCGCCCTCGCGACGCGCCTGCTCGCCCGCGAGGACGCGGGCGACCTCGCGATCTTCGGGTCGGGCACGCAGGCGCGGACGCATCTGGCCGCGATGCTCGCCGTGCGCCGCATTCGCCGCGTTCGGGTCTGGAGCCTGTCGGTCGAGGCCGCGCGCGCGTTCGCGGACCGCGAGGGGAAGCGCCACGGCATCGCGATCGAGACGCCGGATTCCGCCGAGGCGGCGGCGCGGGACGCCGAAATCCTCTGCACGACGACCTCCTCGCGCGACCCGTTCCTCCGCGCGGATTGGCTCTCGCCGGGCGCTCACGTCAACGCCGTGGGATCGAGCGTCGCGACGGCGCGCGAGCTCGAAGGCGCGGCGGTCGCCCGGTGCGCGCTCTTCGTGGATCGCCGGGAGTCGACGGTGAACGAGTCGGGAGACTTCCTCTTCGCGAAAGCGGAAGGGGCGATCGGCGACGACCACATCCGCGGCGAGATCGGCGACGTGCTCACGGGGCGGACCCCGGGGCGCCGTTCGGCCGGCGAGATCACGCTCTTCAAGTCGCTCGGCCTCGCAATCGAGGACGTCGCCGCCGCCGAGCACGTCTGGCGGCGAGCCACGGAAGTGGGCGCCGGGGTCGAGATCGACGCGAGCGGGCGGCGCGAGGCGTGACGCCGGTCTCCCCCGTCTCCCTCGAGGAGATCCGCGCCGCGCGGGAGCGGATCGCGGGCACGGCGATCCGAACGCCGCTCGTGCGGTGGAACGGCGAGGAGCCGGCGGGTCTCGAGATCCATCTCAAGCTCGAGAACCTGCAGCCGATCGGCTCGTTCAAGATCCGCGGCGCGGCCAACGCCATCGGGAAGGCGTCTCCGGAGGAGCTCGCCGGCGGCGTCTATACCGCGAGCGCGGGAAACATGGCCCAGGGCGTCGCCTGGACGGCGCGCCAGCGGCGCGTCCCCTGCTCGGTCATCGTTCCCGAGCACGCCCCGGCGGCGAAGCTCCGGGCGATCGAGCGCCTCGGGGCGGCGATCGAGAAGAGGCCCTTCGACGCGTGGTGGCGGGTGCTCGCCGAGCATGGCTCCCCGGAGCGGCGCGAGCTCTTCGTCCATCCGGTGAGCGACCCGGCCGTGATCGCCGGCAACGGGACGATCGGACTCGAGATCCTCGAGGACCTGCCCGACGTGGACGCGGTCGTCGTCCCGTACGGGGGCGGAGGCCTCTCCTCCGGGATCGCCTGCGCGCTCCGGGCGCTTCGCCCCTCGGCGCGCGTCTTCGCGGCGGAAACGGAGACCGCCGCGCCGCTCGCGCCGTCGCTCGCGGCGGAGATGCCGGTCGCGCCCTCCTACGCCGCGAGCTTCGTCGACGGGATCGGGTCGAAAGGGCTCCTTCCGGAGATGTGGCCGATGGTGCGCGAGCTGCTGGCGGGGTCGATCGCGGTGCCGCTCGCCGCGATCGCGGCGGCCATCCGCGGCCTCGTCGAGCGCAACCGGGTCGTCGCGGAAGGCGCGGGAGCCGCGTCGGTGGCCGCCGCCCTCACGGGGAGAACCGGGCCCGGCAAGGTCGTGTGCGTCGTCTCGGGCGGCAACATCGACCCGGAGAAGCTCGCGACGATACTTACGGGCGGCATTCCCTGAGCCGGCTCCGCATCCTCGCGCGTCCTTAATTCAGACGTCGAGGCGCGATGAGACGCGGGCGTGAGAGCCTCGGATTCTGGATTCCTGCTTTCGCAGGAATGACAAGAGCAGTCTGCGGCGTCGGACTCGCGACCGGCGAGACATGATGGACCGTCGGCGATGGGGTGCCGGCGGCGCGGTCGAGTCGCTCATCAACGGCGCACGTTTTACTCGTCCTGTGAGGCGCGCCGAGGCGCGAGCCCGGTCCGCCGTCGCTCTCACGAGCTATGGCGGATCGATCGCCGATGACGTTTCTTGGCTCGGAAGGCGGTGTCCTCGCTTCGATCCGCCGAAGCCTCGGCGAAGGCG
>Ga0075276_10000351_pt1 | contig 12571 bp, 13 predicted proteins | sample SF_Rice_5C_80N_4_FD_69770 | JGI IMG/M metagenome (GOLD analysis project Ga0075276, IMG submission 69770) | Rice paddy soil microbial communities from Twitchell Island, California, USA - SF_Rice_5C_80N_405 | ecosystem: Environmental > Terrestrial > Soil > Paddy field/soil | place: USA: Twitchell... | reverse complement strand
TCGATCTTCTACTACATCGCGGAACGACCCGACAGACCGCTCGCTATCGAAAAAATTTGTGACCTGAGCACCCTCTCATTTGTAGAAGGAGTAATCCCGAATGAACATGGGACGATCCCCAAACTACGGTTTGCATGAAAAGCTGCTCAGGTATAAATAGTTAGAGTAACACAAAGATGTTTACAAACGTTGAGAGTTGTGTTACTATATCAATTCCTGATATTCGGTTTGGCCTCAACTAACTGAGTGAAAGCACTGACTTCGAATAGGTGCTGGAACAGCAAGGGTGAAGGTACTCACGAGTCAGGCTTCAAAGCGGGTGTAGCTCAATGGTAGAGCTGAAGCCTTCCAAGCTTAAGACGAGGGTTCGATTCCCTCTACCCGCTCCGATGGTTGCGATAGGAACGAGTTACTTCGTTAATTGGATAACTTGGGCTCTGCCCAGTCACTCTTCCGCCCAATTCTCCATCAAAGGGCATGTAGCTTAAGGTAAAGCGCTCTGATGTTCTACACCAGAGAGACGGTGGCTCGATTCCACACTTGCCCACCTGAATCGTTGCGTCGACAAGAGTTACTTCGACCGCTAATCGAGAGGGGTAGGTTCGATTCCTACCAGCGCCACCAACTTGCAATTCAATTGGCGCTGTAGCTCACTGGGAGAGCGCTACCGTACTCTGTCAATTATTCTCGGTTCAAATGCGGGTTTCAAGTATAGTGGTCTGTACGCATGGCTTCCAACCATGAGGTAGGAGTTCGATCCTCCTAACCCGCTCCAATTGTCGTGATAGTAAACTGTGCGCACAGTTTACGTGTAGCTGATGTGAGTGAAGTCGAAAGAAATCCTGTGACTCACAGGTGCATAACCGGATGGCTCCAAACCTGACGGTAAGTCCTAACATAATCTGGACTGAATGTTGCAAAGAAAGAGTTCGATGGCAATTTTCCTCAACGAGCAGCATCGGGCGCTAGGGACGTGATGCCTAGCCGGAGTGTAAAGAACCTCCTAGTTGAGATCTAAGCGGGTATGTTGTAATGGTAACCTGAAACCTTGCCAAGGTTTAGTCGCGAGTTCGATTCTCGCTACCCGCTCCGAACTGAGTTGCGTCCGCATTGGGCTGTAAGGCGCAGCATCGTCAAGGGAGTTGTCGGTTGATACGCCGGCCGCGTTGAGATTGACGAGTATCAACAGTTCCAGCCCATCATCCCACGGTTCTACAGCGTGGCCCCGGCTCCCCGCGGAGACGGATTCTACTGTGGTTGGACACGGACGGAGTTCTAGACTCTGCCTTGACCGAGAGGTCGCAGCCATCCATTGGGTGGTGGTCACGGTCCTACATCTACAAGTCCGGTTGATTCTGGCTTGTAGGTCCTGGTGTTGCGAAGACAAGGGATACTTCGATCCCAAGCAGCAGACCCAGGTTCGATTCCTGGTGCCCTTTCGGGGGTATCGTCTAGTGGTAGGACGGCCGTTATGAAAACTCTCGTCGACTTCTTTCTCACCAATTCTACAAGCTCAGTTGGTTCTGACTTGTAGTACCTGCGATAAGAATGGGATTCAAGTAGGTCTCATAAGCCTACCCCCGATGGTTCGACTCCATCTGTCGCAACCAGTGACTCAACGAGTCTTTTTCTTTGGAGGTTGTCTATGTCGTCGCTAAACGCAAGCACCACAACGGTGAACTCCGGCGCTCTGTGAAGGGCTGCTCAAAGAAGTTTCTCCGCATGTCGGAGGTCTACAGACACTTTGCTCGTGAAGCTGAGCACTGTCTTGACCTCTCTGATGAAGCTCTCCTCGAGCTGTACAACTATGAGTCCTTCGGTGGCTCAACTCCCAGTCCCAAGAACGGATTCTACTTCGGCAAGCGAATGCTGAACCTGAACGTGACCATGTGGAAGGAAGACATCGAGCGAAGCATCCTGTTCAAGTGGGAGCTCTACGACGACCCAAGCTATCCTCACTGGTGGCTTGATCAAGTCATCAGTGACGTGGTCCAGGGCTGTAAGCCTCTAGACTACCGTAAATAGCCACATGAACTTGAACCTTAACTACGACGACAACCCGGAATTTCGCCACTGGCGTCCCTACCGTTCACGATTTGAAGAGCCAGACAAGATGACCAAAGAAGAGAGAAGAAAGCTCGCGTTCGCGTTTCTCGCTGGTGCAAAGTTTGGCAAGTCAACGATCCAAGGGTTTCAGAGCGACGACGATGAAGCTGCTCAAACGCTCGCGGCTTTTGAAAAGTTTCTCACCATCATGCCGCTGATGGTCGAGGAAGACGAGAAGACCACATGAAGCCTCGCGTTCTTGTATTTTCTGGTGCTGGCCTGTCCGCTGACAGCGGTCTGAGCACCTTCAGGTCAAAGGACGGGCTCTGGAGCCAAGAGAACGTCGACAAGGTGTGCAACATCTACACCTGGCAGGACAACTACGAGGCAGTGCACGAGTTCTACGCCAAGCGTCGCGCCGAGCTCGTCAACGTGGCTCCGAACGCGATGCACACAGCGCTGGCTGAGCTCCAGAAGCAGTACGGAGCCGACCGCGTCGAGCTCTGGACGATGAACGTCGACGACCTGCTTGAACGAGCAGGAGCTGAGAAGGTGCACCACGTGCACGGTCAGCTTGACGAGATGGCGTGCACTGACTGCAAACACGTCTGGAAGGTGGGCAACGATCCTGCCACTAAGCACGAGTGCCCCAAGTGCGGCCAGAGCGAGTGGGTCAAGCCGAACGTCGTCTTCTTCGGCGAGAGCGCTCCGCAATACGCAAAGCTCTACCCAGCGTTTCACGGTGCGCGCCAAGATGAAAAGAACACGATCGTCGTCATCGGAACCTCTGGCCAAGTCGTCTCGGTTGAGTGGATCGCCGGCGATTACCGAGAACCGCTTGACGCACTGAAGATCTTGGTGAACCAGGAACGATCGCTCTACATCAACGATGAGGTCTTCGACATGATCTTCCTTGACGGCGCCGCCAACGTGGCTAATAGCTTGAAAGAGCTCCTCACCGATCGTCTTGAGGAAAATCTATCAAAAGCTAACTTCTTGGCGTTAGTTAACCTGGCATAATAAAGACGAGCGCGAACTGGTTCGACGCGCTCAGCAGCAAGCAACACTAGAACTCATCTGACTTATCCCTTGGTTGCTAGTCAGACAACCAGCAGGAGCGTACACAATGTACAGCAACAAGCTAGCAGTGGCCATCAAGGCCCACGGCAAGGTACTTCGTGAGTTTGACGATAAAGTATTCTTGCCCTTCCAGTCCGAGTACTCCATCTTCATCAAGAACAAGAACTCCGTCAGAGCTTCCGTCAAGGTTGAGATCGACGGCGTAGATGCCACCGAGGGCGTGTCTCTGGTCGTCAACCCTAACGACGACATCGAGCTCGAGCGCTTCATCAAGAACGCAAACCTCGTCGAGGGCAACAAGTTCAAGTTCATCAAGCGTACCCAACAGGTAGCCGGTCACCGAGGCATCCGCATTGATGACGGCTTGGTTCGCGTAGAGTTCCAGTACGAGAAAGTTCCTCACCAAGTCATCACCGTCACTCATGATCCATGGGCTCAACCCCAGTGGAGACGAATCAGCGATCCGTGGGGCGGAACCGGAAATCCACCACCGCAGTTCTACAACGTGATTAGCGATCTTCTCGGAACAAGCACGGGAAGCATCAACTCGAGCAACGCGTTGTACACCGCCTCGGCCGCCGGCATCACCGCGCCGGGAGAGATCTCGCACCAAGAATTCAGCGGTGTCTCGAACTTCCAGCTCGAACCACAGAAGCACGTCATCGTGTTGAAGCTGATGGGAGAGCACCAAGGAAAGACCGTCTCGAAGACCGTCACTACCCGTACTAGCGCTTACTGCACGTCCTGCGGTCACCGCAGCCGTTCAGCTACCGCCCGCTTTTGTTCCCAATGTGGAACAACGCTGCACCTCATCAACTAAGGAGAATTCAAATGACAGATCAAATGATTGCACCCAAGAAGACCAAGAAGGCTTCCAAGAAGAAGCAACCCACCAACGCCCGCATCTTCTTCATCCTCGACCGCTCTGGTTCGATGATGTCGATCAAGAACGACACGATCGGCGGCTTCAACTCCTTCCTCGCGGAGCAGAAGAAGTTGCCCGGCAAAGCCACGTTCTCGCTGGTGCAGTTCGACGACAGGTACGAGGTACACCACAACAATGTCCCGATCAATGAAGTTCCAGAGCTGAGCGAGTTCACCTTCGTGCCTCGTGGCGGTACTGCTCTGTATGACGCCGTCGGCATCACGATCTCGCGCTTCAAGAACGACAACCCGAAGGACACGAAGACGATCGTTGCGATCCTGACCGACGGGCAGGAGAACTCCAGCAAGGAGTACAACTACGCCAACCTGCAGTCTCTCATCAAGGAAGTTGAGGGCGAGCACGGCTGGGAAGTCCTCTTCGTGGGCGCCAACATGGATGCCAAGTCGGTTGCCATCAACATGGGCATCCAGGCGAAGAACGCGGTCACCTTCGACTACAGCGCGCACGGCACTGCCTCGGCGATGTCAACGCTCAGCTTCGCTGCCTCGGCGACCCGTGGCATGAACTATGCCTACGCTGACGGCACGACGTTGTCGGCTGAGAATCTGGACATGTCCAAGCTCTACACGGCGACCGCTACTGCGGCGGCGCCCACTCAACCTTCCCCGAAGCCTGACCAGAAGTAAGCTTCACTCGCAGCCCCCTGAGGGAGAGCTTCGGCTCTCCCTTTTTTGTTTACCTTTCCTGAGCGCTGTGATATAATTGTCTATATCTTAACGGAGGTGACTATGGACGTCAAAGCTGCTTACTTGAAAACTGTCGTGAACCAGATTCCTTCTCTGACCCACGTTCTTAACAAGATCGACCTTGAGTCATCTAGGCACAAATTTGAGTGCCACTGCGTGGCACTCCCCTCCACTCTTCAAGAGGAAGAAGATCTCTTTCTCTCACTGCGACGCTTGGGCTACAAGGTCTGGAATGTCGAGCACCCCCTTATCTCCTCCCCCGAGCGAGTCGAGTTTGACATCGCTTGGCACCTTGACTGGGAACAGCTATGAACCAAGACGAGATCATCCTCCTTAAGCAACAACGTCACAAGTACGCGCTGCAGTACGAGCGTGAGAAGACGGCCCTGAAGTTCTACTGCCTCGGCAAGGGCTACCACGACGCGATCAAGGCGCTTGGCTTCATCGAACGTCTCGAGTTCCGGATTCCTCCTGAAGAGCGCTTCCGCAAGGACAAGCTCACTCCCAGCCTCCACCACCAAATCCGGGTGGCGCTGGCGATCACTCAACTACCTGACCTGACCCCAGAAGTCGAGGAGCGCTGCATCGTCAACTCTCTGCTTCATGACTGCCAGGAAGACCACAGCATCTCCACAGAGGAGATTCGCGTCATCTTCGGCGAGCGGGCGGCTGATTCTAACTGGCGCCTCACCAAGAAGTTTGCTGGAGAGAACAAAGACAAGGATGTGTACATCCGTGACATCGCGCTTGATCTCGTCGCTGCTCTCTGCAAGGGAACTGACCGCAACGACAATCTCTCCACGATGATCGACGTCTTCACGATCGACAAGATGGAGCAGTACGCTACCGAGGCGGAGGACCTCTTCCTCCCGATGCTTAAGGCAGCGTCGAAGCTTTTCCCCGAGTTCACCCAAGCCTTCCAAGTCATCTCCCAGAAGATGAAGCTGCAGATCGGCTTCACCCGCAAGTACGTCAAGATGGCGCGCGACCTTGAAAACATGAGAGATACGGTCGAGTTCACGACCGCGAAGCTCAAGGAACGCGAAGCAGACTATCAAGAGCTAGAAGAAGACGCTCTCAAGCAGATCGCGGAGCTGAAGGCAACCAAAAGCCTCGACAAGAAGACGATCTTCCGCGAGATCGCCTCTACCCTGCGTCACGCAATGGAGAAGAGAGGGTTCCTCGAGCTGCAACAGGTGTCCACTCTTCTCACCGACGTAACCCAATCTCTTGAGCTCTCCGCGCTCGAGATCACCGAATTCCTCGACGACCAGCTCAGCGACGGCACGACCATCCTCCGGTTCTGATCTAGTTGGTCCGCCAGAAGTCCATTGGATAAATAATCTGGCAGCAACTTTTAAGAGGAACTGGAATTGAAGTTAGCAGAGATAAAGTCAGGTCTCATTGGGACTTTCTTTACCGAGGATTCAGCTGGAGTTCCTCACGACCAAATTGACCCGATCTTTGAGTCGATCGGCAAGTCAATCGGGCTTGACCTGGGCTCTGACAAGCTCACGGTACTCGCCCAAACCTCCAATCAATCTAGCGACCCGAGCAAGGCGTTCAAGCGCTTCACCGAGGGCCGCATTTCTATCTTGACGATCTATGAGGAAGATGGCTTGAAACAGAACGTCATCTTCGTCGCGGTTCGCGCTGGCACTCAAGCAAAGTCCATGGACCTTACGTCGCCCCTCAGGGAAGCGACCGCCGGTCTGGGCTCAGTGAAGAACGCGCTGCGTCAAGCTAAGAATCGCAATGAGGACATCGTCTTCAACCTCATCATCTCCGACAGGATCTAACATGAACTTTGACCGTCTCAAGCAGCTCTCTGGCAAGAACCCACGCCAGGAGATCATCGACAAGCTCACCGAAAGCCGCTCTTCTCTTCTCGAGAATTATGACCGTTCTCTTGAACTTCTCAAGCAGAATTATCAGCTCGACGAGGGCATCTTTGACTCGTTGAAGATGGCGCTGCGCACTGCCACGGAGGTTGGTAAGCTGGGTGGCGAGAAAGCTGTCACCAAAGTAAAGTCTAAGGCCGCCAAGCTCTCGACAAGCGTCAAAGAGCTGTACAAGTCAGCCAAGATGAGAGCAGAGCTCAAGGAGCTCGCTGCCGGTTTGCAAAAGCTCGTCGACCAATTCGAGAATCTCTCTAAGAAGACCCCGACCCTCATCAACCAAGACGCCGAGATCAAGAAGGAACTGCTTCTATTCAAGGACGTCTTTCTCTCGACTCGCGACGCCATCTGGGCCCGTCTCCAAGTTTCCGAGGGCAAGACCGTGAGCGAGGAGACGATCGACGAGATCATCGGCGAGCTGCTCGGTGAAGAGCTGGTGACCGAGGAATCTCGAGTGGCTGGCCTGAAGAAGGAAGCTGAGAAAGCGATCGTTGACGCGGCGCGCAAGCTGTCGGCTCTGAAGAGCGCCCTGACAGACACCGATGACAAAGAAGAAGTTCGATCAGCAGAAACCTACCTGGACAATGCGCTGGGTAAGTTGAAGGAAGTGGTATCAGAGTGAACCTCACAAGCCACAAGTTCGGATGAATCTCGCTCCTCCCATCCCCTTCAATCTAAGCGACTTTCTCATTGGTGACCCGACCATTGACGAGCAACATGCAGCTTTGCTCAGCTCGATCAATGAGCTCTATGACGCTCGCTTCAGGGGAGAGCCGCTCACGACGATCAGTCATTTGATCTCGAAGCTGACTGACGAGGCAATCACTCACTTTGCCGATGAGGAGCGAGAGATGCTGGCGGTCGGCTACATCCACTACGCTGACCATCTTTCGGCCCACCGACGCCTTCTTGAGAACGCTCTCGCGTTTCTCGCCCGCCTCGAGCGCGGTGAGGACGTCACCGCTGAGACTCAAGAATTCCTCTTTGACTGGCTCAAACACCACATTCGCGTAGCTGACTATGACTATGTGCGCTACAAGCGGGGACTCCAGGAGCACGAGTTTACAAAGTAGCTCCGTTGTGATATAATGTCTCCATGTTTAAGATCATCAATCATGGCAATGGCCTACACCACATCTTTGAGCATGACGAGCTGGTCGCTGAGCTAGAATTCGTCACCGACGGGCCAGGGCGCCACCTCGTCTGTGTCCCTTACTCGATCGAGAACTTGCACCTCATGGCTCGTGCTCTCGAGATCAAGCCGTGCTGGTTCCACAAGGATCACTATGACCTGCCAAAGCGCAGGATTGCAGAGCTCACCAGTCGCTGTCGTCTGACCAACTCTCGCGAGATCGTCAAGATCGTTCGTCCCTGGCTAGCATGAGCAAACTCGATTGGAACATTCAGCTCAATTTTGACCTGCCTACTCAAAAGACCGTGGAACCGGCCAAGTTAGCGCCACCGCCGAAGGTTGACCCGCGAGAGCTGCTCAAGGAGAAGTTCCCACGGATCTACGAACAGGTCGCCCAGAGCTGGGGCTCACTGAACCTGCACCGGTACTTCCAAGACCTGCTCACCACTCATCGTCCCGGGCGTCAGGGCTTCCCGCTTGACGTATTGAGAGCGATCACCGAGCTTCACGACGAGCACCAAGAGCTCTTGAAGAAGCGTGGCCTGATTCGGCTTGACATTTGGGATCTCCAGTTCAGACGATGAACGATCTCTTGCTCTTTGCCTCCTCCTTCCTGTCGATCTTCCTTATGGGCTTTCAACAGCTCAACGTGGAACACCGCAAGTATGCCCTCTCGTTCATCACGTCTTTTGCGATGACGTTTTTCAACTACTGCATCTTTAAGCTCTTGCCCTCGGGCGGCTTTGACCTTCTGCAGTTCTTCAGCTTCGCATTCGGCGGAGCTTTAGGCATCGTGCTGGCAATGGTCGCGCACGATAAGCTGATACCCAAAAAGTAGTTTACTTTCTCAGAGAGCTGTGTTACAATTCTCTTATTGGAACACTACGGTAGTCGCTCTACCGACCAAAAGTGTTCAAGATTTTGATCGTTGAAACCGTCAAGCTAGTCGCCGGCAACCGGCTTAAGCTCCAAAGGAGCTACTAGAAACAACCTCAACGATCTCTTTGGGAACGTGGCGCAACGGCTGACGGGCCGCCAAACGAGGCGGATGGAGTCTATGCGACGATAGCTGAGCTACCAGGCAACCGGCTCGAGACGATCTGGGGCGATAGCGCGACAATAGCTTGATGTATGTAAGGTTCGAGTCCTTACCGTTCCCACCAAGTTGTACTTAGCTCTGCTGTAAAGAGGAGTCCCTGTTTTGGCCCACTCCTCTACGGAGAGACTCACTACAATCGGTTCGCCCATCGTGAGATGACGCTGCCGGTGAACGTGCCTAACGAGTCCGGTAACGCTGGTTCAACTCCAGCCAGCAGAGTTAAGTACAATGCCTCAGTAGCTCAGCGGTCGGTGACGTGAAGTAAGGGAAGTGATCCCTCTGCCTAGGAAGCGTGGTCATGAAACTTACCATCGAATCCGGTTCTTGGAAACACTGCGCAGAAGGTTTCCATGATCTAGAGCAACGCGTTTCTAACGCGTAGGTCGATAGTTCAAATCTATCCTGAGGTGCCGAAATAAATAGAGTGCTTGAAATTCAGGAAATATGAATCTCCCCACCCAAGGGGTTCTAGGCAGGGTTGGAAGGACCTAGACATAATGGAGAGTAGCTCAGAGGTTGAGCGGCGGTCACTGGTACCGTGGAGGCAAGTTCGAGTCTTGTCTCTTCAAGAGACAGAATATCGTTGTAGCTCGAAAGGGCAACTTTTAAGGTAAGGCTTGTGAGACGCGGGTTCAACTCCCGCCTACTCCACCCACGTAGGATTTACTTCTATGGGGTAGAACTGGGATCGATCACGAGAGATAGAATGCAAAGTCAACGGGATAGGCGTACGCCCTAAGCGTAGCAAAACCATAAATGCAAACGACGCATTTGGAGCAGTGGCTCTCGCAGCCTAAGCCGAAGTCGTCGCTCTAGTTCAGCAATGAACTCTTTGTAACCGTACCGACCCGGAAAAGAGCGACTAGGCGGAGAGTGGTGATAATGATCCACTCTCCTCTGAAACCCACACAAAGATGTTTACTTTCTTGTGCACTGTGATATAATGATCATACGTTGAAGCTGTAATAGTTCCGTGAGTTGATAGAAGCGAGCTAACCCGACGGGCTACAGATTTCCCCTAGAAGCAAGCCGGATGAGCGGCTTCAACGATTGAGCAAGCATGGACGCGATCCCTTGACGCTGGGGTGAAATTCGCTAGCAGGCGAAGAGACCAATCCAAGTTGTTCAACCGAACATCGTAAGCAACAAAGTTGTTTACAAACACTGAGAGTTGTGATACAATTCTCTTAACGTCGAAACTACAAGGATTGACGTTGAAAGTTCTTCGTGCTAACGCACAAAGATGTTTACAAACGCTGAGAGTTGTGATACAATACTCTTAACGACTGACAAAAGAAGTACTTGTTGACGAGGTATAGTTCAACAGAAGAACAGCTCTACTCTGAACTCTGTGTAATCCGTCGTGACGACGATTGCTTGGGGGTATAATGAGGAATCGCAGGGCCGGTACTAGTGCAACTCTAGTTGCCTCTTCAACAAGTATTTGTTCGTAGCTCAATGGTAGAGCGGATGCAAGAGACTTCGGTCGTAGAGTCATCCGTCGTTGGTTCGATTCCAACCGAACAAACCGAGTACGCCGCAGCACGGAGCCGAGATATCGGAGTTCCGGATAAAGAAGAGAGTAACTCTTGCTTCACGGTACTCAGACATGAAAAGTTTGTCGATGGTGTTTTAGTGTAGCAATGCACCCCGGTAATCGTTCTGATGAACAGATCCCGGAAGCCGCGACCACCATGGTGGTCATGACGAAAGTCAGCGAAGCGCCATCTACAAACTGTTTATTTTGAAAACTTTTGCTCGAGTATAAATACTCACATGAAAACATTTGCAACACAATTTGCGCATCAACCAGTCATTAAGGCGACGATTTGCTTTGAACAGGCAAATCGACCTGAAGTGATGGATAATGATGCACAAGTCCTCGCAATTGGAGGCGGTTCGAGTAACTAAAGAACCGCAAAAGTAGAATCCAACTGCGAGGGACCTGAAAAGGTCCCTTGTTCATTTAGTAGCAAAGTGCTAGCGTAACGTGGACGCCACCGGGCACTCAAAACTTCGCGGTAGAACGGGCGTGGTGACGATGAGAGCATCGTCTTTATCGGGATGGATCCCTCAGGGGTGAAAGAACGGACGTTATGATGACGACTTTTATGTCATCAATTTTATGCACGGTTGGTGTGAGAGGTTAGCCGACATCCTTACAAGATGTATTATGCAGGTTCGAGTCCTGCACCGTGCACCGGCCCTTAGACGTTTAGCATAGAACGTCCGATACAGTGCGAAGCTGTTAACTCCCTGTGGTGAAGTGGATATCTCGCGACGCTACGAACGTCGAGTCTCAGGTTCGATTCCTGGCAGGGGGTCCAAACAACAATGCACTTGTAGTCTAATGGAGAGGCGCTGGTCTACGAAACCAGAATGATGCAGGTTCGAGTCCTGTCAAGGGTGCCAAAAGAGTGATCTTAGCCGTGAGCAGTGTTTCGACGTTCTAGTTGAAATTGAAGAATCTCTCCACGAAGTACCAGCTAGTGGGGAGTGACGATAAAGTAAGCTAGCTCGCTAAGAATCGGCAAAGGAAACTGTGGCTGGTACCCATGAGGTTCGACTCCTCCTGTTCATTGCTAAGCTCATTCTTACAATACTGCGTTCGACTTTTGGTGAGGTCATCAGGCTTTCAACCTGAATAGACGGGTTCGATCCCCGTACGCAGTACCAGTCAGTTGCGATAGGAAAGAGTTACTTCGTTAATTGGATAACCTTGGGCTCTGCCCAGTCACTCTTCCGCCCAATTCTCTGACTATGGGTGTGTCATATACTGGTTATTATGCGCGACTGTCTATCGCGACAAGGGGGTTCGATTCCCCTCACGCCCGCCAATTCTTTGCCTAAGGCTTGGAATCAATCGAGGTTTAGACGCTGAACCTGCGTAGCAAATCAGCGCCAACAATTCCCCGGGACTCTGTGTGGTAAGAGAGCTGACTGTTAATCAGCCGTAGTCCGTCTTGAACGGTATGCAGGTTCGACTCCTGCCTGGGGAGCCAGCAGTTGCGATAGTCATGAGTTACTTCGCCTTTTAATCGACCAACACTCACGACGCTTTCTTTCTCTGCTTACGATTGCCCCGACGCTTGGAGCGGCAGATGGTTCTGAGCCATCATGAATAGAGTTCGATTCTCTACGGGGTTGCCAACAATGCGGCTGTAACAATGGTGGTCCATGTGCTTGCTTGAAAAGCTTGAGATGTCGGTTCGATCCCGACCGGCCGCACCGGTGGAAACGTAGGTTCGAATCCTACCTGGGGCTCGTTCCTCGGTCGTCTAATGGGTAAGGACGCCATCACGAATGGGGGCAGCAGAGGGCTGCGGAGATGCCTTGCAAGTATCTTGTCTAGATGGGTTCGAGTCCCACGGCCTCCACCGGAGACGTAAGCTAGCTGGTAAACTGCGACGCTCATAACGTCAGATCACCGGTTCGAACCCGGTCGTCTCTACCAATATCAGTGTGTGGGTCAGGGGTTGATCACTTGGTCCGGAGCCAAGACGATGTGGGTTCGAGTCCCACCGCACTGACCAGTTCAATACTCTCATCGACTAACGGCTAGGTCGCGACGTTCTCAGCGTTGAAATATCGGTTCGAATCCGATTGGGAGTTCCAAATGCACGTCCTAGTCCTCAGGGAAAGGTCGAGTGATAAAGCCAGGCTAGAGATCAGTGGAACTGGATG
>Ga0075276_10000349_pt1 | contig 12575 bp, 10 predicted proteins | sample SF_Rice_5C_80N_4_FD_69770 | JGI IMG/M metagenome (GOLD analysis project Ga0075276, IMG submission 69770) | Rice paddy soil microbial communities from Twitchell Island, California, USA - SF_Rice_5C_80N_405 | ecosystem: Environmental > Terrestrial > Soil > Paddy field/soil | place: USA: Twitchell... | reverse complement strand
GTTTGAAAGGGGAACAAATTCCTCTTGTCGCTCGTATCTTTGCCGTGGTGGATGTGTGGGATGCGCTGACTTCCGACCGACCCTATCGCCCCGCCTGGCCGAAGGAGAAAGTGATGGAACACATCCGGTCGCTGGCAGGAACTCACTTTGATCCCCGGGTAGTGAAAATCAGTCTTGCATCAGGTATCCCTGCGATGTCAATGTAATAACCCACCAAATCTAATTGTTCTTCGTGGTTCGTGGCTGATATAAGATTTTGCAGAATTACCTGTATATCGAAAAACATTATGTCGCAATTTTGATTGTTCTCTTGTTGGCTAACTTCTTCAATCTTAACCAGCAGATCATCGTATTTATATGCTGCCATTTTTCTGAAAACATATTATCGAATGATCCTGTTGTAAAAACTATTTGTCCAAAAGGAGAGAGAGATGCGTATCAATAAGTTGTTGTTAGCAAGTATGATGGTTCTGGTTTTAATGATCGGCCGGCCCCAATCAGTGCGGGCAGATGTTGGGGCTATCGACAATAACGTATGGTGGAATGGCGTGTATCACGATCAAACTACTGCATATATGAATCCCATGTTTCCCACCACATCACAAAGCACTACCATTACAATCCGCGTCAACAAAAACGATTTGACAGGGGTGACTCTGCGGATATGGGACGGCTCTGCCATTACGAATGCGTCGATGAGCAAGACCAGTTCGGATGCCAGTTGGGATTATTGGAGCTACACAATTCCAGCAAAGAATGGACAGGTATGGTATCGCTTTGACCTAGTAGATGGTACTGCTTCTGCCTGGTATAACATTTATGGGATGCAAAACACCGAACCATCCAGCGGCGATTTCACCTATATACCTGTTGGGGCATCTTTGGGAAGTTTCAATACCCCACAATGGATGCGGGACGCGATTGTCTATCAAATCTTCCCTGAACGATTTCGCAATGGGAATACCGCTAATGATCCTACCGGAACCGTGGCTTGGGGAACCGCACCAGCCACAAATAATTTTATGGGCGGCGACTTGCAGGGTCTCATCAACAAACTTGATTATCTCAACGATGGTAACCCTGCCACGGATACGGACCTTGGAATCAATACCATATATCTCAACCCGATCTTCCAATCGCCTTCGAATCATAAATACGATATCACTAGTTACGAATCGGTCGATAGCAGCTTTGGCACGGCAGCAGATTTCAATACCCTGATCACACAGGCGCACGCACGCGGTATCAAGGTGATCCTCGATGGTGTCTTCAACCACACATCGGTCGGTCATCCCTTCTTTCAGGATGTTGTCAGCAAAGGCAGTGCTTCCCCATATTGGTCGTGGTATACAGTAACCAATTGGCCGATCACCTGGTACGATGATGCAAATTGCAACCACGTCTGGGACAGTGGCGAGGTAAGTGTAAATTGGGATGCGACACTGGCAGCCAATCATTGTCTGGGCTCAAACGATTATGTTAGTTGGGCCGGTTATGCAACATTGCCAAAACTGGTCAGCACCAATCCCGCTGTTCAACAATACTTCATCACCAACACCGGAAGTATTGCCAGCCGCTGGCTTGCCACTAACTCGAACGCCAATGCGGGTGCCGATGGTTGGCGTTTGGATGTAGCCAACGAGCTTGATGATTCGTACTGGCAGGCTTTCCGCTCAGTAGTGAAAGGTCAAAAATCCGATTCCTTTATCATCGGCGAATATTGGAACAATGCCTCACACTGGTTGAGCGGTAATATGTGGGATTCAACGATGAACTACCGGTTGGTCTATGGCACCGGAAACAATGGTACAGAGTGTTTCTTTGGTGGCAGCCAGGAATCGGGCAACAGTCTCACATCATGCAGTACTTCGGTGGATGCATTCGACCAGGCGATGTATGCCGATAAAACCGACTATATGTGGCAGGCATACTCAACGACTTTCAACTTGCTTGACAGCCATGATACCTGGCGTTTCCTCAGCCAGGCTGGCGGTGATCAATGGAAACTATATACTGCAGCCATCTTCCAGATGACTTATACCGGTGCGCCAACAATTTATTACGGCGATGAGGTCGGCATGGCCAACTATACGGGACTGCCCAAGGATCCCGGCAACCGGGCGGCAATGGAATGGAGTGATATTACACAACCCGATGGCCAGACGTTTCATAACTCATATCACGACTCGATTTCAGCCTTGTACCGGGACCTGATCCGCATTCGCCTCGGTCACCCGGCATTACGCTCGCCGCAAATCGCAACGCTCTATCGTAACAATACTGATGTGACCTATGCCTATGCCCGCAATTCCGGAAGCGAAACCGTGATCGTTGCGATCAATAATTCAACCTCTCCCAAAAGCCTGACAATTCCGTTGTATGGGTTATTCCCTGATGGAACAGCATTGAAGGACGAACTGAGTGGTAATAGTTACACTGTCGCCAGCGGCAATGTTGTCATCAACAATCTTGACGGGCATTTCGGCGCAATTTTGGCCACAACGCCCATCTTATCGAAGACACACATGACCTTCCAGGTGAACGGATATGTCACTTCGCCCGGCCAAAACATCTATGTGGTTGGCTCTGCGCCTGAGTTGGGGAATTGGAATACCAACAATGCAGTTCCGTTGAATTGGGTCAGTAGCAATTCTTGGACAGGCATGGTTACGTTTACCACCAGCGTAGGTACAGCCATCCAATATAAATATATCGTCAAGAACTCCAATGGTTCCATCACCTGGGAAAGCGATCCGAACAACAGCTATACTGTTCCAGGTTGGGGGGACCGGTTTGTAATAGATAATTGGCGTTAATTGTTCGCCAAAACATAGTCAACCTACAATGGGCTGCTTTGAAAAGAAGCCCATTGTAGGTTGTTGCCTAATGTACTATATCGTCACGCACCAGTCGAAGCGGTGATTGGATGTACACTTGGAATTGTTTTGATGTTTGGCATCAAAGAATGGACGCGCCGACTTTCATCAAAGCATTATGCCAATGTGACAGGATTGCCAATGGAATTGACAATCGGAATCGGTGTAGTCATTTTGATCGATGGATTGTTGTTGGGCATTGGATTTGCCGCTGGTGCAAAACAAGGAGCTTTACTGGCATTCGCCCTCACCAGGGAATTTATATCGCCGGGCGAAAAAGAAAGTGATGTTGCTGATTACAGGGTGGGGATGGCGGAGTAGAATTTACGACAAAGGCATTTTTATTTCCGGGAGTAATAACACAATTTGCACACAGCAGATATACAAAAATTGGCACTAGTCCAAAACACATATGAGTACGAATAGGCATAAAATTAGGATGCGACACAGGCAGGTTTTGTACAAGAAATAACGTTTACAATGCAGGTACGGACAGGAGGATTCGTCGCCATGTCCTTCATGGTAGTCGAGCATTTTTCTTGCATAGAGTTTTCTCTGCTACCAAGGGGAGTCCGCGTCCGCAGGGCTAGTCCGCGAACGCTAAGTGTAAGAATTAGACGCTGAATAAAGGTATTGATGAATAAAACAAGTTTATCTTTCCTTGTGCTGATTCTTTTGACATCTTGTACTGCTCCTGTTGAAACATTCCCAACTAAAACGCCAGCAGTTGCAATTATTCCTGTGTATACCAGGACGCCAACGTCTGTCCCGACGGATGTGAGCATCGAACCAAATGCCCGCCCAGCCATTGTTATATCTTTCAGGATACGTCGCGAATACAAGTTTTAAGCGATTAATTCAAACATCAATCTATCACGACTTACAAGGATCCAAGGCTAATTATGAAACCCATCTTTGACTATATTGAAAATAACCGTGATCTGTTTATCGACAGGCTCATCGACTATCTTCGCCGCCCAAGCATTAGCGCTCATGGGATTGGAATGGGCGAAGTCGCTGATTATCTGGTGGCCTGGTTGACAAAACTTGGCTTTGATGCAAAGTTGATGCCGACGCCCAGTTGGCGGATGGTGTTGGGGCGTCGCCTTGACCAACCGGCCGCGCCAACCGTTTTACTCTACGGTCACTATGATGTACAACCGCCGGAGCCACTTGATGAATGGATATCCCCACCGTTCGAGCCGACCATACGGGATGGCCGCTTGTATGCGCGTGGCGTTGGCGACAACAAAGGGCAGCACTTTGCACAGATTTTGGCGCTGGAGTCGCTCATCGCTATTCACGGTCAGTTGCCATGCAATGTGATCGTGTTGCTGGAAGGAGAAGAGGAAGTGGGCAGTCCGCACATCGCCGACTTCATTCGCACACACCGCGATTTGCTCAAGGCCGATTTGGTGATCACCTCCGATGGTCCGGTAGCTGAAAATGGGAGCCCAAAGATAGAGTTCGGTGTGCGCGGTGTGGTTTCATTTGAGTTGCGGGCGCGCGGGGCGAAACGCGATCTGCATTCCGGCAACTATGGCGGGATTGCGCCCAATCCTTTGTGGACATTGGTGCATTTGCTCAATACAATGAAAAATGCACAGGGCGAGATTACCATCGAAGGTTTCTACGACAACCTTCAAGCTCCCACAGAGTTGGAGCGCGCAGCGCTTGCCCATTTGCCGGTGGATGAAGCAGCAGTCAGACGCGATCTTGGAATTGAACATTTTGACGCGCCATATGATCGCCCCTATTTTGAGCGTCTGGCAAGCTGGCCTACACTAACCATCAACGGCTTGCACGGCGGGTATGGTGGTACAGGATCCAAAACAGTCCTACCCCATGAAGCAATTGCCAAATGTGATATTCGTTTAGTGGAAGCTCAAACAGCAGAAGAGATTTTCGCAAAGGTGGAGGCGCATGTGCGCCGATACGCTCCGGATGTGGAGTTCATCCGACAAGGCGGCATGGATCCATCCAGGACACCGCTTGATTCACCCTATGTGGAACCTATTCGGCGAGGCATCGTGGCCGCCCAGGGTGATGAACCGTTGATGGTTCCGGCTATGGGAGGAAGCCTGCCGGATTATGTGTTCACCAAGATCCTCGGTATCCCCGATTTCACCATCCCCTACGCCAACGCCGACGAAGCCAACCACGCACCGAACGAAAATCTGGAACTGGAACGATTCATCCGCGGAATCAAGACAGGCGCAGCAATGCTCACCTACCTGGGTCAGATGCAAACCGCAACTGCACATACTATTGCCAACAAGTGATGATTGAAGCACATGAATAAACACTCGATAAATTTTGCGATATGAAAGCAGACACGCTGAAAAAATTATTCATCTATATGAGTGGCAGCTTTTCCATCCACATCTTCGGATTGAGACCCAATGGTAGACCTGGAAAATATTTGTAGGAAGTTATTTCTTTCATCTCTGGTCATAATACTGACTTCCTGTAACGCTTTTACAGCAAAGCCTGCAGAGATGCCCATACCAACGGCGATCGTACTGCCGACTACAACTTTTGTACCTGAGGCGCCAACGTTGACTCCGTCTGTTCTCGTTACGTTTGATCGTCATAATCCAGAGTCAGTACTTCGTGGCTATTTCGATGCCTGGGGACGAAATGACTGGTCAGCCCAAAAGTCATTTATGGATCAGAAATATGCACCGATGAGTCCAGAACCGGTTGATTCGATTCACATTCTCCAGATAAAAGTATCGGGGTCGTCTGCAACCGAGCAGAACTATCAGGTCCTTTTCGAGATTCGCGTAAAAGGTCAGGGGATCAGTATGTATAGCGGTAAGTACCAATGGGATTATTACCTGACCTGGGATGCGAGTCGGGATTCCTGGCTTATCACCAACTATGGTGCCGGATAAGATAGCGGTGCCACAACAAGCAGAATCCTTATTGCCTATAAATCCACATCGAACAGCTTAGCGTTGGAAGGAGAATAAGTGATAAAAAAATCGGCGAAATTTCACTGATAAAGCGGCCGAGTGCTTATCTTCCTTTGGTGATATCGCTCGCAGCCCTGATTTTGATGATGGGTCACGCGGCAATTTTCGGCGTTGTCCATGAAATAGACGAAGGTACCGCGGCTCATGTCTGGCAAGTTCTCATGGCTGAATATCCAGCGGCTGTATTACACCTGTGACAAGCCAGAAATCATATGATGCGAAGAATCTGTCCTATGATTTTTCGTGGAAAGGTTGACAATGGCCGAGAGATGTGTATAATTCGACTAATTTTAGTCACCGAATAAAGTCGATAATATGCCTACTCCTACCGGAAACCGCGACCTGATCCGCGCTATTAATCGCTCACACGTGCTGAACACCATTAAAGCACATGGGCCAATTGGGCGTGCCGAGGTCGCTCGCAGCATAGGATTAAGCCCGGCAACGGTCACAGCCATTACAGCTGAACTGATAAAAGATGGCCTTGTTCTAGAGCAATCCGCAGGGGAATCCAGCGGAGGACGCCCCCCTATTTTATTAGCAATCAATCCACAGGGAGGATATGTTATCGGGATTAAGCTCACCGAGGAGAAAGCGGTCTGCGCGCTGACTGACCTTGATGCAACGATTCTAGCGAAATCTTCCATTCAGCTTTCTGGTCATGATCCGGAAGACGTTGTCAATGATCTAAGCATAATGATCACGCAATTAATGGATGAACAACATGTCTATGATAAACCCCTGCTCGGAGTAGGTATAGGGCTGGCGGGAATTGTTGATGTGGAGCAAGGTATTTTGCGCCAATCGCCAATCTATGGTGATGGATGGAACAATGTCCCTCTGCGAAACATGCTTGAGCGCCGCCTCAAAATCCCTGTATTTATCGAGAATGATGTCAATACGCTAACGCTTACTGAAAAGTGGTTTGGAAGTGGACAGGGGCTGGATAATTTTCTGACCGTCACTATTGGCCGTGGTGTGGGAATGGGAATCGTTATGAACGGGCAATTTTATAGAGGACAGGGTGGCGGGGCCGGAGAGTTTGGCCATGTAATGATTGATCCCAACGGACCGTTATGTGCATGCGGAAAAAAAGGTTGCCTTGAGGCTTATATCGGTGATCCCGGGATGGTGAGAATGGCCCAGGAATATATCTTGCGAAAAGAACTACCTGGAGCAGTGGCTACTATCGAACAATTGCTATTACTGGCGCAGAATGGGAATGCCGCGGCGAATGAAATTTATGCTTTTGCTGGCCGTATACTAGGTCAGCAAATTGCTAATCTAATTGATTTGCTCAATCCGCAGCGTATTATTATAAGCGGCGAAGGGACCCGTGCTGGTGACTTCTTATTCGCTCCAATGAATGAAGCGATTCGTCAAAACACCATGCCAGGTTTATATAATGAAAAGATTGTGCAGATTGATCCCTGGGGTGATGATGCCTGGGCGCGTGGTGCTGCGGGATTTGTTTTGCACAAGTTCTTTGAGTCACCAATCCGTAGCGAGTAATTGGATGGTGACGGCGTTTTTTTTGCCCTGAGTTATTTTACTCACCGAAATAAGTATAGGAGGTGTGCTTCTTTATAAGACCGCAAATAGATATGCACCGTCTGTTTCAAAATACAATTATTAAGGAGAATAAAATGAAATCTCAAAAATCCATATTGAAGTTGGTCAGCGCAATTATTACATTAGCCGTATTCCTGACGGCTTGCGCTTCAGCCACTACCCCTGTTGCTGACCATGCCACACAACAACCCGCTGCTAATGGGTCAACGGCAACCGAGGCTCCTGCCCAATCACCTGCTTCCATTGCCAAGGTCACTGTAACGTATTGGCACTCGATGAGTAATCCCGAAACTGAACAGTTCAACAAAGTGATTGCCGCTTTCGAAGCAGCAAATCCCGACATAACAATCGAATCAACACGCTACGCGTCGGATGACAACAGTTTCCAGAACGCCATGGTAACAGCCATGTCATCGAAGACTTTCCCTGATGCTGCCCGCATGGATATTGCATGGGTTTCCCAATACGCTGCCGATGGCGTATTGATGCCGTTGGATGGGCAAATGTCCGACTTCAATGCCATTTCGAAAGCCGTGTTTCCTGGCCCGCTGTCGACAAATTTTTACCAGGGACACTATTATGGTCTGCCATTGGATACCAATACCCAGGTGTTGCTGTGGAATAAACAGGTTTTCCAAGCTGCCGGTATTAATGAACCTCCCAAGACATTGACGGAATTTGCTGATGTGGCGTGCAAGTTGAGCGATAAGAACAAAGAGATCTATGGTTATGCACAAGGTGGCACATACTTTTGGGCATCTGCTCCAATTTTCTATGCAATGGGCGGCAAGATCGTTGATGACAAACAGACCACCGCGACCGGTTACATCAATGGTCCGCAAAGCGTTGCCGCCTTCACTATGTTGAAGAGTCTGTATGACAAAGGTTGTATGTCGCCCAACCTATTGGGTGGTGGAATCGCTACAGATGCCGGACACGGCGAAGGCAAGTATGCGATGATCATTGATGGTCCATGGATGGTGGATAAATACAAGTCAATGTATCCCGACTTCCAGACCAACTTTGCGCTGATCCCCACTGGCCCCGATGGAACGACCAGTTCAGTGGTGGGCGGTGAAGATGTCGTTATCTTTAACAGCGCAAAGAATAAGGAAGCTACCATGAAGTGGCTTTCGTATCTCATGAGCCCCGACGCCCAGCGCATCATGGCTGAAGTAGGTATCATGCCAACTCTTGCTGGTCTCCAAAACGATCCGGCTCTGCCTCCGTACTTTGGGATCTTTATGGAACAATTGAAGACCGCCCAGGCTCGCGTACCGCATCCCAAGTGGTCACAGATGGATGATGCCATCAACCAGGCTTATCAGCGTATCCTGCTTGGAGAACAACCTGTACAGGCTTCTCTCGATCAGGCCGCTGAAGAAATTAACGCTTTGCTAAAATAACAGGATAATAGTACTGTATCTAAATGGGACTGCGGGGAAAACTTCCGCAGTCCCATAACTGTAAGAAACAAGACCAGATTTCGTTTGGAGAACGTATGCGAGCCCAGTCAAAACATCAATTGACCAGCCAAAGATTTTTTCACGATGTCTTGCCTACTATTATTTTTCTGCTTCCCGGTTTTGGCCTTTTCTTTTTATTTATGCTGGGACCAATGGGATACTCGCTGCGCATGAGCTTCTACAATTGGAATCTGGCCAACCCCGAAATGTCGACCTGGGTTGGGTTCGATAATTACATTAAAGCTTTGAATGATCCGGTTTTTCGCCATGCCGTCCTAAACACACTGATCTACACCATCATCACGGTCTCGGTGCAGATGGTGCTTGGACTTTGTGTGGCCGTATTGCTCAACCAACAGATTCGTGGAAGGGCCTTCTTCCGTGTCTCTTATTATTTTCCGGTGATCACTTCATGGGTAATCGTCAGCGTATTATTCGAATATCTATTCAATGGGCAAGTCGGACTGGTCAACTACGTGCTCAAGGATGTTTTACACATCACTACAACCAATCTGCGTTGGTTCATTGACGATAGACTTTTTTTCGTCCCCATGACTCTGCTTGCCATCTGGAAGGGCGTTGGCTGGACAACGATCATCTACCTGGCAGGCTTGCAGGCTATTCCTGCCGAGCTCTATGAAGCAGCCACAGTGGACGGTGCAAATGGCTGGCAAAGATTTCGCTTTATTACCCTGCCCTTGCTGCGTACTACGCTGGTTTATCTGCTGATCGTCCTGGTCATAGGCGGATTGAATGCCTACGTTTCATTTTTCCTGATCACAAACGGCGGAAATCCGCTTGACCGCACCCACTCCATTCTGACATGGATGTACAAGGTTACCTTCCTCAAGCGGGACTTCGGATATGGCGCTGCTATCAGTTACTGGCTAACCTTGTTTGTCTTTCTTATCAGCCTCCTGCAACTCAAACTTCTGCAAAAAACGGCTGACTATTAAAGGATGAGAGACATGCGAAAATTTTTCTCAAATGGTTGGACCTATTTTTTCCTGCTGATCGGCTTGGCTGTCGTCTGGCTACCGCTCTGGTATATGCTGGCAACATCCTTCAAGACTCAGAGTGCCATTTTCGAAGTACCTCCGCGTTTATGGCCAAATCCATTCACTATTCAAAACTATGTTGATGTTCTAACCACCAACCACTTCGACCGCTACTTTTTCAACAGCGTCAAAGTAGCCGCGGGGACAGTGACCCTGACCCTACTGGTTTCATCCATGCTGGCCTATGTCTTTGCGCGCGTTAAGTTTCGCGGGCGGGATACACTCTTCTCCATTTTGTTGTTAGGCATGATGGTTCCTCCAGTAATGCTCATCATCCCGCAATTTATCGTGGCATCCTGGTTGTCCCTGTTTAACAATCACTGGGGATTGATTTTGGTTTACACCACCATGAACATTTCAATGCAAACTTTTCTATTACGTGGCGTCTTTGAATTGGTACCGCGCGATCTAGAGGAAGCGGCCTTTATCGACGGTGCCGATTCCTGGACTGTGTTTTTGCGCATTATCCTGCCGCTTTCCAAACCCGGTCTGGCAGTCGTCATTATCAACTCATTTCTTTATAGCTGGGAGGAATTCGCCTGGGCGCAGATATTGATCCGTGAAGAATCCTTGCGGACATTGCCCATTGCCATCGCCAACTATCAGGGCGAACATCTCACTGAATGGGGGCACGTCTTCGCCGCCACCATGATCGCGCTCATCCCGGTGATTCTGATTTATCTTATTTTCCAACGCAACTTTGTACAGGGTATCGCTACTACAGGCTTGAAAGGATGATCATGCAAATTGTCGATTTTTATCCGACGCAGGGTTGTTTCCGCCCCGGCGAAACGGTTAATTTACTGGTTGAAATTCAATCCGAACTGAATATTGATGTTGGGTTGATTGTAACAATACGACATCTTGCTGAAAAGCCGCAAACATTCATGGTTCCTGCTTCTCTCAAAGCGAATATGCAGACAATTCAGATTCAATGGGATGCGCCAACGCAACCAGCTGGATACGGTGCGACTGTTGAATTGTGTGACGCATCCAACCGGACCCTTGACCGGGCTACTACTTCCTTTGATATTCTCAATGCCTGGACCGATTTTCCGCGCTATGGCTACCTGACTGATTTCTCAACTCAACGACCCAACCCGGATTCCACTATCAATGAACTGGTGCGTTTTCACGTCAATGGCTTGCAGTTTTACGACTGGCAATACCGTCATGACGAATTGCTTGCTCCCACTGAAAATTACATTGACCCGCTGGGGCGCGCGCTATCGCTTCAGACGGTGAAAAAATTGGTTGAAACAGCACACCAGTACGGGGTTGCTGCGATGCCATATATGGCAGTATATGCCGCATCGGCATTGTTTTGGCGCGCCCATCTTGAATCCGCGTTGTACGATAGAGACGGTCATCCCATCCCTTTTGGCGAGGACTTCCTCGGACTGATGAATCCCGCGTCTGGCAGCGAATGGAGGAATCATCTTCTCGCTGAATGTTCCCGAGTATTGGGAAGTATCGCATTTGATGGCCTGCACATTGACCAGTACGGGGAGCCAAAACAGGTATGGGATGCACATGGTCAGTCGATAGATTTGCCAGATGCATTTGTAGGTTTTATTGAAGGGGCACGGACCGATTATCCTCAAAAGACAATTCTATTCAACGCGGTTGGCAATTGGCCGATTGAAGCGCTGGCAACCAGCTCGTTGGATTTTATATATATTGAAATTTGGCCTCCCGATGTTCGTTATCGCGATGTGGCGCATATTGTTCTAGACGCGGTACGTCTCTCACAAGGTAAGCCCGTGGTAATTGCACTATACCTGCCCGCCGACCGTCCAAACAATGTAATGCTGGCAAATGCGGTCATCGCGGCTTGCGGTGGGACACGCATCGAGCTCGGCGAACAGACTCGCTTGCTGGTTGACCCCTATTTTCCAAAGCATCAGGAAATTCCAACAGAGCTTAAAACAACTTTGCGTTGTCACTATGATTTTCTGATCTGTTGCGGAGAATGGATGCAATCGTATCCACTAACAGCCGAGGAGCGCGGGGCTTGGGCCTTTGGCGAACTTTTTCCGAGCTTTGTGCAAACAGATGGTCGCGTTTGGGCGGTTGCGCGTCGGCGAGGTAATGATCTTGTTTTAAATTTGGTCAACTGGAATAGGTTGGATACTAACTTAACCTGGGATGCGCCTCATCTTGCACCCGTGCCGTGTGTGAATCTGCAAATGCGTGTACGTCTTCCTCGTAAGCCTGCAAAGGTTTTCTATGCCTGCCCTGAGCAATCTAAAAGCGGGCCCATCGAACTTGAATTTGAATTCAGAAACGGCAAGGCATCGTTTTTGCTTCCAACACTTTATCTCTCTGGGATTGTCATCATCCATGAATAAGTTATATCAACGCAGCATCGAAATCATCTTACAAAACCAATCTGCAAACGGGGCATACGTTGCCAGCCCCAACTTTCCCACCTACTATTACTGCTGGTTTCGAGATGGCTCCTTTATTGCTTATTCCATGAATCTGGCAGGTGAGCATGAAAGCGCCCGGCGTTTTCACCAGTGGGTCTCGGATCGGGTTAACGAACGCGTGGAGCAGGTGTATGCGAGTATCGAAAAAGTACGGACTGGACAGTCTCTACATGAAGATGAAATTTTGCACACC
>Ga0075276_10000348_pt1 | contig 12589 bp, 11 predicted proteins | sample SF_Rice_5C_80N_4_FD_69770 | JGI IMG/M metagenome (GOLD analysis project Ga0075276, IMG submission 69770) | Rice paddy soil microbial communities from Twitchell Island, California, USA - SF_Rice_5C_80N_405 | ecosystem: Environmental > Terrestrial > Soil > Paddy field/soil | place: USA: Twitchell... | reverse complement strand
TCATCTTGAGCGAGGGCACACTCCCGAGTCGAAAGATGACATTTCAAATTGCTTGCTGCTGAAGGAGAAGGGAATGCACAAAAAACTTAGGGCGGCCAACAGGCCGCCCTACTGAGAACTGGCAACTCACACCTGGTTTACGCCGGCGCTGGTCTTTCGCCGGGCTTGGTGACGCCGGGACGCCCGGGCTCAGGTTTCAGCACCTTCTGCATGCCGCCTTCGTCCGAAGGCGGAGCCGGCGTCACCTTCACCGGCAGTTCCTTGCCCTCGATAATCAACTGGATCTCATGCGCATCCAGCACCTCGCGCTCCAGCAGTGCCTTGGCTATGTGCTCCAGGGCATCCCGGTGCGATGAGAGAATGTCCACCGCCGACTTGTAGCCCTCATCCACAAAGCGCCGCACTTCCTGGTCAATCTTAATGGCCGTGTCTTCGCTGTAATCGCGGTGTTGGGCGATTTCCCGGCCCAGGAAGATTTGCTCCTCCTTCTTGCCGAAGGTGAGCGGTCCCAGGTTGCTCATGCCGAATTCGCACACCATCTTGCGGGCCAGTTCCGTGGCCTGCTCGATGTCGTTGCCGGCGCCCGTGGTCATGGTGCTCAGGAACAGTTCCTCGGCCACGCGGCCGCCCATCATGATGGCCAGGCGGGTCTCCAGGTAGTCGCGGGTGTAAGTGTGCTTGTCGTCAATGGGCAGCTGCATGGTCACGCCCAGCGCCATGCCCCGCGGAATGATGGTCACCTTGTGCAGCGGGTCGGCATGCGCGCGCAGCGCCGCCACCAGGGCGTGCCCGCCCTCATGGTAGGCCGTCACCTTCTTCTCCTCGTCGGAGAGCAGCATGGATTTGCGCTCGGCGCCCATGAGCACCTTGTCCTTCGAGACCTCAAAGTCGAACATCATCACCATCTTGCGGTTCTGGCGGGCGGCGTTCAGGGCAGCCTCGTTGACCATGTTGGCCAAATCAGCGCCGGAAAAGCCGGGCGTCCCGCGAGCCAGGATGGAAAGATCTACGTCGTCGGACAAAGGAATCTTGCGGGTGTGCACGCGCAGGATCTCTTCTCGCCCGCGCACATCCGGCCGGGGCACCACCACGCGCCGGTCAAAGCGGCCGGGGCGCAGCAGCGCGGGGTCGAGCACGTCAGGACGGTTGGTGGCGGCGATCAGGATCACGCCTTCGTTGGATTCGAAACCGTCCATCTCGACCAGCAACTGATTGAGGGTCTGCTCGCGCTCGTCGTGGCCGCCGCCCAGGCCAGCCCCGCGATGGCGGCCGACCGCGTCAATTTCGTCAATGAAGATGATGCAGGGGGCGTTCTTCTTGCCCTGTTCGAACAGGTCGCGCACCCGGCTGGCGCCTACCCCGACAAACATCTCAACAAAATCGGAGCCGGAAATCGAGAAGAAGGGAACGTTGGCTTCACCAGCCACCGCGCGGGCGAGCAGGGTTTTGCCGGTTCCCGGCGGGCCCACCAGAAGCACGCCTTTGGGAATGCGGCCGCCCAGCTTCTGGAACTTCTGCGCCTCGCGCAGGAATTCGATAATCTCGCGCAGCTCCTCCTTGGCCTCATCTACCCCGGCCACGTCTTTGAACGTGACCTTCTTTTGCTGCATGGAGAGCAGGCGGGCGCGGCTCTTGCCGAACGACAGGGCCTTGTTGCCTCCGGTCTGCATCTGCCGGATCATGATGAACCACAAGGCCGCCAGCAGGATGAGGGGGGCCAGGTTCAGCAGCCAGGTGGGCCAGCTGCCGCTCTGCACGTCCTTCACGATCATGCTGACGTTGTGATCGCGCAACGTCTTATACATGTCCGGGTAATTAGTGGGAACGGTAGTATGAAACTGACTCTTGTTCGCGTACTTACCGGTCACTTCCGCCCCGGTGATGGTGACCTCAGCTACCTTACCCTGGTCCACATCCGTCAAGAATTGGGAAAAATTGATCTCTTGGGTCTTTGCCCCGGCGCCACCCGCCTTCACAACCTGCCACAAAAGCACCCCGGACAGGATGATGACCAGCCAGAACACCACCGTTTTGACGGTTGAATTCACGCAAAACTCCTAATCAGCCAATGAAGGGTCGAAAATCACCCGGGAAGCGACAGTCAAGCCGCACACTTCCAAAGAATTAGATGCTCTACCGCTGATTTGGATAGAAGCAATAACTCACGCTGTTCCATTGTAACCCGGTTCAGCTGCTTATGACCTGCGATTTGAATGACCTAGGTCACTTACGGCTGAGCCGCCGCCAAATACGGCAAGTTGCGTTCCAGCAGCGGGTTACCAAGACCATAACCGAGCAGAAATTTGTCGTCCACCAGGAAGCCGAAATAGTCGGGCTGCAGCGCCACCCGGCGCGCCGTTTGGCGGTCCAGCAGGGTAGCCAGGCGTACCGAGGCCGCCCCCCGGGAACGCAGGCCGTTCATCAGGAAATCCGTGGTTACCCCGGAGTGCACCAGGCCCTCTACCAGCAGCACGTGATGTCCGCGCACCTCGATTTCCGGGCTGAAGAAAATCTCTTTGCTGGTGCTGGTGCCGTGGATGCGGTCCCGGTACAAAGGCTTGATGAACTCGCACATCACTGGTACGTCCAGAGCCCGCACCAGGTCAGCCATGAACATAAAACCATTTTCCAGCACCGCCAGCCCATGTACCGTCTTGCCGCGGTAATCATCGCTGATCTGGCGGCCCATTTCGCGCACGCGCTTATGAATCTGTTCGGCGCTGATCACCGGTTTCAGATGGGCGGGAACGGCAGCGATGGTTTCAGATGCCAAGGTGCTCTATGCTCTCCGGCGGCAAAGGCTAGCAGCCGGCCGTGGCCTATTCTGCCTGATGTGGGGCGTTCTGCAAAGCATACTCCTGAATAATTAGAGCCTGCGCCTGGCCAGGCGCGGCCAGCCATTGCTGCGGCGGGCGAAAACCGCGCAGCCAAATCACTTCTTCCCGGCCCGAAGCGGCGCTGGTGATCACCGGCCAGCTATGGCGCTGGGGCAAGGGAATCTTGCGTTCCTGAAGCAGTTCCTTGACCTTTCTGGGGGCGCGGGTATGTTGCGGCCAAAAGCGGTCTCCCGGACGCCAGTTGCGGACCCGCAGCCGGTCTGGCAGGCAGGCGGGGTCGTAAGCCTCCCTCATTCGCTCCGCGGAAATCGGACCCACAATGGCCCGAAAAACCGTTCCCGTCTCCGCCACCGCGACTTCGCCGGGCAGGGGGAGAGGATAGGCAAAGTCTTTATTCTGAGTTGTTTGGCCGGCTTTTGGCGGATTGAAGTGGAGCCCATCCCGACGCCGCACTACGCGCCAGCCCTCCGGCAGCATGGCCTGTTTTTCGCCGCCCGGCGGTGCCTGCGCCAGAGCCAGCACTTCTTCAACATGCTGGAACTCCAGGCGCAGCCTTGATGATTCTGCCGCCGCCCTTACCAGCCGTCGTTGCAGGGCCAGGGGATACCGGCGAAGTTGAGCAATGTGCAGGGAGCCCTGTCCGCCTTCGCTGGCTGCGGTCCAGACCTCTGGCAGAACACGGGAGACCTGGGCTGCCCAGTAATCTTCCTCGGCGCGGGCGATTTCGGCGGTTTCGGACAGCAGTTCCCGGATCCGCGGGTTCAGTTCACTCTCCAGCAAGGGCAGGACTTTGTGGCGAACGCGATTGCGGGCAAACCGCAGGTCCAGGTTACTGGCGTCCTCGCGCCATGGCTGCTTCAGGTTTTCCAGATAGGACAGCAGCTCAGGACGGCGGGTCTGCAGCAGGGGGCGGATGATAGCAGTTGCTCGATGCGAACTTCGGTCGCCTGGACGCGCGTGGTATAGCTGGCCATCGGCCACTGGGTGCTGGCCGCTAAGCACTGCCCACTGCCCTCTGCCCACTGACCACTTGGGGTAGATGCCCGCCAGTCCGGTAACTCCCGTGCCCCGGGCCAACCGCAGCAGCACGGTTTCCGCCTGGTCATCGAGCGTGTGCGCGGTGGCGATCTTGTCTAGAACTCCATCACCAAGCAACCGGTGAAAATATTCATAGCGCAATTGGCGGGCGGCCGCTTCCAGGCTCAGGTGGTGCTCGGCAGCATGGGCCGGAGTATCGGCGGAAAGCGCATGCAGCGGCAGGTTGTATTTCGAGCCCAGTTCAGCAACGAAATGCTGGTCGGCATCAGATTCCGCCCCACGGATCTGGTGATTCACGTGAACCACCGCAAGCACCACACCCAGTTCATCGCGCAACTCCAGCAGCAAACGCAAAAGCGCAACCGAATCAGCGCCGCCGGAGACAGCAATGCCCACGCGCTCGCCGGCGCGAAGAAGGTCCCGTTCGCGAAGGTAGCGGGACACGCGCTGCCGGAGGTCGTGCACGCCTCCATGGTACTGCATGGGTGAATGGTTCACTCCAAAGTATGCCAGCAGACCCGGAATAATTGAGCTGTCAGACTAGCTTGTTTCAAAATCGGTAACGGGCACGAAAGTGCCATCTGGAGCGGCTTTCACTGCAATGCAGACCCCGCAGTCCCGCTGCCTTGGTAACCTTTCGCCGGGGCGGGGCAAAGGCTAATATTGCTTCACTCCAGGGATCAGTGGCGGGGCTTCACGCCCGAGGACCAGATTCATGCTGCTGAGCCTGTTGGCTTTCCTGCTGCTAAATAGCACGGTGCCCACCGCTGTTGCGCCGAACCTTTCCAGTTCTCAACTGAAGATGCCGAACACGGCTGCGGCCCAGCAGAATGCGGCCATCATCTATTCCGACCACGGCGGCTTCATGATTTCTGTGCCCAAAGGCTGGGTGCTGGACCGGGCTACCGGCCAGAAGATGGGCACTTGCTGTGTGCTCTACCCGCAGGGTTCCAGCTGGGACCAGGCGGAGAGTGTGATTTATCCCAACATCGCTGAAAAGCAGCCCGGGCAGACCCTGCAACAGCTGATGTCGAGCGATCTGAGCGGCTTTCGCCAGCGCTTTCCCAAGATGAATGTTGTGGAAGCGCGCGACCTGCCCGCCGGCGAGAGCCAGCAGGCCAAGGTGCGCTTCTTCTACGGCGTGAACCAGGGCTCCTACGAACTGGTGGCCTATGTGGACGAGCCCGAGGTAGTGGGACTGCTGGTGCTGAGCTCCCGTTCCAAAGAGTCCTTGGGCGAGGCGCTGCCCGCCTTCCGCGAGGTGCTGAAATCCTACGTGTACATGGATATGACCACCGGCGCCAGCGTGGGTCTGACCGCAAAGTAGAACCTCAATATAAAAATGAATGTGTAGTGACAGCTGCCCCTGTCCGGGAGGTGCATGTAGGCACAGCCGGGGGCGGCTGGGCCCACGTGTTCATTGAAGGCGAGAGCGGCTGTGCCCACACAGGTATTAATCCAGGGTGGCAGACTTGGAGGTAATCAGGCGGGTGATGCGGGCGAGGAAGTCCGTAGCGGGCACCTGGCCTTCATCGCCTTTGCCGCGAGTGCGAACACTGACTTTGCCGGCTTCGGCTTCTTTATCCCCAACTACGAGCAGAAATGGGACTTTTTGCAAGGTGTGCTCGCGGATCTTGGCGTTCATCTTTTCGTTGCGCGCGTCCACGTGCATGCGCACGCCGGCCCCCTTGAGCTGGTCCGCAACTTTCTGCGCGTACTCATGGTGGCGCTCGCTGATGGGGATCAGCACCGCCTGCACCGGCGAGAGCCACACGGGGAACGCACCCGCGTAGTGCTCGATCAGCACGCCGAAAAAGCGCTCCACCGAGCCAAATAACGCCCGGTGTACCATCACCGGCTGATGGCGCTGGCCATCTTCCCCCACATATTCCAGGCCGAAGCGCTGCGGCAAGTTGAAATCGAACTGGATGGTGGAGAGCTGCCACAGGCGGCCGATGGCGTCCACCAGCTTCATATCAATCTTGGGGCCGTAGAAAGCGGCCTCGCCGGGAATGATCTTGTACTGAATGTTGCGCAGCTTGAGTGCGTTCTCCAGCGACCTGTTGGCGCCCTCCCATTGCTCATCGCTGCCCAGGAAATTCTTGCGGTCCTTGGGATCCCAGGTGGAAAGCTCGGCCGTGTACTGCTCGAAGCCGAAGGCGCGCAGAGTTTCCAGCGCGAAATCCAGGCAGCCGAGGATCTCGTTTTCGATCTGCTCAGGAGTGCAGAAGATGTGGGCGTCGTCCTGGGTGAAGCCGCGCACGCGCAGCAGGCCGTGCATTACCCCCGAGCGCTCGTAACGGTAAACCGTACCCAGTTCGCCCAGGCGCACCGGCAGGTCGCGGTAGGAGCGCAGCTGGTCCTTGTAAATCAGGATGTGGAAGGGGCAGTTCATGGGCTTGATGCGGTAGTCCGCATCGTCGAGCTCCATGGGAGTGAACATGTTCTGCGCGTAATAGCCTTCGTGGCCGCTGGTCTTCCACAAATCCACGCGGGCCACGTGCGGGGTGTACACCAGGGAATACCCGCGCTTCAGGTACTCCTCGCGCATCCAGTCTTCCATGGTCTTGCGGATAATGCCGCCCTTGGGATGCCAGAAGATGAGCCCCGGACCGGCCAGTTCCTGGATGGAGAACAGGTCCAGCTGCTTGCCTATAACGCGGTGGTCGCGCTTCTTCTGTTCTTCCAGCTGGTGCAGGTAATCGTCCAGCTCTTTTTTGCTGAAGAAAGCGGTGCCATAGATGCGCTGCAGCTGGGGATTTTTTTCGTCGCCCAGCCAATAGGCGCCGGCGATGTTCAGCAGCTTGAACGCCTTGATTTTGCCGGTAGAGGGAAGGTGCGGCCCGCGGCAGAAATCAGTGAACTTGCCGGTGCGATAGAGAGAAATTTTTTCATCGGGCTTGGTGAACTGCTCGATGAAGTGGCACTTCATGAAGTCGCCTTCCTGGCGAAACTCCTGCAAACCCTGGTCGCGGGGCAGCCACTCGCGCGCGTAAGGCTCATCGCGTTGAACGATTTCCTGCATCTTCTTTTCGATTTTTTCCAGGTCCTCCGGGGTGAAAGGAGTGGGCCGGTAAAAATCATAGAAGAAGCCGGTGTCGGTGGCCGGGCCGTGGCCGAGCTTGGTTTCGGGGAAGAGCTCGAGCACCGCCGCCGCCATCAAGTGCGCGGTGGAGTGGCGGTAAACCTGCAGTGCTTCCTGATCTTTTTCGGTGAGGATGCGCAGGTCGGTGTCTTTTTCCAGCGGCTTGGTCAGGTCAATCAGGTCGCCGTTGGACTTGGCCACCAAGGCAGCCGAAGCCAGGCGGGGGCTGATTACTTTGGCCACGTCGAGCGCGCTGGCGCCCTTGCGCTCTTCCTTTACAGTGCCATCCGGCAGCTTGATTTTGATGGTCTCAGCCATTGGGAGAAGGCAGATGTGCTGTGAAACATTGAGTTTAGCATGGGTGGAATCCCCGATTATCCCTGTGGGGACAGCCGCCCCTTCGACGCTCAGGGCAGGCTCTCGGCTGTCCGGGCGAGCGCAGCTCGCCTGCGGGCAAATTGCGTCTCACCAGAGGGCCAGTCGCAATAGCTGCAGCGCCCGCGCCAAATCGGGATCATCCAACGCGATCGGGTCCGTACGCCTCACCTCAACCTTAAAAGGCTCGAACAGCGCCCAATTTTCGATGGCGCTGCCGTATTTAGAAGGGTAGCGAATGCCGTCCAGTCCGGCATTGAATATGGCCCGCGACACCATTTGCGTAAGCTTGCGGGGAGCGCCCGCCTGTAACACCGCCTGGTCCAGGTCGTGAATTTCAAACTGGGCCAACAGATGCGGTCCCAACTCCGAGCGTAAGCGGCTGAGCCATTCGCTGCCGCAAACCTCCGCATATTCGCCCCGGAAGGCTGCGGTCCCCAGCAGGCGCGCGCCAAACCATTCCGCAGGCACCTGCCCCAGCGGATAAAAATCGTTTTCACCTTCAACTTGATTTAACTCGCTGGCCAGCGTGGGATCAGGACGAAAGCGGGCCAAGGTTTCCAGATAACACCCCAACTTTTGCGAGGAGGCGTACAGAACGCGGTAGCGGGATTCGGGATCGTCGTAGCGGTTGCCGAAGGTCCCATCCAACTCAGCCCAGGCCCAGTCCAATGGCGCCCACGGTTCCGGCTTTCTGGCCAGGCGGTAAATTTCTTCCGGATTGCTCACCCCGGCTTTAACCCCCGGCCAGAAACGCGCGCGCCGCTGCCAGAAGTTCGCCGCCTACATCTTCCGGATCAGCCGACCGCAGCAAGCGCACCGGAACGCGATCATGCAACTCCGGGTTCAACCCGGTCAGCCAAGCCTGCACCACCTGCTGGCCTTCATAGTCGCTCAGCATTTTGGCAATGTGGTAGGCCAGACGCAGCTTCTGCTCCGCCCCTTTGTACGGCTCGGCCCCGGCAATCCAGCGGTCCAGCGCCCGCACGTCCTTCACCGAAGCTATGTAGGCGATGAGCTTCCTGCCGATCAGGCGGGAGAGCCGCTCGACCAGCTCGGGAAACGGCAGGCTCGTCGCCTCCCGGTACGCACGCAGGTCAGGACGGGGCGGAGATTGTACTTGTAAGCCCATATCTGAACCTCAAGAGCATCTCTATGCTAGCACTTCTCCCGGTAAATATCCGGCAAAATAGCATATAAATAGCATGCAATTATCAAACCTCTTTAACAGGTTCATTTTGTTTGGGTTGTCAGCGTTGAGGGGATTTCGACCGGGGGTCGGCAACGGCGGAGCGGGAATAGTACAGGTCTTCAATCGCCGCCTTCACCCGTTCGCTCAGTCCTTCCATGTCGTGCAGGGTAAGGCCGTCGGTGGGGATGGGATCGCCCACCAGCAACTCCAGCGGGCGTGGCTGGATGTGAAAAGTGTTCATCTTAAGCATCTCGTAGCTGCCCACGATGGCCATGGGAACGATCTCTACCTGCGCCTTGATAGCGAGGAAGAATGCGCCCGCAAGAAATTCCTTCACCTGCCCGGTGGGCGTACGGCCGCCTTCGGGAAAAATGACCAGCGGCATGCCCGATTGCAGCGTCTTCACCGCCGATTTCAGCATGCTGATGGATTTGGCCGGAGTTTGCTGGTCAATGCGCACCTGCCCGGAGCGGCTCAAATGCCAGCCCATAAACGGATAACGGAACAGCTCCTTTTTGGCCACGATGCGGAACTGGAACGGCAGTCCCACGTAGAGCACGGGGATGTCCATGGCCGAGGCGTGATTTACGGCGTAAAGGTGCGGCTTGGAGGTATTAATGCGGTCGAGGCCATGCACCGTCAGCGGCGACAGGGTGGTCTTCAGGATCAGCCACGACCACAGGCGCGCGTGCGCATGCTGGATGCGGCCATCGCGGTCAATAAATGAAGACAGCAATGACGAGATGGCGAGAACGATGGTGTAACACCAGATCAGCGGATCGAAGATCAGGTAGGAGCGCAGGCGGCTGAGCAGATGCTTCCAAGCGGGCATGGCGCGGGCGCCCTCGCCCGGCCGCTCAGAGGTTTGGTTGGAAGGTACGGTCAAATGATTCAGGCGCGAATCCCCAGTTCGCGCATCGCCTCTCCCACAATGTAAATCGAACCAGTGACTACGACCAAGCCTCGTGGGCCGGCCAGAGAGCGGGCCTTGGCCAGCGCTGAGGGAACGTCAGCCGCGCAGAGCACCTCGGCGCCGGTGCGGGCGGCAGCGTCGCGAATCTCCTCAGGCGTGGCAGAACGAGGGTTGTCGGCGCGGGTGGCGATCACGTGCTCGGCCAGGGGAAAGAGTATTTCGGCAATCTCGCCAATGGCCTTGTCGCGCATTGCTCCAAAAATGAAGGTAAGCGGGCGCTCGTCATGAGCTTGCGAGAGGGCGGAGCGCAAAGCCCAGGCGCCGGCGGGATTGTGGGCAACATCGAGGACGAGTTCCGGCCAGGAATCGTGCGCCGGAATGATCTGGAACCGGCCGGGCCAGTGAGTTTGGCGAATGCCGGCAGCGACGTGGAAGGGAGAAATGTGGAATTCAGGCGAGCTGCGCTCGCCCGGACAGCCGGCTACCCCATCACGCCAAACCCGGGCGTGCTGGGGGCCCCGTCCGGGGGCGGCTGTCCCCACACCAGTCGAACAATTAAGTTCCACTGCGGCGGCCACGGCCAGCGCGATGTTGCGGTATTGATGGCGCCCCACGAGCGGTGATTCCACCAGAATTTGTTCGTCCATAACTTCCAGCGGGTAGGAAGTGCGAGCCCCCTGGCCGGCATCCGCGGCCGGGGAAACGGGAGGGACGTAGGGGACGGCGCTGACTGCCCGTGCGCCACGCTCGAGCACGGCTTTACCGATCACGTCGTTGGCGGCGGGGTGCTGCGGCAAGGTGACCACCACCCCGCCAGGATGAATGATGCCCGCCTTCTCGCCCGCGATTTCGGCAATGGTTTTGCCCAGAAATTTCTGGTGATCGAGAGAAATGTCCGTGATAACAGAAACCACAGGCTCCACCACATTCGTCGCATCCAACCGCCCGCCCATGCCGACTTCAAGCACTGCGATATCCACACTGGTCTGGGCAAAATGTTCGAAGGCGATCGCGGTCAGCATCTCAAAAAAGCTGGGATGCCAGGGAAGTTCTGCGGCGGCGACCAGACGATTGGCGATTTCCTCCACGCGGCTGTGAATAGCGGTAAACTCCGCATCGCCAATTTCCTCACCTTGGATGCGGATGCGCTCATTCAACCGCACCAGGTGGGGCGAGGTGTAAAGCGCGGTGCGGTATCCGGCGGCGCCCAGAATAGAGGCCAGGGTGGCGGCCGTGGAGCCCTTGCCATTGGTGCCGGCGATAAGTACGGAAGGGAAACCACGCTCGGGGTGCCCCAGCGCCGCCAGCAGCACGCGCATGTGGTCCAGGTCGAACTTGTGCGCGGGTGTGCGCGCCAGTTCGTGGCCGAGCGCGTACAAGCTCGCGACCGCGGTGTCGTAGGACATAAGACAGCTGAGAGCTAAGCCGCCGCCATGAAGGCCAGCGCCCGCGCGATGTAGGGCTTGAGCTGCCGGCGATGGACCACGGCATCAAGCATGCCATGCTCCAGCAGGAACTCGCTGCGCTGGAAGCCTTCGGGCAGCTTCTGGCGGATGGTCTGCTCGATGACGCGGGGCCCGGCAAAGCCGATGAGCGCGCCCGGTTCGGCGATGTTCAGATCGCCCAGCATGGCGTAGGAGGCGGTCACCCCGCCGGTGGTGGGGTCGGTGAGCACGGAAATGTAGGGCACCCGGGCTTCGTGCATGCGGGCGAGCGCGGCCGAGATTTTGGCCAGCTGCATCAGGCTGACCACGCCTTCCATCATGCGGGCGCCGCCGGAGGCGGAGACGATGACCAGGGGGGTCTTCGTGTCGGTGGCGCGCTCCACTGCGCGGGCTATCACTTCGCCAACTACCGCGCCCATGCTGCCGCCAATAAAGGAGTATTCCATGGCGCTCACGATGACCGCCCGCCCTTCCAGCTTGCCGCGGGCATTGATCACCGCGTCTTTCAGGCCGCTATCTGCCTGCGCCTGCTGCAGCCGCTGGCGGTAGGATTTCAGGTCCACAAACTTGAGCGGGTCAGTGGAAACCAGGTTGTCGTCCTCGACCTCATATTTATCCTCGTCGAGGAGCTGCGCCAATCGGGTGCGGGCGTCAATGCGGAAGTGGCGGTCGCACTTGGGACAAACGTTGAGGTTTTCGGCCAGGTCCTTCTTCCAGATAATCTGGCGGCACTGGTCACACTTCACCCACAATCCCTCGGTGCGGACCTTCTTCTCCCCCGAGGTGTCCAGCTCTCCGCCTTCGCGCTTGAACCAAGCCATAAAACCAGTTCTCAGTTCTCGGTTGTCAGTTCTCAGCAAATGGTCAGTTGTCAGTCAATTTCAGTACTCGATTCCCCGCTGCGCCTCCACGCCCTTCTCGTAGGCGTGCTTGACCTGGCGCATTTCCGTGACCGTGTCTGCCAGTTCGACAATTGTCGGATGGGCGTTGCGGCCCGTCAATATAACATGCACCATCGGCGGCTTATTTTTTAGCACCTCAGCCACTTTCGCTGGATCCAGCATGTGATAGCTGATGGCGTAATTAATTTCATCGAGAATCACCAGGTCCCATTCCCGCGAAGTGATGGCTTGGGCAGCTTCCGCCCAGGCTTCCTCCACCAGGCGAACGTCCTCAGGGTCAGGCTTCTCCGCGCCAACTTTCACGAAACCGCGGCCCATCTGCTTCATCAGGAAGCGATCGCCGAAGGCCTTCACCGCGTCCAGTTCGCCGTAGTGCCAGGAGCCTTTCAGAAACTGCAGCATGAGCACGCGCATGCCCTGGCCGACAGCACGCAGAGCCGTGCCCATGGCGGCGGTGGTCTTGCCCTTGCCCGGACCGGTGTTCACGATGATCAGACCGCGGCGAACGTCGGACATAGGTTGTCAGTTCCCAGTTTCCAGTTGTCAGTAAAGTAGCCAGTGGTCGGTGGACAGTGGTCAGCTAGAACTCACCATCGATTGTAAATGCCATTGCGGCAATTTGCCGAGGCGCGGGTTTGACCCCCTCCCCCGAGGCGGCCTAAGATGGGCGGCTTTCCCGCGGCAATAACATGCGCAAATTCTCCGTTCTCGCCTTTGTCATTCCCCTCTGCTTGCTTACGGTCGCTGGCGCGGCCCAGAACGCGCCGATAGCGCTGAACGTGGACGCGCGCGAGGCGCCCGG
>Ga0075276_10000347_pt1 | contig 12589 bp, 10 predicted proteins | sample SF_Rice_5C_80N_4_FD_69770 | JGI IMG/M metagenome (GOLD analysis project Ga0075276, IMG submission 69770) | Rice paddy soil microbial communities from Twitchell Island, California, USA - SF_Rice_5C_80N_405 | ecosystem: Environmental > Terrestrial > Soil > Paddy field/soil | place: USA: Twitchell... | reverse complement strand
CGCCCGACGACTGCTTGCGGGTGTCGAGCAGCGGGGACTCCGACGTCACGGTGATCGTCGTCGCCACCGACGCGATCTTCATCGAGACCGCCAGCTCCGTGTTGGTCCCGAGGTTGACCACCACGTTGTTGCGCTCGACCGTGGCGAAACCGGAGAGCTCCGTCTTCACCGCGTAGGTGCAGGGCGCGAGGTTCAGGAAACGAAAGTCTCCCTGAGCTCCCGTCGTCGTGCTCCTCGGCGCGCCGCAGCCGGAGAGGGTCACCGCGACTCCGGGGAGCTTGCCCCCCTGCTCGTCGCTGACGGACCCGTAGATGTTTCCGGACGTCGCCTGCGCGTACATCGACGCGGCGAGCCCGGTCGCCATTGCGAAAATGGCGAGGCTCCTCAAAACCTTCATGAGACTCCTTCCCGGCCCCGCGATGGGGCCTTCGTCCGTCGCCGTGCCCGGTCCCGCGCTCTGGCTTTCGAGCGTCGCCGACCGGCGGTCGACGGCGCTTTCGAATAGCAACCGCGTTGCCACCATTACGTCACTCGTCGGATGTGCAATTCGAAGGACGAAGTGTTGTCGGACGCGAACGGTGGATCAATGCGCCGGAGAACGATCCAATCGCACGGATCATTCCCTGTTGCACGACACGCCATACAGCCGTGTCATGTCACAACAACAGTAACCGTGAAGAAGACACGAATATGACATTTCGAGGCGCGGCGGCGGCGCACGATTTCAATACCCTCGCGGCGGCTCCCGGCGCTACCCTGAAACGATGGAGACCGGATCGGATTTCGAACGGCCGGAAGCGGGCGACTCTTCCAAAGGGCGGACCTCGCTCGTGCTCGCTGCTTCCCAGATCGAGTTTCTCGAGCGGCTCTGCGCGCGCTTTCGCCGCGATTCCGGCGCCCGTTTCACGAAGGCGATGTTGATCCGCGAGCTCGTCGCGGCTCTCGACCGGCGGGGAGCTCCTCCCGCCGGAGTGCGGTCGGAGACGCATCTGAAAGAATGGCTTCGTGGAGTGCCCGACGCGGCGGTCCCCCGGATCGGGGGAGGACGGCCGTGAGAGGCGGAGAAGACGCGCACGATGCGTCCGGGTCTCCGCTCGACGAGCGGCGGGCGATCACCGTCCGGCTTCCGAACGAGACGCTCGCGGCGCTCCAGTTCGTGTCGGCCACGATCCGGCGATCGAGCGGAGCGGCGCTGGGATCCTCGGCGATCGTTCGAGCGCTGATCACCCGCCTGTCCGAGGTCGACATCGACACGCGGCGGGTTCGGACGCTCGAGGATCTGCGCTCGATTCTCTCGGTGAGGCTCGTGCCGTCGGCCGGCCGTGCCGGGGAGACGCGCGTGCATGGCTGATCGCGACGCCCGGTTGTCGCTTCTCGATCACACTCCGTCCCATCGACAGGACGCCGCTCATCCGCTCGCGCCGCTGTCAGATTCTTGCGGACGCTCCGAAGCACGCGAAAGTCACTGTAAAGGCGGGGGCTTTCGTGTCGCGCGTTTCCCGATTCGCATCGGAGGTCCCGTCGCGGCGTGGCAGCGGCGTTGCTGTTCCCGCTCGATCAGGAACGGTCGACCGGCGGTCGCCGGTTCACCGGGAGAGTGGGGAAGTACATGGCGGAACCCGAGCGGGGCGCGTCGTGCGTTTCGGTCCATTGAAGACCGCCGGAGATGAGCCCGGCGTGGCGGTCGCGGAAATGACGCCGTGGGGCCCGCCGCAGGCGGCGAACGGCGAATTCGGGGACCGGCTCCGGCGGCTCCGCGAGGCGCGGCGGCTGAGCCTTCGACGGCTCGCGCGTCTCGTCGCCGTGAGCCCCTCCTACCTGTCGCGCATCGAGCGGAGCCACGTGCCCCCGCCGAGCGAGCGGACGATCGCGAAGATCGCGCGGACGTTGATGATCGACCCCGACGACCTCCTCGCGACCGCGGGGCGAATCCCCGGGGACGTCGCCGCGCGCCTGCTGCGCCGGCCGCACGTCATGGGAAGGCTCGTGCGTCTCGCCGACGCCCTGACGGACGAGAGACTGGAAGAGCTCTGCCGGCTCGCGGAACAGAAGTTCTAGGCGAGCGTTTCCGCGCTTCCGTACGGCGCAGATGGCGATTGTCCGGGCGGCTGCCGGTGCCCTTCGCGGCGGGACAAAGTCTCGCGCAATCGCTGCGCGAGACGACTCGCGCCGCGGGAGCGGGAGCGCCGGCGAGAGGGTGACGGCGGGCGCGGTCGAGCCGCTCGTTCGCTGGCGTGAGGAGCGCTCACGGATGTGAGCGCGAAACACGTAATCCTGAGCGCAGCGAAAGGACCTGCCGTCGTCACGCACTCCCGGTCCCCGAGCCAGCTCCCGCGACGGTCTAGAAGCTTTTGAGGAAGTCGGCGTTGGTGCGGAACTTCTGGAGACGCGCGAGCAGCAATTCCATCGCCTGCACCTTGTGGGCGCCGGCGAGCGCGCGGCGGAGCTTGTGGATCTTCGGGAGCTCCTCGGCCGTATAGAGCTTCTCTTCTTTTCGCGTTCCGGACTGTTGGATGACGATCGCGGGAAAGATGCGCCGCTCGAAGAGGTCGCGGTCGAGGAGGATCTCCGTATTCCCCGTTCCCTTGAACTCCTGGAAGATGACCTCGTCCATGCGCGAGCCGGTGTCGACGAGCGCGGTGGCGATGATCGTGAGCGACCCGTGGTTCTCGGCATTGCGCGCGGCGCCGAAGAAGCGGCGCGGCTTCTCCATCGTTCGCGCGTCGATACCGCCCGAGAGGATCTTTCCCTGCCCCTTCTGCATCTGGTTGTAAGCGCGGGAGAGGCGCGTGATCGAGTCGAGGAAGATGATCGCGTGCTTGCCGCACTCGACGAGCCGCCGGGCGCGCTCGGCGACGATCTCGGCGACCGCGACGTGGTTCTGCGCGGAGAGGTCCGACGAGGACGCGATGACGTCGCCGCGCACGGAGCGCCTCAGATCCGTCACTTCCTCGGGGCGCTCGTCGACGAGGAGCACCATCAGCTCGACGTCGGGATGGTTCTTCGAGACCGCCTGAGCCATGCGCTTGAGCAGGGTCGTTTTCCCGGTCTTCGGCGGGGCGACGATGAGGCACCGCTGGCCGCGCCCGATCGGGCTCACGAGGTCGACGACGCGGCCGCACATCTCGTCGGGTTCCGTCTCGAAGCGCAGCCGCGTGTGGGGATCGACGGAGATGAGCTCGGTGAAGGCGGGATGCTTCCGGAATTCTTCGGGCGGGAGCCCTTCGACGGTCTCGACGCGGAGGAGCGTGGGACGTCCGCCGCCGCTCACGCGGCCCGTGATCGTGACGCCGGCCTGCAGCCCCTCGCGCTCGGCGAGGTCCCGCGGGACGAGGGGATCGTGCGCCGTCGGGAGGTAGTTGTTCTTCGCCGAAACGAGCACGCCCGATCCCTTCTCGGGAAGCGAGAGGACGCCGGCCGCTTCCGACTCGACGCCGTGCGCGTGCCGCGCTTCCGAGGGCGCGGAAGCCTCGTCGTTTTGTGGAGCGCCCGGCGGAGCTCCCGCGCCTCCGCCGCCGCGGCGGCGGCGGCCTCGTCTCCGGCGACGGGATTTTCGGGGAACACCGCTCGCAGAATTTCCGGGATTTTCCTGGTCCATCCACCCTCGACGGAATTGGCGTCGCGCGCATGAATACCGGCGAATGCCGGGGCGAGGCCAGGGGGGATCTTAGCACGGAAAGCGAAAACCGGCGGAAATTCGTGGGGAGGGCAAAAAAGGGTCTTGACCGTGGAGCCGGCTCCGTGGTTTAGGGTTGGTTCCGTCGGACTCGATGCGAACGGAAAAGGAGGTCTGATGAACACCCGAACCCTGCTCCTCACGGGCGCTCTCCTGGCGCCGGCCGCGGGCGCGCTCGCGGCCGGCGCCCTCCACGATCGCCCGATGGCGGCGAAGGGCTCCCGCGGGCACGCCGACTGTCCGATGGCCGCCGGCGATTCCGCGGCGCACGGCCATGCGGGCTCCTCGGCGAGCCGGGCCGACGAAGGGATGGGCTTCTCCCAGGCGAAGACGACCCATCATTTTCGGCTGTGCGCCGACGGCGGTTCGATCGAGGTAACGGCCAACGACCCGGCCGACGAAGACAGCCGGGGACAGATTCGGAAGCATCTCGCTCACATCCGGAAAATGTTCGCGGCCGGGAATTTCTCGATCCCGATGTTCGTGCACGACGGAATCCCTCCCGGGACGGCCACGATGAAGCGCCGAGCCTCGGTGATCCGGTATCGGTACGAAGATATCGCCGGAGGGGGGCGGGTGAGACTCTCGACCGGCGATCCCGACGCGCTCGATGCGATCCACGATTTTCTCCGGTTTCAGATCGTCGAGCACGAAACGGGCGATCCGACCGAAGTCGTCGAAGGCCGATAGGCGATAGAGTCTCGGCATGGAGCGGAAACGCGCCGAAGTTCGGCCGGGCGGGTGCGACGAACGACCTGCCCGCGGCACCGCCGGGCGCCGTCCGGGCGAGCTCGCCGATCCGCCTTGGGGCGAGCGCGCCGGACGGAGCGCCGGAATCCCCGAAGGGCGCTGCGGAAGGGGAGTACCCTCCCTTCGCCGGACGGATTCGATGGCATCCCGATGATGATCCGATCGCGGCGTTGCCCCGTTCGTCCTGGCGCGATTTCGGCGTTGGTGCTCTTCGCCTTCGCCGGGTTCCCGTCGCCCGTTCTCCGCCGGGCGGAGGCAGCGCCGCCTCCTCCCTGCTGCGTTCCCGGGTCGCCGTGCGCGCCGCAGGCCCATCCCGGTTCCGCGCCGACGCCGGCGGTCATCCGCTCCGCCGACGACTGGCGGGTCCCGCGAGTCCGGACGTTCGGACTCTCACCCGCGGCATTTCGTCACGTTCCTGCGGCAGTCGCTTTCCGGCCCTCCGACCGTAGGAATCCGGAATCGATACGGCACGGCGCTCCTTCTCCGCCCCTCCGGATCTGATCCCGCCCCTCGACCCGTCGGATTTACCCGGGATCCGCAATCACGCGAAGGAGGAATGATGAGACGTTGGCTGCTCTTCTTGTCGGCGCTGCTCGGCGCCGCCGTTTCGTTCGCTCAGACGACCGGCATGGACACGTCCGCCGAAAGCGGCGGAACCCCCCCGAGTCCCGATCCGATGGCCCTGATGGAAGAGATGCCGGCCATGCCGCACTGGATGACGATGATCCACGGCTACGCCTTCTTGAACGCGAACCGGCAGGGCGGGCCTTCGGGCGGGCGCGAATTCGACTCCCAGAATCATTTCATGTTCATGGCGACGCGCGCCGCCGGCGGCGGCAAGCTCTCGCTCCTGGGGACGTTCACGCTCGAGCCCGCGACGATCCCGGCGGAGGGCTCGCGGGAGCTCTTCCAGCGGGGCGAGACGTATCACAACGTGCTCCTCGTCGACCGACAGCACCCGCACGACCTCTTCGTCCAGCTCGGCGCCGCATGGGAGAAGGTCTTCGGCGCGGCCGGCCGGCTCCGGGTCTACGCGGCGCCGATCGGCGAGCCGGCGCTCGGACCCGTCGCCTACCCGCACCGGCTCTCGGCTTCCGAGAACCCGACCGCGCCGCTCGCGCACCACAACCAGGACTCGACCCACATCGCGGCCGACGTGGTGACGGCGGGATGGAAATACATGATTTTCGAGATCGAAGGCTCCGCTTTCCACGGCCGCGAGCCGGACGAGAACCGGTGGGACGTGGAGCAGGGAAGCCTCGACTCGTACGCGGGGCGCTTCTGGATCCGGCCCACGCCGGAGATCTCCTTCCAGGTCTCCTCAGGGCATCTCGAGCACCCGGAAAAGATCGAACAGGGGAACCAGACGCGCTCGACCGCGTCGATCGGTTATCAAAAGGCCTTTCCCGGCGGCTTCTTCGCGGCGACGCTGATCGCCGGCCGCAACCGCACACCGGCGGGTCCGGAATGGGGAAACACGCTCGAATGGACGTGGAAGTTCGCGGGCGCCAATTTCGTCTCCGGCCGCCTCGAATCCGTCGATCGGGACCTCTACGAGCTGACCCACAAGCGCCAGAGGCCGGAGGACGTCCCCCCCGTTCGCACGGCCGTGCAGGCCGCGACACTCGGCTTCGTGAGGAACCTGCCGCTCCTGTCCGAGGCCGAAACCGGGCTCGGATTCGACGCAACCGTCTACCGGTTCACGCACCGGCTGAATTCCGTCTACGGAGCGCACCCCGTGTCGATTCACGGCTTCCTTCGCGTGCGTTTCGGTCGGCACGGGGAAGGACACGTCGACGACAGTCACATGAAGATGTGATCGATCGTGGAGAAAGCGTTGACTCTGGGCGACATCTCATGACCTGACCGAGCCTCTCGCAGGCTCATGCGCGGCGCCCGAAGCTCTTGAAGACGAGCCAGAGAACGCCGATCACGACGATTCCCATGACCCACAAAACGCTTCCCCCCGCCCATTCCGAAAGTCCCATGCATTTCGAACTCCTTTCTGTTCTTCCCGTGGCTGATTCACGCGGTCACGCGCGCCGTCATGCTGCTCGCGGCGAGCGCCCTCGGGCGCCGGCCGCGAACAGCTGAGAGCCGGAGCAGTTCGGACGCTCCGTCGCCCGGCGTGGCTTCACAGGGAGGGCCTTCAGATGGTGCATATTCATCGTCGTGTTCCCCTTCTTGCGGACTTTGAGTTTGGCGTGATCCGCCATTCCAAGATGGCGCAGCCCCGCTCCGGAGGCCAATCCTTCCTTTCGATCGTCATGAGACGTCGGAGCGATCGCTCAGTCCCCGCCAACGCACATCGCGGCCATGTTGACCCGGTACCTTCGCGAGAGAAACGGTCGCTGGCGGCCCGATGCGGTTTCCGACGCGGCGGACGGCGATCGAGGCGGCCACGCCTGGGTCCGGTCCACGAGCACGCGGGCATGTGAGCGTCGCTTCCCACAACCTCCTGCGGCGTCGGATTCCTTTGGCGCGCGGAGCCTCGCCGGACTTCCCGACCAGCCGCGAAAGGTGCTCGGATCGGGCCGGAAAGTGAAGCGGAAATGATGCAAATGTCCCAAATCGATCGGCGCGGAATGTCTTAGGATGGACCCGTGCTAAAGCGCACCGCGATCGTCGTGCTGGGGCTGGCCGTCCTTTCGGCGTCCGGAATGCCGCTTCGCCTGCCCTGCTGCTCGCTGGGAAAGCTGTCGGCCACGTCGATGCAATCGGCCTGCTGCCCGATTCCGGGCTGCTCGCTCGCCGAACGGCAGGGCGCTGCGCCCGCGTCGATCGAGAGAACGGCGATTGCGGCCGACCCGGTCGCGGCGTCGGCGCCGCCGGCCGCCGTTTTCCCCGCCGGAGCCGTTGTCTTCGCGGCTCCGCCGGTCGTTTTCACCGGATTTTCGTCGCCGCCTCGCGGCCGGCCGCCCACGCTCGCGCTCCTGTCCGTCTACCGGATCTGATCCCGCCCCCCTCGCGGCCCGCGGGCGCTCGCCCGCTTTCGTTGCCGTCTCTCAAAAGGAGCTCGTATGACACTTTCCCTGCTCCTCGGAGCATTGGTCTTCAACGCCTTGTCCGCGCCGGCCCCCGGCTGGCGGGAGAGGCTTTCCGACGCCATCCGGACCGCGACGTCGAAGAATCCGGAATTGACGCGGATGGACGCGGAGATCCGCGCCGCCGCTGAACGCGCCCGGCAAGCCGACGCTCTCCCCGACCCGGAGCTCTCCGTGGGCGCGATGAACGTGCCCGTGAATCTCTCGTTCGACGAGGATCCGATGACGATGAAGACCGTCGGCCTCACGCAGACGCTTCCGCCCGTCGGCATGCGAAAGAGCGCGAGGCTCGCCGCGGAGGCCGGAGCCCGGGCGATCGAGAAGGAGCACATGCATCACGTGTACGAGGTCGCGGCGCGGACCGGGCGGGCGTTCTTCGAGCTGGCCGCGCTCGACCGGAAGCTCGTGATCGCACGGGAGACGGAGGGCCTTCTCGCCGACGACACGCGAGTCGCCGAAGAGCGGTACCGGGTGGGGCGCGGCGTCCAGGCGGACGTCCTCCGGGCGAGCCTCGAAAAGACGCGGCTCGCCCGCGAGATCGCCGAGATGGAGGGCGCCCGGCGAGCGGCGGCCGCGGCGTTCAACGTGCTTCTCGCGCGGCCCGCCGACACCGCGGTACCGCCGATCGAGGCGATCGACCCGGACATCGCGCTTCCGGAACGCCGGGCGTTGCTCGCGCGGGCCCTTTCGGAGAGCCCGATCCTGGCGCACTACGACCAGGAGGTCGAGCGGGCGGAGCAGGAGGCGCGCCGGGCCCGGCTCGAACGCCGCCCGATGTGGTCTCTCTCCGCGACATACGGGGAGCGCGAGCGGCGCGACGACATGGTTTCCGCGACGGTCGGGATCTCCCTTCCGTTCCTGCATCCCGTTCGGCTGTCGGCGCGAGCGACGGAGGCGGGTGCGATGCTCGAAGCCGCGCGCGCGGAGAGGTCCGAGGTCGAATACCGGCTTCGCGGCGACGTCGAAAGCGCGCTCGCCCGGCTCGAGAGCGACCGGAAGCAGGCGGTTCTCTATCGCGAGACGATCCTTCCGCAGGCGGAGATCAACGACCGCGCCGCCCGGGAATCGTATGCCGTGGGCTCGATCGACTTCGCGACCCTGGTGGCCGCCTCGATCGATCTCCAGACCTTCCGGTCCGAATATGCCGATCGGCTTTCGGCGATCGGGCGCGACCGCGCCGATCTCCAGACGGCCTCCGGCCTCCCTCTTCTCCCCGGAACGCCCGGGATGGAGCACGACCATGAAGCGAAATAGCCGGATCCTGTCGGTTCTCGTCGGCGGCGCGGCGCTCCTCCTCGTCGGATATCTGGCCGGCCGCGCGCGGCGTCCATCGTCGGCCACCACCCCTTCTCTTCAGGCCTCACGACTCAGGCCGCTCGAGCGACCAGTCCTCTACTGGTACGACCCGATGAAGCCGGAGGTGCATTTCGATCATCCCGGCAAATCCCCCTTCATGGACATGCCGCTCCAGCCGAAATACGCCGATGAAGCGCCCACGGCGAGCGCGGCACCTCCGCCCGGCTACTCGGTCGTGAGAATTCCGCTCGAACGCCGCCAGGAGATCGGCGTGACGACCGCGAAAGTGGAGAAGCGCGTGATCGGAGGATCGATCGAGACGAACGGGTCGGTCGCGGAAGACGAAGGGCGCGTTCACTCGGTCAATGCGAAATTCGCCGGCTACATCGAGAGGCTCCTCGTGGATCGCACGGGGCAACCGGTCAAGCGCGGTCAGCCGCTCCTGACGATCTACAGCCCGGATCTCGTCGCGACCGAGCGCGAGCTTTTGCTCGCGGTGGAGAACGGGCGGCGATTGAGGGCTTCCTCGAGCCTGCAGGCGGCCGCCGACGCGCAGTCGCTGCTCGCCGCGACGCGGCAACGGCTGCGGCTCTGGGATATCCCGGACTCCGAGATCGACCGGATCGAGAAGAGCGGCGAAGTTTCGAAAACGTTGACGCTCGACTCCCCGGTCTCCGGCGTCGTGCTCCAGAAAGACGCCCTGCCGGGTCTGTCGATCACGCCCGGCATGCCGCTCTACACGATCGCCGACCTCTCGACGGTCTGGGTCCTGGCCGACGTGTATCAGTCGGAGATGGCGATGGCCGTGCCGGGGAACACGGCGACCGTTTCCGCGTCCTTCCCGCCCGGCGAGACATTCCCGGGACGAATCGACTTCGTGTATCCCACGCTGACCGAAGAAAGCCGGACGATCAAGATTCGGATCGTTCTCCCGAATCCGAAAGGGGTGTTGAAGCCCGGCATGTTCGTCCGAGTCTCGCTCTCCGGAAGCGGAAAAAACGCCCTCGCGATCCCGCGCTCCGCTCTCATCCAGACCGGAGAACGGCAGATCGCCTTCGTCGAAGAGTCTCCCGGCGTCTATGTGCCGCGGGAGATCGAGACCGGCCTGTCGGGAAAAGACTCCATCGAGGTCCTCTCCGGACTCTCGGAAGGAGAGATGGTCGTCACCTCGGCCAACTTCCTGATCGATTCCGAATCGCGCATCGGCTCCCTGGGAAGCGTTCCGGAGGGTTCCGCGGGCCAGCCCGTGCAGTCGCTCGGGAAGAAGCCATGATTGAAAAGCTGATCGCCTCCTGCGTGCGGAACAAATTTCTGACATTGATCTTCGTGGCCGGATTCTTCGGCGCCGGTCTCTGGGCACTGAAAAACATTCCGCTCGACGCTCTTCCCGATCTCTCGGATGTCCAGGTGATCGTCTACACGAACTGGGAAGGGCAGAACCCGAATCTGATCGAAGACCAGGTGACCTACCCGATCGTCTCGGCGCTGATCTCCGCTCCGAGAGTCAAGACGGTTCGCGGGTTTTCGTTTTTCGGGTATTCCTACGTGTACGTCATCTTTCAGGACGGCACCGATCTCTACTGGGCGCGGAGCCGCGTCCTCGAGTACCTGAACGGCCTGAGGGGGAACCTTCCGGAGGGGGTCAACCCGAATCTCGGTCCCGACGCAACGGGCGTCGGATGGGGCTTCGAATACGTCCTCGTCGACCGAAGCGGGAAACACTCGCTGGCCGATCTCCGGTCGTTCCAGGATTGGGACCTCTCGTACTGGCTGCGGGCGGTGCCGGGTGTGGCGGAAGTTTCCTCCGCGGGCGGCTTCCAGAAGCAGTACCAGATCGACGTCGATCCCGTGAAGCTCGCTTCTTACGGAATCGGGCTTCCCGACGTGCTGACCGGGGTTCAGGAGAGCAACGGCGACGTCGGTGGGAGGGTCGTCGAATGGACCGGGCGCGAGTACATGGTGCGCGGTCGCGGCTACATCACGAGCCTGGAGGACCTGAAGAAAGTGCCCTTGAAGGCGCGCGCGGCGACGGGGACGCCCGTCTATCTCTCCGACGTCGCGAACGTCCATTTCGGCCCGGAGATGCGCCGCGGTATTACGGACTGGAACGGCGAAGGGGAAGCGGTCGCCGGTGTGGTCGTCGTGCGGTCCGGGGAGAACGTGATGGCGGTCGTCGAGGCCGTCAAGAAGAAGATCGCGGCGCTGGCGCCTTCCTTTCCGCCCGGCGTCGAGCTGAAGGTCGCGTACGACCGCACGGAGCTGATCCGCCGGGCGATCAACACCCTCGAGCACACGCTGATCGAGGAAATGATCGTCGTCGCCTTCGTCGTCCTGATCTTTCTGTTCCATTTCCGTTCGGCGCTCGTGCCGATCACCGTCCTTCCGGTCGCGATCGTCGTCTCGTTCCTGCCGATGTACCTGCTGCGCGTGTCGTCCAACATCATGTCGCTCGGAGGGCTGGCGCTCGCGATCGGTGTCCTCGTCGACGCCTCGATCGTGATGGTCGAGAACACGCACCGGCATCTGGCCGCCATGGATCCGGGCGCAGGAAGCGCCGGACGCGAGTCCGCGATCGTCGCGGCCTCCCAGCAGGTCGGCCGCGCGATCTTCTTCTCGCTCGTGATCATCGTCGTCTCCTTCCTGCCGGTCTTTCTCCTGACCGGGGAAGAGGGCAGGCTCTTCCATCCGCTCGCGTTCACGAAGACGTTCGCGATCACGGCGGCCTCGATTCTCTCCGTGACGCTCGTTCCGATTCTCATGATCGGCTGGATGCGGGGAAAGATCCGTCCGGAAGACGAAAACCCGGCCGCCCTCCTCACCCGCCGCCTGTACTCGCCCGTCCTGAATTGGGCGCTTCGCCGGCCGAAGACGACGCTTCTCCTCAACTTCCTTCTGGTCCCCGCCGTCATTCCGCTGGCCCTGTCGCTCGGCTCCGAGTTCATGCCGCCGCTGCGCGAGGGCTCGCTCATGTACATGCCGACGGGGCTGCCCATGATGTCGATGGAACAGGCGCGCGACATCCTGGTCAAGACCGACGGGATCATCATGACGTTCCCGGAGGTGAAATCCGTGTTGGGCAAGTCCGGCAAGTTCGAGAGCTCGACCGATCCCGCACCGGTCGAGATGTTCGAGACGACGATCGTGCTGAAGCCGCGCCCGATGTGGCCAAAGACGTTTCATCGGCGCTGGTACTCGGGATGGCCGCGATGGATCCGGCCGGTTTTTCGGCCGGTCTGGCCCGAGATGCGGATCCGAACACAAGACGAGCTGATCGCGGAAATGAACGAGAGGCTCCAGATTCCGGGCATGTCGGTCGCCTGGACTCAGCCGATCCGAAACCGGCTGGACATGCTCGCAACGGGCGTGCGGACGAAAGTCGGCGTAAAGGTTTACGGTTCCGACTACTCCGCAATCGAGAAGGCCGGCATCGAGATCGAAAACGCACTGAAAGATCTTCCCGGAGCGCGAAGCGTCTATGCCGAGCGGACGAGCGGCGGCTCGTATCTCGACTTCGTCGTCGACCGCGACGCGGCCGCGCGGTACGGCCTCTCGGTGATGCAGGTCCAGAACACGCTCGAGGCCGCAACCGGAGGGAAGATGGCGACCACGACGGTCGAGGGAAGACGCCGGTTCACGGTGCTCGTGCGCTACCTCCGCGACTTTCGGAGCGACCCGGAGGCGTTGCGCCGGATCCTCGTGATGACACCTTCCGGCGCGCAGGTCCCTCTCGGGGAGCTCGCCCGGATCCAGGTCACGAGCGGGCCTCCGATGTACAAGGACGAGAACGGGCGCCTGACCGGCGTCGTCTATGTGGACACGGCGG
>Ga0075276_10000344_pt1 | contig 12656 bp, 12 predicted proteins | sample SF_Rice_5C_80N_4_FD_69770 | JGI IMG/M metagenome (GOLD analysis project Ga0075276, IMG submission 69770) | Rice paddy soil microbial communities from Twitchell Island, California, USA - SF_Rice_5C_80N_405 | ecosystem: Environmental > Terrestrial > Soil > Paddy field/soil | place: USA: Twitchell... | reverse complement strand
GTCCGCGCTACGCCGAAGTGACGAAGATCGATCAGGAGTCGAAGGAATTCAGCGGACGGCTCCCCGACTTCGACGTGAAATTCTGATGGAACTCAAACGATACATTCGCGATGTTCCCGATTTTCCGAAGCCGGGAATCCTCTTCAAAGACATCACGCCGCTGCTGCAGTCGCCGCAGGCATTCGATTCCACGATCGTCATGCTCGCCGATCTCTTTCGCCGCGAAGGGGTGACGAGCGTCGCGGCGATCGAATCACGCGGCTTCATCTTCGGAGGAGCCATCGCCCGCGCGCTCGGGGCCGGATTCGTTCCCATCCGCAAACCGGGCAAGCTTCCGTGGACCAAGCGCCGCAACGAATACATCCTCGAGTACGGCACCGACGCGCTGGAGATGCACGACGATGCCGTCCGTGAAGGGGACCGGGTCGTGCTGATCGACGACGTCCTGGCGACCGGCGGCACCGCCGCGGCAGCGGCCTGCCTCATCCGCGAATGCGGCGCCACGCTCGTCGGCGCCGGAATGGTCATCGAACTCGCTTTTCTCGAGGGAAGAAAAAAGCTGGATGGAATGCCGGTGCACACGCTGATTCAATATTGAGCTTGCGGGGTTGCCCCACAACGCATGTACGACCTGATCGTCATCGGCTCCGGACCCGCGGGCGAAAAGGGCGCCGCGCAGGCGGCCTACTTCGGGAAACGTGTGGCCCTGATCGAGCGCCAGCCGGTGCTTGGCGGCGCCTGCGTCAACACCGGAACCATCCCTTCGAAGACGCTCCGTGAATCGGCGCTGCATCTTTCCGGTTTCCGGCAACGCGGCTTCCGCGATGCGGTCGACGTCACCGTGCGGAGCATCACCATCGACGATTTCATGTACCGCAAGCAGCTCGTGGTGGAGCGGGAATGGAGGCGGATCGACGAGAACCTGCAGCGGCATGCCATCGACCGGTTTCAGGGCGTCGCGAGCTTCCTCTCGCCGACCCGCATCGCCGTGACCACTGCCATCGGCGAGGAGGTCCTCGAGGGCTCGTTCATCCTGATCGCCACCGGATCGTCACCCCACCGGCCCGAGTCGGTCCCGTTCGACGACCAGTCCATCTGCGACAGCGACACCATCCTGCGGATCGGAAAGATTCCGGCGAGCCTGGCGGTCGTCGGTGCCGGCGTCATCGGCTGCGAGTACGCCTCGATCTTCGCGGCGCTCGGGGTCGAGGTCCACCTGATCGACTCCCGCTCGAGCCTCCTGCCGCACATGGACCGGGAGATCGTCCGCGTGCTTCTGGGCGAGCTGCAGACGCGCCTCGGCGTGACGCTGCATCTGGCCTGTGAAGTGCAGAGCGTGGAGCCGTGCGACGGCCGGGTGTCGCTGCTCCTGCGCAACGGGACCTGCATCGTCACCGACAACGTGCTCTATGCCGCGGGGCGGACCAGCAATGTGAGCGACCTCGATCTCGAACGCGTCGGGGTCACGACGGGCAACCGGGGGCTGGTGCTGGTCAACGAGCATTACCAGACCAGCGTACCGAACATCTATGCCGCCGGAGACGTCATCGGCTTTCCGGCGCTCGCCTCTACGTCGATGGAACAGGCTCGCGTGGCGATCGTGCACGCATTCGACCTCAAGTACAAAACGCGTGTCGCGGCGACGCTTCCCTACGCGATCTACACCATCCCCGAGCTCTCGACCATCGGCCTGACCGAGGAGCAGTGCCGCGATCGTGGAATCGCGCACGAGGTCGGCCGGGCATACTTCCGCAACAATGCGCGCGGGCAGATCATCGGCGACACAAAGGGCATGATCAAGCTGGTGTTCGACCCCGCGAGCCTCGCATTGCTCGGCGTGCACATCGTCGGCGAGAACGCATCGGAGCTCGTGCACATCGGCATGATGGTCATGCAGATCGGCGGAACCATCAACGCCTTCATCGACGGAGTCTTCAACTTCCCCAGCCTCAGTGACGCGTACAAATACGCGGCGTATGATGGCCTCGGCAACGTTGCCCGGAAACGCGCCGCTCAGATGCAGGAGACCGTATGAAACGAGTCGCGGAGATCATCGAGCGAAGACCGCTGATCCACGCCAACACCTCGGACGATGTCCGGAAAGTCGCGCAGTGGATGACCGAGAAGAACGTCGGCGCCGTCGCCGTGCTCGACTCGGGAAAGCTCGTGGGCGTCTTTTCCGAACGCGACCTGATGACCCGCGTCGTGGCCCGCGGTCTCAACCCCGAGAAGACCCCGGTGCAGGACGTGATGACGCGATCGCTCGTCGTCGCCGAACCGGCGGAGCACATCGACTCGGCGCTGCAGAAGATGACCGACCAGAACTGCCGTCATCTCCCGGTCGTCGACCGCGGGAATCTCATCGGCATGATCTCTCTGCGGGATCTTCTGCAGGTCGACGACGAGGACAATCGCCAGAAAGCCAGCTTCCTCAATGAGCTGGTGACCTACAGCCCCGACTACGAGAGCTGAGCCCGGAGCATCAGGCCCACCGATCCGGCCGTGACATGCACGCCGGGCTGCAGGTCGAACCCGTCCTCGCTGCTCTGGCCGCCGCCAATCAGGAGGCAGAGGCGAGCCAGCTCCTTGAACGATTCCCGCTGGCCTTCGATCGACACCGCACCGTCGCGAACGGAGATGGTCAGCGGCCCGCGGGCCAGCCCCTCCAGAGCCATGATCGCCAGGTCGTAGTTCATCGCCTATTCGTCCTCTCCGGCGTACTGCACCGAGTTTTTCTCCGTCTCCAGCAGAACGATCTCGTGCAGCGCCGCCGGCGCCACCGCCGGCGCGAGCTGGCGCCAGAACGCACGGGCCAGGTTCTCCGCCGTGGGAATGACGTCGCGCAGGAAGTCCACGTCCTCGTTCAGGTTGCGATGGTCCACCCGATCGATCACCCGCGCCCGGATGATGTCCTTCAGCCGCTTGAGATCGATGACCATTCCCGTTTCCGGATCGATCGTCCCCCGGACACTGACCTGGATCACGTAGTTGTGGCCGTGTCCCGCCGGGTTATCGCACTTGTCGTACGTCCTGCGGTTCCACTCCGCGTCGTACTTCGGATTGTGCAGCCGGTGGGCCGCGGAGAACGTCAGTCTCGCCGTCACGATCATAAAGAGATGGCCGCCAGGGCGCTGCGGATTTCCTGCTGCTGCGCAACGATCTGCGCGCCCACTTTCAGAAACTCGGGATCGCTGTGCAGAAATTCGAAGAGCGGGCTGGTCAGAACGTACGCGCCGGTCGGCTCCTTTCGTTCCGCCGCCTTCTTCAGCGCCTCGATCGCGCCGGGGATGTCGTCGCCGATCACCGCGACCTCCGCCGCGGACGTCCAGTAGTCGTCGCCGGGAGTGGAGGACGCAAGCGCAGCCTGCATTTCGCTGGCCACGTCCGCCTTCGCCCCCGACTGGGCCGCGAGATAGGCCTTGAGGATGTGCGCACCGTAGCCGGGATCATCGTGCTGCAATTTCCTCAGCTCGATGTCGGCGATCGACGCCGAGTGCCGGAGGACGGCGATGCGTCCGATCTTGAGCTCCAGCGCCGGATTGTTCGGCACCTTCTCTTCCACGCTGTAGTACCCCTGGATCGCACTGTCGATCTGTCCGGTTGCCAGCAGCAGATCGGGCTCCTGCAGTGCCGACTGAACCGGCGAGGACGAAAGGCGCTGCAGGACCTGGCGGAATTTCGGGACGTCATTCGCCCCGAATGCGTATCGGCCGAGGACGTTCAGCGCCTCGATGTTCGAGGGCTCCTTCTTCAGAATCAGCCCGTAGGCTGCGAAGGCCGAGGCGAGGTCGCCGTTCTGCAGGCTGCCGTGGGCGACGATCCGCGCTGCCTCGAGGTTCTCGGGCTCTGAGCCGAGTACGGAACGCGCCGCGGCCAGCGACTCGGCGCTCTTTCCCTGAAACTGATAGAAGCGCATGGCCATCAGCTGCGCCGGGAGAAAGGCCGGGTCCGCTTTCGCAGCCGCGCGCAGCGCCGCTTCCGTCTTCACCGGGTCGTTCGCCGCACGCGCGGCGACAGCGTCCGCCAGCGCGTTGAAGGCCTCGGCGTTCGTCGTGGCGTGCGGAGGGAGACGCAGTTCGGTGCTGACGAACTGGATCACCGACTGGACCCCGCTCGCCGCATCCGGCATCGGCGTGGCATTCGCACCGGTGACGATCACCGGTCCGGCCGTGTCCGAGCGCACCGTGGCCGTCACCGGCGTCACGTCCGGTCCGGAGCCGTCCGCGATCTGGAGTTCGGGAAACGCGCGGAGCACTTCCATCGCCGCGAGCCGTACGTTTTCCGCGCGCGATGCGATCGCCGGATCGGTCGCCTCGACCGTGAACGGCTGCAGCAGAATCTTCCGCGGATGCTCCGCGCTCGGAGGACCGGGCGCGGCCGAGGACGGCACTTGCGCCGCCGAATGCGTCCCCCCGGCCTGCGTTTTCGACTTCGACATCAGCATCAGGCCCGCCCCGCCGAGGATCACGATCCCTGCGGCCGCGGCCGCGGCGAGGATCATCGTCCGCTGTTTCTTTCCCGTCTGCGCGACGACCGCCTTCGCCGCGGTCTCTTCGATCTCGCCGACCTCATCAAGCTCTTCCTCCGGCCCGGGGGGCGGCGTGGTCGGCTGGGGCTCCGGCTCGACGATCGTGTAGAGCTTCATGCCCGCGCGGGCTCCGATGTCGCGGTATCGAAGGCCGCCGCGTCCTTTTCGGAGGAAATCCTCGCTGACGTGCAGTTTGAGCGCGGGAAGAGTCTGCAGCACTTCGAGGCCCTTCGTGACCCCCGTCCCGGAGACCTTTCCCGGACGGACTTCGACGTCTCCCGCATGCAGAAGCAGCCGGACAGGAATGACCTCCTCGCCCTGCTGCTCCGCCGAGAAGTCGAATTCGCCCTTTCGCCCCGCCTCGATGGCCTGCTGGACGGTCGGCAACTCGGCAATCAGCCGTGTGCCGAACGGATCGAGGACTTCTCCATCGAACAGATAGACCGCCTCGCCGAGAATCTGCTGCATCCGCGCGATGGCCTTCGCCGTCGCTTCGGAGTCGGCGGAGGCGTCCGACGCGACGTCGCCGAGGAACAGGACGGCGCTGCGAACCTCGCCCTTCTCCGTGGCGTCGACGGCCGCCCCTCCCGGCTTCGCGAGCGCCGCGGCGAACTTCACCGCGTCCGGATCGGCGCGCGCGATCTCATCGCTCATCGCTTTGGTGTCCTTGTGCCGGCGGAACGGGTCCTTGAAGAGCGAGCGCCCGATGAGCCCGAGCACCGCCGTGTCGATGTTCGGATTGGCGAGCTTCGGAGAGGGGGGCTGCTCGCCGACGACCTTGCGCGCGACTTCGGCGGCGTTCGCACCGGCAAATGCCAGGCGGCCGGTTGCCGCCTCGTACAGCACGAGGCCGAGGGAGAAGATGTCTGTCTGCGGCGTCACCGCCTGATTCGAGATCTGCTCGGGCGCCATGTAGGCGACGGCACGGATGTCGCTCCCCTTCTGCTGAAAGGCGGTCGCCTGGCCGGTGCGCTGGACGAGATTGGTGATATTCAGCCCGCAGAGCTTCACTTGGCCCGAGGCGAGCACCAGGATCGAATCGCCGGCAACGTTTCCGTGCACCAGCTCTTTGGCATGGAGCATCCGCAGTGCGTCGACCGCCTGATAGGCGGTGCGGAAGAATTCGCTCCGGTCGAGCGGCCGGCCATGCACGCGCGCGGCGATCGGCTGACCGTCGACCCAGTCCATGATCAGCAGCAGGGCATCGCCCGCGGGGGCGACCTCGAGGATGTTGATCAGCGACGGGTGGTAGACCGCAGCGCCGACGCGCACGTCGCGGATCAGCGCCTCGCGTCGCGCTGCATCCTTCGGCAACTGACGGGTCAGAACCTTCACCGCGACCCGCTTGCTGTTTCGCGTGTCCTCGGCTTGGAAGACGGAAGTGCCGACTCGTTCACCGAGCCGAAACGTCAGCAGCATGCTTCCACGGGAGAAGGGATCGGCTGCGGACATACATCAATTATATTGGACGGATCACTGCGGCTCGATGTGCACCAGTTCGGCGCCCCCCTCGACCGTCTGCCCGGCCTCGACGAACACCGCGTCCACCGTCCCGTCCACCGGGGCCTGAATGTCGTTCTCCATCTTCATCGCTTCCAGCACCAGAATCGTCGCTCCCTTGCGGACCACTTCCCCCTTCTGCACCATCACGCGCACGATCCGGCCAGGCATGAGCGCCCGGATCACCCCACCGCCCCCCACCTGGTCCTCGCTCCGCTTCCGCCTGAGCGAGAGGGGGTCGGTGATCTCCACGTGGATCGTCGAATCCGGAAGGCCGATCTGATGCGTCGTCCCCTCCTGATCGTGCACGATGGCCAGTTGGGTGCCGTCCTCGAGGCGGAGCGACCGCAGCGACTGTCCCGCGATGACCAGGTCGGCGACCATCCATCGATCGCCGACGCGCACGCGGTAGACGGTGCCATGCCGCTCGACCTCGACCGGGACCTCCTCGCCCGCATGCCGGGCGATGAACCTCACAGGCGGTCCTTGACCGCGTCGGAACGCGCGGCCCGCTTCCAGAGCGAGTCGTCCTCCGCGGGAAGACGGACGCGCTGCGACTCCTCGAAGGCCAGGATGGCAGCCGCAGCGATCGCGGCGTCGACCAGTCCGTTGCCGCCGCGCTCTTTGGTCAGCTCCGGAAGGAGACGGTCGATGAATCCCGTGTCGAACTTCGCAGCCTGAAAATCGGGGTGGTCCATCAACGCGGTGAAGAAGGGGATCGTCGTCTCGATCCCTTCGACGCGATACTCGCCGAGCGCCCGCTTCATCCGGGCGACGGCCTCCGGGCGGGTCGGGGCGTGCGCGATGAGCTTCGAGAGCATCGGATCGTAGAAGATCGGGACCTCGTAGCCCGCGTAGACGCCGTTGTCATTGCGCACGCCGGGGCCCTGCGGCAGGTTGAGATAGCGGATCCTGCCGGGCGACGGGGCGAAGTTCCGCGCCGGGTCTTCCGCGTAGATGCGGCACTCGATCGCCCGGCCGACCGGTTCGAGGTCCTCCTGCCGGACGCTGAGTTTCTCCCCCTGCGCCACCCGAAGTTGCTCCTTCACCAGATCGACGCCCCACACCATCTCCGTGACCGGATGCTCGACCTGCAGGCGGGTGTTCATCTCCAGGAAATAGAACTTCCGGTCCGGACCCATGAGGCACTCGATCGTCCCGGCGGAAACGTAGTCCACGGCCTTCGCCGCACGCACCGCCATGGCGCCGAGTTCGCGCCGCAGATCGTCGTCGACCACGGGCGACGGACACTCCTCGAGCACTTTCTGATGGCGGCGCTGCAGCGTGCATTCGCGCTCACCGATGGAGACGAGGTTTCCGTGCTGATCGCCGAGGACCTGGACCTCGATGTGGCGCGGCGAGGCAATGAACTTCTCCGCGTAGACGGAGCCGTCGCTGAAGAACGACTGCGCCTCACTCTGAACGCGCTCGAATGACGGGCGGAGGTCCTCTTCGCGCTCCACGAATCGCATCCCTTTCCCGCCGCCGCCCGCGCTGGCCTTGATCATGATCGGAAGGCCGGTCTGACGCGCGAACTCCGCGATCTCGTCGAACGACTTCACCGGATGGGTGAGGCCGGGAACGACCGGAACGCCTGCGGCCTGCATCCGCCGCCGCGACTCCGTCTTCGAGCCCATGGCCTCGATCGATTCCGGAGAAGGGCCGATGAAGGCGATTCCGGCGTCGCGGCAGGCCCGCGCGAACCCGGCGTTCTCCGAGAGGAATCCGTAGCCGGGATGGATGGCCTCGGCGCCGCATTTCCGGGCCGCGTCGAGGATCCGGTCGATCCGCAGATAGCTCTCGCGCGAAGGAGCCGGACCGATGGGCATCGCCTGATCGGCGTAGAGGACGTGCAGCGCGGCACGGTCGGCATCCGAGTAAACGGCCACCGTCGGATACCCGAGCTCGCGACACGCCCGGATCACCCGCACCGCGATTTCACCGCGGTTGGCGATCAGAACCTTCACGGCGCGCATTGTACGTCTGCTGTAAGATGCGCCGCATGACCGTAAACCCGGTGAAAGATCAGCGGCTGGAGATCCTTTCTGGCATCGTCGAAACACTGCTGCGCGAACTGAAGAATGGGACGGGGGACAAGGACCGCCGGCGCCAGGTCGAAGAATGGATGCGCACGCTCGCCGAGAAGTATCCGGAGTTCAACATCGAGACCGGCCTGCGCGACTACTACATTGCCGAAGCCACCCGCCTGCGCGGCGACTTCGACCAGACGTCGGAGCTGTCGGAGAAGCTCGCGCTCGGTCGGCAGGTCGAAACGTTTCTCGACCGCGCCGCCGATTACGATCGCCGCATCGCCGAGCGCTGAAGCGCTGCTGCGCTGCTGCGCCGCCCCCGGACACACCAAAGGCCCGCATCGCGGGCCTTTCGTCTGTTTCTGGTGCCCAAGGCCGGACTCGAACCGGCACGGTTTTCACCACACGCCCCTCAAACGTGCGCGTCTACCAATTCCGCCACTTGGGCAATCCCGTCACGCTATTTCTTCGCCGGAGCCGTGGGAGCGGCCGGCGCTGCACCGGACATGACCGACGACTTGGGCCGGCCTTGCATGATTGCCAGCGAGATCGAGGTGATCACGAACAGGACGAAAAATGCCGTGGTCAGCTTGTGCAGCAGCGTGGTCGCGCTGCGCGCGCCGAACGCCGTCTGTGAGCCGCCACCGCCGAACGCGCCGGCGAGGTCGGCCCCCTTCCCCTGCTGCACCAGAACGACGAGGCAGAGAAAGATGCTGACGATGACGTGCAATGTGACCAGAACGTAGATCATGGGTTCTCCGAGTGACCTCCAAACGAGGGTAAGCGGCGAATTCTTCCCTGAATCACCCCTCCGCGTCAAATCGGCGCCGGCCGCGCCACCCCTTCGCAAATCGTTGAAAACTTTGAAGAATCGAGCGAGGCGCCCCCAACCAGATACCCGTCCATCCGACCGTTCTGCCCCAGCTCCTCGATGTTGTCGGGGGTGACGCTGCCGCCGTAGAGGACCGGCGTCCGTTCCTCTGAGCCCGCAGGCCAGAAGCGACGCAGCGCCAGACGGATCTCGCCCACCATTTCCGCCACCAGCATCCCGGTCGCATTCCGCCCGGTTCCGATTGCCCAGATTGGTTCGTAGGCCACCACGACGTCCGCCCGACCGCCGGGCGCCGCCCGCTCGAGCTGCGCGGCGACGAACGAGGCAGCGCCGCCGCCGTCGCGCACGGCCTGGTCCTCTCCCACACAGAGAATCGGCGTGAGCCCGCTTTCGAGAGCGAGACGGAGCTTCCGCGCGACGCGTTCGTCCGTCTCGCCGTACAGCTTCCTGCGCTCCGAATGCCCGATGATGACGAACTCGGCGCCGCAATCGCGCAGCATCGCGGCCGAGACCTCACCGGTGTAGGCTCCCGACGGCTGATCGGCGCAGTTCTGTCCCGCGAGCGTCGCATTCCGCGCCAGGCCCGGGAGGTACGGAAAGGGAGGGGCGATCACGACGCGGATCCCGGGCGGGACTCGCAGGCGCCGCGTGTAGGTTTCAATTCCCTCGGGCGGCAGATTCATTTTCCAGTTGGCGATCGCGTAACGGCTCCGCATGTCCGCGCAGTGTACCGCCGCCCCTCCTATAATCGACAGCATGGGCGTTCCCGAATCGGAAGCGATTCCTTACGAGGCGCAGGACTTACGCGGCGAGCGGCTGCTGGTGCTGTCGCCCCACCCCGATGACGAGGTCATCGGCTGCGGCGGGCTCATCGCACTGCATGTCCAGGAAGGGCGCACGGTTCGCGTGATCGTGGCCACGGACGGGGCACAGGCGGGCGAAGCGAAGATCCGCGAAGAGGAATCGCGCGCGGCACTGGCACTGCTCGGCGGCGCATCGGTCGAGTTTCTCCGTTTTCCCGACCGCCGGCTCCGGGAGCACGCGGCGGAGCTGAAACAGCGCCTCCGCGCGGCGCTGCTCGAGTTCCTGCCGGACCTGATCGCGGTTCCGAATCCGGCCGAGATCCATCCGGACCACATCGCGCTGTCGTGCGCGTTCTGCGAACTGATCCAGTCGGACGAGACGCTCTTCGCCCGGCTGGCCGTGACGCGCGTGGCGTTCTACGAGGTCAGCGCGCCGGCGAGGCCGAATTGCCTCGTCGACATCAGCGCGGTCGCAGAGTCGAAATACACGGCCATCGCCATGCACGCATCGCAGCTCGTGTTCCGCGATTACGTCGCCTACGCTCGCGGTCTCAATACTTATCGTTCCATGACCCTGCCGCCGGACGTGCGCTTCACCGAGGCGTATTGGACGACACCGCTGCCGTCGCTGCGCACCATGCCGGTCTCACAGATTCGCGCCGCGGCCGGCGCTCCGGTGGTCGAGGTGGAGCACGAGCCGCTGCCGGTGAGCGTGATCGTGCGCACGAAGGACCGGCCGGCGCTGCTGCGCGATGCAATCCGCTCGATCCGCGGCACCGGCTATCCGTCCGAGGTGGTGATCGTCAACGATGGCGGCGCGGAGCCGCAGCTCGAAGAGGCGAAGATCATCAACCACCCCTCCTCGCTCGGGCGTTCCGAGGCCATGAACGCGGGCGTGCGGGCGGCGAGGTCCGCCTTCATCGCCTTTCTCGACGACGACGACCTCTACTATCCCGAACATCTGGCGGCGCTGACCGGCGCCGCACACACGGCATCGCATCACGCCGCCTGGTACACGGAGGCGGTCTCGGCGTTCGTGCGGATGGGGGGCTCCGGAAAGTACGAGACCTACGCCCGAATGCGCATCTTCGGCCAGGATTTCGATCGGGAGCTGCTGCTGGTCGACAATTACATCCCGCTGCCGACGCTCCTCATGCGGCGCGACACGTTCCTCGACAGCGGCGGCTTCGATCCGGCGTTCGATCTGTTCGAGGACTGGGACTTCCTGATCCGCCTGTCCCAGCGCGCGACGCTGGCCCACGTGCCGCGCGTGACCTGCGAGATCCGCCACATCGAAGGAGCTGGGTCGATCACACTGGAGTCGCCGGAAGGCTCGCAGCGGTTCCGGGAGGCCAAGCTGCAGGTGTGGAAGAAACACGCGTCGATGATCGACGAAACGGTGATGGCCGACGTATTCGAACGGCAGAAGCGGCGCATCGGCATGCTGCACAGCAGTCTGGTCGAGTCGGACGGCAGTCAGAGCCAGTTGCGGCGGGACGTCGATCGCCTGCAGCGCGAGAAGAGCACGTTGTTGGGGGAGATGCAGGCTCTGTATGAACGAATCAACGAGATCTCGATGCGCATCAGTCATCTCGAGGGAGCGAACGAGGAGGTCCACAAGGCGCTGGCTGCCGCCGAGGAGGACCGGCACGAGCAGAGCCTGCGGCTGCAGGACACGCGGGCCGCGCTGGCAGAGAAGGAACGGACCAATGGCGCGCTCTTCGCGGAGACGGCGCGGCTGCAGTCGCTGCTCGATCTGATCTACCAGTCGAAGACCTGGAAGCTGCACTCGATCGTGGAAAAGATGAAGGGCGGAGCGTGACGCGCGCTCTTCTCGTCTGTCCCGAGCCGCTCGGACACGGGCAGCCGGCCGGCATCGGAATCCGTTTTCTGGAGATCGCGCGCGTGCTGCGCGCTGACGGGCACGCGGTCGCGCTGCTCGCGCCGGACGACGGGCCCATCCGACCCGAAGACCTGCTCCGGCTCAGCAGCGAGTCCGACGTCGCCGTCATCCAGGGACACGTGGCCAACGACTTCTTCGCGCACGCGCGGCCGATCCCGACGGTCGTCGATCTCTACGATCCTTTCATCGTCGAGAACCTTCACTACTACGCGGCGCGCGGCAGCGAAGTGTTCACACATGACCACGCGACCCTGATGCATTCGCTCCTCCGCGGCGACTTCTTCCTCTGCGCGTCGGAGGCCCAGCGGCTCTTCTATGCGGGGATGCTGCTGGCGGCGGGCCGCGTAAACCCGCCTGAGTTCGAAGCCGATCCGTCCCTCCGCTCGCTCATCGCCATCGCTCCCTTCGGCGTTCCGCCGCCCCGGCAGCGGCAGCCGGCGTCCGAGCCGCGGGTGCTCTTCGGCGGGATCTACGACTGGTACGACCCGATCCTCGCCATCCGGGCGATCGCCGCGGCGCGCGAGTCGCTCCCGCGGATTTCGCTGACCTTCACGAAACATCCGAACCCCGCGCTCACTCCGCAGGGGAAGATCGCCGAAGCGATGCGCTATGTCGAGCGGCAGCGGCTCGATTCCTTCATCCGCTTCGAGCCGTGGTTCGAGTACGAGCGGCGGGGCGAATTCTTCGACCGCTTCGCGCTCGCGCTGCTCACCTTCCCCCGCTCGCTGGAAACCGACCTGTCGATGCGCACGCGCGTCTACGACGATCTCTGGGGCGGGCTCCCGGTCGTCAGCAGCTCTGCACCCGGAACCGACCGCATTCTCCAGGAGTACGGCTGCGGGATCGTCATCGACTCGACTTCGCCGCGTGCCTTCTCCGATGCCGTGCTCCGGGCGATCGGCGATCGAAGCCTGGTCACCGGCGCGCAGCGGTTCGTCACCGAACATCAGTGGCCCGAGGCACTCGCTCCCCTTCGGGAGTTCTGCCGCAGTCCGCGCATCGACGCGAACAAGGAGGCCTTCGCCGTACGGCTGAACGTCCCCGAACGTCCCCCTTCGAT
>Ga0075276_10000342_pt1 | contig 12720 bp, 14 predicted proteins | sample SF_Rice_5C_80N_4_FD_69770 | JGI IMG/M metagenome (GOLD analysis project Ga0075276, IMG submission 69770) | Rice paddy soil microbial communities from Twitchell Island, California, USA - SF_Rice_5C_80N_405 | ecosystem: Environmental > Terrestrial > Soil > Paddy field/soil | place: USA: Twitchell... | reverse complement strand
CGAACTCCCTCTTCGAGGACAACGCCGAGTTCGGCTACGGCATGCGCCTCGCGCTCGACCAGCAGGAGTCGCAGGCGCGGCGGCTGCTCGGCGAGCTCGACGTGCCCGGCAAGGACGCGATCCTCGACGCCGACCAGACGGACGAGACCGGCATCGCCGAGCAGCGCGCGCGCGTCGCCGAGCTGAAGCAGATCCTCGCCGGGCTCGACGACCCCGCGGCCGCAAGACTCGCGACGCTCGCCGACTCGCTCGTCCACCGCTCCGTGTGGATCGTCGGCGGAGACGGCTGGGCGTACGACATCGGTTTCGGCGGCCTCGACCACGTGCTCGCGTCGGGCCGGAACGTGAACGTCCTCGTCCTCGACACCGAGGTCTACTCGAACACCGGCGGCCAGGCGTCGAAGTCGACGCCGCGCGGCGCCGTCGCCAAGTTCGCTGCCGGCGGCAAGCACACGCCGAAGAAGGATCTCGGGATGATCGCGGCCGCGTACGGCAACGTGTACGTCGCGCAGGTCGCGCTCGGCGCCGACAACCCGCAGACGGTGAAGGCGTTCGCGGAGGCCGAGGCGTACGAGGGGCCGTCGCTGATCATCGCGTACAGCCACTGCATCGCGCACGGCATCGAGATGGCGACCGCCATGGCGCACCAGAAGGAGGCGGCGGACTCCGGCTACTGGCCGCTGTACCGCTTCGACCCGCGCCTCGGAAAGCCGTTCCAGCTCGACTCGCGACCGCCGAAGATCCCGGTGTCGGAGTTCACCGCATCGGAGAACCGGTTCGCCCTCCTCGCGCGGACGAACCCCGAGGAAGCGGACGCGCTCGCGGCGCAGGAGCAGCACGACGTCGACGAGCGGTGGCGGCTGTACGAGCAGCTCGCCGAGCTCGGCGACGACGGCAGCAGCTAGGCGTTACGCCGCCACAGCAGGAACCCGAGCGGCAGGATGCCGGCGAGCGCGAACCACTGCGCGAGCGGGTCGCGCGCGTACGCGTCGACGTGCGCCGTCAGCGCACCGTGGCCGACGATCTTCCGTCCCTCCGCGGCGGCCTTCGCGAGCTGGTTCTCGGTGAAGACGACGCCGCCGGTCGCCTGCGCCGCCTGCTGCAGGAGCGAGACGCTGCTCGCATCGGCGCGGTAGTGCGGGTCGACCCGTCCTCCGCGGCCGTAGATCTGCTCTCCCGGCGCCCACACGTGGATGAAGATCGGCGACACCTTGTGCGCGCCGTCCATGCCCACGAGCGGTGTGATCGGCGCCATCTCGCCGTCCGTGAAGATGACGAGCAGTTGCTTGCGGGCGTCCTTCGAGAAGAAGTGGGACGTCAGGATCGGGACGATGCCGTCGAGACTCGTCGCCCGGCCGAGCTCGTACGGCTGGCTCGGCGGCGGCTCGTCGATGCCGACGGACTGCGCCAGCGTGCGGTCGAACAGCGCGGGATCGGTGGTGGGCAGCAGATCGGGGAGTGCACGGTCGGTGAGCGTCGCGATCCCGACGGGGACGTCCCCGATCCGCGCCCGGAGAAGCCGTGCGAAGCGCTTCGCCCGCGCCAGCCGGCTCGGTGCCCCGAACCCCGGCGACGCGAGCATCGAGCGCGACGTGTCGAAGACGAAGTACGCCTGCGCGTCGCCGCGCTCGTGCACGAGCTCCTGACGGACGACGACCGGCTGCGCCGCGGCGACGCCGACGAGGACGGGAAGGAGGACGAGCGCGGCGACGACGGGAAGGAGCGCGCGGCGTCCAGGCCCGGCGACCCCGAGCAAGGCGCGCACGCGCTCGCTTCGCCGTTCGGTCACGACGAACGCCGCAAGCGGGACGATCGTCGTGAGCGCGACGAGGCCCGCGACCGGGGTGAGGAACGAGACCCCGAAGATGGCGGCGGCCGGCATCAGTAGCCGTTGCCGTTCTGCGTCTGCCCGTGGCCGCGGCTGAGGCCGAAGCCCGCGCGGGCGCGCTTGCCGACCTTCCCCTTGCCGGGCCGCGTCGCGCGCAGGACGAGCTCGAGGTTCTGCTTCGCCTGTGCGTTGGACGGGTCGAGGCGGATCGCCTGCTGGAAGTAGCCGATCGTCTCCTGGAGCGTCTGCTCGACGACGTTCTGGCTCTTGTCCGCGAGCGGCGTCGTGACGACGAGGACGCCGAGCAGGTTCGCGGCGGCCGAGCGCTCGGACGCCGTCCTCGCCGATCCCGCGAGCTTCAGCAACGCGGTTTGCGCCCGAGCGCGGCGGACGGGCAGGGTCTGGATCTCCAGCCGGGCGTCGGGGCGGCGCGTGTACCAGAAGAGCTGGAGCGCGTGCCGCCACGCGAGCGCGTCGGCGGTGCCGAGCGCGGCGCCGGCCGGGTCGCCCGGGAGCAGCGTCTGCACCTTCCACAGCCCGGTGTGCCCGGGAAGCGCGCGGAAGCGAATGTCATCGCGCTTCACGCTCGACTGCCACGCTCGCGCGTCGAATGCGAAGAGGAGGAGGACGACCGCAACGGCGGCGAGCGCGACCGCGACGAAGCCCATCCGATGACGGCGGAGAGCTGCGGTCATGCGGGCGCCTCCACCGTCAGCCGCGCGTTCCACCGTTCGTTGCCGGCGAGCAGGAGCACGAGGACGATCCCGAGCCCGAGGAGCGCCCAGGGCATCGCAGCCGCCACCGGCTGCACGCGCTTCTTCGCGCCGTGTGCGAACGCACTCGGGTCCACGAACGCGTGGCTGCCGAAGAGCGCGGAGAAGTAGGCCTTGTTCACGGCTGCCGCGAACAGCGGCACGATCCGCACCGGGACGTGCTCGGCACGGAGCCGGATCGCCTCGGCGTCGAGCAGCGGCTGGTCGGCGGCCGAGTCGTCGAGGTCGCTGACGATGAGGATGGCACCGTGCTTCACGCCGGCGCGCCGCAGGGCCTGGTCGGCGGCGATGAGGCCGGTCGACATGCGCGTGCCGCTGCTGAACGTGTCCCACGGCGATTGCGCGAACACCGGCGAGCCCGAGAAGAAGCGGACCGGCGTGAAGTACGGGATGAACTGCAGCAACGCGCCGGGCGGCGAGTTCGGCGGCAGGAGCTCGTACGCCGTGTCCGAGAACATGACGAGGCAGATCGCCTGGTTCGCGTTCACGATCCCCCGCAGCGTCGCCGCGACGCGCTCGTAGACCGGCCCGGAGATGCTCGCCGACATGTCGAGCGCGACGCAGCCCGTCGTCGCGCCGGCCGGGAGGACGGCAGCGCGGCCGGCTCCCGCCGTGCGCGCGAGCAGGAAGATCCCCGTCAGCGTCGCGGCGAGAGCCGCGGCGAGGCCGATACGGACCGCCGACGTCCGGACAGCGTGCCTCCGGAGCCGGGAGAGGTCGGCGAGCGCGACCGGCGTCCTCATTCGATCACCTCGCGCGCCTCCTCGGTGAACGCCTCGATCTCCTCGTCCTCGGGCAGCCGCGGCGACCAGGCGAGCTCGTGCGCGGTGTCGGACAGCCGATCGACGCCGAGCTCGCCCGCGACGCGCTCGAACGCCTTGCGCTGCAGCGTCTCGTCGCCCTCCGCATGCGCCCACCGCAGGACCGCGAGCGCGCGGTCGAGTGGCGTGCCCTGGGACGTGGACGCAAGGGCGCGCGCCGGCCGGAGGCCCGCGTACCAGCGTGCGGCCGCGAGGAGCGCACCGAGTAGGAGCGCCGAGGCGAGCCCGATCGCGAGCCAGAAGAGGAGCATCGGCCGGACGCGGAACGTCGGCGCCGCCACCGGAGCGAGCGTGTACTGCCAGTCGTACCTCCTCAGGGCGAGTGCGCTCACGACACCGGGACTGACCTGCGAGAGGACCTCGACCGTCGGCCAGCTCGCAGCGACCTGGAAGTCGACGTCGCCGTTCGGACGCAGGTAGCGGATGTGCGCCTGCGGGAAGCGGAAGACGTGGTACTTCTCGCTCGGCGGGACGACCGGGATGCACTTCGCGCTGAGGCAGCGAAGCGTCCACGTCCACGTGACCTGCTCGAAGCGGCCGACGTGCAGCGTGAGCCTGGTCGGCGGCTTCACCTGCTCGTAGGGGGCGAACCCGGCGCTGACGCGCAGGCGCCCGGGATCGACCCACTTGACGTCGGCGACGACCGCGAGTCGCGCGTTGATCGTGTCGCCGAACAGGTGGACCGCGGGACGGATGTTCGCGTACGCCTTCAGCGGCGAGCCCTCGCCGACGACCGAGCCGGACGGGTGGACGGGGATCGGCGCCGCGGCCGCAGCGGCGCCGGCGAGGCAGCCGGCGGCCACGAGCGCAACGGAGAGCGCGCGCCTCACGCGACGGCTCCGCGCCACATGAGACGCATGTCGGCCCAGCGCAGGAATGCGTCGAGCATCGGCACGTACTCGTGCGAGTCCACGACCACGGGCTCGATGCCGAGCGAGCGGAAGCTCGTGAAGAGCCGCTCGAAGCGCGCCTCGTGGTCGTCGCGGAGCCGGCCGGCCTCGCGGCGGGTGACGTGGACCGGCACGACACGCCCCGACTCCGGGTCGGAGTAGTCGATGGTGACGCCGCCCACGTCCGGGAAGCTGCGCTCCCAGACGGGATCCTGGACGATCACGGGGACGAGCTCCCACATGTGCTCGAGCGCGCGCTGCCAGACGTCCATGTTCGGTGGGACGACGAAGTCGGAGAGCACGAAGACGAAGGCCTGCGTCGGCAGGTCGCGCCGATGGCGGCCGAGGAACTCCAGGCCGCGGGAGACCGTGTCCTGCGGCGCGCGGAACGGCCGGTCGAACGTGCCCGGCTCGGCGATGCGTTCGCTGCGCGGCGGCCGCCAGTAGATGTCACCGTGTGCCTGGTCGACGTACCCGGTGAGGCTGCGCGCGGCGTGTGCGCTCGCGCCGATCAGGTCGAGCGCGGTAAGAATTGCGCTCGGCTTGTCGAGGTGCCGGAACGGCGACTCCGCGATCGACATCGACGGCCGCCGGTCGCAGAGCACCACGACACGCGGGGCCTCGTCGGCGAAGCGCTCGCGCACGACGAACTCGTCGTTCGCACGCGCGGCCGACAGCTTCGCGGAGGCCGCCCAGTCCATCCACGCGACGTCGTCGCCGGGCCGGTACTCCCGCGAGCTCGCGACGTCGGAGCCGATGCCGCGGCGCGCGCTGCGCACCCCGCCGAAGGCGAGCCCGATCACCCGCCTCCGCGGGATCAGCGGGAAGGTCGCGGCGGTCACCTCGTGACGGCGGCGGGCACGTCGAGGTCGATGTCGAAGCCGGGCTTCGGCGCGACCTCGATGCATCGCCTGCGCACGTCCTCCATCGCCGCCGGCCAGCCCTCGTCGCGGATGACCGCCAGGAAGCTCGGGCGAAAGAGGACGCGATGCATGAGGACCGGCACGAAGAGGCGCTCGACGTCGTCCGGGGTCACGTAGCGGCGTCCGTTCATGACCGCCCACGCGCGCGCGGCGCGGTTGAGCGCGATCGTGCCGCGGACGGAGCTCCCGATCGCGACGACGTCGATCTCGCGCGTCGCGCGGACCAGGTCGACGATCCAGCGCCCGACCGCCTCGTGCAGGAAGATCCGGCCGACGGCCGCGCGCATGGTCGTGATCTCTCCGAGGTCGACGACCGGCTCGAGCCGGCCGAGCGGATGGCCTCCGAGCTGCTCGTCGACGATGCGCGCCTCGTCTTCGGCGTCCGGATAGCCGAGCGTGGTCTTGACGAAGAAGCGGTCGAGCTGCGCCTCCGGCAGCGGGAACGTCCCCTCGTACTCGATCGGGTTCTGCGTCGCCATGACGAGGAACGGGTCGTCGAGCCTGCGCGTCTGGCCGTCGACCGTCACCTGCTGCTCGGCCATCGCCTCGAGCAGCGCCGACTGCGTCTTCGGCATCGCGCGGTTGATCTCGTCCACGAGCACGACGTTCGCGAACACCGGGCCCGGCCGGAACTCGAAGTCGCGCTCGCGCTGGTTGAAGATGGAGAGGCCGGTGACGTCGGTCGGCTGCAGGTCCGGCGTGCACTGGATGCGCGTCGAGTGCGCCCCGCTGATCGAGCCGGCGATCGTGCGGGCGAGGACGGTCTTCGCCGTCCCGGGGACGTCCTCCAGCAGCGTGTGCCCGCTGCACATGAGGGCCGCGACGATGAGCTTGATCTGCTCGCGCTTCCCGTGCACGACCGTCTCGATGTTGTCGAGCAGGCGCTCGGCGACCTCTGTTGCAGCATCCAGCTCGTCAGCAGCCACGTAGGACCTCCGCGGAACGGGGTGAGGAGGGCACCAGCCTAGTCTTGGCTACTTAGACGCCGAATTAAAGGTTTTGTAGGTGCAGCCTTACCGGGACGCCTGGCTCGCGACCAGCGGGGCCGGGCACTTCCAGTACTCGCGGCCGGCAACGGTGCCGACGACGGTGCATCCCTGGCGGGAGATGTCCGGCATTCCTTCGAGCTTCCCGGCGTGGCAGGCCGCGAGCTGGTCGCCACCGGGAGTCGCCTGGACGACCGAGCACGAGCCGGTGAGCCCCGTTATGCGGAGGACGCGGCCGTCCTTGATCGCCACCATGACGGCGAGGAGTACGAAACCGGTGAGGACGATCCTCATGACCATGCGGCACCACCCCCTGCCGCAGGTCGGGTTCAGCCGTGTGGATCGGCCTCGGCGGCCGCCGGCCGCATCCCTCGAATTCGGCGTTTCCAGGTGGCAGCGGACCTACGTCTGCCAGACCGTCTCGAACGTGCCGAACCGCAGCTCCTGGTCGTAGTGGAAGCGCGTGTCGTCGACACGCCGCATGTACTCGTCGCGGTTCTCGGCGGCGAACGCGTTGTAGGCCTCGGCGCTCTCCCAGCGATCGACGACGAGGTAGCGGCCGGGCGTTTCGACGTCCCGCAGCAGCTCCGTGCCGATGAAGCCGCGCGCCTGCCCGAAGAACTGCGCCCACTCGCCGCTCGCGCCGTATGCCTGCTCGAACCCGGCCGGGTCGCGGACCTCGTAGCTGAAGACCAGCGCGATCACGTCATGAGGATAAGGTCCCCGCCGTGAGCGCCGAGCCGATCGAGGAGGTCGACGACAGGAGCGCCTACGCCGGCGTCCTCCGCTTCTACGAGCTGGCGAAGCATCAGGAATGGCAGGTGCGCGACGTGCCGTGGGGCGAGATCGCCCCGGTGCCCGAGGGCAAGGGATCGCCGCAGCGGCAGGCCCGGCGCCGCGACGTGTGGCGCTCGGTCGTGATGCAGCAGCTGCAGGCCGACATCATCGCCTGCGAGATGGCGGCGCAGCTCCTGAACGCCGCTCCCGATCCCGAGGCGCGCCTCTACTACTCCACGATGGTGCAGGACGAGTCGCGGCACACCGAGGCGTGGCTCAAGCTCATCGGGCAGGTCGGCGGCGAGGGTGAGCGCGACCCGCACCTCGACCGGCTCGGACACATGTTCCTCGAGGCCGATTCGCTCGAGGAGAAGGTGTTCCTCATGCAGGTGTTCTTCGAGCGGCTGATCATCCCGCGCTTCCGCCTCATCGCCCGCTCGTCGCGCGGGACGATCCTCGAGGACATCTGCAACCGGCTCGCCATCGACGACGGCATCCACCACGGCTCGGGAATGGCCTACGAGCGGATCCTGCTCGCGCGGGCCCCGAAGGGGATCAAGGGGCAGCTCATCGACGCGGCCAACCGGATGCTGCCCGAGTTCGCGGCGCACGCGCTCTGGCGGCCGAAGGCGCGCGAGATGATCGGGCACCTGATGGAGGCGCGCGACCGCGAGCGGCTGAAGCTCGAGCTGAACCACGGCGTGCGGCTCGCGAAGAGCCTCGGCCTCGACGTGTCCGACGTCGCGCTGCCCCTCTAGCGGAGCTTCGTCAGCGAGACGGTCGCCGCCGGCGTGCAGCGGTCGGCGACGACGTCGGTGCTCGCCTTCCGCAACCGTGTGCACGTGCGGCGCGAGCCGACGTGCGCCGGCTGCGGGATGACGCGGAAGGTCTGGACGATCACGATGCCGCAGCGCCCGCCGGCGAGGTTGCGCGTCGTGAAGGTCTCGACGTGGGCGGTGTCGACGCCGTACGCGGAGAGCGTGTACGTCGCGCTGCGGCAGCCGCTGCGGTAGGCGGCGAGCATGCAGGTTGCGCCCGTCCTGGCGCCTCTCAGCAGCGATCCGGGCCCGATGGTGCGCGCGGGGCAGTGCTGCGGTGAGGCGGCCGCGGCGAACGACGCGATGAGGGCGGCGAGCAGGAGCATCCTCTGAGGATATGTACGCGGCGGACCGCCGATTCGTCACGCACTAGGATGACGCGCGCGACGCCGGCTCGCGAGCAGGGCTCTCGACGGCGGCGCATGGGCAGGCGGACGCCGGGGCGCTCAGCCATGAATCGCTGGAAGCGGACACTCCTCTGGCGCCGCCTGCGCGGGCGGCGCCGCCGCCTGCCTGGCCTGGCGCGGGTCTTCGGCGTGCAGCTCCCGAAGCTCGCGATCTTCGCCGTTCTCGGCCCGGGGATCGTGAGCGGCTTCGCCGACAACGACGCCGGCGGGATCACGACGTACTCCGTCGTCGGGGCGCAGTTCGGATACGCGTTGCTCTGGGTGGTGCTGGCAAGCATGCTCGCGCTGTTCGTCACCCAGGAGCTCGGTGCCCGCCTCGGCCTCGCGACCGGGCGGGGGATGCTCGACCTGATCCGCGAGAACTTCGGCATTCGCTGGGCGGCGCTGGCGATGGCGACGATGCTCCTGGCGAACCTCGGCACCACCATCTCCGAGTTCGCCGGCATCGGGGCCGCGCTCTCGCTCTTCGGCGTTCCCGTGCCTGCGGCGGATGCCGTCTCGGTCGTCGTCGTCGCCGCGCTCCTCGCGCGCGGGAGCTTCCTGCGCATCCAGTACGTCTTCCTCGCCGTCGGTGCCGGCGTCTCCGTCGCGTACGCGGTGTCGGCCGTGCTCGCCCATCCCGACTGGGGCAAGAGCGCGCTGTATCTCGTCGCGCCGCACGGCACCCTCACCTCGGCGTACCTGCTCGCCGTCGTCGGCACGGTGGGAACGACGATCACGCCGTGGGGCCAGGCGTTCATCCAGTCGTACTGCGCCGACAAGCGCCTCGGCCCGGAGGACATCCGGGCGACGCGGGCGGACGTCGCCATCGGCGCCGGGTTGACGAACACGATCGCGGCGTTCATCGTCATCGCGGCTGCCGCCACCCTGTGGGCGCACGGGCACAGGAGCATCCCGGACGCCGCCGCGGCGGCGAAGGCGCTCGGCCCGCTGGCGGGGCACTCGGCCGAGACGGTGTTCGGGCTCGGCCTCCTCGGAGCGGCCTTCCTCGGCCTGGGCGTCGTGCCGCTGACGAGCGCGTATGCGACGACGGAGGCGCTCGGTCTCGAGCGCGGGCTCGACCTGCGGCCGCGGCAGGCGCCCGCGTTCTACGGGCTGCTCGGGTTCTTCCTCGGTGTCGCGGCCGTCTTCGTGCTCATACCGGGGCTCCCGCTCATCCGCGTCATGTTCCTCGCGCAGGTCGTGAACGGCGTGCTCCTACCGGTCATCCTCGTCTTCGTCATGCTGCTCGGCCGACGACGCGACCTGCTCGCGGAGCTCACGAGCGGGAAACTCCTCTTGGCGGTCGGCTGGTTCGTAACCATCCTCGTGAGCGCGATGTCGATCGCGCTCGTCGTGACCTACGTGGTGCCATGAGCGCCGTCCCCGACATCCTCCACCTGTCGCTCGTCGTCGGCGGCAGGCTCCTCGACTCCGCCGGCGGCCGCATAGGCGCCGTCGAAGACGTCGTCGTCCGGCTGCACGAGGGCGACTACCCGCCGGTTAGCGGGATCGTCGCGACGGTGGCCGGCAGGCGGGTGTTCGTCCCCGCCGAGCGGATCGCCGAGATGGGGTACGGGCACGCGACGCTGGCGACGCCGCAGATCGACCTGCAGCCCTTCCGCCGTCGCGAGGGAGAGGTGCTGCTCAAGCACGACCTCCTCGATCGCCAGCTCATCAACGTCGACGGCGCGCGCATCGTGCGGGCGAACGACATCGAGATCGCGCGCGTCGAGGGCTGGTGGCGCGTCGTCGGCGTCGACGTCGGCGTGCGGAGTCTCTTCCGCCGGCTGCTGCCACGCGCGCTCGCGCCGCGCATCGGGACGTCGGGCTTCGTCGACTGGGCGACCCTCGAGCCGTTCACGGGGCACATTCCGACGATTCGGCTGAAGGTCCCGCACCCGAAGCTCGCGCGTCTGCACCCGGCCGAGCTCGCGGATCTCGTCGAGGCGGCGCCGCGAGGCCACGGCGAGGAGATCCTCGCCGCCGTCCACACCGATCCGGAGCGCGAGGCCGACGTGTTCGAGGAGCTCGACGAGGACCGGCGGCTCGAGCTCCTCGAGGGCCGGGACGACACCGAGGTGGCCGAGCTCGTCGCGCGCATGGAGACCGACGATGCCGCGGATCTTCTCGCCCAGCTGGACGAGGACCAGCGTGCGCGTGTGATCGAGCGCCTTCCCGCCGTCCAGCAGCGGCGCCTGCGCACGCTGCTCGGATACGAACCGATGACCGCGGGCGGCCTCATGAGCCCGGAGTTCCTCACCGTCTACACGCAGGCGACACAGGCCGAGGCGCTCGACCGCGTTCGCCACGCCGCGTGCCCGAGCGACGCGCTGGCGTGGATCTTCGTGATCAACGTCCACCGCCGCTACCGAGGCGGTGTGTCGCTCCCCGACCTCCTCCGGGCGGAGCCGGACGCCCAGGTGACGGATCTGGTCGCCCACACGCGGAGCGTTCGCCCCGACTCGGATTTCGACGACGTGGCCCGCGTCATGACCGACTACGACCTCACCGTGGTGCCCGTCCTCGACGACCAGGAGCGGCCGATCGGCGTGATCACCGTCGACGACATCCTCGAGCTCCTCATTCCGCCGCCCGGGCGGCACTTCGGGATCTTCGGCGCCGGCTGATCGATCTGTAACGCTCGGCCTCATCGCGACATAGACGGGGTGAGATGCAGCAGTTCGAGCAGATCTACGCCGGGCACCGGGATGCCGTGCGGGCGTACGTGCGACGGCGGGCGCCGGAGGACGTCGTCGACGACGTTGTGGCGGAGACGTTCGTCGTCTGCCTGCGCCGAATCCAGGACGTGCCCGGCGAGCCACTTCCGTGGTTGTACGCCGTCGCGCGCAAGACGCTCGCGAACGAGCGGCGCAAGCTCGCCCGCCGGGCTCCGGCGTACGCCGAGACCGCGGGCGAGCCGGAGCCGGTCGGCGACGGCGTGCTGGCGGCGGCGTTCGCGTTGCTGAGCGAGCGCGACCGCGAGGTCCTGCGGCTCGTCGCGTGGGAGGGGCTCTCGCTTGGCCAGGCGGCGACCGTCCTCGACTGCTCGGCGGTCGCGTGCCGCGTTCGCTACCACCGGGCGAAGGCGCGGCTCGCGGCCCGCCTCGAGGCTGCTGCGTCCTTTCGACCCGAACCGGAAGGAGCACTGAGATGACCGACGTCATCGCACGCCTCGCGGCCGCGAACCCCGTTCCCACCGGCGCGGCCGTGCACGAGCCCGCGCGGCTGCCGGCCCGCCGCATCGCCGTCGCAGCCGTGCTCGTCGCGGCCGTCGCCGTCCCAGCGGTGGCCTTCGCCGGGCGCCTTGCCGATGCGCTCGGGATCTCGAACGGGGGCACGACCGTGTCGACGAGCGAGGTCCTGCCGGGCCAGAGCGGTCTCGACCAGGCGATGCAGGAGCTGAAGGTCGGCGGGACGATGCAGTACCTCGGCACGCTGAACGGCACCAGTTTCTACGCCACGCGCAACGCCGACGGCCACTTCTGCCTCGCCATCGACCACACGGCCATGCAGTACGACAAGGGCTTCGGGTGCGATCTGAACGCGGACGGCTTCCCGTCGTCCACCGTGCAGGCGCTCGTGTTCCCACCGGTGGCGCATTTCCTCCAGGGCGTCGCCGCGGACGGCGTCGCGACGGTCGAGCTGCTGGACGCCGACGGTAACGTCGTCGAGTCGACGCCGGTGACCGACAACCTGTTCGAGTCCGACGCGGCGCCGACCGGCACCCCGGCGTCCATCGTCACGCTCGACGCGACCGGCACCGTGACGTCGAGGCGCCCGCTGCCGCAGCCGTCAGGGTCGTAGGCCGCCGCGCTCGAAGTGGGCGCGGAAGAAGTTCTCCGAGCCCGCAGTCGCCATCGCCGCGCTCGCGCTGATCTCCAGCGCGAGCGCGGCCGCGGCCACGATCTGCGCGAAGCGGTAGACCTTGCCCGCGCCGGCGCAGTCCATGAGCGCGAGCCACTCCCGTGCCGTCGGCAGCGTCGTGCCGCCGCCGATCGTGCCGACCTCGAGCCCGGGGAAGCGGATGGACACGTGCAGCCCGCCCTCGACGCGCCGGCCCGTGCCGTGCGCCATCGAGCTCGTGCCGACCATGCCGAGATCCTGCCCCGTCGCCGCGAACACGGCGGCGATCGCCGACGCGGGCGTGAACGCGACCGACTGCATGCCGGAGGCGACCGCGCCGTGCGTCCCGGCCCAGGCGAGCTCCGCGAGGTCGTCCGCAGTCGTGCGGAGCACGCGGCGAATCGCCTCGTCCGTGAGCGTCGCCTCCGCGATCACGGTCTTGCCGTGACCGCTCTGGAAGAACTCGTAGGAGGGCTTCTTGTCGCCGCCCATGTTCGCCTCGAGCATCGTGCGCTCGATCGGGACGGGCGACTGTGGCATCACGTACGCCATGTTCAGCGCGTACGCGTTGCGCGTCATCATGTTCGGCCCAACGGCGTCACCGGTGGTGAAGCGCCACAGCACGTGGCACATCGGCCCGACGACGTGCGTCTTCGCCTCGCGCAGCACGGC
>Ga0075276_10000341_pt1 | contig 12754 bp, 8 predicted proteins | sample SF_Rice_5C_80N_4_FD_69770 | JGI IMG/M metagenome (GOLD analysis project Ga0075276, IMG submission 69770) | Rice paddy soil microbial communities from Twitchell Island, California, USA - SF_Rice_5C_80N_405 | ecosystem: Environmental > Terrestrial > Soil > Paddy field/soil | place: USA: Twitchell... | reverse complement strand
TTCCAGGAAGTATTGGAGATCGGCAAGCGAGGCCATCTTCCGGTGGAGATTTCCCATATCAAACTGGCTACGACACCGGTGTGGCACATGGCGCGCACGCGCATGCCCGAATTCTTTGCCCAGGCCAAGAGCCAGGGCGTGGACTTGAAGGCCGATGTCTATCCCTATACCTATTGGCAGTCCACCCTGCGCGTGATCATGCTGGACCGCGATTACTTCAACCAGGCGAAGGTTGCGAATGTGATAGCTGAAAACGGCGGCGCTGATCACATTCGTCTGGCGCGTTACCAGCCCGACCCTTCCCTGGCGGGCAAAACTCTGGACGAGATTGGCAGACAGTGGGGAGTCACGCCGGCAGAAGCCTACGGGCAACTGGTAAAGGCCACCATGCAGGGCCCCGACGGCAAAGGACCGGAGGAAGGCATTATCGCCACCACCATGAGTGAAGATGATGTGCGCTGGTTCATTGCCAATCCTCACATCATGTTCTGCACTGACGGCGCACTGCACGACCGCCATCCCCGGGGAGCCGGCGCATTCCCGCGCGTTCTCGGCCGATACGTGCGAGAGCAGAAGGCGCTTTCGCTTCCCGCCGCCATTCACAAAATGACTGGCATGCCCGCCGCGCAGCTCGGGCTTAAAGACCGTGGCCGGGTGGCAGCAGGATACGTTGCCGACCTGGTGCTGTTCGATCCCGCAACTGTGATGGATGAATCCAGCGTGGAGAATCCGGAAGCGCCGTCGGCAGGCATTCCGCAGGTGATGGTCTCAGGCGTGTGGGTGGTGGATGGCGGCAAGGTGACGGGCAGCCATCCCGGCCACGTGTTGCGGCACAGCTTGCCTGCTGCCAGTGAAGGTTCAACCAGGTAAGCGGATTGCATGTACAGCGCCGATGCTAAGCCCCGGCGAGGTTCGGTACGGTTACAACCTAAGCGCCAGCAGGCGGAGGCTCTGATGATCCGATCATTCGCTCTGTTCCTTATCCTAAACATTATGTCGGGCGGCGTTGCGGCGCAAAACGCAGCCGCTCCCGATGTGGCGGAGCCCGGTTCGGTGGAAGCGATTGCGGCCGCGACCACGGAAAGAGATTTTCTCTCCCCCTGGGTTTCCTATCTGCCGCAATCGGCCACTGTGCCATCCCCCATGACATTCCTGGGGCGGATTCCCGGGGCGCCGGGAGAACTGGTGGGCACAGTCAAGGCTTATGCATACTGTCGCGCTTTGGCCGCGGCTTCGCCGCGCGTTCGCGTTTTTACTCTGGGACATAGCGAAGAAGGCAGGGAAATTCTGATGCTGGCTATCGCCGACGAAGACGGCATTCGCCAACTCGATCAGCTCAAAGCCGCCACCACCGCCCTCGCCGACCCGCGGCGCACCGATCCCGCCGCGGCTGACAGGCTGATCAAGACGGCGCGGCCTATCTATTACTTCAACGCCGCTCTGCACTCCGATGAAACCGGTTCCACAGAAGCCATGCTGGAAATGGCGTACCGTTTAGCGGTTTCTGAACAGCCCATGATTCGCCGCATCCGCGAGCGGCTGGTTGTGCTCATCAATCCCATCTCCAATCCCGATGGCCGCGACAAAGTGGTGGACTGGTTCTACGAGTACCTGAAGGGCAAAACCGACTACGACACCCTGCCGCGCCAGTCTCCTCCCTACTGGTCGAAGTACACCTTCGTAGACATCAACCGCGATACCCACCAGCAGACGCACGAGACCACCAAGGCCGTGCACCGCATGTTTATCGAGTGGCACCCCACCGTGGTCCATGACCTGCACGAAGGCGAGCCCATGCTGATGACCTGGAACGGCACGGGGCCCTATAACCCGCACATTGATCCCATTACCTATGCCGAGTTTCTGGAGCTCAGCTTCCATGAGGTGCAGACCATGACGGCAATGGGCATGCCCGGCGTCTCCACCTGGAATTTTGGCGAGGCTTTTTCCCATCTCTATCTAGATTCCGTGGCCATGAACCACAACAGCATCGGGCGTGGGTATGAGACCTGGGGTAACGGCTCGGCAGAGACCATGCGCCGCACCATTGATCCCTCCGACATGGAGATGAAGTGGTACCGGCCCCTGCCGCCCAAGTCGCAGGAGGTAACCTGGTCGGCGCGCGACAACTTGAATTATCAGGAAACCGCGGCCCTGGCCGCTCTCGACTACAGTGCCGATCACGCCGCGCACATGCTGCACAATTTTTACAAGAAAGGCTGGGACTCCTGGCAAAAAGGGTTGCACCAGCCGCCTTATGCCATTTTCATTCCCGCCGACCAGGGCGACCCCATGCGCGTGGCGCAGATGGTGGGCCTGCTGATGAAGCAGAATATCGAGGTGGGACGCGCGCAGGAGCCGGTTCAGCTCAAGGATGGCAGCTTTCCCGCCGGGACGTATGTGGTTCGCATGGATCAGCCCTACCGCAACTATGCCGTGGACCTGCTCACGCCCCAGCATTACCCCATGGATGGCGGCGAGCCCTACGACGACGTTTCCTGGGAACTGCCCGCCAACTATCATCTGCAGGCAGTTCCAACCACCGATCCGGCCGCGCGCTCGCTTCCGCTGATTCCACTTTCCCAGCCACCCGATCCCGCCGGCGAAGTGGCCGGAAACGGGCCCATGTTTATCATGAGGGATACCGGGCAGGAGAGCTTCCTGGCGGCACGTTACCGCCTGAGCCGCTTCCGGGTGGAGATGGCGGAGCGCGCTTTTAAGTTCAATGGCACGGAATTCCCCGCCGGCTCCTGGATTTTTCCCGCTCAGGATGGGTTGGCGCAAGCATTGCGTTCGGTGGCGAGCGAACTGGGGCTGGATTTCACCAGTATTTCCGCCCTTCCGGATGTGCCGCATCATGCCGCTCCCCCGCCTCGCATCGGGCTATGGGTGCCCTGGGCCGATACCGACACCATCGGCTGGATCCGCTACTCCCTTGACCAGCGCCAGGTGCCCTATACCTATCTTCGGGATGAAGACATTCGCGCCGGCAATCTGCGTAATCGGGTGGATGTTCTGGTCTACGGCAACGTGGACCTGGGAGTGGCACAGCAGATCCAGGGCTTGCCCAAGGCCTGGGGACCGATGCCCTATAAGAAGACGCCGCAGACTCCAAGCCTGGGCACGCCGGCCGAGTCCGACGACATCACCGGCGGCATTGGCTGGGAGGGCATGGCGCAGTTGCAGAAGTTCGTGGACGGCGGCGGGCTGATGGTCACTTTGGGCAGCGGCTCCATGCTTCCACTGGAGGCCGGAATCGTGCGCGGCGTGCGCCGGGCGGCCGGCGGCGTTCCCCGCAGCACCCAGGGTGGTGGGGCCGCGGCCGCAGCCGCATCGCAGAATGCCGCCACCCGTACTCCCGGGGCGCATGTGCGGGTCACCTTCGTTCGGCCCAACGATCCCCTGGCCTACGGCTATCCCGCGCGGACCTGGGTCTTCCGTCAAAATTATCCTCTCTATGACGTTCCCCGGCGCTGGCTGCGCATGGCCTACTGCACTACCTGTCTGGACGGGCCGGAAGACCGCAGCGGAATCGTTATGCAATGGGGAGATAGCGACGGCGCGCCTTTCGTAGTCAGCGGCCAAGCTTGGGGCCAGGCCGGACTCATCGGCCGGCCGGCCATTCTGGACATGCCCGTGGGTCACGGACACGTAGTTGCTTTCAATTTCAACCCCATGCACCGCGATATGAACCGCGGCGACCAGCGGATGCTGTGGAACGCCATTTTGAATTGGCAGGCAATCTTGAACAGTTCAACACCGCCGAAGAATTAATTTGCGGCTCACCACCAGCTGGGAACGCGCACATACTCCCTGAGCAGCAGATGCAAACCAGGCTATGGCGCAGGCGGCTTAGGTTGCAAGGTTACCCGGGTTGATTCACAGGGAAGTGGCGAAGCCATGAACGCTTTTGTGAGATGAATGTGGGCCGCCGTGATGATCTTCTGTTGCCGTCGTTGTGAGCCCTCGAACTTGATTTCATGGGTGATGGAAGCCCGCACATCCTGCAGTGGCAATGTGCGGCGGCCTTCCACTTTGATAATTTCGTAACCAAAGCGTCCTGGGAACGGAGGGCTCGTCTGGCCAGGCGCCAGCGACCACAGGACTCGGTCAACCGCTGGTTCCAGCTGATGGTGTGAGACCTCGCCCAGATCGCCTCCCTTTTCTCGAGTGTATGGATCGTCTGAGTTCTTCGCTGCCAGTTCTGCAAAGCCCTCTCCCGCCTGAATTTGAGCGGAGAGCTGTTCCGCCCTGGCCTTGGCTTCCACAGCGTTGCGATTGGACCGGCTGCCCAGGGCAGCCGCATCCGAGATTAAGATGTGCCGCAACCTTGTGCGTTGGAATTCGCTCTGATGTTCCGCATAGTAAACTTCGATTTGAGAGTCGGTGGGGTGAATGTCGCCCACTACCTTGCGGATTATTTCCGCGGCCAATCCATTTTCCTCATCCAGTTTGTTCAGGTTGTCAGAGCCCAAGTCTTCACCTAAGTGTTCGCGCTTCGCTTCCTCGGCCAAGGCAACCAGAGGTCCGTACCACTGAGCCGCAAGAATTGGGTGCAGAGGATACCCATGGGCCTGCGGCGGGGGCAGCGTAGCGATGGCTTCACATAGTTCGGAAACGGTAATCGCCCGCGGCCCGACGACCAGGGCAGCTCTATTTTGAAGGCTCTGGCTGGATTGGGATGTGGGTGGATTCCGCTGTCCAGCGGATGAAACGCTTAGGAACCCCACAAGCAGAAAAATCCACAGTCGCGATTGGATGGCTGTGCAGATAAGCGTGCTGTCTGGCAATGGTCCAACCTCGCGTGCCATGAGGAGTAACCTCTCGATGGGTCTTTGCTTAAGTTTCACAAATCAAATATCCCGCGGCGCTGGCCAGCGCGCCGCGGAAGCAGGCACATAACCACGAAATAGAGCTATTGCTGGCGCAGAGCTGGCATGGGAATTGGAATGTTAAACGTTGTCGCCCCTGCACCAATTCCGTTTTGACAGGTATTGGGAGGAAAGGTGCACGCCGTGCTGGTTCCCTGACATCCCGCAGCCCAGAAGGTAAAACCGAGCATTCCAGCCGAGGTTCCGGCCCCGGATGGCGCAACGGTCTGGACAAAGTTGCTGGCAGCTTTCTGGTTCGAGCTCGCAAAGTTGTTGCAGTCATTGTCCGTTCCCGTCATCCAGAGGCTTCCAGTCAATTTCGCCGGAGCCAGGGGCGGAACACCGTTGTAGCCGTCGATGTGCTGCGACCAATAGGTTTGCAATTTCGATACGCTGGTGTTCTGCGAGACCACCATTGCGCTGGCATAATCCAGGACTGGATTGCTGGTGGTCAGCCAGTTGGTGCTGGCGTAGTTGGCAATTTGTGTCAGATAGGTGTCCCCCGCCCCCAGATCAATGGTCAAACGCGCCGCCTGATTTGCTCCGGTGGGGTCATAGGGCAGAACAGCGCGGTAGGCTCTGACGAAGGCATCTAAGCCAGCCAGATTTGGATTCTTAGTGTTCTCGTAATCAATTTCCATACCCACATTGAATTGTTTGGCCGCATTGGCGGCGTTAGTTCCAAGCTGGGTGGGATTGGTAGCTAGCGCGGTGTCCCAATCCTTGGTATAGGTCTGTCCGCCGATGGAGAACTGCACGCGAACGCCCCGATTCTCGAAGTAGCTTACGGCCGTCATGTCCATTCCGTTCGGGATGCCGGCGGTATCGCCCGAGTCGGTGGTGAGGTTCATAAGCTTTACCGGTTGCACGAAGCTAAACGTCACGTTGTTCACTGACGGAAGGTAGGAGTTATCCAGGTTTCGGTCTATCATCCAGTGATTTTGGCTATCAAAGGTTGTGAGATCCTCAGCCGTCGCCCATGTACAGAAATCCGCGGTGCAATGCCAAGCGCTGTAAACGGAGATTGGGGTTTGGGCATTCAGTTGGGGCGTCAGGGTTAGAACTCCAATCAGAGTTAGCAGCACTAAGGCCCCGTACAACACTGTGGTCATCTTCATTTCTATCTCCTTATTCTTTGACGGACAGAGCCTTTCGGAATTGGTGTCGCCTTTTGTGAACAAAACAGCGGCGAGCTAACAAATGGGGTCCTAAGAGCGGCGCCATTCTGTCTCTCGGCATTTAAAGTTGTCAAACTGGAAATTTATTTTGGCAGAGGCAACTCAGGAGCTGCGAAGTGTATCCCCAGACCGCGTTGCTGGCCACCGTTCGGGTACATTGCGGAAAATTCACCTTCGGCACAAGGCGCGATTTGCGGAAGGCGGCCAATTCCCGGCGTTTGCCGCTTCCAATACCAGCCTGGAAGAAACGGTGAAACTTCTTTTGCAGGATATTTTCAGGCACAATAAGGGCCCATGACCGCTTTCGAACCTGCGGGCGGGATTCCCATAACAGCAGAAAATAAGCAGACTGCGATGCCGGCCGCCAGTCCGGAATTGCTCCGGCCAAAACGCGCCATGGGCACTCTGGACCTGGTCCTGTTTTACGTGGTTACTGGCGTAAGTTTGCGCTGGATTGCCACGGCTGCCGGCGCCGGGCCCAGAGCGGTGATCATCTGGTTCGGCGCCTGGCTCACCTTCTACACGCCGCTGGCCCTCTCGGTCATCGAACTCTCTTCGCGGTACCCACAGGAGGGCGGGCTGTACGTCTGGAGCAAGCGCGCCTTCGGCGATTTCGGCGGCTTCATGTGCGCATGGATTTACTGGACCAGCAACCTCCCGTATTTTCCCGCCGTGCTTTATTTTGCCGCCGGCAATTTCTTGTACCTGCGTGGGAGCCGCTGGAACTATCTTTCGAACGACGCTCATTTCTACATCATGTTCTCAATTGTGGCCCTGGCCGTAGTCACCATCGTGAACGTGGTGGGGCTGGACGTAGGCAAGTGGCTGCACAATGTGGGCGCGATCGCGATGTGGCTGCCGGTGGTGATCATCGTGGTCATGGGGGCGGTCGCCTGGCACCGCTTCGGGTCAGCGACCTCGTTTCATGCCCAGGCCCTGGTCCCCAGCACCCACTTGAAAGACATGATTTTCTGGTCAACCCTCACCTTTGCTTTCGGCGGTTGTGAAACCGCATCCTTCATGGGTGAGGAAATTAAGAATACCCGGCGCACAGTGCCCTGGGCGCTCTTCACCGGCGGCCTGGTGGTGACGTTCTGTTACGTGATGGGCACGGTGGGCGTGCTGCTGGCCCTGCCGCGGGACCAGGTGAGCGATCTACAGGGACTGATGCAAGCCATCACCCGCACGGCGGAGCGCGTGGGAGTGTTCTGGGTTATCCCGCTAGCCGCCGGCTTTATCGCGCTCAGTAACCTGGGAGCGGCGGGTGCGTACCTGGCGGCGGTGGCCCGCCTCCCGTTTGTAGCCGGCATTGACCGTTTTCTTCCGCCGCTGTTCGGAAAACTGCACTCACGCTGGAAGACTCCTTATGTCGCCTTGCTTTTACAGGCTGCCTGCGGCGTGGTTTTTGTATTTGTGGGACAGGCGGGAACCAGCGTAAAAGGCGCATACGACGTGCTGGTGAGCATGGGCATCATCACCTATTTCATTCCCTACTTGTTCCTGTTTGGCGCGATGTTCCGGCTGCAGCGCGAGCCGGCCGCCGCCGGGGTGATTCGTGTTCCCGGAGGCAAGCTGGTGGCTTTGCTGCTTTCGTGCGTCGGCTTCACCACCGCGCTGCTTACCATTGTGCTTTCGTTTGTCCCCAGCCCGGGCGAGGCTAACCCGGCATTGGCCATCATCAAAGTAACCGGCGGAACCGCCATCTTAGTCGCAGTGGGAGCGCTCCTGTACTGGCTGGGCAGAAGACGGGCGCGGCCGGCGCCCGCTTAGGGTTCGGCGGCATGCGAACCGGGCTCAATCGAATATCGCAGTTTTGTTTCCGTAAAGGAGAATGCGGTTTTCAATGTGCCAGCGCACCGCCCGCGAGAGCACTACCTTCTCCAGGTCGCGGCCCTTCTGAACCAGAGCGTCGAGCTTATCGCGATGCGACACCCGAATCGTGTCCTGCTCGATGATGGGTCCTTCGTCGAGCATCTCGGTCACATAATGGCTGGTCGCGCCCACCAGCTTGACTCCCCGCTCATAGGAACGGTGATAGGGCTTTGCTCCTATGAACGCAGGCAGGAAGGAATGGTGAATATTGATGATCCGGTTGGGGTAGGCGGCTATGAAGTCGCTGGAGAGGATTTGCATGTAACGCGCCAGCACCACCACGTCAACCTGGTGATCGCGCAGCAACTGAAGCTGAAGTTGTTCCGCGAGGCGCTTGTCCCCGCCGGCTACAGGAACATAATGAAACGGTACTTGATAAAACGACGCGAGCGCCTGCGCGTCAGGATGATTGCTGATAATCAGCGGGATTTCGCAGGCTAGTTCACCAACCTGGTGTCGGTATAAAAGGTCGGCCAGGCAATGGTCCAGCCGCGACACCATGATCGCGACTCGCGAACGAAGCGCGGTAGTGGCCAGCCGCCATGTCATCTCGAATTTTTCGGCCAGAGGTGCGAAGCTCCGGGCGAAGTCGCTGATTTCCATGTCGAAGCCGGCCAGATCCCACTCCACCCGCATAAGGAACAGGTTGGTCTCGCCATCGCCATGCTCGTCCGCGTGCAGGATGTTGCCGTTGTGGCGGTAGATGAATTCGGCAATGCCGGCAACAACGCCCTTGCGGTCGGGACAGGTGACCAGCAAAACCGCGGTCTCTCGCTTGAATGCTCCGTCAGTCATGCTTGTCGTTGTTTGGAACCTTTCCCGCAGGCGATGGGCCGGCCGATGGCGCCCCGCAGCACCTCAAGAAATTGCCCGATGCGGGCCTCCTCGTGCCCGGCGAGCTGTCCGTTGCGGCGGAACAGCCCGGGATCGAGTTCTTCCGTCAGCAGCGCGTCCTGGAATCGCTCCATGGTCCAGTCCAGAATGGAGACCACCATCTCCAGGTCAATATCGGAGCGTACTTCTCCTCGCTTGATTCCCATCTTCACGAAGGCCACGGTTCCATAGGGATCCTCGTTGGCCAGGAAGCGATTGATCTGGCGCTTGAGGCTGAGATCGGTGCCGTGATTGCCCAGCAGGGAAACCCGATAGGGAATCCAATCCTCCCGCACCAGGTGCTCGGTCCGCACCAGCCAGTAACGCAGGGTCTCGAAGAACCCCTTCTGCACTACTTCCGCGGGCGCCTGCAGATAAGCTGGCAGCGATCGCACCGCCTTCTTGTAGGCCTCAAAGAAAAGTCCGTTCTTACTGCCGAAGTGCTGGAATATGGAACCCTTGGCAATTCCCAGTTCATCGGCAATGTCGCCCACCCGCGCGTCCTGAAACCCGTGCTCGGCGAAGTGGCGCATAGCTGTGTTGATGATTTGTGTCCGCTTCACCGTTGATCGCCGGGAGCGTGATGTCCGACCTTGCAGGGTGGCCGCGCTGGTTATTGTCTTCATGACTGTGGGTCACTTTTTCCGCAGCAGAACTCGTGCTGCGGACGAAAAATGCTACACCTTGGCACAAGCTGACAGTAGTATGTGCTCTGTTCGCCGGTGTAGCAATTATGACCGAGGGTCATTTCGCACCATGCCCTCATCCTCTGCCTACGACGTTATTGTCATCGGAGCCGGGCACAACGGCCTGACTGCGGCCGCCTACCTGGGTGGGGCGGGCCTGTCCACACTCGTGCTGGAGCGGCGGGAGGTCGTGGGCGGCTGTTGCGTGACCGAGGAGATAGCGGCCGGCTGCCGCGCCTCAACCACTTCTTACATCGCCAGCATGCTGCGGCCGGAGGTAATCCGCGACCTCGACCTGGCGGCGCATGGATTGCGCATGGTTCCTTGTGATCCGGCGCTGCAGGTGCCGTTTCCCGATGGCCAGGTGGTGCCGTGGTGGGCCGATCGGGAGCGCACCGTGGCCGAGTTACGAAAAATTTCTCCCCGGGATGCGCAGACCTTTACTCGAGTTGATGATGAACTGAAGAAGCTGGCCCGCTACCTGCAACCCTTTTTCCTGGAGCCGCCGCCGGAAGTGGAATTGGACGGACTGCAAAGCTGGTGGAGGCTGCTGCAACTGGGCCGGCGTTTCCGAGGCATCACCAACCAGGAACTCGCTCGGCTCATTTCCTTTCTGACCGGCAGCCTGGGTGATTTTCTCGATCGCAACTACGAATCGGAAAAAGTGAAGACCTTGTTCCTGGCCAATAATGTTTACGGCAAACACGGGGGGCCTTACGATCCCGGAACCGCCCTCGGCTTGCTGTTCCACCTGCTCAGTGGCGGCGAGCATGAGCTGCAGGGGTTTTACGGACACGTCATCGGCGGCATGGGTGCCATCACCCTGGCGCTGGCGGCCGCTGCCCGCAAGCGCGGGGTAGAGATCCGCACTTCCGCTCCGGCGGCGCGCATTGATGTGCGCGGCGGCCGAGTAAAGGCCGTGGTGCTTGAAGACGGGACGGAACTTGCTGCGCACGCCGTGCTTTCCAGCGCCGACCCCAAGCGTACCTTTCTGGGGCTGGTGGACAGCAAGGATCTACCCTCTGATTTCCGGCAGGCAGTGCAGGGCATCAAGATGAACGGACCCTGCGCCAAGGTGAACCTGGTGCTGGCGGAAGAGCCGCGCGTGACGGGCATGCCCACAGGAGCCAGCCCGGCGCAGCGTTCCCTCTTTACGCTGGTGCCGTCCCTGGAGTTCGCCGAGCGCTGCTATGACGTCGCTAAGTTCGGCGAGATTCCCCAAGAGCTGTGGGTGGACTGCGTGGTCGCGTCCAATGTTGACAAGACTCTGGCTCCCAAGGGTCGTCACATCATGACCTGCTTCGTGCAGTTCGTGCCCTATTTCCTGCGACAGGGCACATGGGACGAAAACCGCGAACTGCTGGGCGACCGCGTGATAAGCAAGCTCGGAGAATACGCTCCCAATGTGCCCGGCGCGGTCGTGGCGCGGCAAGTCTTGACACCTCTCGATCTGGAACGCACTTACGGCCTCACGGAAGGGAATATCTTTCATGGCGACCTGACCCTGGAGCAGTTGTTCTTCATGCGTCCGGTGCCGGGCTGGTCGCAGTACCGCACCCCGATCGCCGGCTTGTACCTGTGCGGAGCAGGCGCGCATCCCGGCGGCGGCGTTACCGGCGCGCCCGGTCACAATGCGGCTTTTCAGTTTCTGCGGGACCGCCGGCGGGGCTTTCGCGCGGCCAACGCATGAGGGCCGGCGCATGGGTCGCAAATTGGATGTGCCAAAATGCATGACAAGGAGACCACATGAAGAAAGGCATCCTGGAAAGGTTGAAAGAAGGGCCGGTCCTGGGCGACGGCGGCTATCTGCTGGAACTGGAAAAACGCGGCTGGGTTCGTGCAGGGCCGTTTACCCCCGAAGTAGCGCTCACCAATCCCGAGGCGCTGCGTCAACTGCACGTTGAGTTTCGCGAGGCCGGCGCCGAGGTCTTGCAGTCGCTCACTTTCTATGCCAGTCGCGACAAACTCGCCACCGTCGGGCTGCAGGACCGACTGGAAGACTTGAACCGAGCGGCGGTAAGAATCGCTCGCGAGGTGGCGGGCGAGGACTGCCTGGTAGCCGGCAATCTGAGCCTCACCTGGATGTATGAACCGGAGAGCAGCGCCGCCAAGGACCGGGTACGCGCCACCTTCGACGAGCAATTGGCCGTACAGGTCGCTGAAGGCGTGGATTTCATTATCGGGGAAACGTTTTCCTGGCTGGGCGAGGCGCTGATTGCGGTGGAGCGCGCCAAGAGGACGGGCTTGCCGATAATGGTTACCATCTGCTTCGAAAACCAGAACGCCACGGCGGAAGGGAAGAGCGCGGGGGAGGCGGCCAAAGCCCTGGCGGACGCGGGCGCCGATATCGTTGGCATGAATTGCCTCCGTCCCCCGGAGCACATGCTGCCCTGCCTGGAGGAGATGCGTAAGGCCGTGCCTAATGTGTTTCTTGCTTCGCAGCCCGTCGCCTATCGCACTCCCGCCGACAAACCGGATTTCACCAGTTTGCGCCAGTTTCCTTTCGAGTTGGATCCGCTTCAGCTCACCCGCAGGGAAATGGCCGCCTACGCCCAGCGTGCCCGGGATATTGGCGTGAACTACATTGGTGCTTGCTGCGGTTCCGTAGCCATTCACATTCGTGGGATGGCGCGCGCGCTAGGCAAGCGCCCGGCTGATCAGCGTCCTTGGGCTCTGAATTACGAAAAGCCAATGTCTGCCTACGAGTATTACTCTCACGACCCCGCCGCGGTAGGCGCCGGCGACATTGGAAGCAAGTCGGCGGGAAAAGGTGGGAAAAGCTGAGCACGTAAAGGCATGACGCCAGGCCCCCGATGCTCTCGGACAGAACCCCTCACGATGTGTTCTCCTCATCGCTGTGCCGGATGGGTTCCCCTCGTGGTGTTCGCCGCGTTCAGCTTATCCGCTTCGGCCACGGCGGTTTGAAGCTTTTGTTCGGCAGCCTTGGCCCGCTGGTCCAGAACCTGAAATACAGCGTACTGCGCGGGGGTTGGCCGGGTGTAGGCGAGGTCAATATCCGCGGCCAGATAGGCCAAGTGGTCGCGTAATCTGGTTTCGTAGAGCAGGCTGCCCTCCGATGACTTCATCTCCATTTGCGCAACGCTCCCAATCTCGCGGTTGAGAGCCGCAAGCGTGGCAGCCTGCGTATCGGTCATTGCGTGGTTGGCCGCGGCTTTTTGCAGTTGGTCGCGCGCTGCCAGCGCCCGGTCAATATCCTTATCCAAGGTGTCCAGGTCTTCGTGAATCCGCTGATCCAGCGCCAGGCGTGCTGCTA
>Ga0075276_10000339_pt1 | contig 12830 bp, 12 predicted proteins | sample SF_Rice_5C_80N_4_FD_69770 | JGI IMG/M metagenome (GOLD analysis project Ga0075276, IMG submission 69770) | Rice paddy soil microbial communities from Twitchell Island, California, USA - SF_Rice_5C_80N_405 | ecosystem: Environmental > Terrestrial > Soil > Paddy field/soil | place: USA: Twitchell... | reverse complement strand
CTGCTTGCACCCATATCGCTGGCTGCGATGCAGGGGCGACTGCTCCGGGCTGCTGTATGCGCCTTGATCATTGTCGCCATGGTCGGGGAACTCCGAGCGACCGCGCCCTGGTACAAGGGAGCAGCCAGCTTCGACATCGTGTTCTCGAACATTCCGAAAAGTTCAGTCGATAGCCAACAGGAACTGCAGGAACTGGGTCTGGACTCGTCCTACATCAGGTACATCGGTACTAGCCCATGGGGACGGGGGCAGGACTGGCTGGCGAAGTTCTATGCTGGCTTAGGACCATGGAAAATTATCAAATTCTATCTGCGGCATCCTGTACGCACGGTGACCATATTGAATGCTGACCTGCGGACCAGCGCCGCGCACCTCCGTACCCTGCCAAATTACCGGCGGGAAGACGGTTTCCCACCTGGAACCAAAGCTCGGCATTTCTGTTCCTGGAGCGACCTGCGCAGTCTGCTGTTCCTGGTATGGCCGTATCACATTCTGGTCTGGTACGGGGCGGTCATCGCTGGCACGAGTTGGACAGCCATTCGGAGGCGTGGTTCACTTTCCAGCCGCGCAGCGGCATTGTGCTTAGGAATTGTCTTCCTGGGGATGTTGGAGTTCGTGGTGGCATCGCTGGGCGACGGCACTGATACCGCCCGACATCTAATCCTGTTTCATGCCCTCACGGACGTAACAGTTTGCTTCGTGTTCGCGGCAGCCCTGCTGCTCCCAAGCGGATGAACGAGGGATCACAGCAGTGGTTCAACTGACGGTAACAGGCTTTCACGTACATTATCCTTTTGCACCATTTGTGAGGCAAACGCCAAGGGGGTAATGAATGTGATGGGGATTTCACAACAACTACTCACCAAGAATACGCGGCATCGTCTGCGAAGTGTCCAGCTGCAACCATTTTTTGAAGTTCCTGTAAGTTCGCCGCCGCACGAAATCCAGCACCGCCCCACAGGAACCGAAGCCGATAGGGCGCATATATTTTGAATACGATAACGGAGTAGCTATGTCCTCTCCCGCCTCGCTCGTAATGAATGAACCACTCATCACCGTTTGCTCCTGCGAATACGAGCCGCCTAAAAGGTAACTCCGCCTCAGAGACGACATCGGGTTGGCCATGCCATTCGAAAAGGTTCATTCGGCTGTCGTATCGCCGGCTTGTCGTGGGCAAAAAGCTAGAGGTTTGCGGCGGCTCCGTCTGCGGCGATGATACATTCACGTGACTTGCTCCGGAAGCACCTTACCGCCCGTTCGCCCCCTACGCAGATCGTCGTGCTAGAGTGGCACGATGAAAACTCCTAGATTATTCGATTTGACCGGACGGGTGGCCGTCGTGACCGGTGGTAATGGTGGAATTGGCCGCGGCATCGCGCTCGGATTAGCCGAAGCCGGGGCTGCGGTCGCGGTGTGGGGACGCAACGACGAAAAGAACCAGCGCGTGCTTTGCGAATTGAAAGCAATCGGCGTTCGCTGCGTGGCTTTGAAGGTCGATATGACGAATCGCGCCGGATTAGAGCCTGCTGTCAACAAGGTCGAGAGTGAACTGGGCAGCGTGAGCATACTTGTTAACAATGCCGGCATCGCATCGTTGAGCGGCGGTGTCATGAACGAGAAGCCTGAGGATTGGGACTGCGTCATCGAGACGCAACTCAATTCGGTTTTCCTTCTTTCCAAGTTCGCTGCCCGATCGATGATTCGTAAAAAAAGCGGCAAGATCGTCAACATTGCCAGTATGTATTCGTTCTTTGGGTCTGGGCTCGTTCCTTCGTACAGTGCGGCCAAAGGCGCGATCGTCCAACTAACCAAATCGATGGCGATTGAGTTCGCGCCGCACAACATTCAAGTCAATGCCATCGCACCAGGGTGGATTGAAACCGATATGACAGCCCCTGTTCGCACGACGCCCATGAACGACGAGATTCTCGCGCGCACGCCGGCGGGCCGGTGGGGTCAACCAGAGGAAGTTGCTGGAGCAGCCGTGTACCTGGCCTCCCGCGCGTCCGACTTCGTTACCGGCGACACCATTCGAGTCGATGGCGGTTACGCTATTCGATAACACGGGCATACGCCGCGATCATTGTTGTGAAATCCCCTTCGCGTGCCCCGCCAAAACAGCTTGCCGACTTTGCGCGCCGCTTCGGCCAGGCACGGCGTCGTCCAGGGTGGGGGCGGGCACAGGGGAGGAGCTTTGTTTTCAATCGGTTCGCCAATTACGAGTGTGCCATTTGCGTCGTTACCGAAGCTATTTGGCCGCGCCTTCCAGCCACTCTAAACTGTCTTCCGGAGGAGCGACTATGGGAAAACGCCTGCTGACCACGATGCTTGCGCTCCTTCTGATTTCGGCCCCGGCAGCCGCTCACGTCCGGGCCAAGAAGCGTTCCCACAAAGCCAAGGCAGTAGCCACCAGGCAGGTAGCACAGGATACGGTGCGGACCCCTGCGCGACCGGCGCCGGAACCGATTGCTCCACTGTCAGTTTTGCTTGTCATTCTTGCGGGAGTGGTAGCCACCGCGGTCGTCTCGTTCGCAAAGGCGCTGTCCCCGGCAAGAGAAGTTGGAGAGAAGTCGGGGATACGGGCGCATGCCAGCCCACACTCCCGGCCTGTAAGCTCAGTTCGAGTAGCCACGGCAGGAGTAGTAGCCACGGCAGGAGTCGCCGTTGCCCAGAGCTTCCAGGTTAACGCGCCTCAGTTCGGCAAGGCCAGGCTGGTGAGCCTTCCCTAAATATCCAGACCAAGCTGCAGGCGCGCGGCTTCGGTCATGCGCTGCGGTGTCCAGGGGGGATCGAACACCACTTCCACGTTCACTTCTTTCACTTCCGGCAACTTCGAGAGGCGGTTTTCCACGTCGGCTTTAAGGATGTTGCCCATGCCGCAGCCGGGCGCGGTCATGGTCATTTTGATGTCCAGCTTCTTGCCGCCCTGCTCCACATCGCCAACTTTGCACTCATAGACCAGGCCCAAATCCACGATGTTGACCGGTATCTCCGGATCGTACACCGTCTTCAGCTCTTCCCAGGCCAATTCTTCGCTGAACTTGCCGCTGGCCGCGGCCGCGCTTTCCGTCGTGGTGTGCTCGACGCCCAGCGCGTCCGCATCCTTGGCGTCAATGCGGTACATGTAGCCATACTCGGTCATGATGGTGTAGGCATTGCCCAGTGACTGCATGACCTTGGCCACCGTGCCTTCGGGAATCTGCCCGCGGATGCCGCTGGGAATTTCAGTGACTTCAACCGGGCGGCTGAGACGTATTGGCTGATAGGTGCTGCTCATAACTACTCCGTGGAAATCGTATCCTGCTTGCCTTCCAGCGCGGCGTGCAGCGTGTGCCAGGCCAGGGTCGCGCATTTCACCCGCACGGGAAACTCGGAGACGCCGGAAAAAACCGCCAGCTTGCCCAGTTCCTCCTGGTCGCCATTGTGCCCGGCGCCGGTCACCAGCTTGTGGAATCGCTCAAAAATCTTCTCCGCCTCGGCCAGCGTTTTGCCTTTCACGCTCTGGGTCATCATGGAAGCCGAAGCCTTGGAGATGGCGCACCCCGAGCCCTGAAAGCTCACGTCCTGAATTCTCTCGCCGTCCATTTTCAAGTAGACGGTGAAGTGATCTCCGCACAACGGGTTGTAGCCCTCCGCCCGGTGATTGGCGTCGCCCAACTCACGGTAATTGCGCGGCTGCTTGCTGTGCTCCAGGATGACTTCCTGGTAGAGATCGCGCAGGTCAGCCATCAGGCGAAGACCTCCCGCACCTTATTCAGGCCGCGCACCAGCGCGTCCACCTCCTCGCGCGTGTTGTAGAGGCCGAACGAGGCCCGCGCGGTGGCCGGCACGCCAAACCGCCGCATCACCGGCTGAGCGCAGTGATGCCCGGTGCGTATGGCGATCCCTTCCTGATCGAGAATGGTGCCGATATCGTGCGGGTGGATGGGTTCTAGCACGAACGACAGCACGCCCGTCTTCTCCCGCGCCGTGCCAATCAGGCGCGCGCCCGGTACAGCTGAAACCCGCTCCGTGGCGTAGACCAGCACATCCTGCTCGTGCGCGGTAATGTTCTCAATTCCCAGCCGGTTCACGTACTCCAGGGCCGCGCCCAGGCCGATGGCGCCTTCCATGTGCGGCGTGCCCGCCTCGAATTTGTGCGGCAGCTTGTTGTAGAGCGTTTTCTCGAAGCTCACCGAGCTGATCATGTCTCCGCCGCCCTGGTAAGGCGGCATGGCGTCCAGCAGACTAGTCTTGCCGTAGAGCACGCCAATTCCCGTCGGACCGTAAATCTTGTGGCCGGAGAAGGCGTAGAAATCGGCGTCCAGTCCGCGGACGTCAACTTTCAGGCGCGGGGCCGCCTGCGCGCCATCCACCAGCACCGGAACGCCCTGCTGGTGCGCCAATTCAACGATGCGCCGCACCGGGTTAATGGTGCCGAGCGCATTCGACACGTGCCCGACTGCCACCAGCTTAGTCTTCGGCCCCAGCAGTTTTTCGTACTCTTCCAGAATCAGTTCGCCGCGATCATTGATGGGCACTACCCGCAGCCGCGCGCCTTTTTCCTGGCACAGCATCTGCCAAGGCACGATGTTGGAGTGGTGCTCCATGGCGGTAATGATGATTTCGTCGCCGGCCACCACGTTATGCCGCCCGTAGGTTTGCGCCACCAGGTTGATGGCCTCCGTGGTGCCGCGCACAAAGATGATTTCTTCCGGCCGGGCCGCATTCAGGAAGCGCTGCGCTATGCCGCGCGCTCGCTCGTAGGCCTCGGTAGCGCGCTCGGAGAGCAGGTGCACACCGCGGTGCACGTTGGCGTTTTCCTCGTTGTAGTAGCGAATAATCGCGTCCAGCACCCGCTGCGGCTTTTGCGTAGTGGCGGCGTTGTCCAGATATACCAGCGGCTTGCCGTGAACCTTCTGCGCCAGGATGGGAAAGTCGCGGCGCACGCGCTGCACGTCGTAACCAGCGTGAGCGGCGGCGGGAGACGGGGGACCAAAATCAGTGTAGGTGTTGGGGGCGATTGTCATCCTGCTTCCTCCCCGTGCAGGGCGCGATCAGGGGCGCCTTTTCCGTGTTCGGGGCTGCCCGGCTGGATGTGGAACAGCCACTGGTTGACCAGTTCTTCAATGCGCGTGCGCGCCGGCCCCGGCTTCATGCGCTCCAGGCACTCGCTGGCGAAGGCAAGTAGCAGAAGGCGGCGGGCTGCGGGCTCATCAATGCCGCGCGAGCGCAGGTAAAAGAGTTCGTCTTCCTCGATCTGGCCGATGGTGGCGCCGTGCGTGCACTTCACGTCGTCAGCGTAGATTTCCAGCTGCGGCTTGGTGTCAATCTGGGCGTCGTCGGAGAGCAGCAGGTTGCGGTTCGTTTGTTTGGCATCCGTTTTCTGCGCGTCTTTGTGCACGATGATGCGGCCGTGGAAGACGCCGCGCGAGTGCCCGTCAAGAATGCCGTTGTAAAACTGTCTGCTGCCGCAGTGCGGGCTGGCGTGCTCCACCAGCATGTAGTTATCCATGTGCTGGCGCCCGTTGCCGATAAACAGGCCGTTGATCAGGCAGTCCGCGCCTTCACCCGCCAGCACCGGGTGGACGTTGTTGCGCACCAGGCCGCCGCCCAGCAGCACCGAGTGCGAGGCTACGTTGGCGCTGCGACCCTGCTGCAGGCGCAAGGTGGAGACGTTGTAAGCCTCAGTGTGCTCGCGCTCGATCAGGTAATGCGAGAGCACGGTGTGCTCGCTCGCCACCAGTTCAGTGGCTGCATTGGAAAAGGCCACGCCTCCGCCCAGCGAAACGTAATCTTCAACGATAATGGCCTGGCTGTCTTCCTCGGCGATAATCAGGTTGCGCGGATGGGTCATCAGCGGCGCGTCGCTGGCCGTGGTTAAAAACAGCAGGTAAACCGGCTCTTCCAGCACCGTGCCCCGGCCGATGTGAACATAGGCGCCGTCTTCCAAAAAGGCCGTGTTCAGGGCGCAGAAAATATCACGCTGGGTGTTGAGATACTGCCCCAGGTGCTTCTCCAGCGGCTTGGGATCGCGGCGGATTTCATCCGCCAGGCTGCCCACGCTCACACCCTTGGGCAGCGACGAAACGGAAGATAATTTCGCGTCGAACCTGCCATTCACGAACACCAGCTCGCATGCCGCCCCCGCCAGGCGGTAGGGCTCGATCTGCTGCGCGCTGACCTTGGCTGCAGCTGGCGGCAAGCGAAACGCCGTCTGCGCGATCGCCGCCACGTTGGTGAAGCGCCAGTCTTCATCGTGCGTGGTGGGAAATCCCACTTCACAGAAGTGCGCAAATGAATCCTCGCGCAGCTTGCGCAGCCAGCCCTGATTCTGACCGGGCGCGCGCTTCACAAATTCGGTGAACGCTTCCAGGTAGTTGCCCAATTCCCGGGATGTAGTCGCGACGTTGCTCATTTCTTCTTCGGTCCTCACGCGGTCGCTTCCGCTTCCACCCAGCTGTAGCCCTTATCTTCCAGTTCCAGGGCCAGTTCCTTGCCCCCGGACTTCACGATTCGGCCGTCCACCAGCACATGGACAAAATCAGGCACGATGTAGTTCAGCAGCCGCTGGTAGTGCGTGACCACCACCATGGCGCGCTCCGGGCTGCGCAGCGCGTTCACGCCATTGGCCACGATCCTGAGCGCGTCAATATCCAGGCCGGAGTCAGTTTCATCAAGGATCGCCATCTTCGGCTCCAGCACCGCCATCTGCAGAATCTCGTTGCGCTTCTTTTCGCCGCCGGAAAAACCCTCGTTCACCGAGCGGTTCATCAGCTTGTCGTCCATATCCAGCAGCTTCATCTTCTTTTTGAACATGGGGATGAAGTCCATGGCGTCGAGCTCATCCTCGCCGCGATAATTGCGCACCGCGTTCAGCGCCGAGCGCAGAAAGTAGGCATTGCTGATGCCGGGAATTTCCACCGGATACTGGAAGGCCAGGAACACGCCTTCGCAGGCGGCCTCTTCCGGCTTCATGGCCAGCAGGTCTTTGCCCTTGTAGAGCACTTCGCCCTGGGTGACCTGGAAGCTCTCCCGTCGCGCCAGCACTTGCGCCAGCGTGCTCTTGCCCGAGCCATTCGGACCCATGATGGAGTGCACTTCCCCGGCGTTGACGGTCAGGTCAATGCCTTTGAGAATTTCGTGGTTCTCCACCTTTACATGCAGATTTCTGATTTCTAAAAGTGCCATGCTTTCCTCGTTTAAATGTCATCCTGAGCGAGCGCGACCCGAGCTTGCGAGGGGAGCGCGAACGAAGGACCTGTGTATTTCGCTACCCTACGCTGCCTTCCAAGCTCACGCCCAGCAGCTTCTGCGCTTCCACGGCAAACTCCATGGGCAGCTCGCGGAATACCTGCTTGCAGAAGCCGTTCACTATCATGGAAACCGCGTCTTCGGTCTTCAGCCCGCGCTGCCGCAGGTAGAACATCTGGTCTTCCCCGATCTTGGAGGTCGAAGCTTCGTGCTCCATGTGTGCGCTGGCGTTGCGCACCTCGATGTAGGGGAAGGTGTGCGCGCCGCACTTGTCGCCAATCAGCAGCGAGTCGCACTGCGTGTAGTTGCGGGCGCTGGCCGCGTTCTTCAGGATCTTCACCTGCCCGCGGTAGGTGTTCTGCCCGTGCCCGGCGCTAATGCCCTTTGACACCACCGTGCTCTTAGTGTTCTTGCCGATGTGGATCATCTTGGTGCCGGTATCGGCCTGCTGGTAGTTGTTGGTCAGCGCCACCGAGTAAAACTCGCCCACCGAGTTGTCGCCCTGCAGAATGCAGCTGGGATACTTCCAGGTGATAGCGGAACCGGTCTCCACCTGCGTCCATGAAATCTTCGAATTCACGCCCGCGCACTTGCCGCGCTTGGTGACGAAGTTGTAGATCCCGCCTTTGCCCTGCTTGTCGCCGGGATACCAGTTCTGCACGGTCGAGTACTTGATTTGCGCGTTGTCCATGGCCACCAGTTCCACCACCGCCGCGTGCAGCTGGTTTTCGTCGCGGATGGGCGCGGTACAGCCTTCCAGATAGCTGACGTAGGCGCCTTCCTCGGCCACGATCAGGGTGCGCTCAAACTGCCCGGTCTCGGAGGCGTTGATGCGGAAATAGGTGGAGAGTTCCATGGGACAGCGCACGCCCTTGGGCACATACACAAAGGAGCCATCGCTGAACACCGCCGCGTTCAGCGCCGCAAAAAAGTTGTCGCTATAGGGCACCACCGAGCCCAGGTACTTCTGCACCAGCTCGGGGTGCTTCTGCACCGCTTCGGAGAAGGAGCAGAAAATGACTCCCGCCTCCGCCAGCTTGCCCTTGAAGGTGGTGGCTACGGAGACGCTGTCGAACACCGCGTCCACCGCCACGCCCTGCAGCATCTTCTGCTCGTCCAGGGGAATGCCCAGCTTCTCGTAAGTCTTCAGGATTTCCGGGTCCACTTCCTCCAGGCTTGTCTTGCTCTTCTTTGTCTTGGGCGCGGAGTAATAGTGGATGTCCTGATAATCAATGGGCGGATAGTGGATGTTTGCCCACTTGGGCTCGGCCTGCGCCTTCTCCAGCGACGCCCAGTGGCGATACGCCTTCAGACGCCACTCCAGCATGAACTCGGGCTCGTTCTTCTTGGCCGAGATCACACGGATGACGTCCTCGTTCAGACCCTTGGCTATCTTTTCCTGTTCGACATCCGTGACGAAGCCCCACTTGTATTCGCGGTTGGCCAGGTCCTGAATCGTATTCACATTAGTGCTCATTGCATTCTCCCGGAGATTGGACCAATGGTGATTAGCTTGCCTTGCTCGTCCTTTATGGCAGCCAGTTGCAGCGGTTGCACCAGGTCGGAAAGCATCAGGCGCTCCAGCGCTCCGCTCACCGCCTTGCTGATGATCTGCTGGTTGGTGCGAATGGGGCAGTGCGCTTCGAAGTCGCACAGCCCGATCACGTCGGTGCTGCATTCGGTAAGCGCGATCGGGCCTTCCAGCGCGGCGATGATTTCCGCCACCGTGATTTCCCGCGCCGGCTTGGCCAGGCTGTAGCCGCCCTTGATGCCGCGGTGCGAGACCAGCAGCTTGGCCTGCAGCAACTGCTTGAGCAGTTTGCTCACCGTCGGCAAGGGTAGGGAGTTTTCCGCCGCCAGGTCGCGCGCCGTGTATAGCGCACGATCCTGCTGCCGCGCCATGTGGGTCATCAGCACCAACCCGTAATCCGTCAGCTTCCCTAACCTGATCATGTGGCTAGCTCCTTACAGCCGCTTCGCCCCTCTGTTAATTAGACTCTAAACCAGACTGAACCGGTACACTAAAAATAGGACCCGTTTAGTACAGTATGATTCTAGCAGCCGGCCCAGGCGGGCGCAACCTCCACCCCAGCGAATGGGACCGTTTTCACATTGAATCTAAGGGATTTAGCTCTGGGCGGTAGACCCCTATTTCTTAAAGGCTGTCATCCCGAGCGAGGGCGAACGTCCGAGTCCAGGGACCCCGGCTGGGTCGGCAAGGGTGGCTACCGTCTCAGGGAATTCTCACATCTCTTGGAGGTCGGCAAATACCCCCGTGGACAAGCTCAGCACAGTCCATGAGCGCGGGGAGTGTTTCGACTCGGGCATTCTCCCTCGCTCAACATGACAGAACCCAATATTTTGAGTTAATCCGCGTTTTGATCCTTGTTCGTCCGCGGCAAAGAAGCTACCCCACCGCCCCGAAGGCTAGGCCCAGGCTGTAGGTGACGGCTGCCTCGATTACCCCCACCACCGTCATCTCCAGGCCCGATGCCCACCAGCTCCGCGACGTGATCAGCGACTTGGAAGCCCCTACTGCGAAATGCGCCGCAATGCTGACCGCAAATGCGATCGCCACCGCCTTGAATCCGCCGACGAAGAAGAATGGAATGATAGGAATGAACGCGCCGACCGCGGTTGAAATGGCCGCCGAGCCCGATGACACCCAGGGATTCGGAAAATGGTGCTCTGAAAGCCCCAGTTCCTGCTGCGCCATGGCCTGCACCATCTGCTCCGGATTCTCCGCCAGCCGGGCCGCCATGCGCTGCGATTCTTCCTCGCTGAAGCCCTGCAGTTGGTAGAACAGCGCCATCTCTTCTTGTTCTTCTTCCGGGTTCTCCTCCACCTCTTCCCTCTCGCGCCCGATCTCAGCTTCGTAAACCTCGCGCTCGCTCTTCACCGCCAGATAGGCGCCGGCGCCCATGGAGAGCGCGGAAGCGATCATGCCCGCCAGTCCGGCGATAAGCACGTAATGCCGCTGGTTGTCGGTGGCGCCGGCCACGCCGGAGACAATGCCAAACACGGCGCCCAGCCCGTCGTTGACACCGTAAATGGCGTCGGCCACCCAACTGCCGCCGCGCCCATGCCAGCGCTCGCGCTTCAGAATGGCGTCCAGCACGCTGCGTGGGCCTAGCACCGGCACCATGGATTGCAAGGCCCGGCGGTGCGCCTTTTCTTCCAGGGCGATACCGCCCAAAATTTCCTTTACCTCTCGGTCGGCCCCCAGGGCTCGGTCGCGCTGTGCCGAGTAGCGGGCGCTGTCGCGTTCCTCCGCGGCTTCCATGCGGCGAATGGCCGCCGCCGTGCCCGCCTGGCGGCTGAACCAGCGATTCAGCCGTTGCCGCCAGGTGTCGTCACGGCTGGGCTTAATGCCGTGCTCGCGCAGTTTCTTTTCCCAGCGGGCGGCGTGCCGTTCCTCGGCCTCGACCATGCGCAGCAGAACCGCTTTTCGCTTGGCGTCGCACTCATGCTCCGCCAGTTCGCGGTACATGCGCGCGCTCTGCACCTCGGCCCGCCAGTTCTCCTGTAGCGCCTCAATCACTTCCCGCTCTGCCGCTGGTTGTGGCATGGTTCGCTATTGTAAAGGGCTTTTCACTACAAAACACGCGAAGGAGCACCAGGAAGAATCCATACCCCTTCGCGATTTCTGTGGTAAAAGGTGTGGCAGTGGGTTCAATAGGAACCCAGGGTTGCAGGTTCGACCCGCGCTTGAGCTCACCAATTCAGGAGGAAAAGCCTACGAGCCCGGAAGAAAGTTCCCACGCCGCCTCGGTCGCCCCCGCCACCGCCTGCTTCGGCTATGCAGCCGGCGCCTGGCCGGCGGTGGTTTCGCCCTGCTGCTCCGACCAGGCCGATGATCGGCACGCGGAATGCACTCTGCCCGGCTGCACCTGCGTTTGCCACCATCCGCCCGCACGCTGATCCCACCCCGCCCGGAACCGCCGCGGCGCCTTGGCGCATCTCACAGTTTAGAACCCAAATTCTGGCAGTGTGACCTTGGAAGCAGAAAATTTCTTCAACCGCATTCTGCTCGTGGTGGATAATCCCACAGCCGGCGCCATTATCCGCGAGCAGTTGTCTGCCGCAGGCTATGATGTAAACTGGGCCAGAAATCGGGTGGAAGCCGGCGTGCTCTGGCAACCCAGCTACTATGACGTGGTGTTGCTGGACCTGCGCCGAGACCCGGACAAGGGTGAAGATTTGGCCCGCCGCATCCAGGCTACCGACCCGGCGCAGCGGATCATATTTCTCGACGGGAGGAAGGGCACGAAAGAGGCCGCCTGAACTTGGCCGCTTATCTAACCGCCGCTTTATGCCCCTGGACGAAAGCAAGTTCTACCGGGCCACGGTTGTCGAGTGCAAGGAATTCGCCCCTGATCTGTGGGCGGCGCGCCTCGCTTCCGGCGGCCCTTTCACCTTCACTCCCGGCCAGTACGCCACCCTGGGCGTGGAAGGCCCGGCGCGCCTGGTGGAGCGCGCCTACTCCATTGTTTCTTCTCCTTACGAAGAGCAGCTGGAGTTTTTCTTTGAGCTGGTGCCGCACGGCGAACTCACTCCCCTCATTCACACCCTCAAACCCGGCGACCAGCTCAGCATGCGCAAATCGCCCAAGGGCAGGTTTGTGCTCGACCTGGGCCGCGGGCCGCGCAACCACCTGCTGGTTTCCACCGTGACCGGCGTGGCTCCATTCGTCAGCTATGTCCGCACCCTCCACCGCGACTGGAAGCAGGGCAAGTTCCCCGAAGGCCACAAGTTATATCTCCTCAATGGCGCCAGCCGCTCCTGGGAATTCGGCTACTACGACGAAGTGAGCAAGGTGGCCGCCGAGGTTCCCTGGCTCACGTACGTCGCCACCGTCAGCCGTCCCTGGGAAGACAACGGGTGGAAAGGCGAACACGGACGCGTGGACGACCTCATCCGCAAATACACCGATCTTTGGGGCCTCAGCGCCGGAACCACCACCGCCTATCTCTGCGGCCATCCCCACATGATCGAAAACAGCAAGGGTATCCTGCACCGCGTCGGCTTCACCAAGGACAACCTTAAAGAAGAGATTTACTGGATCCCCGCCAAAGCCGCCAAAACATCATAGACCGCCTGCATTCACCTTGTTTTCAAAACAAAGAGAGAGCGAGAAATGGATTCTGGGTGGAGCAGCGCTTTAGCGCTGCGTCACGCTATGTTGATCACTGTCGGCTTTAGCCGCTGAGGTACTTCGTCGAGGAGGAACATACCAGTGGCTGAACTGTACGGGTACTCCTCTACGTGTTGCACAAAGCCTCTTCTGACCGGATTTGCGTGGATGTAGAACCTAAATGCATCGAACTCTCTGGCATCCCGCACCCTTCGATCGTAAAAGCTGGTCTGCCATATCTCTCTGCCGAACTCCAGCTCTCTTTTGGCGCGAAAAGAAAATCTGCCTTTAATCAATTGCATGCTGCGCTCCAGCGATGTGATGGGAGTGATGAGCAAATGAAAATGATTGGGCATTACAACGAATTCGTGCAGTAGATACGCTCTCTTGTCCCCATAGTGCTTCAGCACATCGATAAACAGGTAGGCCATTCGGCCGGTTTGAAAAAGGTTCTGTTTGAGAA
>Ga0075276_10000336_pt1 | contig 12876 bp, 8 predicted proteins | sample SF_Rice_5C_80N_4_FD_69770 | JGI IMG/M metagenome (GOLD analysis project Ga0075276, IMG submission 69770) | Rice paddy soil microbial communities from Twitchell Island, California, USA - SF_Rice_5C_80N_405 | ecosystem: Environmental > Terrestrial > Soil > Paddy field/soil | place: USA: Twitchell... | reverse complement strand
CGCCCGGGCTCTTCCCCTCTTCGAACAGGCCCTCGCGATCGAAGAGAACGCTTTCGGCAAGGACAACAGCGGCGTCGCATTCACTCTCGGCGAGCTGGGGAGCTCCGCTTCGCCATGGGCGACCGGGCTCGTGCGCGAGAGCTCGTCCGCCGTTCGATCGAGACGATCGAACGGACTCTGGGTCCCTCGCACAGGAGGATCGCCCCGCCCCTCCAATACGAGGGACGCTTTCTCCTGGCCGAAGGACGGCCGCAGGAGGCTCTGCCGTTGCTCGAGCGGTCGCTCGAAATCTGGCGAAGGATGTTCATCGACGAGAACCATTCGGAAATCGCGGTCGTCCTCGTCGATATCGCTCGGACAAAGCGAGTATTGGAGGGTCCGCGCTCGGCCGAGTTCGTTCTGCGCCGGGCCCCGCGATCCAGCGAAAGGCGCTCCCGCCGGCGCACCCCGTCCTGATCCCCACGCTGACCGCACTCGGCTCGGCCCTCCTGGATCTCGGGCGACCCGCGGAGGCCGAGCCCCTTCTCGGAGAAGCCGTCGCCATCGCCAGAGCCAAGCTTCCCGAATGGCACTCGGAGCGACGAGAGGCCGAAGCGGCCTGGCAGGCAGCGCGGGCCGGAAGCGGGGGACGAGGCGTGGCGGCCGGCCAGGGCCGAGAACCCTCCGGATCCTGAAATCGTCGCGCCGGATCGGACCGCCTGAAGAAGAAGAGGAGGCCTCCGGGGCTTTCGCCCCGGAGCGCTGCGAGATTCCGAAATCCTAGAAGTGGAGACGCGCCCCGAGCTGAAGCAACCGCTGCTCGCCCTGCGCGGGGTCGCCGGCGAAAGCGGCCGGCTGGAGATCCGCGTCGGGAACGTCGACGTTTCCGCGGTACGCCGCGGGGTTCTTCGCGTTGAAGACGTTGAAGACCTGGGCGACGACCTCGATCCCGATGCCGTGCGTCAGGTCGAATTCCTTGGAGAACGACAGGTCCGTCTGCTCGAAGGAATCGCCGCGCCCGGCGTTGACGTGGGAGACGCCGGCCGGGAGGTCGAGCGGATAGCCGTCGTTGTTCGGGTCGGTTCCCGTGAAGATCATCACCGGTGTCGCCGAGCGATACCGGAAGACGCCGGAGACGTTGATCCCCCACGGCGCCGAATAGGTCGCGGCGAACGTCACCTTGTGCCGGGCGTCGGTGTCGAGCGGTCCGTAGCAGGCGCCGCGGCATTGCGGATCGAGCGGGTTGATCGAAACGTCGCGCCGGCCGCCGCCGAGATCGGGCTGGTAGTCGGTCGCGGTCAGGCGGAACTCGTCCGCGCCGCGCAGGACGTTGCCCGTGATCCGGGAGAGCGTGTAGAAGCCCTGCAGACGGAGCTTGTCGGAGAGCCGCGCGTTGAAGGAAAGGTTCGCGCCGTTGTAATCGGCCTTCCCGCCGCCGATCCAGATCCGGAAGCTGCCGAAATCGGGGAACCGGCGGTCGCCGCCGTCGACCCTCGGGTTGCCGCGGAACCGGTACGGGATGTCCCGATACTGGATGTTCGAGAGATCGAGGCTCACGCCCAGCCAGTCGGCCACCTGGTGAGAGATGCCGAGCGAGACCTGCCGGGTGAACGGCGTCTTCGTCACGCTGGGAAGAGCCACTTCGTTCGGCGCGGCCGGGCCTCCGCCGCCGGGATTCGGCGGCAGGGGATCACCGACCCGGAAATCGGGCGGAGGAACGACGTCGTAGACGACGCCGTAATTGGACTGAATGGCCGACGACGGGAAGAGGATCGTCGCATTCGTATACGGGAAGTCGTAGTAGATGCCCCAGCCGCCGTGCACGAACGTCTTCGACTGGCCGGTCAGATCGTACGAGAAGCCGAACCGGGGGCCCCAGTTCTTCTTGTCGTTCTCGAGCTTCCCGCCGAAGCTCCGGAAGTCGTCGTAATACGACGCGTCGTTGTACGTCGCCTGCGCATGGAGAGTCTGGTAGATCGGATTGCCGGTCTCGTTCAAGTCATAGCCGAGCCACAGGTCGTACCGGACGCCGACATTGACGGTGAGCCGCGCGCTCGGCCGCCAGTCGTCCTGCAGGTACGCGGAGAACTCGTTGACCGGCGTCTTCTGGCCGTTGAAGCCCGCATACTGCACGATTTCGTCCACGGGACCGTTGATGTCATTGGTCGACATGAAGTACTGGGGCGAGTCGACCCCGGCCGAGAAGTCGCCGCCGAGGCGCGGCTCGTGGATGTAGTTGATCCCGGCCTTGAAGTCGTGGCTGCTCCGGCCGATGTTGGTCGAATAGGAGAAGTCCTCCTTGTACTGGTACTTCGTCTGGCCGGTGTGCTGCGGGGTGTTCGGGTTCTGGCCCGCGACGGCGCCGTTCGGGAAATCGATCGTCGGGTGGCTCGAGTCGGGCGTGATGCCGTTGTCGAACTTCGAGTACTGGAACAGGAGCTCGTTCAACGCGCTCTGGCCGATCTGCAGCTGGTGGCTGCCGAGGATCGACGTGTACTTGTTGACGACGGTGCCGAGCGATTCCGGCGAAAACAGGGGGCTCGCTCCGTACTGGCTCGTGTTCTTCTGGTAGCCGAACCGCACCTGGAGATACTGGTCGGCCGAGATGTCGACGCTTCCCTTGGCGGCGACGAGCTCGTCGCGGAAGGGGAGCTCCGTCACGACGCCGTCGAACTGGGGAAGCGCGCCCTCCGTGTCGACCGAATAGTTCGTCTTCCGTTCGGTCCGCTCGGCGGTGAGGAAGAAATGCGCCTTGTCCCTGACGATCGGGCCGCCGACAGAGGCGCCGTACTGGTTGCGGCGGTAGGCCGGCTTGCCGCTGCCCGACTGCTTCTCGGTCTCCGTCTCCGAGTTCAGGCTCTTGTCGCGGAAGTACTCGAACGCGCCGCCGTGGAAGTCGTTCGTCCCCGACTTCGTCGCGACGTTCAGCACGCCGCCGGACGACCGGCCGTATTCCGCCTTGTACTGCTGGGTCTGGATGTGAAACTCCTGGACGGCCTCGAGCGGATAGTTCTGGAGCTGGCCGCCGATCGTGTCGTCGGTGTTGTCGCCGCCGTCGACGACGTCGTTGACGTTGCGGCCGCTCCCCCCGTCGAGCGAGATCGCGAGCTGGTCGGGCCGGGTGGGGTCGGCGTTGACCGAGAGCTGCGTCCCGGGGGCCAGCGCGCCGAAGGCGGCGAATTGCCGCCCGTCCAGAGGGAGGGTCCGGAGCTCTTCCCGGGAAACCACGGCGCCGATCGCGGCCTCCGGCCGCACGAGCGGGATCCCGGTCGAAACGATGATCATCTCGGCCCCCGGCGAGGCCTGCATCGTGACGTCCAGCGTCCGCGTGGAGGCGACGTTCAGCTCGACGTTCTTCTGTTCGATCGTCTTGAAACCGGAAACCTCATACGTGACGGTGTACGTGCCGGCGGGGACCGAGGCGATCGTGAACGCCCCGCCCCGGCCCGTCGTGTCGCCGCGGGAGAAGCCGGTGGAGGGCGACGTCGCCGCCACGGCGACGCCGGGGAGCCCCGCGCCGTTCTCGTCGCTGACGCGGCCGGTCAGAGTCGCGTTCGCGCCCTGGCCGAAGACCGCCGCCGGCGCCAGAATCAGCGCGGCGGCGGCGATTGCGCCGGCGCTGCGGGAGAGGCCGAATTTCATTTCCGCGTCATTGTTTTAGAAAGTCGGCGGTCGAACCACTCCCATATTTGTTGGAGAGGTCGTCATTGCGAGCCCTCGCGCCGAAGCCTGTTCGAAGAATCCGAGCATCAAAGATGCGAGCATCTGACCCGAGCAGATCGCCGCGTCCACGTTCGGCGGCTTATCGGGCGGCTTCCCTCGCCGCCAGCGCCGCGCCGAGCGCGCCGGCGGCGTCCTTCAGAATCGAGGCGACGACGCGGGGCTTCGCGAGCTCGGTCGAGAACGCATGGGCCAGGGCGGCCTGCCGCGCGAGGCGAACGTAAGGGGCGCCGATGTCCTCGACGACTCCCCCTCCCAGGATGAAGACCTCGGGAGCGAGCGCGTCGAAGAGATTGGCGATCGCGATCCCGACGTACCGAGCCGATCGTTCGACCGCCTCGACGGCGAGCCGGTCTCCTTCGCGGTAGGCGTCGCCGAGGGCGCGGCTGTGCAGGCGTCCGGACCGGAAGGCGTGGCGGCCGAGCGCGGTCGTGCGGCCCTTGCGGATCTCCTTCTTCAGCCACCGCGTCATGCCGCTCTTGGACGCCTCCCATTCGAGCGACCCGCGGTCGGTTCCGGCCCGCGCCCGTCGCGCGTCGATGATCATGTGGCCGAGCTCCCCGGCGTTCCGGTTGATTCCCGTGAGCACCCGCCCTCCGGAAATCACGCACCCGCCCACGCCGGTTCCGATCCACAGTCCGACGAGGTTTCGGAGCCCTTTTCCCGCGCCCATCCGCCACTCGCCGCGCAGCGCCATGTGAACGTCGTTGTCGAGGACGACGGGGCGGGAATACGCCTTCGCGATTGCCGGCCCGATCGGGAGCCTTCGGACCGCCAGATGAGGCGACCGAAGGATCATGCCGCGCTCCGGGTCGAGCGGGCCGGGACTGCCGAGGCCGATCGCCGCGATCGACGATCTCGGGACGCCGGCGTCGGCGACGGCGCCGTCGATCGCTTCCGCGATGGCGCCGACGAGCGCTCTTCCTCCGGCCGCAAACGGCGTCGCGCGCTTGCGGCGGCCGAGCCATCGGCCGGAAGAGGAAAAGACGCCGGCGAGGATCTTCGTCCCCCCGAGGTCGACCCCGACCCAGCACCGCTTCACGGCGGGCACGCGCCATCCCGCCGCGCCTGGATCCGGTAGCGGACCGGGTGCTTCGCTCCCCGCCCGTCTTCGACCTGGATCGTGAACTCTCCTTCGCCGCGATCGCCGTCGAACGCGAGCCGGCCGGCTCCGGAACCGCGGTAGCGTCCCGCGCACTCGCCGCTCCACCGGACGGTGCGGCCCTCGGCCGTCCACCCGTCGATCCTGCAGTCGTCCGCGGGAGCGCCGATTTCGGCGAGGAGAGCGGGGGGATCCGGCGCGCCGTCCACGCAGCGCTCGACGATCCGCGGCGGAGGCGCGACCGGGAGGCCCCCCATCGCGAAGGTCGTCGTGAACTCCCACTGTCCGGGGGCCGCGGGGAACCGCGAATTCCCCTTGGCGGCGAGCGCGGCGGCGAGGAGAAAGACCGAAACTGTCATCCGGGGCGGTCAGTATATCCGGCGCTTCCTGGCGTGAAATTTAATTTCGCAGAAAACATCTTTCTGACCCGCTGCCGGCGCAGTACCATCTCGGCCTCTCAGCAGCCACCCCGCGCCAAACATCATCGGAGCTCTTTGACAAGCCACTCGTCCGAGATCATTCGCCGTTTCCGAACCTTTCCCTCGTCATCCCGCCGGCCCGATGCCGGCAAAACCCTCACCTCATCAACCCATAGGAAACCCCGACATGAAAACTTTCGGTCTCGTTCTGCTGACGCTCGCCGCCGCCGTCGCGGCAGGTGCCTCGGACTTCTACGTCTCGCCGAACGGCTCGCCCGGCGCTACGGGCGACGCCGATCATCCGTGGGACCTCGCGACCGCGCTCGCGCAGCCGTCTTCGGTCCATCCCGGAGACACGATCTGGCTGCGGGGCGGAACCTATCGCGGCACGTACACGGCGAATCTGAACGGCACCGCCGACGCGCCGATCGTCGTCCGGCAGTATCCCGGGGAACGCGCGACGATCGACGGAGGCGACTCCGGCTGGAAATCGATCTTCACGATCGCCGGCTCGTACGCCTGGTACTGGGGGTTCGAGATCACGAGCTCCGATCCGAACCGCGTCTCCGCGCAGACCGGCTCGAATCCGACCGACATCGGCCGCGGCAACGTCCAGACGGAGCAGTCGTCCCGCACCGGCGACGGACTGAAGTTCATCAACCTGGTCATCCACGACGTCCAGGACGTCGGCCTCTGGAAGGAGGCGACGAACGTCGAGTTCTACGGCTCGCTCATTTCCGACAACGGGTGGAACGCGCCCGACCGCGGGCACGGGCACGGTCTCTACGTCCAGAACCGCGAAGGGACGAAGGTGATCCGCGACAACGTCATCTTCCAGAACTTCTGCAACGGGATCCAGGTCTACGGGACCGAGAACTCTTACCTCGACGACATCACGATCGACGGCAACACGATCTTCGGCAACGGCGAGATCGTGAATTCCCCGGCCGACGACATCACGATCGGCGGCGGCGTCGTCGCGCACCGGCCGGTCGTGACCGACAACTTCGTGTATTTCTCGCAGTGGGGCAACGGCAACGACATCGACCTCGGCTACGCGGACTTCGGCCGCGGCTCGTCCGGCGCCGTCGTCACCGGAAACCACCTGGTCAACGGCGTCATCAAGCAGAACGCCGCGAACTCCGGGACGGTGATGACCGGCAACACGATCTACTCCTCGATTTTCGGCTGGGACGCCGCTGAGTTCCCGCAGAACAAGTACCTCTGGTCGCACCCCGGCTCGACGGTCGCCTTCGTCCGGCCGAACGCCTACGAGCCGGGGCGCGCGACGATCGTCGCCTACGCCGGCTCCGGCGCGCCGTTCGTCCCCGCGGACGTCTCCGGCGTCCTGGCGGCGGGGCAGGCATGGGAGCTTCGGAACGCCCGCGACTTCTACGGCGCTCCCGTGGCTTCCGGAACCTACGACGGCAGGCCGATCGCGGTCCCGATGCACGGGCTGACGGTCGCGGCGCCCGTCGGCTGGCCGGCGCCTTCTCCGTCGGAGGAATTCAACGTGTTCATCCTGCTTCCGGTCGGGTCCGCTCCCGCTCCGGGAAGCGCGCCCGCTCCCCCGACGCCGTCGCCCGACCCGTCGCCCGCTCCTCCCCCCGCGCCGACGGCCGCGCCGACGGCCGCGCCGAGCGGACCGGTCCTGTCGCCGTCGGGCCCGGCCGACGAGCGAGGGCCCGCTTAGCGCGACGGAGGACGGCGCCGGCCGCGGGGCACGTCGATTGCAGTCCGAGGCGGGCGCTGAAAACCATCGCTCTTCGCGCGCTCGCCGCGGCCGTGGCGCTCGCGTCCGCCGCGGCGGCGCCGGCTTCCGAATTCTTCGCCGCCCCGAACGGGAGCGCTTCCGGGGACGGCAGCCGCGCGCGGCCGTGGGATCTCGCGACCGCGCTCGGGGAGCCGCGCGCCGTGCGCCCGGGCGACACGATCACCCTGGTTCCCGGGACCTACCGCGGAGAGTTCCGGTCGAAGCTCCGCGGCCGCCGGGGCGCGCCGATCGTCGTCCGCGGAGAGGAGGGCGGCCGCGCGACGATCGACGGCACGCTTCGCGTGTCGGGAGTTAACGCCTGGTACCGCGGCTTCGAGGTGACGAGCTCCGCGCCGGCGCGCGTTTCGCGCCAGGACGGCCCATATCCGACCGACGTGCCGCGGGGGATTCTCGCGACCGACGCGAGCGGCGAGACCGGCGAAGGGCTGAAGCTCATCGACCTCGTCGCCCACGACCTCGCCTCGGTCCTGCTCGAAAAGGATGCCGTGGATCTCGAGATCTCCGGCTGCCTCGTCTACTACAACGGGTGGACCGCGCCGGACCGGGGTCACGGGCACGGCATCTACGTCCAGAACGTCTCCGGGACGAAGACGATCCGGGACAACGTCATCTTCGAGAACTTCGACAACGGGATCCAGGCGTACGGGAGCGCCGCCGCGGGGCTCGACAACCTCGACATCGAGGGGAACACGATCTTCGAGAACGGAGCTCCGGTGGGAGACCCGGCCAACAACGTCCTGGTCGGCGGCGGACGCGTGGCGAAGAACACGCGGATCATCGGGAACCTCCTCTGGTTCTCGGGCTTCGGACGCGGGACGCAGATCAACCTCGGATACGACCCGTACGGCGCGGGCGTGGACGGCGCCGTCGTGAAAGACAACCACGTCGTCAACGGCGAAGTGCGGATGAACCCGAAGAACGGCGTCGTCGATTTCTCGGGCAACACCGTCTTTGCGAATCTCGCGAACCTCGACCCCCGCCGGTATCCGGGCAATCGCTGGACGAAGACGCCGACGGACGGCGTCTTCGTCCGTCCCGACCGGTACGAGAAAGGGCGCGCGATCGTGACCGTCTTCAACGCCGGGCGAAAGGCGTCCGTCGCCGCGAATCTCGCCTCCGTCCTCGCGAAGGGCGAGCGCTACGAGGTCCGCAACGCGCAGAACTTCTACGGCGCGCCGATCGCGGCCGGCGTCTTCGACGGCGGTGCGGTCGTCCTCCCGATGCGGGCTTTTCCGGCCGCCTCACCGGCGGGGTGGAAGGCTCCCGCTCCGACCGGTCCGGCGTTCAACGTCTTCGTCGTGATGCGAACGGGGGAGCCGGGCGGGCCGTCAGCGGGGCGGAGGGACGTCGGTGCTTCCCGCGGTGGTCGGCGCCGTGGCGGCGGGACTCCGTCCTCCGCCGGGCATGTCGCCCGTCAGCGAGGTCGGCGCCGTCGTGCTCACCGCTCCCGGCGTCGCGCCCGGGCCCGTCGCGACCCGCAGCTCGTCGACCACGGAACGGACTCCCGGCGTCTCGCGCGCGGCTCGCAGCGCCTGGTCCTTCGCCGCGGGGGTCGCGAGCGTGCCCGAGATCGTGACGACCCGGTCGCGCGACCCGACCGTGACCGTTCCCTTCGGAATGCTTTCGGCGGCGAGTTTCCTCTCGACACTCTTCGAGAGGCGCGCGTCGGTGCGCGCGCACGCGATCGAAATCGCGACGGCGGCGAGCACGAGGAGTCTTCTCACGGGAGGCCGAGGGTGCATCTCGCGTGCCGGCGCGAGGGTCGGGCGGATGTCATCCTCCGAGGTCGAGTTGCTCGTAGGCGGGACAGGCCGGCATTCCGTCCCTTCGAATCGGAATTCGTAAGCTGCTTATTTTCATTGCCTTCCGCGCTCATTCGGACCTGTCGCGAGTGGCATCCGCGTTGCGATCTCCCCCCGCGGAGGTTCGTCATGGAAGGAAGAAGGAAACTCGCTCTCGCCGCCGTCGTGACCGGAGCGCTTCTCGCGTTCGGATCCCGGCCGGCTGAGGCTCAGGTAGCCTCGCATCCCTTCGCGACCGTCGCCCGGCACGAGGGATACCGGGGCAACGATCGAAACGGATACCGGGGCGGAGATCGCCGCGGAGACCGGTACCGCGACGGCGGTCGCCGCGGGTACGGCGGAAATCGGTATCGGGACAATTACCGGCGCCGGGAATATCGGCCGTACCGTTCGTACGGCTACGGCTACGCGCCGAATGCCTACAACGACTATTACCCGCCGTACGCCTACGACGGCTACTCTCCGTATCCGCGATATCGGACGCGGCGCATCTTCATCGCGTTCCCGTTTCCCCATTTCGTGATTCGGCGGGTGCCGATCCCGATTCCGGTTCCCGGCTGGTAACCGTCGCGGGAGCTGGCTCGGGGACCGGGAGCGCGTGACGGGTTCACGGCTCGTCGAACGAGCGACTCGACCGCGAACCCGTCACCCCCTCGCCGACGCTCCCGCTCCCGCATCGCGGAGAGCTCTTGCCTCGGTTACTTCGGCAAGAGCTCTCCGCGATGCGAAGGGGCCCGCAGTCGAGACGTCCGAGACCGCCGACAACCATCCGCGTGAGCTCGCCGCGCCCCGAGTCTTGAGAGTTGAGCTTCCGTCCACCTTGGACGATGAGGCAGGCGGTGCGCCGAGCGGGGCGGAAATGCCCACCCCGGCTCGTTCTTTTTCCGGCGGCATGCCGCCCGCGCGGTTCCCGGCCGCTTCAGTCCCTGCCGATCAGCACTCCCATCAATACTCCGAGCGCGATCCCGACCCCGAGCGATCCGAGCGCCACGCCGACCGAATGCTCGTCCGTGTAATCCTTCGCGCTCTCGGAAGCGCGTTCCCATCCTTCGCCGATTCGACGCGAGGCCTTCGCTCTTCTCGCCCGAAGCTCCTCCCAGATCGACGAGCCTTCGATCTCCCCGTCTCCGCCGGCGCGCCGGACGCCCGCGTCGATCGGACCCGGCGAAGGAACGTTCTCGCCCGCGGACTTGTTGAGGTCTTCCATCTTTTCGTCTCCTTTCCGGAAAGTGCGTCGATGTCGAAGCGGAGGTTCAAGCAAGCGACGGGCCAGAGAAGCCGCGGCACGGCTGATCGCGGCGAAGCGCTGACTTAGCGCCCCTCCCCGGCCGGCTCGATCGCGGGCAAATGTCGTTCGAGGTCGTATTCCCGGACGATCGGCGCCGCGAGCGCCACGACGCCGGCGACCACGATCGTCGCGATCCCGCCGCTCACGATCGAGAACGCGGCGCCCAACGCGGTCGAGCGGAAGAGGGAGGCCACGAATCCCGCTTCCGCTTCCCCGAGCTGCGGCCCGCCCATGAAGAAGATCATGTTGACGGAGGTCATCCGCCCCCGCAGGTCGTCGGGAGTGATGACCTGCCGCAGCGTCTGCCGGATCACCGTCGAGACCAGGTCGGCGAGCCCGGCGGCGGCGAGCGCCGCGAAGGTGAGGGCGTAATTGCGAGACAGCCCGTAGACGATCGTGGCGGCGCCGTAGGCGGCGACGGCCTTCAGGAAGATCGGCCCCTGACGGCTCGGCAGCGAGTGCAGCGCCGTGTACAGCGAGCCGACGAGGGCGCCGATCGCGGGCGCGGAGCGAAGCCATCCGTATCCGGCGGGGCCGACGTGGAGGATCTGATCCGAGACGATCGGCAGGAGCGACATCGCTCCCGAGAAGAGGGTCGCGAAGAAATCGAGCGCCATCGTCGAGACCATGATCGGCGTCCGGAAGACGAACCGGAGCCCGTCGGCGAGCGCCTGCCGCATGCGGGGCGGCGCCGCGGCCGTCGCGGCGACGCGCCCCGACGCGCGGATGAAGAGCAGGGCGACGAGGACCGCTCCGAACGACACGGCGTTGCCGAAATAGATGAGCGAAAGGCCGCGCGTCCCGCCGCGCGCCCAGCGGCTCGTCGCCGCGATGACGACTCCCGAGGCCGCGGGGCCGGCGATCATCGCGACGTGGAAGAAAGTCAGGTTGAGCGAGAGCGCTCCCGGCAGGTCGCCGGCGGGGACGAGCCGCGGGATCAGCGCCTGCCGCGCCGGGTTGTCGAACGCGGTGGCGGCCGACGCGACCGCGGTGAGCACGTAGATCAGCCACAGCGTCTCGCGATGCATCAGCGTCGCGATCGCGAGGAGGAGCGCGGCGGCCGCCATGACGCTCTGCGCGGCGAACATCACCCGCTTCCGGTCATGGCGGTCGGCGACGACGCCTCCCCAGAGCGAGAGGGCGATGATCGGCACGACGCGGACGAGCCCGACGAGGCCGAGCGCGAGCGGGGAGTGCGTGAGGAGATAGATGTGCCAGTCGATCCCGACGTTCTGCATCTGGGTGCCGACGATCGAGATGAGCGTGGCGAGACCGAGCAGCCGGAAGTCGCGGTGCTCGAGCGAGTGGTAGGGGCGGCGAGCCGCGCTCATGCGCGGCGGTAAATCGGGCTCATCTCGGTCATTGGAGTTTGGAGTTTAAGGTTTTGCTGGAGTTCGGTGCTTGGTACTGGGAAATTGAGCCAGAGTCGGGCGCGCCTCATTGCCTCGCCGGCAGGGCGGTGCGGAGCGTCTGGATTTCCTCTGGAGTCGCCGGCCTCCACCGGCGCCGCGCGATCCGCCGCGAGAGGGCCTCGCGGTCGAGGATGAGGCTCGTGACGTGCCGCCCTTCCGGCGTGAACGCGTGCGCGCGGCCGCGCGGGCCGAGCACGATCAACGTCCCGCGCGTCTCGTCGGCGAGGAGATCCGCGTCGGCCGCGCTCCAGGCGTCCTGGATGGCGGCGTGCGTCGGGCGGTTCTCGCGGCGGCGTTCGACCGCGTGCTTCGTCCGGCGTCCGCTCTGCCGGCCGGACCGCTCGAGGACGCGGCGGAGATCCTGCAGGATCCCCGGTATCCTGCGCATGAGCTCCGACCGCCGCGCGGGAGACACGGCATCCTGCGCGAGATCGTCCTCGATCTGGCCGAGCCGCCCGCGGGCCGACTGGAGGGCGACCGCGAAGCCGTGCTCCGGGTGCGCGTCGAGAAACGCGGACGCTTCCGCGCCGATGCGGTTGAGCGACAGACGGGTCCTCCCTTCCGGCGAGCGGCTCTCGACCGCCTGGACGGTGATCGCCGAAAGGGGCGCCCCGCCGGGCGCGCCGAAGTGCCCCGCGACGATCTGTCCGAGCACGTCGTACGTCTTCGAGGACTTTCCGAACGGATGCAGGAGCCGCGCCTTGAGATCCCGCCCCGGCTGGACGAGCGCGAGCGGCGCGGAGCTCGAGAAGAGCTCGTCCACGCGCTCGTGGCGCGCCTCGAGGAGCGCCTGCGCGAGATCGGTCCACTGCGGCTGTCCGGTCGGCGAGAACCCCGAGAAGACCGACTGCGGACGCGGCGGCGCGGAGTGCTCGCAATCGGCGCGGTCGCAGCGGTAGCAGAAGACGCGTCCGGCAACGACCGGGTCCGCGCGCGACCCCGTCCGCTGGAGCGCCGCCCCGATTCCCGCCAGCAGCGCCGGCGCGGCCTCGGAGCCGTCGGACCGGCGGGGCGGGATCGAGACCTCGACCGAGACCCGGAGCGCTTCGGGAAACGGCGCTTCCGCGCCGAACATGCGCCGGTGCATCCGGCGGGCGAGGTCCGCGATCTCCCCCTCGATCTTCCGCGCTTCCCCCGAGAGCGATTCGCGCCCGCGCTTCACGCCTCCATTCTAAGGCGCGAGGCTTCGCCGTCCGGCCGTCTGGAAGCGGGCGCGGCGCCGTGTAAAGATCGCGTCCGGGATGAACGGAGCGTGGGTCCTCGCGGCGGCCGCCGCCGCTTTCCTGTCGGGCGCGCCCGTCCGCGGGGCGACGGATCGTCCGATCGCGCCGGTAGGAGGGAAGCTCGCGCCGATCTCCGCGGGCGCCGATCTCCTCTTCG
>Ga0075276_10000335_pt1 | contig 12907 bp, 11 predicted proteins | sample SF_Rice_5C_80N_4_FD_69770 | JGI IMG/M metagenome (GOLD analysis project Ga0075276, IMG submission 69770) | Rice paddy soil microbial communities from Twitchell Island, California, USA - SF_Rice_5C_80N_405 | ecosystem: Environmental > Terrestrial > Soil > Paddy field/soil | place: USA: Twitchell... | reverse complement strand
GTTCCGATCTCAATCTTGTTTCTGGCGCTCGCGATTGACTGCGATCACAAAACGGCCTTGCGCCCCGGCCCAGCTACCATTGCGCTGGCGTTTTGACACAGTCTGTGCCCATTGCGGACATGGTACTTGCGTGGAAGCGGACTTTGCGTCAAGTGCTTCAACCAGGCTGCGCCAGTTCGGAGCGCACTTGCATGAGCAGTCTTCCTAACATGTTCTGGCCGTTTCCATGACGCCCCGCGCCCCAGTAAGCATCATGCGGTGAATTTTCGACAAGTTCGCTTATGCCAGTGGCGAGCAGAAGCGCGCGCAGGTCGGGTCGCTCGAACTTGGCGCGCAGCGCCTTGAGCATGATCTCGACGCGCACTACGTCCCAGTCGCCTCGTATCGGCAGCGCACGGCTCTGGCCAAGCGTACGCGCGTCCCATGGCGTGGCGCTTAGGCGAATGCGCTCGCGGTACCCGGGGTCGGCAAACTTCGCGGCCTGAAAATAGTGTTCGACCGTGGGCCAGGATACGCCTTCGAGTTCCAGGGCGGAGGGGGCGAAGTTCGAAAGCTCGAAGTAGGGATCTTTAGAGGAATAGAAGTAGATCGTGGCAGACATGGGATTTTGAGATTCAGCGGGCCGCAGCGCAATATACACGCGGGGTCTATCATCCTGCCGGCGCAACCCGAGAGTCAAATGCGCGCTGGTCGTCGCTTGCCGTGCCTCTGTAGGTCACGTAACAGTCCACAGAAAACGCATCGTCCTTACGGGCCACGGCGACGGAAATGGTTTGCCTAAGTGGAAGCCATGCAGAACCGCGCCCAAAACAGAAATCCCCCTCGAATATCACAAGATGGATGCCCAGCATCTCGCCACCCGGCGCGACGGTCGCTGCCACGCCAATCCGAATGTCCCTATGGAAATCTTCCGCGAAGCTTAAGGTAATGGACTGCGTTTCCCTTCCACCACTGGGCGATGTCGGCAGGTTGCCTATCACAGCCGACGTCTTCTTCCGGAGTTGGCGATCTTGCGGCGGATCGACTTCCAGCGTGACATCCAGTTCAACGGCTCGCTGAGTATTCAGGGGATTCATCGTATGCATGTCAACCGTATCCTACGGATTCACCAACGTGTGGCCGGCTAAAACAACTAATCGGAAATCCCAGACTGCTTACTGTCTGAAATCGGAGCTTGCTGCGTTCCGTCGGCTATTGGGACGAACCACCCATCACGCATATTTCTGTTTTACTGCGTACAGCGGACAGATTGTACTTCAATCCCGAACGGGCAGCGTCGTGCCTGCCGACATTACGCCTTCGCGGAAGCGGACGTATATGAGCGCTCTGCCGCCACGCACTCCATGAATTCTTGCCATAGCTCGTTTGGGCTCCAGACCTCGCGCATAGGGAAAGACGCCTGCTCTTCGCTTTCTCTAAGTACAAGCTTGCGATACAGATAAATAAAAGCGGATACACGCATATTCCGAGCGCAATGTACCCAGACATTACGCCCAGTAAAGGCGTTGAGCACGCCAGCAAACTGCGCGAACTGTTCGGGCTTAGGCTGTTCCCACTCGACGGGAATCTGGACGTAAGCCAAGCCTTGCCCGGTTACGAGCTTCGCCTCTTCTGGCAGAGCATTGGAAGAAGTTGGAAGCGCAAGGTTAATTACGGCCTCGATGCCGAGTTCCGGCAGCCGTGAAATGTCTCGCTCTGAAAGCTGCCCGGAAGACCACAGCCAGTCGAAAACCTGATAAGTATTCTCCGCGTCCATAAGTGTCGTACCGATCACTATCTTGATGCGCTCGCCATTGCGGATGTCATGCGAAACGGCAGCTCCTGGGACTGTTCGGTCTTCACGTCGGCGGCAGCTTCGCCACCTCAACCCGCCGCATCGTAGCCCAGTGGCGCTTGGGCGGCACGGCGCCCATAAAGGCGCAGCGGTCACAGTCTAAAATAGAGCTCATCGTCGATTCTTCCCTCGGGGCGAAAAATCGCCGGGCCGGCGAATTGCCCGACAATAAGCCAACCGCCTTCGTCCGGTGCATGCTCATATCCATCCCTCAGGCTCACAATCTCCCTACCGAAGATCCCATCGCTTGAGTACAAATAACCCGGTTGACGCCATTCGGTTTCACTAAGGGCACCGACCGCCAGAGACTCATCAAGTTGCGAAGCCAGTAGATGATCCAGCGCGTCCAAAAACTTATGTTTGCTCTTCGTTCCCGAAATAAAGCCTAGGTAGCGTTCGCGCCGGTGGTTCACAACGGCGTGATTTATGAATTTTGTCACCGCTTCGAATGCATCCATTTCGTTGTCGAAAAATTAGGGTCCGCTCAGATTCGATTAAGTCTCGATTTTAGGCGCGCGTTCAAAGTGACTGCTATTGGGACGAAGCACTCATCCCGCATATTTCTGTTTTACTGCGTATAGCGGACCGATTGTACTCCCGTCCTCTCGTGGCAGTGTCGTGCCCTTAGCAGACATGGGCGTTGCGCGAAAGCGGACCCTTTCTTCGTTCGACTCCCTTGTTCGTGCTGGGCAATGATTTAAGGGGCCAAGCTCAATTTCTTCCGTAGTTGTCACACCTAATTCGCGTTGGCCACAGGCGGGAATGTAAGTCGAGCGCGGGATCTTTATTCCGGTTCGTTCCCCTGGCCGAACTTGGCCACCCCCAGTGCCAGCCAGGCGCGCAGGCTAGTTGTTCCAAGTATTGTCTCGCTCTCATCGGCAATCTTGCGCAACTCCTTTTCTATTGCTTCGAGTTCCGCAATTTGCGCTGCGCTGCGCTTCCAGCCCCTGAAGGTCGCAGCGAATATCTGGGCCTGGCGGGCAAAAAGAGCCAGCAGGCGTGGGGAGCGCAGGGCAGGCGCAATCTCGCGCGGGGTCGGCATATACAGCATGGTGCCGAAATTCTGCTCATACACGAACTGCATGGTGGATGCTTCGTGGCAGCGGCCGTATCCCACCGCCATATCCGGTCCCACCGCCAGCTTGCTGAACCCCTCCACGAATACACCTCTGGTAACCTCTGCCAGCACTGCGGCTGCAATGTACTCAGCCGCAATCGAATAGAAATCGCCCACCGTAGGAAGTAGCTCAGAGCCGCTCTCCGTGGACGATGAGAACCGCACCCGGGTATCGGCGTCGGCCGCAATAGCCGCCCTGGATATGCCCATCTTGCCCAGCCAGTCGCCTTCCAGTGGTGAGAGCGTATATTCGAAGTTGGCATCATCGCCGAAATAGCGGCAGCGCACCCTGCCCACGCCCTTCGCCCAGTCGACATCATCCAGAAGTTCCAGCGCGAAACCGTGTTCCGCCACGGCGTCGCGCCAGCGTTGCGTCGAGACCAGATTTTCCTTCTTTAGGATGACGAATTCTGCGTCCTCGCTCATCCTAATTCAGCCCCAGTTCGTAGGCGTAGCCATCGCGCCACTCCACGCGGCAGCGGCCCGCCGGAACACCGACAGTAAGTTCCGGATGCTGGATGCGTGACGGGCGATCGATGACGAAGCAGTAACGCGCATACGTGTCGTATCCACCGCAGGCAGATGCACCGCGTATCCTCAGCAGCACGTTGCCGAGTCCTTCCTGCAGGCCCAGCGCTTCCAGCGCCTGCCATTGAATCGAACTCTCCAGCAGCCCCGCAGTGGCGATGCTCCTTGGCGCATGAAAGTGCATGGCGTTGGGGATGCATGCCGCCTCGGCCACCTTGATGCATGCGGCCAATTCGGGGTAAGGCCCCAATCGATCATTGACGTAGTTCAGGACGCCCTGAATCCGCTTGCCGTCGCGAGGGTCGGGGTTCTCGCCGGCCCCCCACCCAAGTACCAGCCGTCCGCCAGCCACCTCCTCGAAGCGCTGACCCTTTTTCAGCATGCCGGATGCACGCTCCTGAAAATCGCGCGGACTGCTGCAGAAGACGAATTCCGGCAGGGCATGCCGCTCCGCAGCATAGAGTTCGCTGAAGGCGGCGACACATGCTTCCCTGTCCATGGGGGCGGTATTGAGCGCCAGCGCCTTCATCGCGGCGATGATGTCATCCATGACTCGCGCCTCGTCCTCCTTCGGCGGCGCAATGGATGCCTTAAGCACGGCCTCGTCTTCATCCGGCATGTGGAACGCCGCCGTCTCTTCTCCGTCTTCCTCCAGATCCTCCTCCCAGTCCGGCTCGGTGCCGATCTGCCATTCGGTATTCGGCTCCCGCGTCGGGGCGTAGCATGCAGGGTCGTTCTCCGCCAGGGCGCGGGCAAGCTGCTGGAATACCTCGGTCTTGCTGGGCCGCACCCATTTGGAATAGTGCCATTGGTCTATCACCATGAACACGGGCGGCATGCCGTCCGGAAAGAAGCGCGCCGCTTCGGCGGCATTGGCCAGCATCTGGTCGCGATATTTCCTGACCGCTGCCAGCCCGATGGCAAATGCCGCGTCGCGACTGTCGTCGGGCTCAATAGTCAGCTTCGCGAAGTCCACCTGCTTGCCGCGCACGCGCACCGCGCGGACGTAGCCGCGGTGTTCCAGCGACTCGTTGTCGAAATCGTATTCGAGCTTCACACTGTCCAGCCTGCGCGTCTGGTAGCCGAGCTCCGACAGGAACGCCTGTTCCATCTCGTTCTCGAATGCCCGCTCCGAGTACTCCCCATCCATTCCAAAGCCTTCCCATAATTCCTCGGGGGGGCACTCTGCGTCCTCAAGGGTCTGCGCAATGTAGTCCTCCAGTTGCCGGCGGTAATGTTCCGGGGTGGGAATTCGAACGCAGTTGCCCACGGGCATGATGGTGGCCGTAAGCGCGTTGTCGGCGTCCCATTCCACTGCGCAGAAGACAATCGCCCAGCGATTCTCGTCGCGCAGCACCACCATGGGCGCGGTCAGCGTGTCGTAGTCCAGGTGACCGAAATCAGGCCACTCCCAGCATTCTCCCTGCTGCGCCTCGTCCAGCCCCGCAAGGATGTCTTCCTCTGTATAACTCGCCATTGCTTTTCCCCCTTTAACTATTGAACAACTAGTTAGCTCCTGACATCTCAGCCAAGACCTCCAAAGCTAGTGCGCCTAAGCTCTTGCCGGTGCCTCGCTCATGGCTACTGCGGCTAATCTTGTCTGTAACCTCTACGGCGGAGTCTATGGAAATCAGGGCCAAGGAGCCCAAGCGAAGCGTTGCCTCAAGATCATAGAATCGCCCTGCGGAAGTGAGCCACTGCGCATAACCCATTTCTTCATTGCCGCCGCAAGGTACGGATGATGCAGAGACGAGGATGCCATCCTCCGGGTTTATATCGCTCTCAACCAACGCCTGCCTGACCCAAACATAAATAGTTTCTTGGGCACGGTACGCTTGAGCAAACACAAGCACTTCCCTTCGCGTAAGAGCGTTCTGCTCCTGCACGTTTAGCTGCTTTCGCGTTAGAAGACGGTCTATGTCCATAGTGGCCGGACTAACGACGCTTTAGAAGAAATACTTCCATGATAGCTTTGATTGTCTACTTCCCAACATTCACGGCCGCGAGGCTGCCGTTCGCGAGTGTCAGTGGCGAATTAAAGGGGCCACACTCGCAGTTTCCTCGGATTTTAGAGCCTAGCCCATTTTATTCCCAAGCCCCTTTAATTCCCTGCCTACGCTCGCTCGCGTTTCGCACTTCGGTGGCTGAAGGAATATTCCAGTCAAAGCACTGGTACCTGCGGCACTTTGGTAACAGCCTGCGCAACTTCCACTGGAGGTTCGAGCGCACCTCTGCGCCAATGCCCAGCGGCAAACCGACCCTGACCTTCAAGCCAGACTACCAGCCCTGTTGGGCTTCGGCCTCGGCTTCGCTCTGAGGAGACCAGACTGTGCAGCCAATCACGCCGGGCGCGTAGAAGAGCGCCTCTACCTTGACGATGCCCCGCGCGCGGCCGGCCTCATAATAATCGTTGAACATTTCTGGTGTGCAGGAGGGGTGGGGGGTGAAGTAATACCACCCCGAGTGCACCTCATAAAAATCCTCCTTTGTCAGCCACACGAGGGGCGTAAGCGGGCCATCCAGCGGTAGGCCACGCTGCGAAAGCAATCCGCGCAGGTGTTTTATGGCACCGCCGAACGACGGAATTTCAGTGCTCATACGTCGCAATATCCTGTGTGGGGTGGTCCCGCGAGGGCCGGGATCTCCTATTTATATCCGAAATTGGAGGTCGCCCCGTAATGTCCGCAACTGGGACTGAACTGCCTGTTGCTACAGTCCGCTTCCGAGCAGTCTACTTTACAACACCGAATGACCACAACGGCTGATGAACGGGCTCCACCACGGTTCACAGAAAGAAACGGCGGCCCGCTCCGGGCCGCCGTTCGATATTAGTGCCGCCAGCACTGCGCGGGAAGGTATTGCCTCAACCCCACGACTGCGCGCCCCCGCTCTGGTATTCGGTGACGCGAGGCTCGAAGAAGCTCTTTGCCTTCGTCAGGTCTATCGCGTCGGCCATGCACGGGAAGGGATGGCTCGCCCCGGGATAATGGACATCCGGGCCGATCGCTGGCAGCGGCGGCTGGCGTGGGTTCGGCGGGAAATCGGCCGTATACTCTGCTCGTCCGCCAGGCGCGCTCATTCCGAACGCGCCCGAACAGGCCGGCCGGGTTTGACTAGAGGGCAGCGTCCTTGAGCTTCTTGAGCGGCCGAACCTTGACCTTGACGGTCGCCGGTTTTGCGGCAAACCATTGCTCTTCGCCGGTGAAGGGATTCTTGCCGAAACGTTTGGGCTTGGCGGGCACCTTCTGGGCGGTCACCTTGAGCAAACCGGGCAGGGTGAATTCGCCAATGCCTTTTTTGTTGACTGACGCCAGCGTTGCCGCCTCCAATGCCGCCATGACCGCCTTGACCGATTTGGCCTCAACACCGCTCTGCTCGGCCAGGTGGGCCACCAGGCTTGCCTTGGTGAACGACATTTTGATCGGTTTCAACTCGGCCACTTTGGCCACGGCCTTCTTGGCGGGCGCTTTGGCGGCTGGTTTCTTGCTTGCGGTTTTGGCCTTGGTAGCCGGTTTTTTCTTGGTAGCCATAACATCTCCTGGTTGAGGATTACCCAGCTTTTGCGTCTGCAAAAGCCCCGTGGCGTCTGCTGCCAAAATGCCTCGCCGAGCCACTTCGTAGACCGCTTGGCTGTGTCGCCACGCGCTGTCCCGGTGCAGCATAGCAGCGCGGTCCTTGAATTTCAATCACTCAGGATGATAGCCTCAGTCCCACGAAAGTGCGCCGCCGCTCTGGTATTCGGTGACGCGAGTTTCGAAGAAGTTTTTTTCCTTCTTGAGGTCTATCATTTCCGCCATCCAGGGGAAGGGGTTGGTGGCACCCGGATAGAGCAGATCCAGCCCGATCTGCTGGCAGCGGCGGTTGGCGATGAAGCGCAGGTATTCCTTGAACATGTTCGAGTTCAGGCCCAGGATGCCGCGCGGCATGGTGTCCTCTGCATAGCGGTATTCGAGCTCCACGCCCCTTTGCATCAGGGCGCGGATTTCCTCGCGGAATTCCGGCGTCCACAGGTGGGGGTTTTCCAGCTTGATCTGGTTGATCACGTCCACGCCGAAGTTGAGGTGCATGGATTCGTCGCGCATGATGTACTGGTATTGCTCGGCGGCGCCTGTCATCTTGTTCTGGCGGCCCAGCGCGAGGATCTGCACGAAGCCGACATAGAAGAACAGGCCTTCCATGATGCAGGCGAAGACGATGAGGCTCTTGAGCAGCTTCTGGTCGTTTTCGGGCGTTCCGGTGCGGAAATCCGGATCGGTCAGGGTGTCGATGAACGGAATGAGGAACTCGTCCTTGTCGCGGATGCTGGACACTTCGTGGTAGGCGTTGAACACCTCGCCTTCGTTCAGGCCCAGGCTCTCCACGATGTACTGGTAGGCGTGGGTGTGGATGGCCTCCTCGAATGCCTGCCGCAGCAGGAACTGGCGGCATTCGGGATTGGTGATGTGGCGGTAGGTGCCGAGCACGATGTTGTTCGCGGCCAGGCTGTCGGCGGTGGTGAAGAAGCCCAGGTTGCGCTTGACGATGCGGCGCTCGTCCTCGGTGAGGCCGTTGGGGTTCTTCCACAGTGCGATGTCGGCGGACATATTCACTTCCTGCGGCATCCAGTGGTTGGCGCAGGCGGAGAGGTATTTCTCCCAGGCCCATTTGTACTTGAACGGCACGAGCTGGTTGACGTCCGCATTGCAGTTTATGATGCGCTTGTCCTCCACCTTGATGCGGCCGGTGCCGGCAGAGGCGATGGTGTAGCCGTGGTCGGGGCTGCCCTTCTCGGGCACGGGCGGCACAGGGGCGGCGGCGCCCATGCGCGAGCCGGCGGGCATCGTTGCAGGTGTCGGTTCGTCGTCAAAACTCAGCATTCATCTCTCCTCGTATTCTGTTGTTCCATTGCAACTGCTTGCGGACATTCCGTAGACGTCACTGGCAGGCTTCGCATTCCGGGTTGTCTATGGAACAGAATTTGGCTTCTTCGGCCTCGGGTACCGTACTGGAAACGGCGTTCAGCGTGCCGGCGCGCGAGGTGGATTTTTCCGCCGAGGTCGCGCCCAGGGTGCGCAGGTAATAGGTGGTCTTCAGGCCGCGCACCCAGGCCAGCTTGTAGGTTTCGTCGAGCTTGCGGCCGGAGACGCCAGCCATATAGATGTTGAGCGACTGCGCCTGGTCTATCCATTTCTGGCGGCGCGAGGCGGCCTCGATCAGCCATTGCGGCTCGACCTCGAACGCGGTGGCATACAGGCGGCGCAGGTCGGCGGGGATGCGGTCTATCTTGGCCAAGCTGCCGTCGAAATACTTGAGGTCGGAGATCATCACTTCGTCCCACATGCCGAGCTGCTTGAGGTCGCGCACCAGGTGGTCGTTGATCACGGTAAATTCGCCGGACAGGTTGGATTTCACGAAGATGTTCTGGTAGGTCGGCTCGATGCTGGCCGCAACCCCCACGATGTTGGAGATGGTCGCGGTGGGCGCGATGGCGATACAGTTGGAGTTGCGCATGCCGTGCTGGGCGATCTTTGCGCGCAGGGCGTCCCAGTCCATGGTGGTTGAGCTGTCGACTTCGACGTAGCCGCCGCGCGATTCGGCCAGCAGGGCGATGCTGTCCTGCGGCAGGATGCCACGGTCCCACAGGCTGCCGCGATAGCTCGAGTAGCGGCCGCGCTCCGCGGCCAGTTCGCTGGACGCCCAATAGGCGTAGTAGCATACCGCTTCCATGGAGCGGTCGGCGAATTCCACCGCCTCCTCGGAGGCGTAGGGCAGGCGCAGTTCATGCAGCGCATCCTGGAAGCCCATGATGCCCATGCCCACGGGACGGTGCTTTAGGTTGGCGGTGCGCGCCTTGCCCACGGCATAGTAGTTGATGTCGATCACGTTATCCAGCATGCGCATGGCAGTGTGGATGGTGCGCTTGAGCTTGTCGTGGTCGAGCTGGCCGAACTTCTCGTGGCCCTGCGGATAGAGGTGTGCGGCAAGGTTCACCGAGCCCAGGTTACACACGGCAATTTCGGTGTCGGAAGTGTTGAGCGTGATCTCGGTGCACAGGTTGGAGCTGTGCACCACGCCCACGTGCTGTTGCGGGGAGCGGATATTGCACGGGTCCTTGAAGGTGACCCAGGGGTGACCGGTCTCAAACAGCATGGTGAGCATCTTGCGCCACAGGGTCTGCGCGGGGACCTTCCGGAACAGCTTGATCTCGCCTGCCTCGGCCTTGGCCTCGTAGGCGGTGTAGGCAGCCTCGAAGTCCTTGCCGAACTTGTCGTGCAGGTCCGGGCAGGTGGAGGGCGAGAACAGCGTCCACTCGCCGCCTTCCATCACGCGCTTCATGAACAGATCGGGAATCCAGTTCGCGGTATTCATGTCGTGGGTGCGGCGGCGGTCGTCGCCGGTGTTCTTGCGCAGCTCGAGGAATTCCTCGATGTCGAGGTGCCAGGTCTCGAGATAGGCGCACACCGCGCCCTTGCGCTTGCCGCCCTGGTTCACGGCCACGGCGGTGTCGTTCACCACCTTGAGGAAAGGCACGACGCCCTGCGACTTGCCGTTGGTGCCCTTGATGTGGCTGCCCAGCGCGCGCACATTGCTCCAGTCGTTGCCGAGACCTCCCGCGAACTTGGACAGCAGTGCGTTTTCCTTCAGCGCCTCGTAGATGCCGTCCAGGTCGTCGGAGACGGTGGTCAGGTAGCAGGAGGAGAGCTGCGAGCGGCGCGTGCCGGAGTTGAACAGCGTCGGTGTAGAGCTCATGAAGTCGAAGCTGGAGAGCAGGCGATAGAACTCGATGGCTCGCGCGTCGCGGTCCACCTCGTTAAGCGCCAGCCCCATGGCCACGCGCATGAAGAAGGCCTGGGGCAGTTCGATGCGCTGGTCTTCGATGTGCAGGAAATAGCGGTCATACAGGGTTTGCAGGCCAAGATAGCCGAATTGCAGGTCGCGGCTGGCGTCCAACTCCTGCGCCAGGCGCGGCAGATCGAACTGCGCCAACTCATCGTTGAGCAGCTCGGCCTCGATGCCGCGCTTGATGAATCCGGGGAAATAGTCGACATAGCGCTGGGGCATTTCCGCCTGCTTGACGGTCTCGCCCAGGATTTCGCAGCAGATGTTGTTCAGCAGCAGGCGCGCGGTGACGAAACCGTAGGCGGGATCCTGCTCGATGAGGGAACGCGCGGACAGGATCACGCACTTGCGCACCTCCTCCACGGGGACGCCGTCATACAGGTCCTTCAACGTCATCTGCAGTATGCGGCCGGCATCGACCGCCTCACCCAGGCCCGCGCAGGCATCCTGGATCAGGCCGGAAAGCTCACCCTCATTGAGCGGGCGCTGCACGCCCTTGTCCAGGACATTGATTACGTAGGCAGCCGGCTGGCTCTCCTGCCTGGCCTTGCCGCGCTCGCGCGAGCGGGCCTCGCGATAAAGCACATAGGCGCGCGCCACGTCGTGCTCGCCCGAACGCATCAGCGCCAGCTCGACCTGATCCTGGATGTCCTCAATGTGCAGCGTGCCGCCGTGCGGCTGGCGGCGCATCAGCGCGCCGACCACGGCAGCGGTCAATTGCTCGACCAGTTCGCGCACGCGAGCCGAAGCGGCGCCCTGCCCGCCATTCACGGCGATGAAGGCCTTGGTCATGGCGATGGAAATCTTGGCTGGCTCGAAAGGCACAACCGATCCATTGCGGCGGATTACCCGATATTGGTCAAACGCGGTCGTGCCGCTCGCCTCCGGCGGGAGGGTTTGGTCCTGGACAGGAACGTTTGAAGAAAAACTGGCCCCAGTGGTGTGTAGCATGCGACGCTCCCATATATTATGGCCGGGCGAGGCCCGAAAAATCAAAAACCACTATATATAGTGGTCCGCCATGTATTTTGTGCTAATTGTAGTAGATCGCCCGATTTATGCAAGCGCTAATTTTATCTAGATAACCGCCTTCGGGATATGCACTTTGAATGCATTGGGAATTTTTTCGCGCGGCGGGACGCACACGCGACGCGGCCCGGTTGCGCGGGGGAGCGAGGGCAGCGCCGAAATGCGGCTCAGGGGGCCGAAGCGCCCCGGCCAATCAGGCGCCGGTAGCGCGGCCAGTCGAAATGCGGACCCGGGTCGGTCTTGCGTCCGGGGGCAATTTCCGAGTGGCCGGCAATGCTGTCGATGGGATAGACGCGGCAAAGCCTGCGGGTGAGGCGGGCCAGCGCGGCATATTGAGCGTCGGCGAACGGCCCGTGGTCGTCGCCCTCCAGTTCTATGCCAATCGAGAAATCGTTGCAGCGCGCGCGGCCCTGCCAGCTTGAAGCGCCGGCATGCCAGGCGCGCATCCCGCAGGGGACGAACTGGATGATCTCGCCGTTGCGCCGGATCAGGAAATGGGCCGAGACTTTCAACCCTTCCAGTTGCGCGAAATAGGGGTGCGCGGCGGAATCCAGGGCATTGGTGAACAGCCGGATGATGGCATCGCCCTCGAACACTCCGGGCGGCAGGCTGATGTTATGGATGACCAGCAGGCCAATGCGCTCGCCGGCGGGCCGCCGGTCATGGTTGGGCGAAGCGATGCGGCGCGCGCCGCTGAACCATCCGCTTTGATCAGGCTTCACCGTCGGCCCCGCCATCCTGCTCGGTGATGCCCAGCCGCCCCATGCGGTAGCGCAGGGCGCGGAAGGAGATGCCCAGCAGCTTGGCCGCCGCAGTGCGGTTGAAGTCCGTTTGCTGCAATGCCCGCAGGATGGCCCGGCGCTCCAGGCGATCCAGCAGTTCAGGCAGGGGATATTTGCCGGTGGCGGCGCCCAGCGTGAGGCTCCCCGTAATTTCGGCCGGGGGGAGATGAAGGTCGGCCGGGGTGATCAGGCCGCCGTTGCACAGGGCGAGCGCGCGCTCGATCAGATTCTCCAGTTCGCGGACGTTCCCGGGGAAATCGTAGGTGCGCAGCGACTCCAGCGCATCCGGCGTGAATTCCACCTGGAGATCGCCGCGCAGGCGGGTCAGCATCTGGCGGGCGATGCCGGGAATGTCTTCGCGCATTTCGCGCAGTGCGGGCATGTGGAGAGCAATCACGTTCAGACGGTAATACAGATCCTGGCGGAATTTTCCCGACTGCACCTGTTCGGCAAGCGAGCGATGCGTCGCACTGATGATGCGCACGTCCACCGGCTCTTCCTGGGTATCGCCCACCTTGCGCACCTTTTTCTCCTGAATGGCGCGCAGCAGCTTGACCTGCATGGAGAGCGGCAAGTCGGCCACCTCGTCCAGAAACAGCGTACCGCCGTTCGCCGCCTGGAAGAAGCCGTCGCGATCGCGATCCGCCCCGGTGAATGCACCCTTGCGATAGCCGAAAAATTCGCTTTCCATCAATGCTTCCGGAATCGCGCCGCAATTCACGGCGATGAAGGGCTGGCCGTGCCGCACACTCTTTTCCACAATAAGGCGAGCCGCGAGCTCCTTGCCGCTGCCCGATT
>Ga0075276_10000334_pt1 | contig 12977 bp, 12 predicted proteins | sample SF_Rice_5C_80N_4_FD_69770 | JGI IMG/M metagenome (GOLD analysis project Ga0075276, IMG submission 69770) | Rice paddy soil microbial communities from Twitchell Island, California, USA - SF_Rice_5C_80N_405 | ecosystem: Environmental > Terrestrial > Soil > Paddy field/soil | place: USA: Twitchell... | reverse complement strand
GGAACGCGACCATCGACACCGACGGCGTGAGCCCGTCCAGGCGGACGCCGATCGTCTCGTCGGAGAGGAACGCGAGCGGCCGGATGTAGCAGTCTTCGCGGTACCCCTCGGCGCGGAAGAGCGCCACGAGGCTCTCGACGAGCTCTTCGGCGGAATACGGGATCTCCATCGCGAGCAGCCGCGTCGATTCGAGGAAGCGCCGGAAATGGTCGAGCGCGCGGAAGATGAAGAGCTCTTTCTCCTCCTCGTTCCAGAACGCGCGCACCCCGGCGAAGCAGCCGGTGCCGTAGTTCAGCGCGTGCGTCAGGAGGCCCACCTTCGCCTCGCCGTAAGGGACGATCCGCCCGTCGAAGAATGCGAACTTCGGGAGAACCATGGCGCTCACCTCCTCAATCCATTCAATCCACTTTTCCCGTCATGCCGGGGATTCTTGAGCGATTTTAATGCCAATTCAATATCCAATCCGGTAGAATTGGACTGATGGCTGCCGTCGACCCCGCCGAATTCGTGGCCGCGCTGGCCGGGTGGAGGTCCCGCTCCGGCCCGGTCTATCGCAAGCTCGCGGACGCGACCCGCGATGCGCTCGCGGCCGGCCGTTTCCCGGTCGGCAGCACGTTTCCCCCGGAGCGGCGCCTCGCCGGCGAGCTCGGCGTCAGCCGCACGACCGTCGTGGCCGCGTACGAGGCGCTCCGCAGCGACGGATGGCTCGAGAGCGTTCAGGGAAGCGGCACGCGGGTTCGCCGCGAGGCGGCTCCCCGCCCCGCCGCGCTTCCGGCGGCGCAGCGGCGACACAGCGCGTTTCGGGGGCTCGTCGATTCCGGCGGGTCCGCCGTCTCGTTTCTCGGTCTCCACCTGCCGGCGATCTCTCCGGACTTCGAGGAGGCGCTCCGCGAGACCGCCCGCGATTCGAAAGCGCTGCTGCGCGGCCACGGCTACAGCGGCCTCGGGCTTCCCGCGCTGCGCGAGGCGATCGCGCGGCACCTGACGGGCTCCGGACTCCCGACCCGCGCCTCGGAGGTCCTCGTCACGCACGGCGCGCAGCAGGCGATCGGCATCGCCGCGTCCCTCCTGCTCCGCCGCGGCGACACGGTCGTCCTCGAGGACCCCACGTACATCGGCGCGATCGACCTCTTCGAGGGCGCGGGCGCGCGGCTCGTGACGGTCCCCGTCGGTCCCGGCGGCGTCCGGATCGACCGGCTCGCGGAGGCCGTCGCGCGGGAGCATCCGCGGGCGATCTACCTGATGCCGACCTTTCAGAATCCCGTCGGCGCCGTGATCCCCGCGGAAGGGCGGCGCGAGATCGCCGCCATCGCGGAGAGGCACGGCGCGGTGGTCGTCGAGGACGGCACGCTCGACGAGCTCGATTTCGGAACGCGTCCTCCCCCGCCGATCGCGGCGTTTTCCCGCGGAGGAAGGGTCCTGACGATCGGCTCGCTGTCGAAGCTCATCTGGGGAGGGCTGCGCGTGGGATGGCTCCGCGCTCCCGCGCCGCTCCTCGACGCCGCCGCGGAGATCAAGGTCATGAGCGACCTCGGCAACTCTCCCCTCTCGCAGACGCTCGGGGCGCGCCTGATGCGGCGGCTCCCGCAGATCCGCGAGCGCCGGCGCGCCGAGGTCGTCGAGCGGTTCGAGGTCCTCGCCGGAGAGCTCTCGCGAAGGCTTCCCGACTGGGAGTGGGAGCGCCCGCTCGGAGGTCTGTCGGTCTGGGTGCGCCTCCCGCGAGGCGATGCGGAGGAGTTCGGCGCGGTCGCCCGCCGCCACGGCGTGGCGATACTCCCCGGGTCGGTTTTTTCCCCGTCCAACGCGCACGCGGATCATCTCCGGATGCCGTTCTGTCTGGAACCGGCCGAGATCCGCGACGGCGTGAGGCGCCTTGCCCGCGCGTGGAGCGAGTACGTGCCCGCGGCGGCCCGGCGACAGGAGCGTCCCCTGCACGTCGTGGTCTGACATCGCGGGAGCTTGCTCCGGCCGGACGCGGGATTCGGCCCGTGCTCGAAGCACTCGAAGGAAACGGGCGTCCTCGTCGTGTTCGGCTGATCGGCGTCGCTTCCCCTCTCCCCGTTCGACGGGCGAGGTAAGGCGACTTTGTCATTCTGAGGAGCGAAGCGACGAAGAATCTACCCCACCAAGAGTAGATCCTTCGCGGAGTCTATCCTCGAGCGACCCGAGAGTAGATCCTTCCCGCCTTCGCCAAGGCTTCCTCCTTCGCTGAAGCTTCGGCGCGACGAGTCGGCGCGGCAGGCCGCTGCGCCCAGGATGACAGCCGCGAGCGAAGGACTCAAGATGACGAAGGGACAACTTTCGAAACAATGCCGGATTGCCGCTCCTGTTCGTGAACCCGATTCGCCGCCTCGCGAATCGCGGCGGGCGACTTGCCCCGGACGATTTGCTCTCCGCGCGACCGTGGCGTATGTTTCCTTCCCTCGCGATCTTTGAACGTTTTCGGTGCCTCCTCCCGGATTGCCGGGAAGGGGTGAAAAGGGAAGCGGGTGAAATACCCGCACGGCTCCCGCCACTGTGACCGGGGACGCCCGCGCAAGAAACCACTGAGCGCTGCCGATGCAAGTCGCGCGCTCGGGAAGGAGCGCCGGGCGGACGATCCGGAAGTCAGGAGACCTGCCGAAGCGCCACTTTCGTCGCGTCGAAACGGGAGGTTTCGATGAGCACGGGTTCTCCTTTCCTCGCCCGGTTCCTCTTTCCCATCGCGGCCGCCGCCGCGCTCGCCGCGCCGGCCGGCGCGCAGACCGTCCCGCCGGTTTCCGAGAACGTGGTCGTCTCCGCGTCGCTGGCCCCGGAGACCGAGCCGGCCGTGTCGTCGTCGGTCACCGTCATCACCCGGCAGCAGATCGAGCACAGCGGAAAGACCGACGTGCTCGATCTCCTCCGGCAGGTTCCCGGCGTCGACGTCGTGCAGAGCGGCGACGCCGGAAAGGTCGCGAGCGTGTTCCTCCGGGGAACGAACTCGACCCAGACGCTCGTGCTGATCGACGGCGTGCGCGTCAACAGCCCGTACTTCGCCGGATACGACTTCTCGGCCCTCTCGACGCAGGACGTCGAGAGAATCGAGATCGTCCGGGGGCCGTACTCCGCCCTCTACGGCTCGGACGCGATCGGCGGGGTGATCTCGATCCTGCGCCGAGCGCCCTCGGCCGAGCCGTCCGGCCGGGCGACCGCCGCGGCCGGGAACCGCGCGTTCCACGAGGAGACGCTCTTCGCGACGGCCGGGACCGGACCCGTGGCCCTTTCCGTCTCGGGCCGCGACGCGCACGACGGCGGCGAGCCGCAGGACGTCGCGGGAACCCGCGTCGACAACGACGGCTGGCGCGACCGGAACGGCTCGGCCGCCGTCGACTGGAACGCCGCGCCCGGGTTCCGCGCCGGGCTGCGGGTCGAGCGGATGTTCGCTCGCAGCGAGATTCCTTCCGACGCCGGGCAGCCCACGCCGCGGCGGTTCACGGATTTCGCGCAGACGACGTGGACGCTCCCGGTCCGCGCGGCGCTTTCGGAGCAGAACGCGCTGTCGGCCGCCCTCTACGACGTCGCGCTGCACCCGACTGCCGTCGATCCCGACGACACCTCGGGCTTCTTCCAGAGCGAGACGCGCGCGCGGACGCGCGGGGCGCGCGTCGTCGATTCGTGGAAGGCCTCGGACGGGAACACGCTCTCGGCCGTGGCCTCGTACGAGCGCTCGACGGTCGACTCGGGCGGCGCATTCGGCACGCTCATCGCGAACCGGAGGATTTCGACCTGGGGAGCCGGCGTCGACGACCAGATCGCCTTCTTCGGCGGCCGGCTCCACGTCGTGGCGGGGGTGCGATTCGACCGGCATTCCGCGTTCGGGTCGTCGACGAGCCCCCGCGTCTCGGCGGTCTGGAACGCCGGCCCCGCCGACGCGATCCGGGCCTCCTGGGGAACCGCGTTCCGGGCGCCTTCGATCGGCGAGCTCTATTACCCGTTCTTCGGGAACCCGGATCTTTCCCCCGAGCGCTCCCGGAGCTTCGAGATCGGATTCACGCATTCGGCCGGCCGCGCGCGATTCGACGTCGCGGCCTTCCGCAACGACATCCGCGACCTCATCCAGTACGACCCCGTCCGCCAGACGAACGGCAACGTCGGCCGCGCGCGCACGGAGGGAATCGAGGCGACCGCGTCCGCGCCGATCGTCTCCTCGCTGCGCGGCGCCGTCTCGTACACGTTCCTCCGGGCGGTCGACGAGAACGGCGGGGCGCCGCTCGCCCGCCGCCCGCGGCACCGCGGGTCTCTCGACCTCGCGTGGAGCTCCGCACGCTGGAACGCGTCGGCGACGCTCCTCTTCACCGGGAGGCGCCCCGACGTCCAGGCGGTGTTCCCGTACGGCGCGACCGAGGACCCGTCCTATCTGCGGCTCGACCTTCACGCGGAATACCGCTTCGGCCACGTCGCTCCCTTCGTCAACGTCGAGAACGCGGCCGACCGCCGTTACGAGGAGGCGAGCGGGTTCCCGGCGCGGCGCCGGCGGCTCTCGGCGGGGCTCTCCGCGTCGTTCTGACCGGGCGAGCGAGGCGTTAGACTCCCCCCATGCCCCGGATCACGAAGGTCTACACGCGGACCGGCGACGACGGCACGACCTCGCTCGGCGGCGGCCAGCGCGTCCCGAAGGATTCGCCGCGAATCGACGCCTTCGGGACGGTCGACGAGGTCAACTCGCAGATCGGCGCGGCGATCGCCGCCGGTCTCGAGCCGGTGCTCGCACAACGTCTCTCGGCCGTTCAGAACGACCTCTTCCATCTCGGCTCCGACCTCTGCACGCTCGAACCGGACAAGGAGAAGCGGCCCGTTCCGGTGATCGGGCAGCGTCACGTCGACGCCCTCGAGCTCTGGATGGACGAGATGTCGGCGGAGCTTGCGCCGCTCGAGAACTTCGTCCTTCCCGGCGGGACTCCGGGCGCCGCGGCGCTGCACGTGGCCCGCGCGACCTGCCGGCGGGCGGAGCGGGAGACGATCCGGCTCGCGCGGCAGGAGGCGGTCGGGCCGCACGTCGTTCCGTACCTGAACCGCCTGTCCGACGCGCTCTTCGTGGCGGCGAGATTCGAGAACCGGCGCCGCGGGCGCCCGGACGTTCTCTGGAACAGCCGGGTGTAGAATCGCCCTCGAGCGTTCCCGGTTCTCGTCGGAAAAGAAGGACGCGCTCCAAGGAGCGGCAAAGATGACGCCTCGACGGATTCTCGGGATCTCCATCCTTCTCGGTGGACTGGCGGCGACGTGGGCCTGCGCCTCGAAATCGTTCACCTCGAAGAATCCGCCCCCGCCGTACGTGGCGCCGCCTCCGGCGGCCCAGCCCGCTCCGGCACCGGCTCCCGCCGCGGTGCAGCCGGCGGCGCAGGCCGTCGCTCCCGCTCCCGTCGAGCCGCCGGCGCCGGCGGGGGATTTCGGATCGGGGAGCGGCGCCTCCTCCGCCCCCAATCCGGCGGTCGCGCCCGTCGCTCCGGCGAGTCCGACGCTGTCGCCGGCCGCGAGCGAGATCCTGCGTCTCCGCGACGCGGGCTACTCCGAGGACTTCCTCCTCAACAAGGTGCGGCGGGCGAACCAGCCGTATCGGCTGACCGTCGACGATCTGATCGCGCTGCGGCGAGCCGGCTTGTCGGAGACGGTCATCGACGCGATGCTCCACGCCGGGTCGGCCGAGGCGGCCCCCGTCGCCGAAACGGTCCAGCCCGTCGCGCGGCATGCCGAGTTCGACGGCCTCGTGCGGCAGCGGCAAGGGTTCCTCGGGATCGGCAGCTCGAAGAAGAAGAAGATCGGGAAGTTCGTCGTCGACGGCGACCGGGTGAACTGGTACCAGATGGTCGACCCGGAGGACAACTTTTCGATCTCCGAACGAAACATCAAGGAGATGTGGTTGAACTGCGCGCCGCGCGCCGGTGAGAACCTCTGTCTCGAGCTCTGCTTCCGCAGCTTCTCGGGGCAGGAAGGTTGCTTCCGCGACGCCGGATGGGAAAACGGAGACAATCGCCAGATCCTGGCGATGTACGACTACTTCCAGAAGGCGTTCCCGACGACCTTCTTTACCAAACGGGAGAAAAAGACGTTCTGATGGAAAACCCCGAAGACCGCACCGAAGGGAAGATCGCCGACGAGATGCGCATGCTCGGCGATTCACTGTTCCAGCTCGGCAAGATCGCGTTCTCCAAAGGAAGGGCGTTCTCGATCGAGGCGCTGCGCCGCGCGCGCGCCGCCGTCGAGAAGGCCGCGGAAGAGCTGGAGAAGACCGGGAAAAAATAGCCCTCGGGTCTCCCTCACCCGCCCGCCTTCGCTCCTTCGGATCTCGGCGCGGCGGCCTCTCCCGCGGGGAGAGGCGAAACCCTCACCGTCGAGACAGAAGCTTCGCGAACGCGGGTGTCGGTTATGACAACGTCGAGGCGCGGTGAGCGAAAGGCCGACCCCGATACGATCCCGAATAGGCAAACGACCAGGCGCGGCCAGACGGGTTGGAAGACGCGCGCGGGCAGCCGGGCCGGCGGGCGCGGCGTACCGGGGCGTACGTTAAGCCCGCCGGCCGGCCGCCCGCGTCCCGTATAACGACGCGTATGGTCCGCGCCCGCTACTTGGAAAAGGTTTTGCGGACCAGAGCAATGACTTGCGCCCTCAGCCGCTCGACGTCGGCGGACAGCGTCGCCGTCTCTTTCTCCATCGTCTGGACGAAGGCCGGGTCCGGGATCGACCCGAGGTTGATTCCCACGTTCAGGAGCGCGCCCTCGGCCGCCGACGCCAGCAGCAGCGCCGCGACACCGGCGTCCGAAGCGGCGTTCGGGTTCCCCTTCTCGGCGACGAGCGGGACGCGGGACAGAAGTGTCGCCGCGCAGCGGGCGGTTTCCATCGGGACTTCCGCCGCGCGCTTCGCTGCGTCCTGCATCGCGCGCGCGCGCGCCGCTTTCTCGGCGTCGGTCTCCTTCGGGAGCTTTCGCGCGGCGACCATCGCGTCGAAGGACGCCGCGTCCTCGTTCATGAGCTCCTCGAGGCGCGTCCCCGCGCGCTCGGCCTCTTCCGCGATCGGGCGGAGCTCGCCGGCGACCGCGGCGAACTTCTCCTTCGCGACCGTGAGCGCGAGGACCATCGAGAGGAGCGACGCGCCCATCGCGCCGGCCGCGGCCGAGGCGGTGCCGCCGCCGGGAGTGGGAGCGTCGGAGGCGAGGGAGGACCGGAACTCGCGGAACGAGCGGCTCTCAAAATTCATGGACGCGACCTCCCACGATCGTGTGCGTGACCAGGGGCAGGCCCCAATGATAAACGAGGTGCCGGTAGTCGGGAGCGTCGATCAGGACGAGGTCGGCGCGCTTGCCCGCCTCGATCGAGCCCCGGTCCGGCGCCAGGCCGAGCGAGGCCGCGCCGTTCAACGTGATCGCGGTCAGCGTCTCCTCGATCGACATTCCGTAGTCGTGGCACGCGTGGCCGGCGACGGCCGGCAGCGATTCCGTGTTGCACGAGCCCGGATTAGCGTCCGTCGCGACGGCAACGGGAACTCCCGCGTCGACGAGCGCCCGCGCCGGCGCGCGGCGGGACTTGAGCCACCAGGCCGTGCCGGGCAGCAGCGTGGCGACGGTTCCGGCGGCGGCGAGCCCCGCGATCTCGTCTTCCCCGGCAAAGAGCAGGTGGTCCGCCGACGCCGCCCCGAGCTCCGCCGCGAGCCGCGCGCCCCCGGAGCGGGCGAGCTCGTCGGCATGCACCCGCAGCCCGAGGCCGAGGTCCCGCGCGCGCGAGAGGATCGCGCGGGACTCCGCGACGGTGAAGACGCCCTCCTCGCAGAAGACGTCGCAGAAGCGCGCGAGGCCCGCCGAGGCGGCGCGGGGAAGGATCGCTTCCGTGATCTCGCGCACCCATCCGGAGCGGTCTCGCCGGCGTTCGACCGGGATCTCGTGCGCCGCAAGCAGCGTGGGAACGATCCCGATGATGCCTTCCGCGGCCAGGTCCCGCAGGATCTCGAGCGACCGGATCTCCCCTTCGGCGTCGAGGGCGTACCCGGACTTGCATTCCGCCGTCGTCGTCCCCGACCGGCGCATCGCGACCAGACGCGAACGCGTCGCCGCGGTGAGCTCTTCTCGCGTCGCCCGGCGGGTCGCCTCGACCGTGGCGACGATCCCGCCGCCGGACGCCGCGATCGCCGCGTACGATTCCCCGGCGAGGCGACGCGCGAACTCCGCGGCCCGGTCGCCGGCCCAGACCGGATGCGTGTGCGCGTCGACGAACCCCGGAAGGAGCGTCTTCCCGGACCCGTCGATCTCGCGCTCGGGCCGGTCGAAGCGGCCGCGCAGATCCAAGTCCCGGCCCGCGAAGACGATCCGCCCCCCCTCGCAGCGGACCGCCGCGTGCTCGACGACGAGGATCTCGCGCTGCGCGCTGCCGCGGCGCGCCGAAGCGCCCGTCGCCGTCGCCAGGCAGGAGAGGTTCCGGATTTCGAGGGTGTCGCGAAGCTCCGCCGGCGGCGGGTCAGCCCGCATCATTCATCAGCCGGCAGTGGTGTCCTGCGACCGGACCAGGTAAGAGACGGTGGTCGACTTCTCCTCCTCTTCCTGGTCGAAGTCGAGGACCTGCTGGAACATGTCGAGCATCGACTTCAACTTCAGCCGGAAATTCGCCCGCTGGAGCTTCAGGTCCCGCATCGCCTTCTCGATCTTCGCGGATTGCTGCAGCGCCTCGGTCGTCAGCTGCTGGCCGGCGAGCTCCGCCTGCCGCACGACGTTCTCCGCCTCGCGCCGCGCCGTGTTCTTCATCTCCTCGGAGAGACGCTGCGCGGACAGGAGCGTCTCCTTCAGGATCTTCTCGCGGTCGCGGTGGTCGAAGTTCTCCTCCTCGAGATGCCGCACGCGCGTCTGGAGGTCGACGTTCTCACGCATCAGCTCCTGGAAATCCTCGGCAACCGACAGGAGGAAGGCTCGTACCCCTTCGGCGTCGTAGCCCCGGCGCTTGACGGTGAACTCGTGCTTCTGGATCTCGAGAGCGGTGATCTTGGGCGTCATGATGATCTCCTCAGATGGGCGAGTACGCGCCTCCGGTCATCAGGCTCAGCACGATCGCGCGGAGCAGCACCAGAAGCAGGATCGCGATGATGGGCGAGAAATCGATTCCGCCCGTCCAACGGGGCGGGAGGATCTTCCGGCACGGCTTCAACAGCCACTCGGTCGACTTGTAGAGGAACTGCACGACGGGGTTGCGCGGGTCGGGGGAGACCCAGGTCACGAGCGCCGCGGCGATCACGAGCCAGATCACGAGCTGGAAGAGCATCGACACGACCTGCACGAGGCCGATCGCCACTCCGGTCCCGAGGCCCCTCATACGATCTCCCTCGGTCCGAAGAGCGCGGTGCCGACGCGGACGACGGTGGCCCCTTCTTCGATCGCGACCTCGAAATCGTGGCTCATTCCCATCGACAGTCCGGGGAGCGGCGAGCCCGTCTCCTGCTCGAGGCGGTCCCGCATGCCGCGGAGCTCGCGAAAATACGGCCGCGACGCCTCCGGATCGTCGGAGAACGGCGGCACGGTCATCAGCCCGCGGAGCTCGATCGACGGAGCCGCGAGCGCCGCCCGGACGAGCGCGCCGCACTCGGCCGGCGGCACGCCCCCCTTGGAGACCTCGCCCCCCACGTTCACCTCCACGTAGATCGGGTAGCGGTTCGACGCCCCCGCCTCCCGCGAGAGGATCTCGAGCAGAGAAATGCGGTCAACCGATTGAATCTCCTCGAAATATCTTACCGCGGTTTTGGCCTTGTTCGTCTGAAGGCGGCCGATGAGACGCCAGGAAAGGTCCGGAAAATCGGGGCGGAGCGCCTCGATCTTCCTGACCCCCTCCTGCACCCGGTTCTCGCCGAAGACGGTCAGCCCCGCCTCGACCGCGCGCCGGACGGTCTCGAAAGGATGGGTCTTCGAGACCGCCACCAGCGTGACTTCCGACCGGTCGCGGTTGGCCGCCTCGCACGCGCGCGCGATCCGCTCCTCGACGTCGCGGACACGCCGGGAAAGCTCGGGCGAGGACGGAGGATCCGGGCCGGCGGTCACATCGCTTCCGAGGCGTCCGCGCCCATGTTCGCGAGTCGGTCGGCGTCCCGGTTCTTCTCGCGGCGTACGTGCGCGATCGAAAACTTCCGGAAGAGACGCGAGCGGCTCATGGCTTCGCGCGCCAGCGGTTTGAGGTTGTCGGCCTTGATCCGAAACCGGCCGTTGATCTGCTCGACCAGGAGAAGCGAATCGGAATAGATCGCGACCTCCGAGGCTCCCTGCCGCTCCGCCTCCCCGAGCGCGAGGAGCAGGGCGCGGTACTCGGCCTCGTTGTTCGTGGCCCGGCCGAGCGCCTCGAAGAGCTCGCGGGGCGCGCCGTTGTCCTCGCCGGGGGGAAAATACGCGCCCGCCCCCGCCGGGCCCGGGTTTCCGCGCGCGGCGCCGTCGATGTAAGCGACCAGTTTCATCGCGGGACGATGCTCCGTTGCAGCGATCGCCGGACCATCGGTCCGGCGTCGCACAACTCGCTCCCGGGAGAAACGGGATCGTCACGGTTCAAGATTCGCGACTCGTGCCGGCTTTTTTTACGACGACGCGGCCGCGGCGTCCTGATAGTAGAGGATGCGCTTGCAGGAATCGCAGGTGATCACTTCGCCCCCGAGGCGCAGCGCCTGGTAGAGCGCCGGCCGGAGCCGGACGTGGCAGGCCGAGCAGGACCCGGAGACGGCGCGGACGACCGCGTGGCCGCCCTTGCGGTCGCAGAGCCGGTAGAACTCGGCGAGTTTCTTCGGCGAGAATCGCTTCTCGATCTCGGCCGTCTGCACCCGGGCCTCCTCGAGCTCGCGATCGATCTGCCGCTGCGTCTCCCGCCACCCCGACAGCCGGTCCTCGTGCTCCGCGGTCTCCTCCGGCAGCTTCGCCTCGCGCTCGGCGAGCTCGGTGCGCGCGGCTTCGATCGTCTCCATGAAGCCGACGACCTCGTCTTCGACCTCGCGCAGCGCCCGCTTGACCTGGTCGATCTCGTTCAACATCGCGCCGTACTCGCGCGAGTTCTTCACGGCCATCAGCTGCACCTGGTACTTCTTCAGGCGGTCGGTCAGCTCCGCGAGCTTTCCTTCGGCCAAACGCCGCGACCGCTCCGCGTCCTCGATCGTGCTCTTCAGGTTCTCGATCGCCGAGAGCTTCTCCCGGTACTCCTGGTCGACGTCGGAGAGCTCGGGAGGGAGGGTGTCCCGCTGGCGGGCCTTGGATTTCTGGAGAAGGAAGAGCTCCTGCAGCTTGATCAGATTCTCGATTTCACCCGTCACGCCGACTCCGCGAGTGCATAAAAAAGGGGCGCACTCGTGGAGAGTCGCCCCGTTTTCCTGATTTCACCCTCTCGGGCGATGTCGCCGCTTCCTGCCTGATTCACGAATCCCTTTCCTCGCCGCCGGTCCTGGGTCCACCCGGATTCGAACCGGGGTCTGGCCGGTTATGAGCCGGTGGCTCTGGACCGCTGAGCTATGGACCCGTGCGGATCCTAGCCCAAGATCGTCAAATATAACACAGGGTCGCGTTGATGCGGACGGCTGCGCGCGCCGCATAACGCGACACGTCGCCGGCTTGAGGCGACGCCGTCGCCCAAGCCGGCGGCATGTTCGGCTCGATGACTCTCTACGGAGCTGTCTTGGGAACGGGAGAATCGCTTCGAAGAGGACGGCGTTGGAAGCGTCTCCGGCTTACAGCCGAGTTGAGCGGCGCGGAGCGTCCGCTCCAACTCGGCGCGAGAATTGAGCGACGGCAGTCGCTCCAATTCCCCCATTGAGAACCGGACCTCGAAGCGAGGAACCCTCTTACCGGATGGTCTCCAGAAACGGCCGCAATTTCTTGGATCGCGAGGGATGCCGGAGCTTCCGGAGCGCCTTCGACTCGATCTGCCGGATCCGCTCGCGCGTGACGTTGAACGAGCGGCCGACCTCCTCGAGCGTGTGCTCCGAGCCGTCGCCGACGCCGAACCGCATCTTGAGCACCTGCTCCTCGCGCGGCGTGAGCGACTTCAGGACCTTCCGCGTCTGGTCGCGCAGGTTCGACACGAGCACCGCCTCGATCGGGGAGATCGCCATGCGGTCCTCGATGAAATCGCCCAGGTGCGAGTCTTCCTCCTCGCCGATCGGGGTCTCGAGCGAGATCGGCTCCTGCGCGATCTTCATGATCTTCCGGACCTTGCCGACCGGCATGTCCATGCGCTTGGCGATCTCCTCGGCTTCCGGCTCGCGGCCGAGCTCCTGCACGAGCGAGCGCGACGTGCGCGTGAGCTTGTTGATCGTCTCGATCATGTGCACGGGAATGCGGATCGTGCGCGCCTGGTCCGCGATCGCGCGGGTGATCGCCTGCCGGATCCACCACGTCGCGTACGTCGAGAACTTGTAGCCGCGGCGGTACTCGAACTTCTCGACCGCCTTCATCAGGCCGATGTTCCCTTCCTGGATGAGGTCGAGGAACTGCAGGCCGCGATTCGTGTATTTCTTGGCGATCGAGACGACGAGCCGGAGGTTGGCGACGATCAGCTCGTGCTTGGCCTGGTCGGCCTCCTCCTCCCCCTCGCGGACGGCGCGGAGCGTGCGCTTGACGTCCTCGTGGGTCAGGCCGAACTTCTTCTCGATCTCCCGCAGGTTCTTCCGGTACTTCGCGATCCGCCGCTGGTAGAACTCCCGCCGCGTCGCGTTCTTCTCCTTCTTCACGGTCGTCGTGTCCTGGCGGATCATCTGCTCGGGCACGGAGAGCTGCCGGTCGATGTCGCGCAGGATGTTGAGGAGCCGGATCAGGATCATCGGCGTGAAGTCGATCGAGCGGACCCACTTGGCGATCTCCGAGACCTTCTTGTCCGAGGCCGCGAGGGTCTTCGCCTCGAGCTTCGAGGCCTTCTTGACGGTCCTCATGCGCGCGGCGAGTCGCTTCAGGTCCGAGTCGATGCCGTTGATCTTCCGGAAGGCCGCCAGGATCTCGTCGACCCGCTTGGAGAGCCGGCCC
>Ga0075276_10000333_pt1 | contig 13005 bp, 8 predicted proteins | sample SF_Rice_5C_80N_4_FD_69770 | JGI IMG/M metagenome (GOLD analysis project Ga0075276, IMG submission 69770) | Rice paddy soil microbial communities from Twitchell Island, California, USA - SF_Rice_5C_80N_405 | ecosystem: Environmental > Terrestrial > Soil > Paddy field/soil | place: USA: Twitchell... | reverse complement strand
CTTCGCCACGCGAGAAAGTACGGTTTGCAGAGGAGGAGAATTCCCCACTACCTCCTCGAACATCGACGCTTTATCGATTTCTTCGCGCAGTGCAACGTTCTCGGTCTGGAGTCTTTCTTCAGCCTGCTTGCGATCCTCAATATCCGTCGCCGCGGCATACCAGCGCAGGAGGTCGCCCCGTCCATCCAGCAGGGCATTACGGTGGACAAGAAGCCAACGATAGGTTCCATCCTTTCTTAATAACCGCACTTCGGCGGACACGTTTGATAGTTCAGTGTGGTGAGCTACACTCGCCATTCGGCCTATATCATCAGGATGCAGGAATTTGTCGAGGTCGCATTCCCGCCACCCCTCCAAAGTGAGGCCGTAATAGTCGAGGGAGGCTTGGTTAGCAAACAGTCGACTCCCCTCGGGCCCCATTACGGCGATGTGCTGAGGCGCGAGGTCCAGTACCTGTCGCAACTCACTTTCCCGTTCTCGGAGCTTCTCCTCTGCATGTTTGCGACCAGTAATCCGAGCTAGGGTGAGCGTTTCCCGCAGCGCCCTCTCAAATTGCTCGCAGGTCACGGCTTGCTTTGTGGCGTGCTCGTGAATTGCGGATTCCAAGCTCGCCCGCAGGCGATGGAGAGAAAGATGGGTCTCGACACGCCACAAAACTTCCTGGGCATCGAAGGGACTGACAATGTAATCGACTGAGCGGCTAAGCATCGCTTTGGGCTGATTAATCGAGTGGTGGATTCGGGACGATGAGGATCAAAGGGATGTTTCGGGTGGCTGGATCGTTCTTCAAACTTGCGCAAACCTGGTAGCCGTTCATGCCCGGCAGGCTAACGTCCACCAACACCATATCCGGCAATCCGCGTTTTACGAGTTGCAATCCCGATTGCCCATCATTTGCTTGGCATACTGTATAACCTTCTTCCGTCAGGATCGCCGCTAGCGAATCGAGATTGGCAGGCTCGTCATCAATGACGACAATGTTGCCTTTCTGCTTTCTGTCCTGTGGAGTCATAAGACCCTCCTATAACTCCTGAGACTGAGTCGGATCATGGTAGCGTCTGCACCTCCAGGGACAGGATGCGAGGAAGACGTTGTGCTATCAACGTCCAAGTATCTCCGCTGTCGGCCGAGGCGTAGACTTCCCCGCCGGTGGTGCCGAAATAAATGCCGCACGGATCGAGCGCGTCGACTGCCATCGCTCCACGCAATACGTTCACGTAACAATCGTTTTGCGGCAAGCCTTTGGTAAGCGGCTCCCACTCGTATCCGCCCGTGCGGCTACGGTAAACTCTGAGTTTCGCCTCCGGCGGAAAGTGCTCCGACTCGCTCTTGATAGGAATGACGTAGATCGTCTCTGGCTCGTGGGCGTGAACGTCTATAACGAATCCGAAATCTGACGGCAAATTTCCACTCACTTCCTGCCAGGAGTCTCCCGCGTTGTCGCTCCGCATGACGTCCCAGTGCTTTTGCATGAACAGCACACGCGGGCGCGTGGGGTGCATCTTGACGCAATGAACGCAATGGCCAACCTCGGCGTTCGGGTCCGCGATGTATTGGGACTTGAGTCCGCGGTTGGTGGCACCCCACGTCTCGCCGGCATCGTCGCTACGGAACACGCCTGCAGCCATGATTGCGATGAAGAGCCTGCGGGTGTTGGTCGGATCCAGAAGGATCGTGTGCAGGCACATCGCAGTCCGACCCGGTTGCCAGCGCCGAGCCGAGTGGTGGGCGCGCAATCCACGGAATTCCTCCCAGTTTTGTCCGCCATCGGTCGAGCGGAATAATGCCGCGTCTTGGGCCCCTGCATAGATAGTGTCTGGATCAGTGAGTGAGGGTTCGAGATGCCAAATACGCTTGAACTCCCAAGCCTGGGGCGTTCCGTCATAGCCTTCGTAATTACCGATGGCGCCCTCGAATACGAATTTGTTGCCTACCGGTTCCCAAGTCTCGCCGCCGTCGTTGGAGCGCTGGATCAGCTGACCAAACCAACTATTGTATTGCGAGGCATAAAGTCGATTCGGATCAGCAATCGAACCGGTTAGATGGTAAATCTCCCAGCCGACAAAATGAGGGCTGCTGAGCCCCCAACGCTGTCGCTTGCCATCCGACGTTAGAACGAAGGCGCACTTTTCTGTGCCTACGAGTACCCGTACGCCGCTCATGTCTGACTCTTATCTAAGCGCTGTTCTCGCCATAGCTTCTCCGCAACTGTCCCAATAGCAGAAAGCTAGCCATGGCATTCCCCCACTCCGCTCAATTTCTTCAATGCGGTCGTCGATCTCGCCACCGCCTGACGCCGAAACGCCTGCCGTGTTCGAGACGGCGCGCACATCATCAACGAACTCGGAACCGACGAGGCCGCCACATCGCCGAACGAGTACGTGACGTGGGCTGCGATCGCAGGCACCAGCGGCCGCTCCGCTGCTTCGCCTCGGTCTACTGTGCCAGTGCGAGCAGGAGTTTCGGCATTAAGTTTTTACGCATACGAACGGTTCTTCGAGTAGCGCTCGATCGGCTGATTTGGCGCTCACGGCACTTTTTCTTTGTGAATTTGGTTTCGAAACCGGCTTTTTGCCCGATAGGCAAAATAGACAAGCAACATTAGTCCTAACATCGGAAGGAAGGTGGGGATCGTGTATTGCAGGCCTTGGACCCAGAATGTACTTAGCGCAATTGCAATCAAAGCGGTCAACGCCAGCAAGGTAGGCCATGGGTGAGCCGGGAGCTTCAGCGGCAGGGCGGCCAATTTATCGGGCGTGATGGCTTGCCGAAACCGCAGATGCGTACACAGGATGACAACCCACACATAAAACATCCCGGCGACCGCGATACCATAGAGAAAGAGGAATGCATTGTTAGGTGAAAATATCGCCAGCAGAATGGCGGCAACCATGCCTGCGCTGGAGACGGCGAGAGCGCGGTGAGGCACACCGTTTCGGCTCAAATGGCCCAGCCACACCGGCGCATAATGGCCGCGTGACAACGAGAACAACATGCGGGTGGAGGTGTACAAGTTGGTGTTCGCGCTGGAAAGCGCGGCGGTAATCACTACCAGGTTCATGATTCCGGCGGCGAACGGAATTCCCACCGCCTGGAAGGCTCGCACAAAAGGACTGCCGTTGATGTTCGAACTTCCAGTCTGATTCCATGGCGTCATGGCCAACATCACCGTGATCGCCAATACGTAGAAGATGATCAAGCGGTAAACGATCGTGCGCATGGCTCGGGGAATGCTGGTGGAGGGGTTCTCCGCTTCTCCCGCCGTCACCGCTATCACTTCGACTCCCATGTAGCTGGTAATGGCGAGGGTAAGCGCCATCCATACTCCCCGCCAGCCGTGCGGCAGGAACCCTCCGTGCGTGGTCAAATTTGAAAGCCCCACCGCCTTCCACGGACCCAGGCCGGTAATCAGCAGCGCCCCAACTCCGATAAAAATAACGATGGCGAGCACTTTCACGAAAGCGAACCAGTACTCCAATTCGCCGAAGTTCCCGACCTGCAGGGCGTTGAGCGTGACCAGACCCGCCGACACCAGCAACACCCACATCCATCCGGGAGCGTGGGGAAACCAAAAACTGAAGTAGATGGCAGCCGCGGTTACCTCCGCTCCAATGGCAATGATCTGCACGAGCCCGTAAGTAGCGCGAATCGTGAAGCCGGCCCACGGGCTCAGATATTTTTCGGCGTAAATGCCGAAGGAACCCGCAACCGGATGCAGCACTGCCATTTCCGCCAGCGAATAGGCCATGACCAGCGCAATCAGGGCTCCTAGCAGATACGTAATGATGACTCCAGGTCCAGCCAATTCGATGGTGAGGCTGCTGCCCAGAAACAGGCCTACACCAATCGCTCCGCCGATGGCAATCATAGTGAGTTGCCGCGAGCTCAGGCGCCGATGCAGATGCTCCTGCTCGGAAAAGCCGCCTGGCGGGGCAGTGGAGTCGGCGTCGGCGGGGGCTGGTTTTGGCATTGCCGCGGGAATTGTTGTCAGTTCGCTCCGCGCTTGACCGCGGATTTGGCGATACCCTGCATCACGTCCGTGAATCTGTCTATTTCTTCCAAGCTATTGTAGTGCGCGAGGGAGGCACGAACCGCCCCGGCCTGAGGAGAGATGCCCAGGCGCTGCAAAAGCCGCGGAGAATACATGTTCCCGTCGCGGACTCCGATGCCCCGCTCCGCGCACCGCTCCGCGACGGCGGCGGCGGATACTCCCTCAACGTTGAAGCAAACCGTGGGCACCCTGTGGTCGAGGCATTCGCGTTTCTGGATGCCGTAGACTGTCAGCCTCTCGATGCTGGCGAGGCGCTGGAGCAACTCGGCAACAAGATGTTTCTCGTACTGCCGAATTCCCTCCATGCAATTCACCAGACTCTCGCGCGGCGAACAGTTAGCGGGGTTGGGCAGCAGCCGGCGGCCAAGTTGTTGGAGATAGCGCAACGCAGCGTCCATGCCGGTCACGTTTTCGTAAACGTAGGTACCTACTTCGATTTTGCTGGGAATCTCATCGGGAATGAAATCCTCGCGGAAAGTAGGCAGACGTTGCAAGAGCTCGCGCTTTCCCCAGAGAAAGCCCATGTGCGGAGCGAAGATCTTGTACCCGGAACAAACCAGGTAGTCGCAATCCCAATCCTGCACGTCAATGGGCCCGTGCGGCGCGTAGTGAACCGCGTCCAGAAAGAGTTCGGCGCCGGCGGCATGCGCCATTCGCGCAACTTGCTTGACGTCCACGATCGAGCCCAACGCGTTCGAGGCCACGGCGCATGCCACCAGTCGGGTCCGGCCGCCGAGCAGGGGCAGCAAATCGTCGGTATGCAGGGTTCCATCCGAACGCATTTTCCACCAGCGAATCTCCGCTCCTCTGCTCTGCAGCGCAATCCAGGTGGCAATGTTGGCCTCGTGGTCCAGGTCGGTAACCACGATTTCTTTGCGCGGGCCGAGAATCTCAGCCATCGCCAGGCTGACCAGGCGAATAAAGGACGTGGCATTCATCCCGAAGGCCACCTCGCGGGGATCGCGCGCGTTCAGAAACGTCGCGACACTCTCTCGCGCGCTCTGCATCGCGGCATCCACCGCCTGGCTCCTGCTGTAGCGCCCGCCGCGCTGAACGTTATGCCGCAACAGGTGCTGTTCAACCGCGTCCAGCACCCCCTGCGGTATTTGCGCGCCCGCGCCATTGTCGAAGAACGTAAACCCGTCGCCGGTATGCAGCGCCGGGAACTGCTGTCGCACCCAATCAATGGGAAAATGTGAGCTGCTCATGTTTAATGTGCCTGCAATTGCTGGTAAACGACCGACGCATTGTCGGCAAACGTGGCTTGGAATTTCGGGAACTGGCGAAAGTCTCTGTATTTTTCCAGCTTGAGGTTGCGCCGCACCTCGTCGACCGTGTCGCCGCGCTGCTTCATGGCCCGCACTTGCTCAACCAGATCGCTCAGGTAGTCGCGAAACCTCATCAGGTCGGCTCTGGTTCCGACCTCAAAGTGGCCCGGGACGGCATGTTCCAGGGGAAGCTCCAGGACGTGATTCAGCGCCTGGACCCAATTCTCCGCGCTTCCGTCGTCCATTGCGGGACATGAGCGGTTGAGAAACAGGTCTCCGGTCGCAATGACGCGCTGTTGTGGGAAGTAGACCAGCGCGTCCCCGGAAGTGTGCGCCTTGCCGGGAAAGTAAACGTCCACGGAATAGGGATCGAGGTGCAAGGTCAGCCGTTTGGCAAACGTGACGCTTGCCGGACGGAGGTGAAAGTTTTTCATCTCAGGGCGCCGCATCAGCGCCAGAGTACGCTCGCGGGTGAAATCCGTCGTGATCACGACCGCATGCGGGCCAACCACGACATTCCCGCCTTGATGATCAGCGTGGTAATGGGTGTTGATGATGAATTTCAGCGGCAAGCTCGAGACCTGGCGGATGGCGGCCAGCAGCTTCGCTCCTTCGGTGGCATTGAGTCCGGTATCAACTACCAGGATTCCCGTCCGGCCGATCAGAATGCTGGAATTTGCGCTCGCATCGTTGTCGGACACGTAGGCGTAAAGCCCCTCTCCTAGCCGTTGCAGTGCAGGCTGGGCGGCCGCCAGTCCGGACCAGGCGAAAACCACCAGAATCGCAATCTGTAGCCCGCATCTTCGCAAATGCATTCCTTCAGAAACCGAGCTTGAGCGCGAACTGAATAAGCCGCGGGCCGCCTGAGCCCAGCCCCACATTGTTCTGCGCCGCGTCAGGCGTGGTGAAGAGCGCTCCGAAATTGGGTGCTGCCAATATATTGCTGGGCAAGGCAAAGCTGGGATGGTTGAAGATGTTGAAAAACTCGGCTCGGAACTGCACGTTCATGCGCTCGCCGATCCGGGTGTTCTTGAGAAGAGAAAAATCAAAGTCGCGATACCCCGGCCCAGTCACGATGTTCCGTCCCGCCGTGCCGAAGGTTAAGGGCTGATTGTCAACGAATGCGCCGATCTTAAACCACTGCTGCACAGTGTGAGGTCCGGCATTGGGGTCGCCGACCAGGTCAGGACGATCGTTGCCCAGTCCGGTTCCGCTTAATCCCTTGCCGGTGAGGACTGAGAATGGCTGCCCGGTTTGCAGGGTCAGAATGCCGCCCAGCTCCCAACCAGCGCCGACAAATTTCGGCAGGCGGTGAGAAGCCGGAACCTGGTAGTTGAAGCTCCAGCTCAGACGGTGGCGAATATCAAAGTCCGAACTGCCGCGTTCCGCCTTCAGGTTGTAGTTGTCCTGCGGAAAAATAGTGGTTGCGTTCGCCCCCGAACCGAAGAAGACCGACGCCCCATCGATGGAATGCGACCAGGTGTAGGAGGTCAGGAACGACAACCCGTGGCTGAATCGTTTGTCCAGCTTAACTTGCAGGCTGTTGTAGTTGGAGCTGATGGAGTCCTCGGCCTGGAACAGCTGCGCGTAGCCGAAGTAGGGCGTTCGCACCACGCTGGGCATCGCTCCCCAAAGCTGGTTGCTGTACAGGAACTGGGCCACGCTCGGAGGAATGCCGATGATCTCCATGCGAGTGACCACATCGGGGGACAGTTGATCGATCTGCTGCTTGGTAATGTAGGCCTGATCAATCTGCCGGAAGCGGGGCAGCTTGATTCCCGTCGTGCCCACGTAGGCGAGGTCCAGCAGCATGCGCCCGGGCAGTTCATGCTGGATTCCGAAGTTGAACTGCTGGGCGTAGGGGGTACGCAGGTTCTGCTGCGTGATCGTGAGCACGGGAAAGCCGGAGGGAGCAAACGCATTCGGCCAGGCGGCAAACGGAAACGGTGTGAAGAAATCAGGCAAGAACGGCGGGTTGAGCATGACATTGCCGGGAATGTTGCCGATGATCGTTTCGTAAAAGACGCCGTAAGCCGTACGAAGCACGGTCTTGCCGTTGCTGAAGAGGTCCCAGGCGACACCGATGCGCGGTGCGAAATTATTGTGGTCGCCGTCGTAAATTCCGTCCACCTGATCCTGGGTCACGATTCCGGAAGCCTGCAGTGCGGCCAGGTTATTTTGAATGGTAGGATCGGTGGGATTGAGAAACGTGGTGAAATTCTGCGGACGCCAGGAACTGAGCCGGCCATGCGCCTCATGCAGCACGGTGTTGAGTTCGTAGCGCAAGCCATAGTTTAAAGTGACGTTCTGGCGCAACTTGAAGCTGTCCTGCACGAACAATCCATAGCTGCTGGTGCGAAAGTTACGATGGGAATCGCCCACGAACTGCAGGGCGCCGTCGGGAATTCCTTGCGCGAAGTCAATCAAGGCGTTGGGAATGTTGATGGGATTTCCACTGCTGTCCGTCCCCGCCAGGTTATCAAGCCCGCTGAAGGTGATCTGGCCGTTGAACGCCAGATCATACAGTCGGTTCAGTTGCAGATAACGAATGTCTCCCCCGAACTTGAAAGAGTGCCGGGCGGTCGTGTGGGAAAGATTGTCAATCCACTGGAAAGTGTTGGTAGCGGTGCGGCTGGGCTGGTCAATCCCGCCTCCCAGATTGCTGACCGAGGAACTTCCGCCGACGAATCCTCCGGCAAATGCCAGTTGCGGGATGTTGCCCAGGCTCAGCGGCGCATTGGCTGCCCATCCTGTGTTGAAGCCGAAGTCCGCCGCTTTTGGCCCGGGTTGAGTGACCAGCGAAATGTTAGAGCGCGTGAAACCAAAGCGGGCTTCGTTGAGGGTTCTGGGACCAATTACGCGCGTGTAGGAGAGCGCCACCAGATGATTGGCGCCGTTTTGATTCAATCCATAGCCGGGGACGTTGGTTCCCGCTTGTCCGGGGGTAAAAGGGAAAAAAGTGTCGATCCGCGTGCGGCTGTAGCGGGCGGAAAGGGTATCGGAACTGCGCAGATGGTGGTCCACTTTCACCAGAAACTGATCCGTCCCGTCGGTCTGGTTGGGAGAGGAGATGAAGTTTCCCGAGGGATCGCTCAGGTTGGGCTCGGGAAATAAGTTGAAGAGCTGCGCGCTGACCGGGTTTACCGCGATTTTGATGGGATTGCCATTGTTGTCGGTGAAATTTCCAGCACGCTGGGCGAGGGTAGGCACGTTGGTGATGCGGGTGATTCCGGCCTCGCGGCGAAAGCCCTCATAATTCAGGAAAAAAAAAGTCTTGTTTTTGATAATAGGTCCGCCCAGCGTGCCGCCGAATTGATTGAGCCGCAGGGCCGACTTGGGAAAGCGGGAGCTGTTGAAGAAATTGCGGGCGTCGAGCGTATCGTTGCGAAAGAATTCATAAACCGATCCGTGCAGCTGGTTTGAACCGGATTTGGTAACCAGGTTGACCACCGAACCGGAGTTTCTCCCGTATTCGGCGGAAAAAGTGTTGGTCTGGACTTCAAACTCCTGGATGGAATCGATGGACGGTATCTGGGCCGCGGCTCCGCCGAAGTAGTCGTTGTTATCCACGCCGTCCACCATGAAATTGTTGGAAGTGGAGCGCTGTCCATTGGAGGAGAAGCCGGAGACGCCGCCTTCCCCGCCTTGCTGGCCGCCGCCGCCGCCGGAGCTGGAGACTCCCGGATTCAACCGCGCCAGCTGCGCAAAATCGCGGCCGTTAAGGGGCAACTCCTCGACCTTGCGATTATCAATAATCTCGCCCCGCTTCGAGGTCTCAGTCTGGGTCAAGGCGGCGTCGGCCTGAACTTCGACCGTCTCGTTCTTGACACCCACGTGAAGCACGACATCAATGCTGCGGATCTGGTCCACGCCCACTTCGATGCCGGTCGTGGTCGCGGTCGCGAATCCCGGCGCTTCCGCCTTGATCTGATAGGTTCCCGTGGGAAGCGCCATCAGGCGGAAAAGTCCGTTGCCGGCCGTGGTTGTTTGCCGCTGCAAGCCGGTGGCGGTGTTGCTGACTGTGACTTTGGCTCCCGGAATATTAGCGCCCTTCTCGTCGCGTATGGCCCCCACAATTCCGCCCTGGGTCGTTTGTGCCACGCAGTTGGCAGCAATCACAAGAGCCAGAACAATCCCAAACACCACGCGGTTCTGTGTTGAGCGACGCATAGATCCCCCTGGTTACTCCTGTTGATCGAAGTTACCGGACGGCTGAGGGTTCAGCCGAAATTTCGTCTTTGTAAACGACTCCATCCTTCATTACAAACTGCACATGCTGGAGCAGACTAATGTCAGTCAGCGGATCACCCTTCACCGCGACCATGTCTGCAAACAGCCCGGGGCGAATGGCCCCGATTCTATCCGACCATCCCATCAGCTCGGCGGCATTGGCGGTACCAGCCTGCAGGGCCTGCATCGGAGTCAATCCCAGAGTCGCCATGGACCAGAACTCGCCTCCATTCAGGCCATGCGGGTAGACCCCGGCGTCGGTGCCCAGGGCAACCCGTACTCCGCTGTGAAAGGCATTGGCCATGTTTTTCTTGGCGGCGGGAATAATGATGGCCGCCTTTTGAATGACCCAGGGTGGCAGATTCATCTGCGATTCATGTTCTTCAAACCAGAACAGTGGATAAGACGTGGGCACCAGGAAGGTGTGGTTGCGCTTCATGAGTTCGATGCCTTCCTGGTCGAGAAAAATGCCGTGCTCAATCGAATCCACCCCCGCCCGCACGGCGTCTTTGATGGAGATCGCGGAGTGGGCGTGAGTCGCCACTTTTCGGCCTAGCCGGTGCGCCTCGGCAATCAGCACCCTCATCTCTTCCGGGCTGTACTGCTCGAGCAAAGGATTGTCTCCTTTGGAAAACACCCCTCCGGAAGCGCAAAACTTGACCACGTCCGCGCCGTATTTGATCACCTCGCGCACGCGGTGCATGATGGCCTCGGGCCCATCGGCGACGCCATCCGCGGAATAGTGAAAATCGAAGGGAAGCAGGTTATTGTCGCAGTGTCCGCCGGTAATCCCGAGGGGAGGGCCGGAAACCTGCATGCGCGGGCCGATGACGTCGCCGTCATTGATGGCGTCGCGCAAGGCGACGTCGGCGTATCCCTCGGCGCCGACATTGCGCACGGTCGTGAATCCCGCCAATAAAGTCAGCCGCGCGTTCTTGGCCCCGATCAAGGCGGCACGCGGAGTAGAGATGCCCAGGCCCTCGTAGCCGCCGCCCCCAGCGTTCATCGTCAGATGGGTGTGCACGTCGATAAAGCCGGGCAGGAGCGTCGCCTGGCCGAGATCGATGAGCTTTGCTCCGGAGGGGGTGGTGGTCGTGCCGTACGAAACCGATTGGATCTTATTGCCGCGAATGACAATCACCGGTCGGTCGAGCATGCGACCGGAAGCGGATTCGAACAATTTCCCCGCCTTGATAACGATCGTTGCGCCAGGCTGGGCTGCCTGGGCTTTCAGCGACGGTCCCCAGCAGAAGCAAATAGCGAGCAAACTAATCTGGCATAACCAGTGACTGCGGCGATCGCTGAAAGTCATGCGTTGCTTCCCCGCTGCGGGTGCGCTGAGTCGCGAAAACGTAACTCCAGTCATCCTTCGGTGTCAAGGCCTTTCCGCACTGATATGTCGGTGGTATGCTAGCAACGTTACCCTTTGCACTGCCGAGCTGCAGGCGCATGGATTGCCGTTGACAGGCCGGTAGGACGGAGGTAAGTTGCAGAACCGGCGCTGTGCACGGCGTTGCCGCTGTTCCAAACGCAGCACAACATGCTGGCGGTCTTGACCGCATATCTCCGGGAGGACGCAGACCCAAGTGGCCACAGCTGTAATTCGCAAACGAGCCCATTCCGCTTCCGCCTCCGGCACTCGGGATAAGCTCAGCGACAAAATCTACAAGCTATTCAAGCGCGACATCATACGGGGCGTTCATGCTCCCGGACAGGCCCTGACGGAGAAGGACCTGGCACGAAGATACAGGTCGAGCCGGACCCCGGTGCGCGAGGCTGCACTCCGCCTGCAGGAAGATCGGCTGCTGCGAATTGTGCCCAACCGGGGCTATTTCGTCAGCCAAATAACCCTGCAAGAACTCAACGATGTCTATGAATACCGGGGCGCGGTCGAATGCGCCGCGGCGGAGCTGGCCGCGAGAAAGGCGATAGATTCCGCACTGCTACAGGAATTGGCCGAGTGGGCTGAGACTTCCTACCGCACGGACAGCCTGGAAAGCTACATGGAATTCATCGAAGGCGACACCTGGTTTCACGTGGGCATCGCCCGCTTATCACGCAATCAGATGCTAACCAGAGCGGTGGCCGAAGCGCGCTCTCTCATGGAGCGCATTATGTATGCCGCCATTGACATCCATTACTACGGCGAAGTTCCCACCCAGGAGCACCGCGACATCATCCGCGCCATTCGCGACCACGACCCCGAAGCGGCGCGAAAGCGCATGTACGATCACATCCTGCAGTCCAAGCGCAAAGTTCTCCGCCTGACCGCCCCTTCCGCTTCGCGACGCTAACCGCAGCGGTGCCGTACAGTTCCTGTGGTTTCCTGTCGTCTGCACGGCATCTGGTATGGCGGTTGTATGTAACTATTATTCAGGTTGACATACAAGAGGAAGTTCTGTACTTTGCTTTGCCTCGGGGCCAGCTCAGTATAGGAGGTGGTCGGTGACTACGACTCGCGTTACCTTTCCCCGCGTTTGCCTGGTTGTAGCGGTAATGAGCCTGGTTTGTCAGATTTCCACCGCCCAATTGTTTCCTGGTCGGATCGCCGGCACGGTGCGGGACGAGCAAGGCGCGGTCGTGCCCGCTGCCGCCGTCAAACTGGCTAACGTCTCCACCGGGCTGGAGCGTTCAGCAGTCACCAACCAGGATGGGGAGTTCAATTTTCCCGAACTCGCTCTCGGCACTTACCGGCTGACCGTCGCCAAATCCGGCTTCCAGACGACCACCATCACCCAGATCACGACGTCACTGGGGAAAGTCAATACGGTTAATCCGGTTCTGAAACCAGGGACCGTCAGCACCGAAATCGAGGTCACCACCGCCCCGCCGCTGCTGCAGACGGAGACCAACTCCGCCGGGGGACAATTGTCGGAACAGCAGGTCACTTCTTTGCCCATCGGCAACAGTGACTACACCCGCCTGGCGCTGGTTTTGCCCGGCGTGGTGCAGAACAGCAATTTCGCCTTCGCGCAGTACAGCATCAACGGATCGCGCGCCCGCTCCAACGGGTTCAATATTGATGGCGCCTCCAACACGGATCCGTCTACCTATCTGCCGTCCATCAACGAAGGCGGCAATTCCGCTACCGCGGCCACCCGCCTCCCCTTGGACGCGATTCAGGAAGTCAGCGTTCTGAGCGCCGGGTCCAGCTCCGATCTGGGCCAGAACTCCGGCAGCGTGATGAACGTGGTGGTTAAAAGCGGCACCAACCAGTTCCATGGTTCCGCATACGAACTCCACCGCGACGCCTCTCTGGATGCCACCAACTTCTTTGAAAATCTCGCCGCTATTCCCAAAGCGCCTTTTGTGTGGAATGAGTTTGGCGGATCCGCGGGTGGCCCCCTCTACATTCCGGGCCTTTACGACGGCCGCAACCACACATTTCTTTTTGGCGCCTGGGACGGCAGCCGCTTGCGACTGGGCACCACGCTGAATGGCAACGCCCCCACCCCT
>Ga0075276_10000332_pt1 | contig 13026 bp, 11 predicted proteins | sample SF_Rice_5C_80N_4_FD_69770 | JGI IMG/M metagenome (GOLD analysis project Ga0075276, IMG submission 69770) | Rice paddy soil microbial communities from Twitchell Island, California, USA - SF_Rice_5C_80N_405 | ecosystem: Environmental > Terrestrial > Soil > Paddy field/soil | place: USA: Twitchell... | reverse complement strand
AGATCTTTGAGCCTGGCGAAGCTGCGAGTCTGAAGCTGGTCAAGCAATTTCCTTTATATAGGGTGTTCAGCCGTTGGCTTTGGAGTGCCTGGGGCCTGACTGCAGGGGAAGGGCGGCCGCGACTGCCCATCGTCGCCACGTCCTGGCTGGCCGCTCACCTCGCTGCAAGGTGGCTCCCGGCGACCGGGATCTTCCACGCTCTACCCGGCCTGGCATTGCCTTCCCTGCAACAGCCGGGAATGATGTTCAAGAGTGTCTTGGAAAACGCTACTCTCCACCCTCGCACCTGGCAGCGTGAGGTTCTTTACGAATGCGCGCGGGCCTGTATCAGCCCGAGGGCCTGTTCGTCCACGCTTCCGTCCCGGCTCATCCGCCGGATGGAGCAGGAGTACGAGCTCTGCGACGCCATTATTGTGCCCTCCACAACAGCCCGTCGGACGTTCGCTGAGTTCGGCCTTGCACAGAAGACCCATGTTGTTTGGCCTGGGGTAGACAGCGACTTTTTTGCCCCGACGAGCAGTCTTCCGCCGCCTCCCATTTTTCGCGCCTGCTTTGTCGGACGTATCGAACTGGCGAAAGGCACTCTTTATCTGCTGGAGGCATGGAAGCAGTTGGGGTTACCGGGAGCGGAATTGGTGCTGGTGGGTTCCGTCCAGCCCGACATCCGTTCTATTCTCAACCGGTACGCCGGCTCGAACGTTATCTTTACCGGTGCTCTGTCGCGCCGCGGGGTGGCAGATAGATACCGTTCCGCGAGCGTTTTCATCCATCCCTCACCAAACGAAGGTTTGGGACTGGTGTTGCTGGAGGCGATGGCGTGCGGAGTTCCGGTGATAGCCACCGACCGCAGCGGGGCAGAGGACTGCGTCACTCACGGCAAAGATGGATTCGTAATTCCCGCCAGGGACGTGCGAGAACTGGCTGAGGCGATCTCGTGGTGCTTTCGCCACCGCGGGGAACTGCCGGCTATGGGCCTCGCCGCAAGGCACAAAGTTGCGCAGCGTTTCACCCTTACCCACTACGAGCAAAGGCAGCTCGCCTTCTACCGTTCGCTCGCGGCAGGGGCCGTTCCATCCTCTGCAACGCAGCCTTCAGCTGCCCTCAGTTAGTACTTCGTACAGGCTTGGCCACGAGATGACGGGGAAACTCCTCCAGCGGAATCATCCAATCCAAGCAATAGCCTCTTTCGACAAGCCAATTTTGCAGCCACCTTGCCGCCGCGGCGTGATGGACTTCGCAAATGATGAAGGGCCGGCAACCCATGATCAGACCCTCGGCGCCCGCCAGAACCGCGGTTTCACCGCCTTCAACGTCGATCTTCACGAGTTGCGGCACGGGATTGCCCTGGGCAACAAATTCATCCAGAGAAATGCTACGCACTGCAATTCGTTCTCCAGACGCCAGCACTGGACGCAAATCGCCCGCCTCCACCCCGCCCTGGGATCGCGCATGACTTCCCCGGCGATACGAGATCTGGTCTGCCGACTTGTGCCACGCCGCCGCCTCGACCACCCGTATGCACCTCTCCGTGTGGTTGCGCACGACATGTTCTCGCAACCGCACCACACTTTCCGGATCCGGCTCGAAGGCAACCACTTGGCCTCCAAAACCAACTGCTCGCGCCATGCCCAGTGCGAAAAAACCCACATAGCTGCCGACGTCGTATGTTACCCAGCCCGGCCGTAGGCAGCTGGCGAGGAAGTCTTGTATGCCGGGTTCATGCTCACCACGCCATAAGAACGTCTCTTGTGGCAGTTGCAGCCGCAACCACATACCTTTGGTAATCCCACGCTCCACCTGCACCCAGACGTTCGATTTCGGCACAAGCTTGTCCCGTGTCCATCTAAGCGCGGATGCGGCCGTCGCACTGCTTCCTTCACGGGTGGAATTTTCCGGCAGCATGGACCTGAGTTTCCGCAGCCACCGGTAACCGGCGCGATGGATGGCATTTCCAGTCATCAGCCTCAGCGCAGCTGCCGGTTCAGGTTAAAGCCCACGAACATGCCGCTGGGAACGCCGGCGCCGGCCTGCCCCAGGAAGGTGTCGCGGGTTGCGATCCGCTGTGAGGTGGTGGTTCCGGGTCCAGTTGAAAAACCAAACGTGAACGCGTGGCGCCAGATTTTCTTCTGGATGCCAAAGGCGAACGGGGGGCGATGTATGCCAAGCTCTGTTCCGTTAACCAGGGTCGGAATCACTTCGGCGACCAAGGCAACCGTGGGGCGCACATCCACACTGAGGCCAGCACCCAGCGCAAACGTATCCGCGCACGGGCGGATGTTCAGGGCGGGGTTGCTGCCGCTGGCCAACGCCTCGCTGCAGGGCAGGTAGGGCGGCGCCTGGACAATCGAAGCCTCGCTGAGCATGGGCCGATTGTGTAGTGAACCTGTTGGCACAAGATAGATCTGGGCCCGACGGGTGATGCTGCGCGACAGCAGCAATTCGAAGTTGCTGGTGAAATTGCGCTGGAAATTGTTCTGTCCGTCCACCGAGAAGCGCAGCGCCGCGTTGAACGGCTTGCCATCCTGCTCGGTGAGAAGATGGTAAGTGGTTCCCAATTCGATCACTCTGCCGGTAATGCTGGGCGAGCGATAAGCGCTTACTTCCCAATTTCGCGTTACTCCATAGCGAAAGCCGAATGACGAAATCGAGAAATCATCCAAACCAAGCAGGGTTGCGCCCCGTGAGGAGCCGGTGAATGCAGCCTCGTAGGGGAATCGGTGGGTGAAGTCCACGACCAGGCCATGCCGGTCCAGCCGGCGGCCTGTGGGCAGGTTAAAGAGAGTATCGTCACCCGGACGGTAAGCGCGCGTGTGCTTTCTGGTCTCTTTAGGGGCCGGCGGGGTATCGACCTCAGGCACTTCGCGTACTGGCTGCGAAGTCGAATACGAGATCTCCTGCACAGCTGGTTTGGCAACTTCTGTCACCGCGGGCAGCTCGCGGATACTATGCCGGGCTAGGTCTACGAGGTACGTTTTGCCGTCGTGTTCCATCAATACCGTGCTGCTCGAGCCCGGCACGAAATGGATTCCCAGCGCGGCCGCTTGTGCAGTGTTATTGCCCGATGTTTCCTTCTGAGTGCGTGCGACGGCGCTCACCTGGCCGTATGCCATGGTCGCCGCCAGCACCACCCCCGTTGTTATCGAATATGCTGCGCTCTGCGCGTACGACCGGCGATACCTATTTGCTCTCGTCACCTGGCCCCGTCCTCCCCGTTCGCTTTTGGTCCACTGCAACCCGCGGCTGATCAGCCGGATCATTTGGTCACCACCACTTCCCCGAGCATCTTGGAGCCTTCGTGAGGAGCGCAGGCATAGCGATACGTACCCGGCACCTCGAACGTGTGCTGGAAAAATTTTCCTGGGCCGATTACCTCCGAACTGAATGATTGGGCTCCGTCCGGAATTTGAACGTGGTCCTCGTTTTGCACCATGGAAGGGTCGGTAGTCACGGTGTGGCTTGGTCCTCCACCATCGTTGATCCACCGCACCGCTTCTCCTGCCTTGATAGCTACTTTTTCCGGAACGAATTTGTTGTCGGCTGTCATGTGTACAATCGCCGCGGGCGCGCTGGGGTCATTAGTCTGGTGTTTGTTGGTTGCGCTCGGGGCAGGTAGAGCGGCGCACACCAGCAGCAGGGGCAGGAGTTGCCATAGCGCTGATTTCGCTCTCATCCTCGCTCGGCGGTCTCTGATTCTCATTCTTCACTCCCGTTGGCAATAGACTCCCGCCAATGGGCGAGGTTACGTCATATAACCCACCTCTGTTTTCTGCACTGGAGTGTTGGCGCCACCTGTGCTGCTCGGCTGGATGATGCATTTTGCCGGGTGCAAGGTGTCACAACGAGTTTGCATTCTTTTTACAAATGTTTGACAACTGCTATTTCTGCCTTCGCTATCTTCACGCCATCGTTACCGCGTACTAAATCCAGGTTGGTAGGGGAGGGTACTGTGGTGCTTTCGGCGATGGAGCAGGAGAAGGTGAGTGATTCATCGGATGAAGATCTGGTTCTAAAGATCCTCCAGGGCGAGGTTCTGCTGTTTGAGATCATCATGCGGCGACACAATCAAAGGCTGTATCGAGTGGCGCGTGGAATCCTGCGAAACCGGTGGGAAGCCGAAGACGTGATGCAAGCGGCTTATGTTCGTGCTTACCAGCACCTGTCGCAATTTGCGGGACGCGCCAAGTTTTCCACGTGGCTGACGCGCATCGCCGTGCACGAATCCCTCAACCGTCTGGAAGAGCGCACCCGGGTTCGCTACATCGAGGAGATGAGCGGCCCGGAGTCGCCGGCCAGCGACATCGTCCGCTCCCAGGATCCTACGCCCGAACAAAGTGTCTGTTCTCGCGAACATGCTCGGATGCTGCAGAGGGCGGTCCAGGCCTTGCCGCCCAAATACCGTGTTGTGGTCATGATGCGTGATTTGGAAGAAATGAGCGTTGCGGAAACCGCCGCTTGTCTTGACATAACAGAAGAAAACGTCAAGGTTCGCCTTCACCGTGCCCGCGCCATGCTACGCAGCGCCCTCTATGCTCGAGTGAACGGCAGGCGATTCGAACATCGGCCGTTGCCGGCCACTTCGCGCCAGATTTCTCATTGCCTGACCCCCTTTGTCCGCAAGGAGGCGCTCGCTCCAGCGGTGGAATGTCAGTGACAATTTACAGAAGCGTTACAAACCGCTGACAAGCTCCGAAGGGGAGGTAAGTATGCTTCGGCCTTACTATTGTGCACTTGCTCTTTTCAACAACAACACAAACTTGGGGTGAGCCCCGCAATTTCCAGCAGTGGAGAATACCGTTGGCCGGTTCCTCAGTATCAGCCTTGATGAAATCTCAGTACCACCTTGGTGGGGCTGCGCTCTTGGTTATATTCCTGGTGGGAGGCATGGCGCTTCCCCTATGTGCAGGAACCCTGAGTGGAAACGTAAAAGCGACTCATGGTGAATCAATTATCTACCTCGCCCCGCTGCACCCGCGGAAGTCCGCCCGCCCCGGACAGATCTACACGATTCACCAGAAGAGCATGCAATTTGTTCCCCGTGTCCTCGCCGTCCCGCAGGGCGCCACGGTCGAATTCCCCAATGAAGATCTCGCTCCGCATAATGTGTACTGGAAATCTATCGGCGGGAATCCCCGCTTCGCTCACGACATGGGAATCATTGGCCGCGGTCATAAGGCAAGCTGGACCTTTACTCATCCTGGCGACGTTTTGATCTCGTGCAGCTTTCACCGCGAAATGTCAGCTCACATCATTGTCGCCCCCTCACCGTACTTTGCTAAAGCAGACGCGATCCTCGGCGACTATTTCATCGCAGGGGTGCCGGATGGCAAATACAGAGTCAATGTATGGCACAACGGAACGGTTACCTCGAAATTGATTACCGTGGCTGGGGACACAAAGGTGAGCTTTACCCTGACACACTAGCCCAATCGGCTGCTGCCGTAGTGCCTGTTGCAGCCGAATCACGACCTGTTCCCCTTTGGCGCTCTCTGCAGCAGCGGATCGTAGCCCTTCTGTCACAGAACGTCGTGGACCTGGACCCCAAATATATGCTTTGGATGTTTACCTGCTTCGCGATTGGAGTGGTCACAATGGCGGCGCTGCTGGCGGTTTTCATTGTGACCCACTGAAGCTCGCGCGTGGCCGTCACATCACCGCCTTCAAGGCCAGCTTTAGGGTAGAGAGCAGCATAGACGCCCGGCAAGACGGCTCGAGCTGCGAGTTGCGGAGTGCCTGTCCAAACGCGCGTCGCGCACAGCCCAGATAAAAGCGAGCGCGAGAGGCGCGGAGCGTCCCGCCTTCGACGTAACGTGAGAGGAAGGCTTGGTGCAAAATCTTATTGCCTGTCAGCGCGCGGCGCAGGTCGGACGGCGACATGGACTTACGCTCAAACCAGAAGCGCCTCATTGCCTGTAGCGTCTCCACGTCCAGGCCGTTATCTCCCAACAACCAGCTGACGTTCCTGCCGGAAACTTCTTCAGAGAGCCGCTGCAGCTCCCCAAACCGCGCTGAGGCTCCGGCCGGATTGATTCGATACCTGACCAGCACCTCAGCTACGTTGGCCGTTCGATACTTCCGGTTGATCCGCGACAGAAGTTCATAATCCTCAGCTAGCCACGCCAGATCGCCCTCCTCATCGTAACCACCCGTCTCCTCCACTACGGAGCGCCGCACCATGACCGAGGTATGGATGAACGGATTCCAGAAAAGTAAAGCCCACTTGATCTCCAGATCTCGGGTTGGGGGGTAGCTCATCGTTCCACCGTCGCGCCCAGCCCTGCCGATCACGGCCGCATATGCTCCTGCCGCACCAAGGGCCGGATCCTCGGCGAAAAATTCTGCTTGCGTCTCCAGGCGATGAGGCAAGGAAATGTCGTCCGCATCTTGGATGGCGATAAGAGGAGCTCGCGCCATGCGCAGAGCACAATTGCGCGCGCCGCTCGGACCGAGCCGGCGCCCATTGCGCAGTCTCATAATGCGTGGGTCGTCATACCTCGCCAGCACCTCCGCTGTCGCATCTGTAGACGCATCATCCACAACAATGAGTTCCAGGTTGCTGAGCGTCTGGGAGAGAATGCTGTCCACGGCTTCGCGAATGTGGGCTTCGCCGTTATGTACCGCCATGATCACGGATACCGCCGGCGACGTAAGGCGGCACTTAGGCTGCGGCGCGGCGGCAGGCATAAATCATTCCGGTTTCCTCACCCGGGGTCAACGACAGCACGTCGAAACCCGCACCGGACAGGGCCTGGACGAGTTTCGCGGGGCCATGCTTGTGCCACTCGATCAGGAAAACGTCTACCTGGCGCAGAAACCCTTCTCGCTGCAGGCCCGCAATGATCCTGTATTCACATCCTTCGCAGTCCATCTTCACAATTAACGCCGCCCTCGGGTGCTCCACCCGTAGCTCCCGGACCACCTCGCTCGCACTGCGAACCTTTACCGTGACGCGGCTCACCCCGTCGCTGCGGTGATAATGGCGGAATTCCGGTGTCAGACCGTTCACTCCCGCAGCCCCACGCCAATGAGGCGAATAGTCGAAAGTCATCTCTCCCCCAGCGTCACTTAACCCGCAATTATGCGGGCTGATCTTGGCGGACAAATCCGGATTCCGGTCCAGGTTGCGCAAGGCTCTGCCATAAGTTGCGGGAACAGGCTCATAGGCCCATACCGCGGCGACTTGCGACTGGGCGGCAAATTGTAAACTCGCGAAGCCGACATTCATGCCGATATCGAGCACTACAGCCCCCGCAACACCCAGATGCAGGTTGTAAACTCCGTTCGCAACCACCTCTCTCAATATGAACAGTTCCTCCTCGTTCTCTACCGCCACAGTGAAAGAGGCAGTTTGGGCAATGATGTCGCTCCCCGCATTCGCAAACTGGACCCCGGCGCGCTTCAAAGCACGGGCTTGCCACAGTGCTGCCAACAACCCATGGTGAGCAGGTCTAAGACTAATTCCCAGCTCGGCGACCCAATATGCGCGTTGCTCCCGCCTGTAGCCAACATCTGCTGGATGGATACGACACTCCGCCATCTTGCTCGCCGCCTGGTAGTCCCCGACGTAGCACAAATTGCGAAATACCCGGCCTTGTCTCACGATGCTCGAAAGCAGCACTTCTTGTCACTCGCGTTTGAGAGTTTGCCGACGCCACCCATTAGCCTGGTAACAAGACCTGTACTAGGCAGAAAAAGATACAAAACCGCCAGAAAAATCTGCCACTTATCAAAGCGGTTCCGTAACCCTTTTGCCGCGCAAAGGTCTATTCCCACACAGGTGTGATATTTTTTCGTGAGCAGCCCATCCGCACTTGACCGCCACGCTTTGAGCGGCGGACGAATTCATCAGCAAGGCTCCCTTGCAGTGAAAAAGATCGACATCGCCGCCATCGAGGCAGCGCGGCGAGGCTGAAGGGAACACGCCGAACGGGCCCTGTCCGCCTAGTCGTCGCCGGCCACGGTGCTGGGGGCTCCGGAGGGAATCTCCTGGTCCTTGTACTGCAACTGGTAAAGCTTCCAGTAGATTCCCCGTTGTGCGAGCAATTCCTGGTGCGTGCCCATTTCGCGCAGCTTGCCCTTGTGCATCACCAGGATTTTGTCGGCGCGCTGCACGGTGGAGAGGCGGTGGGCGATGACGATGGAGGTGCGTCCTTCCACCATGCGGGTGAGGGCTTCGCGCACGCGGAACTCGGTTTCCGTGTCCACGCTGGAGGTGGCTTCGTCGAGGATCAGAATTTTAGGATCGTGGGCCAACGCCCGCGCGAAGGAAATCAGCTGCTTCTGGCCGGTGGAAAGGGTGCTGCCGCGCTCGCGCACGCTTTCCTTGAAACCATCCGGCAAGCTGCGGATGAAGTCGGCGATGTTGACTTCTTCCGCGGCGCGCTCGACCGCCTCGTCCTCAATCCAGGCCGAGCCCAAGCGGATGTTCTGCTCCACGGTGCCCGAAAAAAGGAACGGATCCTGCAGGACCACGCCGTAACGGCGGCGCAGTTCATGCAAGTCCATTTCACGGACATCCACGCCGTCAATGCGTATGGCGCCGCGCTGCACGTCGTAGAAGCGCATGAGCAATGAGATTATGGTGGTCTTCCCCGCCCCGGTATGGCCGACAATGGCCGCGGTTTCGCCCGGTTCGATGGCAAAGCTGACGTCGCGCAGCACCCAGTCTGGATCTTCGGCTTCAGCTGTGGCGCGGGCGCCCTTGCCCGCGGCGCTTGCTTTTCCATCTTGCCCGTCGGCGCCGGTGGGGATATTGCGATAGGCGAACCACACGTGATCGAACTCGATGCGCCCCGCTCCGGCCGGCGCCTTAATGACCGCGGGTGAGACCACCTGAGGCGGCGTATCCACTAGTTTGAAGACGCGCTCGCTGGCGGCCATGGCCGACTGCAATATGTTGTATTTTTCGCTCAGGTCCTGGATGGGCCGGAAGAAACGCTGCGCATACTGAATAAACGCGACCAGCGTTCCCAGGGTGGTCACGCCGATAACAACCTGGAAAGTAACCAGCTTGCTGCGGGAGAAGGAAACCGCCAGGCTGCTCGAGGTTATGCCCCGGAGCACATCATTGCCGCCGAACCAGATCACGCTGGCAATGGCGGTGGCGGAGAGAATTTCTATCACCGGGTAATAGACGGCGTAGGCCATGATCGCGTCCAGGAACGCGTCCATGTGCGAGGCATTGATGGTTTGAAACTTGTCGTAGGCGCGCTTCTCGCGGTTGAACAACTGCAGCACCATCATGCCGCTGACGTGTTCCTGCAGATAGGCATTAATGCGCGCGATAGCCACCCGGATGCGCCGGTAGGAATCGCGCACCTTGCGCCGGAAAACCATGGTGGCCAGAAAGATGAAGGGCAGCACGGCGAAGGTGATCAGCGCCAGCTTCCAGTTCATGCTCATCATAATGGCCACAATGCCGGCCAGCACGAACACATCCTCAAAAATGGACACCACGCCGGCGGTAAACATCTCATTGAGCGCGTCCACGTCGCTGGTAACACGCGTGACCAGGCGGCCAACTGGATTCTTATCGAAAAAGCCTACGTGCATGTGTTGCAGGTGGCGGAAGATCTGGCTGCGCAGGTCGAACATCACCATCTGCCCGGTCCACTGCATGTAGTAGGTCTGCAGATATTCCAGCAGGAAGCTGATCACCAGGGTGGCAACATACAGCGCGGCTATCTGGCCCACGCCGGTGAGGGGATTGTTGCTGAGCTTCGAGCCCAGCCAGCTGTGCGTCGCTTCCCGGGTGGGCGCGAGATAGCGATCCACCACTATCTTGACGAAGTAGGGGCCAAGCACATCCGCTACCGCCTTGAAGATAATGGCCACCAGGGCGATCGTCACCTGCCACTTGTACGGCCGCAGGTAGGTTAGCAGCCGCCGCATCAAGCGACTGTCATAGGCTTTCCCCAGTATCTCTTCGTCGTGGATATTGCCGGCCATCAGTTAACTCAAGAGTACCCTAAATAGACGATTTTGGAAGGACTCGGGATGGAAACAATCAAGGCAGCTGCTAGCTGGCTAGCTACCTAGCTGGCGGGCTGGTTTTCTGCCGGCGTCATGCTGAGGCGCTTTAGCGCTGAAGCATCTGGGGTGCAGGAGAAGGAATGTAGCAGCGCACGCAAGATTCCTCGCGGCTCAAGCCGCTTGGAATGACGCCTCGGCGCGAGATGGTTGGCAGCCAGGATAACCAGTCAGCTAGAAAACTAGTCAGCTGGAAAACCGATCAGCTAGGCAGCAAGTCAGCTAGCCAGCTTCCTAAGCACCAGCGCTGAGTTCTTCGACCCGAAAGCCACGCAGTTGCAGATGGCGTGCTCAATTTTGACCCGTCGGCCGGCATCGGGGATGTAATCGAGATCGCAGGCGGGGTCGGGTTGCTCCAGGTTGATGGTGGGCGGGACGCGCCCATGCTCCATGGCCACCAGGGTGGCAGCCACGCCCGCGGCGCCGCAGGCCCCCTGGGGATGGCCGATTTGCGATTTCAGCGCTGACATGGGCGTTTTCTCTGCCTGCTTGCCCAGGGCCAGCTTGAGGGCGCGCGTCTCCACCCGATCGTTCAGCTGGGTAGAGGTGCCGTGCAGGTTCACATATTGCACATCCTGGGGGGCGATGCCCGCCTCCTCCATCGCCAACTCGATGGCCCGCGCCGGCTCTTCCGCGTTTTCGTCCATGCGCACGCGATGGAAAGCCTCGCAGGTCGAACCCCAGCCCGCCAGTTCAGCGTAGATGCGGGCCCCGCGAGCGCGGGCATGCTCGTACTCCTCCAGCACGAACATCCAGGCGCCTTCGGCGAGCACGAAGCCGTCGCGGTCGGCGGAAAAGGGGCGGGAGGCGCGCTCGGGGGCGTCATTCCACTTTGCCGTCAGCGCCCGCAATATCATGTAGCCCTTCATAATTCCCGGCTTGATGGGCGCGTCCACCCCGCCCACCAGAATGGCGGAATGCACGCCCGCCTGGATGTGGCGCAGGGCGTAACCCAGAGCGTCGGTGGAGGAGGTGCAGCCGCTGGTGACCACATGGCTCATGCCGCGAAACCCGAAGCGCATGCTCACTTCGCTGGATTGCGTGCCCATGGTGCCGCTGGGGATGGAGAACAGGCTGACCTGCTTAACCTGGCCGCTGTGCCACAGCCGGTACTGCTCTTCTGAGAACTCCTGCGCCCCTCCGCCGGTGCCCAGCACCACACCGAAATCGCGCTTCTCCTCAATGGACATGGGCTCGAGGTCGAAGCGGGCGTCGCATAAGGCTTCGCTGGAGGCGGCCAGGGCCAGCGGCACCACGCGGGAGACGTGCTTGCGCTCGTGCGGTTCCACCCATGCCAATTCGTTGAAATCGTGGACCTCGCCCGCAATCTGCACCGGCTGCTGGCTGGCATCGAAGCTGGCGATGCGGGCCACACCGCTCTTCCCCGCCAGTACCGCCCGGCAGAAGGCTTCCCTGCCAATCCCGTTCGGACTGACCACTCCCATGCCGGTAATGACTACTCGCGCCATATTCTACTCAGATGTGAGCCCGTGGGTTGCGGTTACGCCCGCGCGCACAATTCCCCAGGCCAGAAATGGGATAATCAACTGACACGGGGCTGACATGCCGCTGGGATTGTACATTTCCGTCCCCTTCTGCCGCACCAAGTGCAGCTACTGCAACTTTGCCTCGGGAGTGTTCTCCAAGGCGGTATATAGCCGCTACGTGGACCGGTTGTGCCAGGACCTGAGGTGGGCGCCGGACACGTCAGCCACACTGGGCGGGCATTTTGAGTCGGCGGTGGATTCCATTTACCTGGGCGGAGGGACGCCCACGGTGCTGCCGGCAGAGGATTTGGGGCGGCTGTTCGCGTGCGTGCGCGACAGCTTCGCCGTTACTCCGGATGCCGAAATTACAGCGGAGTGCGCCCCCGGCAGCCTGGACGAGGAAATGCTCGCGACCCTTGCCGCCTGTGGCGTGAATCGCGTCAGCCTGGGTGTGCAATCCATGGTGGATGGCGAGGCAGCGGCGGTGGGCCGCCAGCACCAGCGCGCCACCGTGCTCGATGACATTGCCCGCCTGCGCGCCGCGGGAATTCCCAACCTCAATGTGGACCTGATTGCCGGGCTGCCCCATCAGACCGAAGCAAGCTGGAGAATCTCTCTCGAGGAAGTGATTGCCACCGGCGTGGCGCACGTCAGCGTGTACATGCTGGAGGTGGATGGGGATTCGCGCCTGGGGCGGGAATTAATCGCCGGCGGCACCCGCTACCATGCCCACTTCGTGCCCGATGAGGACGCGATCGCCGATTTCTATGTGGAAGCTTGCCGGCGCCTGAATGCGGCCGGCGTAGCCCAGTACGAGATTTCCAACTTCGGCCGCCCCAACGCCCTTTCCCAGCACAACTTGAAGTACTGGACCCGGCAACCCTATCTGGGCTTCGGCGTAGATGCGCACTCCATGCTGGAAACGTCAGCGGACGCTTACCTTCTGCTGCGCTCGGAGCCGCCGGTTTCGTCCGCATCTGGCGCATACTCGGGCTCCCGCCCCTGTGCGGTCTCTCAGGCCAATGTGGAGGCGGTGCGCTTTTTTACCTCGGACTCGCTGGAGGAATTTCTGGCCGGCGCTCCGCTCACCAAAAACCAGGTGTCGTGGGCAGAGGCGCGCGAGGAGACGTTCTTTCTAGGCCTTCGCCTGAACCGGGGTGTGGATCTGGCCGGCGTGGCCCTGCGCTTTGGCCTGCCGGCTGGGATGGAAGATACCATTGCGCACCTCTGCGCCGAGGGCCTGCTGGAACGTAATGGCAGCATCGTTCGCCTGAGCGAGCGCGGGCGGCTGCTGTCCAATGAGGTATTTCAGCGCTTCCTGGCGTCTGCTATCGATACGAAAATGTAGTAGTCGGGGCGTCATGCAGAGGGCCTTTAGGCCCGAAGCATCTCGCGTGCAGTGGATAGGGCCATGCAACTGCGCTGCACGCCATATAATCACCTGTGCATACGAGATCCTTCGGCGCTGAAGCGCCTCGGGATGACGCCTTTAAACGTGTACCTATTCCTGCAC
>Ga0075276_10000331_pt1 | contig 13076 bp, 23 predicted proteins | sample SF_Rice_5C_80N_4_FD_69770 | JGI IMG/M metagenome (GOLD analysis project Ga0075276, IMG submission 69770) | Rice paddy soil microbial communities from Twitchell Island, California, USA - SF_Rice_5C_80N_405 | ecosystem: Environmental > Terrestrial > Soil > Paddy field/soil | place: USA: Twitchell... | reverse complement strand
ACGCTGGCCTGAAGGTCAAGCGCGACGCTGTGCCTCTTACGGGGAACAAGAGCATCACCTACATTGGAAACCACTCCATCCAGATGCCGTTCTCTAGCCCGTCAATGACTGGAGATTCTAACACAGACGCACAGATGAAGATTCCCAATCCAAGGAAGATTGTGCGGGGCAAGCGCCTCAAGAAGTTGACGAGAACTCAGTGGAAAAAGTACTGGAGCGCTCAAGGCGGAGATCACGGTGGAGAAACTTTCTGGACAGACAACCCAACCTCGACGCCTTGCTCGTCGTGTGGATACTAAGGAAGAAGAGATGAACGACCTGATGAAGGAATTGCTGGCGGCAACTGAAGTCAAGCAACTCGAAGAAGAAAAAGAGACCGAGTTCAAGGCATACATGCTCGACGAGTTGATCAAGCACCTCCAAGAGATCAAGAAAGATCACGGAAACCTTCAACTGGCCGTTAAGACGCCAGGTGGAAAGTGGACATCGGAAGGTGGAGTTGATCTGACAGTTGGTAGACTGGGCTCGAAGAACGTTTTGTTCGTAGAATGAAGCTCAACGAGATCCTCAGCGGCAACTTGAACTTCGGCGTGCACAACCTTGCGCCGAAGAGCTCTTTCATGGGACCTTCCGTGAAGTTGCCGGGGATCTTTGACCCGAAGAACCGAGACGTCGGCCGGCTGTCTGGAACGTCAGCCCAAACCGTGGTGATCAAGAACACCAAGACAAAGCAAGTAGTGGGCAACCGTACCCTCTACCAAAAGAACACGGCGACGAACAAGTCAGCCGTTCCCTACGATGACCCAAAGTATGGACCAGTGAGGTAAACATGGCAACCTTTTTGACTGAACTTGTAACCGAGTGCGTTGACGATCTCGCTTGTGACGGCCGAGGCATCTGGAAGGTGATGAAGCCATTCCAGTATCGCTCAGACGTGCTCGGCCGCACGATCAAGATCGAGCGTGGTTTCTTGACTGACTACGCGAGCGTGCCACGTCTCCCGCTTCTCTACCTGCTCTTTGGAGACACTGCTCACAAATCAGCGGTGATCCATGATTGGCTCTACCACCACCATGAGATCTGTAATGAACAGACTGCGAACAAAGTCTTCTTCGAGGCCATGAAGGTCGAGGGCATCCCGGCTTGGCGCCGCTTCGGACTGTACCTCGGTGTGAAGTTGGGCGGCAAGTCCTCTTGGGAAGAGGACGGCGGCAAGAAGGGACACACGATCATAGACGGAAGGATTGAATGATGGAACTGTTGAAAGAATTGCTGGAACTGAATGAAGCTGGAGACGCTTCCAAGTCAAAAAATCCAAGCTATGGTTATCATGGAGAGTTCATCAAAGATGGCCATCAAGCTGCTGATAGAGCTTTTTCTAAAGCTCATGCTCAGCTCAAGAAGATCTTCGGCGACGCTAAGCTCTTGACTGACGTTAAGAAGCCTAACTTGATGATTCGTGACTTTCTTGACTCTAACTACGGAAGACATCTAAAAGGTCATGAAGATGATTCTCCTCACTTGGTGAAACTCTTCAAAAAGTTCAAGAGAGATTACAATCCTGAATTGTTTGAAGAGACAGATCTTCCAGCTCACACTAAGAGAATTCTCACTCAGAGGATCAAGCACCTCTTGAAGTCATTTGGTGAAAGTGAAAACTGGACGCTGAGATTGTTCACTCACGCTGCAGCCGAAGTTAAGAAGGGCACAGCAGAAAACGAAGCCATCAAGTCTGCTTTTAAGAAATATCTCGGTCTTACGGTGAAGGATTCTGATTTTCACGGATCGACTGAGTAACCAAACTACAGTAAAGATCATGAGGCCACAAATTGTGGCCTTTGTCTTTTCAAGAAGCTGTAAATAAGCCACGACCCAGTGGAGTTCACATGAAAGTTCACGAACTATTTGAAGCCAAGGAAGAGAAGTCATCGACGCCGATCGACGCGATCGCACAACTGCTCTTCAAGAAGAACGCCGGTCTCGTCACCGACCCGAAGCGTGACAAAGAAAAACAATACATTGGCGTTGCTCACGCCAAGAGCACCATCAAGGATGACAGCGGCAAGCCGCTGCACTTGACGTTCGACAACAGCACCGATTCTGAGGACTTCGAGATCGACTCGCTCACGCCGCGGAAGATCGAGAAGGGCGGTGACCTTGACCGTGCCATCAAGAAGCTCTACCAGAAGCACGAGCTTGACACCAAGAAGAAGACTGGCTACGTCGTGAAGGGTGACACCTCCTACCTGCGCGAGCTCGTGCTCGGCAAGAAGCTCGGCAAGCCTGCAGTGAAGCTCGTTGCTGACCTGATCAAGATGCTGAAGGGCGGCAAGGAGGAGGAGACCGAGGATGAGGTCAAGGAGAAGGCGACCGAGAAGAAGTCCAAGAAGAAAGAGAAATGACGTCTCTGACTTGCTCAAGACGGTCCCCAAGGAGTAAAGAATGGCCCAGCAACCAACCTTCGTCAACCCAACGCTCGCTGACAGCTCGGGTGGCCCGGCGAACATCAACACGTCGATCGACGCGTTTCAAGCTCAGAACCTGTCGCCGTCGGACATTGCGTCACTGAGCAACAGCATTCCGCAGACGCTTGGTGGCATTCCGGGTCTCGGCAGCCGCATCCCGTCGCTTGCGAAGATTCCGACACCGTTCTCAAAACTGCCCGGCATCTTGTCCCCGATCACCTCGGCCAAGTTCGGTGTCGCCGGCACCTGGGAAGCGGTGCACTATGCGGATGACCTTAATCGTCACTACGGCAAGCTCAAATTCCTCTTCAAGGTGGGCTTCTACGGCTTCCCAGGCGGAAACGGAAGCTACGAGTTCTTCGTGCACCGCATGGACAAGCCACGCGTCAAGTTCAATCACGTTGACGTCAACTACTACAACTTCAGGACGAGAGTGCTGACTTCAACCACCTATGAGCCGCTGACGGTCCAGTTCCTTGACGACATCACTAACTCGGTCATGTGGTTCTTCAAGGATTACCTTGAGGCCACCTCAGGCACTGGTCAGGGCAACTACGGAATTGACATGGGCTGGGGTCAAGCTTCGTCGTCGCTCCCGTACGCTTCAGCCTACTCGCACAACAAGGGCCAGAGGATCGTGCTGGAACAGATCTTCGTCAACCCGGAGGTTGGCCCAGAGTCAAACCGTTTTACCTTCATCAATCCACGCATCGAGGGCTTTGATTTTGAGGACGTCACGCATGAGGAGTCTGCTCAAGGCATGGCGAACATTATCTTCAGCTACGACGCGATCTATGTAGAGCCTAGCAACACGAAGCAGACGCTGCACTCGTGGGGCACCTCTGACCTGTTTGAGGCTGGCGGCACGTCTGGTCCAGGCCTCAAGAGCCAGAGCACCGACCCGGCGAACATGTATGCTGACTCCGCCCCTCCGGGCAAGCGCCCAGCTCCGTCGCTCTACGCGACCCTTCAGAAGGGTTCGGACATGATCTCGAACATCCCGAACGCGCTGGGCGGCTTGATGCAGTCTGGCTTAGATCTTGTGACCGGTTCAGCTGCAGGCCAATCCGTCAGCAGCGCTGGTGACACGCTTTCGAAGAACATCTCTGACACTCTTGACTCGATCCAGTCTGGTGTCAATGCGAAGACCGGAGGTAAGCAATGAAGCTTAATGAAATCATCGAAAATCGAGCAAAACCACCTCGCGGATACCGCGTAACGGTTAAAAGAGTCTCCATGAACGGGCCAGGAAACTGGTATGATTGTCAAGTATGGAAAGATGGAAGAATGATTCTAGGCTCTTCAGGCACTGCATTTGAAATCAAAGATAAAGCGAAGAACATAGGAATTAGCCGGGCCTGGGACATTCATGACGGTAAGAAAGAGTGGTCTTAATGGCAAAGGGTCTCTTCACTCCAGTCAACGTCGAGAAGTACCTCGGTGACCCGAGGAAGATCAGGTTTTTGTCTTCGTGGGAAAGGGCATTTATGGAAGGCCTCGACAAGAACCCGAACGTGATCAAGTGGGGCTCGGAAGAGTTCAAGATCCCCTACTACAACCCAATCAAGAAGAAGATGGCTTCGTACTACCCTGACTTCATCGTGAAGTACCAGGACCGCACCGGCAACGTGCTCACCGAGGTCATCGAGATCAAGCCATCTAACCAAGATCCACGCCGCATCACCAAGGATACTAAGGGTCGAGTCAAGAAGCCTAGCGCCTATGACACGGTCCAGATGGTCATCAATCAAGCTAAGTGGACCGCTGCCGAAGCCTTCTGCAAACAACACGGCATCAACTTCAGAGTATTGACAGAGCAAGAGCTCTTCAGGAGATAACCAAATGACAGACCAGAACCAAAACCAGAGCCCGTTCGAGAAGATCCTGAACCTGGATCCTGGCTCGACGCCAGTCTTTGACGACAAGCCGTTGGGAGTTTCTAGCACAGCGATCGCTGAGAGGGGAGCCGCCCTCACCGATCCGACCACCGGCGAGATCGTGGCGCGCACGTCCGTCCCTACGTTGGAAGAGATCAACAAGGAAGAGCGCCTCGAGGACTTGCACATCGATGGCCAACTCGAGAACATCCACGACAGCGCGATCATTGCCTTCGAGAAGAGCTCGCGCATGGCCGACGAAGTTGACCCGAAGTTCGCCGCCCGAAACGCCGAGGTGGCAGCCCAATATCTGAAGATCGCACTAGATTCAGTCAGCACGCGCATTGACGCGAAGCACAAGCGCGCCAAGGTTCGTCAGGGAGACATTGAGGCCGGCAAATCTTCTATTAATAACAATACAGTTATAGTGACTGCAGATCGTAATGAACTACTCAGGCAAATTCTTGGTGGAAAAGCTATAGAAGATGGACAAGTTATCGAGGGAAAAGTCATTGAAAGTTAAGCCGTACGTTTACTGGCTCACGTGACAGCAAGCAAACGTGGTAAGAAGATCATTGAGGCCGACAAGTGAAGTGAACCTCCGTTAATTCCAGTAAGAAAGAAGAAAAATGTTGCTAGCTGAAATCAAGAAAGAACCAAAATCTACAGTTTGGGTCATTCTGTTCACCCCGGAGAAGCTGATCCTCGGAAAGAGATCTCCAAGTTCAAACAATCCCAATCAATGGAACTTTTTTGGAGGTGGGATAGACGAGGGCGAGAAGCCTGAGGATGCCGCTGTGCGTGAGGTTGAGGAAGAGATCAAGCTGAAGCTCAGCGCTGGTGACCTCAAGAAGCTCGCCACCATCGGGAAGGCCACGTACTACTCAGCGAAGGTTCAAGGTGCTGGCCAAGCATCTACCACCGGCGAGATCAGCAAGGTGAAGGAATTCAAGCTGATCGATCTGCCCGACAATCTTCACTCGAAGACGCAGAACTTCTTCGACAAGCTGGAGAACTTGCTGACATGAAGCTCTATGAACTCGTAGGTGTGAAGAAGTTTGCCGGTCTTGACTTTGAAGACGTTCTTGGTACCATGAAGGATTATACTAAAGCTGGCCAGGGATCAAGCGCGATCGCGGTCAAGCATGGTTCAAGACAAGAAGTGATCAAGTTCTGGATCAAAGACTCTGGATACGAGGAATTCATTAAGTTTGTGAGATCCAATCCTTCAAAGCATTTTCCGAAGTTTTTGACTCCGCCCAAAGAGCTGTCTTCGTTTTTCCTTCGCCATTCCGAATTCCCGAAGAAGATCAAGTACGTGCGCATGGAAGCTTTGACTCCGATCGAAACAAACAGCACCGACGTGAGAGATCTCAACAGGTTATTTTGGCTTGCAAAGGACGCAGAATCTATTGATGATTTCCTCGACAAGGTAAAACGTCGAGAAGACAGGCTCTTTCCTCACTCCATGGACACGGAAGAGCTGAAAGAGTTTTCTGCCTTGATCTACAAATTGGTTACGGAAGCTTTGAAGAAAAAGAAGACCTTCCTGGATATTCACTACGGAAACGTGATGAAGCGAGGCAGCACCTTTGTGATCATAGATCCATTCGCAAACGCTGACGACATGGATGCAACTGAAGACATCATCTTGAAGTTAGGAAAATATAAGAAGGAGTTGAAGAAACATGCGTCTTGATGAACTCGTAGTGTGAAGTTACCTAAATAGAACATGTTACTCTTAGAACTCTTCAAGTCCCAACCCGAACATCGCCAGGTCGTGTCAGACACTGCTCATCGCTACGAAGTGCGCGCCATCGTCGGCAAGCGTGAGATCGTCTTCCTAGCGACCCTCTACGAGGTGCACGACAATGAATGGTGGGACGTCGAATTTGCCCAGGTAGAAGAGGGCGAGGATGACTATGACGGTGGAGCTCCATCACAGCTCACGTACGAGCTGACGAAGGGCGGCAAGGAATTTGAGGTCTTCTCGTTCATCTTGCAGTGCTTGAAGGAGTTGGTCCAGAAGCGTCACCCCAATAAGATCAAGTTCTCGGCGTCCAAGAAAGACAGCGAAACACGTGCGAAGCTCTATGAGAAGCTTGCAAAGAAGTTTGCAGCAGTCCACGGGTACACCATGGAACGGGAGGACAAGGGCGCCCAAGTCAGATTTACGATGGTGAAGAAATGAAGCTCAATGAGCTGTTGTCTACAAAAAAGTTCAAGATAGTTGACAGTGACGAGGATGCTGACACTCTCGCTTACACTGCGGAGATCGGCAAGCGCACGATCAGGTACTATGCTGAGACGTACAAGAAGGGCTCTACGAACTTCGTGTACATCGAGTTTGCAGAGATCCTGAGAGGTACTGGACGACATAGCTTCAAGGCTACAGGCTCCGGCGCAGAGTTTCAAGTCTTCGCGTTCGTCAAGTGGTGCATCGAGCAGACGATGAAAAAGTGGTCGGATGCTGAGGTCATCAAGTTCTCTGCAGCGAAGATGGAGGGTTTGGAAGTTTCAAGAAGACCGGAGGTCTATGAGAAGCTCTTCAAGAAGTTCTTGAAGGGTTGGAAGATCACCAAGGAAGTTTCTGGAAAAGAAGTAGAGTTCACCATCGAGAAAGAACATGGAACTGCTTAGAGAGCTCCTCGAGAAGCTTGACCTCAAGCTTGCCTACCACGACAAGCTGAACCCAAAGATCTGGAAGAGGTCAGGTGACGACTACGTGCTTGACCCGAAGGTCAAGACGAAGCTCATGCAGATCGGAAAGAAGTTTGCTGAGTCCCTCGAGCTGAACGTACCGATCGACGACTACGTCATCACCGGCAGCAACGTCAACTACAACTGGACGGCTCAGTCTGACTTGGATCTTCACCTTTTGGTCAAGTCGGAAGATCTTAAGTCTTGCACCACCTGCAGAGTGAACGTTGAGGATTGTCTACAGGCGAAGAAATCACTTTGGAACGACCGTCATGAAATCACGATCTACGGTATCCCGGTAGAGGTCTACGTGACCACCGAGGAAGAAAAGCTCGTCTCTGACTCTGGAACGTACTCTCTGCTGAGAGATGCTTGGGAAAAGAAGCCTGAGAAGAGGGAACTCAGCCTCAACTCGATTACCATCCAAGCGAAGGTTAAGGAACTGGTAGCTGAGATCGACGAGCTGGTGGACTCAAAGTCAGACGACGAACGAAAGATTCGAGACCTACTTGACAAGATCAAGCGCATGCGGCAAGCTGGTCTCAGCCGTGAGGGAGAGTTCTCGGTCGAGAACTTAACGTTCAAGGCACTGCGCAACAACGGATACATTGACAAGATCCGCAAGTACTTCGTCAAGGCTCAAGACGACGAGTTAAGCTTGAAGGAGACACAGCTCAATGAGCTATTCAAGAAGCCAAGCGAGTTGTTCAATGTGAGAAAGACGAACGACAGTTTTTCAGCTTCTACGACAGTCAAGGGTCGTCGAATTGACATGTTCCTAGAGAAAGATCACGAGGGAAACTGGGACTTTTCGTTCTATGAGAAGGGACATACTAAGCTATCTGGTTCTGGTGGAGCACTTGAGGTTTTTAGCACTCTCAAGGACTTTTTGCTTGAGTTCATTGAGCAGTATCAACCTGAGCGTATTGAGTTCACCGGCGCCTCTGATCGGCAGGCTGACTTTTATTCGAAGATCTTGAAGCGCTTGAAGCTGCCAGGCTACAAGTCAACCGAACGTCGTGACATCGAGGGAGGTAGATTTTGGATCGAGAAAACATGAACTTACTGAGAGAACTGCTTGAGATGGCTCAACATGAGATCATCGACATCGAGAACGAGATCCGCAAGAGCTTCACGACCATCGGTATCGACATTAAGTTTACGAAGCACTTTGCAGACCGCGTCAAGGTTGGCGCCGTTGACGAGAAGGGCTGGAAGCGCGACAACATCACTCCTGACGAGCTCTTCGAGGTCTTCAGGAAGCTGAAGAAGCACCACAAGGACATCTTCCAAGAAGCTGGAAACTACAACGACGAAGTAAAGCGCGGTGAATTTCAAGGCGTCATCATCGACACCTTCAACAAGATCAATGTTCCCTTCGTGCTTGACTTCGACAAGCGCCGCGGGAAATACATCATGACCTGCAAGACGGCCCTGAAGCGTCCGAACTTTGCGACGAAGCCTTCCGACCACGTCATCGCTCTGAGAGGAAAGTAAACATGCCAGCAGCACAACTGAAGAGTTACGCGCAGAAAGCGCACAAGTCGCTCAAGCACGTCGAGGCGATCTGGGACGCGGCCAAGAAGGCTGCCGACAAGGCGATCGGCAAGAAGGGCCCACGTTACTGGGCCTACGTCAATGCGACGACCCGCAAGCGCCTCGGTCTCGTGACCGAGAGCACTACCTTCAAGGAATACGTCGACCTATCCTTTGAGCCAGGTCCCGTCCAGAACGCAGCCGCCAACGCACCGATGAACGTCCCAAACGTTCCGGCTAACATCGCAGCTGCGAGTGACCCCCTAAGCGAGTACGCGAAGCTCATCGCTGGCATCTTTGCTGCCCGTGACAAGGCTCATGAGCTCCACTTGGCTACTCACTCTTACGCACAGCATGTGGCACTGAACGAACTCTACGACGCGCTGCTGAAGTTCGCCGATGGACTTGCCGAGATGTACCAGGGCAAGCACGGCCTCCTGGCGATCGACATCCAGGCTGATGACTGCTTCCGCGGCGTCACCGACCCGAACGCTTTCATCCAGCAACTAGTAAATTGGCTTGAGGGTGATGGCCGCACGTCTTGTGGATCCGATTCCTTCATCGTCAACAAGTACGAGGAGATGCTCGGGGAGATCTATCGAGCAAAATACAAGCTGAACTACCTCGCATGAAGCTGCGTGAACTGCTCTCAGAAGACGGTGCCGGCGCTAACGTCGGCGCCCTGTGGATCACTCCAAGTCTGACCCGGTCAGAGGAGCAGCTCCTCGTAGGAGCGCACAAGGTCCACGAGGATCCGAACTTTCACACCAGTCCAGAGAAGCAGCGCATGATGGCCAGGCTCATGAAGCTCGGGCTCGTCAGGGCATTCCATACCCCCGACATTCACTTTGAGCTGACTGATCAGGGTCAGCGTGTTCTGGTGGGAGCTCGTCCTGCTCGGGCTGCACCGCCTGGTGAAGTTTCAGGCCCACACACGACCTACCTAACGAAGAGTCAATAGGGGGCCTGATCCGTTGTAAATAGAAGCAGCAGTACCAGACTATAGGAGAACATACCATGCACTACAAGAACGGCCGTGAAGCCAAGGTCGGTGACCTCGTCATCGGCAAGACCTACAATACCCAAGATCGGACCATCACCGGCACGATCGTCTCGATCACTCCAGGCATCGACGCTTGTTCTGCTCTCGTCAGCTACGTTGAGCTAAAGCTGATCAGCGAGCTGACGAAGCTCGAGTACATCTCCCCACAAGACACCATCAAGATCCAGGGCACTCAGAACCACGGCTCTGCCGGCGAACTTGCCGTCTTGATCCACCGGTTTGACTACACTCACTGCGGCAACCTGTTGCACGCCGACGACGTGTTTCTCTCGACCCCTGAGGTGAAGTAATGCTGTCAATCAAGAAAACGTTGGACCATAAGGTAACGATCCCTGAGCTCGTGAACTTCATCCTGTCAACTTGGCTTGACAAGGAAGTCAGCATGACCGAGGACCAAGAGAGGTGGCTCGGAGAGTTCATGTCTCTCGACTCGAAGGTCGTTCATCTCAAGGGCGACCATAACTCTGGTCGCACGTCCACCGGGATCGGCATGATCGTTGCCACCGCGTTGCTGCAACCCCAATCACGCCTTATGGTCATGACCAAGACCGCTGCTCAACGTGACGCCGCAGCAAAGATGGCGCGTGACTTCTTCTTGAAGCTGAGTGAAGCTCTTGAGGTACCTGAGATCAACCAGTTCAGCGTGAACCAGAAGCACTACTTCGAGCACGCCATGACCGGCAGTCACCTCTCCTTTTACTCGTGCAGCCAACATGCTACGCAAGGCCGCTCTCTTGACTGCATCTTCCTCGACTTTCCTGGCACGCAGAGCATGGAAGATCTCGACAACGAACTCATGGTGTCGATCTATCCTGTGATCTCAGCCTCCAAGAACTCAAAGATGATCGTCGCTCTCGGAGAGTAAAATGGCCTCGGGTGAGTTCATCAAGAAACCGAACCTAGCAGTTGAGTACACCGCGGAACAGCTCCAAGAGCTGGCACGCTGTGCCTCGGATCCTGTTTACTTCATCAGGAATTACTGTTACGTTCAGCACCAGAAGAAGGGACGAGTCAAGTTCAATCTTCGACCCTATCAAGAGAGAATCATCCGAAGCTTTCACCAGAACCGCTTCAACATCTTGATGATCGGACGCCAGGCTGGTAAGTCAGAAACTACTTCCGCCTACGCCTTCTGGTTTGCTACGTTTCACGGTGACAAGAACGTGCTGGTAGCTTCCAACCTTCAAAAGGGAGCTACCGACATCATGAACCGTATTAAGTTCATGTACGAGTGCACACCCAACTTCCTACGAGCCGGCGTCAATTACTACAGCCGTGGTACGGTCGAGTTTGACAACGGCTCGAAGATCTGGTCTGAAGCCACGACCGAGACGACAGGTCGTGGTCGCTCGGTGGCGCTGTTCATCTGTGACGAGTTGGCTCACGTCAAGAAGAAGATTCAAGACGCCATGTGGTCATCAATCATGCCGACGCTGTCAACCGGTGGTAGCATGGTTGTCATGTCTACTCCAAACGGTGACCATGACCTCTTCGCCAACGTTTGGAGAGGGGCGGAGTCAAAGATCAATGGCTTCGTGTCGGTCTTCGTTCCACACGATGAAATTCCTGACTACCTCGTAGACGGAACTGAGACGACTAGAGCTGATCCAAGGTGGCAGAAGGAAGCGATGGCTCGCGAGGGAGAGCTAAAGTTCAAGCAAGAATTCTTGTGCGAGTTCTTGTCCGATGATCAACTGTTGATCAAGTCACTGGTCCTCCAGGCGTTACGGGATCACCCTCCGATCTCCATCGACAAAGGATTTGGCTTTTGGAAGGAGATCGACCCCAACAAGACCTACCTCGTTGGGTCAGACGTCGCCGAGGGCGTCGAAGCTGACTTTTCTACCATTGAAGTTTTCGAGCTGGAAACGCTCGAGCAGGTCGCCGAGTTCAGGAGCAACACGATCAACGAGACCCAACTCTACAACGCGATCAAGTTCGTCCTGACAAAGATTCTCTCCTACAAAGATTCTCGCACTGGTAAGAAGCCAACGGTTTACTGGTCGTTCGAGAACAACTCAGCTGGAGCTTCGATCTCGACGCTGTTCTACAATGACGAGAAGTTTCCAGAAGAAGCTGAACTGTTGAGCGGCAAGGAGACCCGTACCGGCTTCAGGACCGTGAACAAGCCAAAGGTAGAAGCTTGCCGCCAGCTCAAGCAGCTGATGGAGAAGGCCAATGGCCTCAAGCTGCACTCTAAGTCACTGATCTTCGAGCTGAAGAACTACGTGGTCCATGGAGCTTCCTACGCGGCGAAGTCCGGAGCGACTGATGACTTGGTCTCGGCCACTCTGATCGTCATGCGCATCTTGAAGCGCTTGTCAGAGTACGAGCCTGAAGTCTTCAACAAGATCTACAACACCGACGAAGAGTTTTACGACGAGACGAAGAACGACTTTGATGACCCAATCCCGTTCTTCTTTAGCTAAATGTCTTGTGTCATACTTTCATGATACAATGACTCAATACACCGAGATGAGTATCTCTAATGAACCTGAAACCTCTTCAAGATCGCATCATCATCAAGCGCACCGTTCCTGACCTCGTGACGAGCTGGGGACTGGTTCTCATTGACACTCCCTCGAAACACGACAACGAGGGCACCGTCATGGCGCTTGGACAAGGCCGCTTCAACGACAATGACGACCGCGTACCGCTGGACGTCAAGGTTGGTGACCGGGTGCTCTACGTTGACGACGATGACCTCGTCAAGTTCAAGTATAAGGGAACCGACTACTTGACCGTCCGCGAGGACAAGGTCATCGGAGTGATCGAGTGAGCGTATACTTGCTCTCAAGGCATGAGTGGGATGACTATGATCAGCATTGGACGGTCAACGTGGGCTACACCACCGACGCAATCACGGCTGCCGCGTGGAAAAGTCAACCGAGTCACTACGCTACTGAGCTGCAAGAGTTCATGGTGAAGAGCTCCCAGGTTCCCGTCAAGTTTGAGGTAAAGAAGTGAGCATCCTTAAAGCAATTCGCAACTTCTTTACCCCCAAGAAGGTGACATCATGGCCAGTAGGCCTCATGATGGTGGATGCAAATTCAAAGAGCTATCTGGTTTGGAAACCCCAACCTGCTAACTTTTGGGAATCAACCGATGATTTTAACTATCCGCAAAGCACGATGAAGATCATCAACCAGGCTAAAGTACCGCCTGGGTGCCTCTTGTTGATCCCACTAGATGAGGTAAAGAAGTGAGCACTGAACGTTGGCACTACCGAGTTGACCTGGCAAGGCAAACTGGAGCTCCCTTCGGAGCTGGTGCCTTCAAGCCGGGCAACGTTCTACTGATCGGCGAGCAAGCCTCTGACCCGGCCGCCGCACCAGAGCAACAACCGTTCTGCTCGTCGAAGGGCTGTTCTGGATGGCTGAACAATAAGCTTGAGGAGGAAGCGATTCCTGAGGAGAAGCTCTTTTGGGTGAACGC
>Ga0075276_10000329_pt1 | contig 13102 bp, 13 predicted proteins | sample SF_Rice_5C_80N_4_FD_69770 | JGI IMG/M metagenome (GOLD analysis project Ga0075276, IMG submission 69770) | Rice paddy soil microbial communities from Twitchell Island, California, USA - SF_Rice_5C_80N_405 | ecosystem: Environmental > Terrestrial > Soil > Paddy field/soil | place: USA: Twitchell... | reverse complement strand
GCTATTCCGGGCGCAGATTCCCAGGGATGAACTGGAAGCGATCCGCAATGCGACGAACAAGGCCTGGGTGCTGGGGGAGGGGCGCTTCCTGCAGAAGGTGGAGGCGTTGTCGCAGCGGCGTGCTGCGCCCTTGCCCAAGGGCAGGCCGCGGGTGGCGCAGGAATAGCTCAAGCCCGAGCCCGTTTGCCTGCGCCTCGCGGCAATCCCGCCACACCATAGGCACCCTGCCCCGGCCGGGCCCGCGCGGTGGCGTATAATGCCGGACTTTTACCCTCTAGGAATGACCGTGTCCGACCGCCTTGCCGTCACCCTCCAATATCTTTACCCCAAACGCGGGCTGACCGTGCTGGCGGGCGCCTTTGCGCGCGCGAGGCTGGGCGGGCTCACGACCTGGGCGGCGCGGCGGTTTGCGGCGCGCTATGGGGTGAACATGGCGGAGGCGGAGAATCCGGACCTGGCGAGCTACGCTACGTTCAACGATTTCTTCACGCGGCCGCTGAAGGCGGGCGCGCGGCCCCTGGCGGATGCAGCTTTCCTGTGTCCGGTGGACGGCGCGATCAGCCAGTTCGGGGCCATCGAGCGCGACAGTATCTTTCAGGCCAAGGGTCACAGCTATACCACGACGGCGCTGGTGGGCGGCGATGCGAAGCTGGCAGCGAAGTTCGAGAACGGCAGCTTCGCCACGCTGTACCTCAGCCCGAAGGACTACCACCGCATCCACATGCCCTGCGACGGGCGGTTGACTCGCATGATCTATGTGCCGGGCGATCTGTTTTCGGTGAACCCGGTGACGGCGCGCGGGGTGCCCGGCCTGTTTGCGCGCAATGAGCGGGTGGTGTGCGTGTTCCAGGGCGCGGCGGGTCCGTTCGTGATGGTGCTGGTGGGCGCGACGGTGGTCGGCAGCATGGCGACGGTGTGGCATGGGGTGGTCAATCCGCCGCGCAGCCGCGGCGTCCGCGAGTGGCTGTATGACGGCCACGTCGTCGAGTTGCAAAAGGGCGACGAGATGGGCCGCTTTCTGCTTGGTTCGACGGTGGTCATGCTGTTTCCGCAGAACACCTTGACCTTCAACCCCGCATGGCAGGCGGGTGGCGCCATCCGCATGGGCGAGGCGATGGGCGGCCGCGGATAGAGCGTTTCTGCCGGGGCTGTTTCCGCATCGTTCGGGCCTCGCCCGATCCGGCGGCCGCTGCATGCAGTGCTGCACGCACTTCGGGAGGTGTGCTTTCCGCCACCGTCACAGCACGCTATGATATTTTAGGTGGCGGCGATCGGCAATTGATTCTGACGACTGGAGGCATCATGGGTTTGCTGGATTGGTTCAAGTCCGCTGCTGGCGCGGCGGGTGACAGGGGAGATATTTCGGCGGTGAAGCTCGACCAGGGCGAATCGGCCGAAGTGGCGGGGCTGGATTTTCAGGCAGCGGTTTCGGCGCACCAGAAATGGAAGACGCGGCTGCAGGCCTGCATAGACGGCACCAACGAGGAGAAGCTCGATGCCGAGGTCATCGGCCGTGATGACCAGTGCGTGCTTGGGAAGTGGATCTACGGCGAAGGGATGGCCACCTTCGGCGAGGGCGCCGCGTTCAAGGACTTGCAGAGCGCGCACGCCGAATTCCACCGTGTTGCAGCCATGGTGCTGAATGCCGTTTACGACGGACGCAAGGAGGAGGCCGGCCAGTTGCTCGCCTCCCGGTTCTCCCAGGCTTCGGTGCGGGTTCTGGGGCTGTTGGCCAACCTCTTCGTTCAGGCCAGGGGCTGAGTTTCGGGGCCCTGGCGCGGGGCTCTGATGATTTCCGGAGAACAGGCGGGTGTATACCCGCTTCTGCTTTCCTGCTTGCGGGATTTCCGCTCAGTGATTTCCTGTTCCGCGCGTTCGCCGTGGGCGGGCAGGGCGGTTCGCCGGGGCGGGGCCGGCCATGGCCGCCCCGTCTCTAGTGTTCCAGGGACTTGATGATGTCCTCGACCACCTTCTTGGCATCGCCGAACACCATCATGGTCTTGTCCATGTAGAACAGGTCGTTGTCCAGACCGGCGTAGCCGGTTGCCATGGAGCGCTTTACCACCAGCACGGTGCGAGCCTTGTGCGCCTCGAGGATGGGCATGCCGAAGATTGGGCTGTTGGGGTCGGTCTTCGCGGCGGGGTTCACCACGTCGTTCGCGCCGATTACCAGCACCACGTCGGTGTCGGCGAATTCGTTGTTGATCTCGTCCATTTCGAAAACCTGGTCGTAGGGCACTTCGGCCTCGGCCAGCAGCACGTTCATATGGCCGGGCATGCGGCCCGCCACGGGATGGATGGCGTAGCGCACGTTCACGCCTTTCTCGGTGAGCAGCTTGGACATTTCGTTGATCGCATGCTGCGCGCGCGCCACGGCCAGGCCGTAGCCCGGCACGATGATGACCGAGCTGGCATTGCCCATCAGGAAGGCGGCATCCTCCGCGCTGCCGCTGCGGTAGGTGCGTTGCTCGCCGCCGCCGGCTGCAGCCGCGGCCTCTCCGCCGCCGAAGCCGCCCAGAATCACGTTGAGGAAGGCGCGGTTCATCGCCTTGCACATGATGTAGGAGAGGATCGCGCCGGAGCTGCCTACCAGGGAGCCGGCGATGATCAGCATGTTGTTGTTCAGCGTGAAGCCGATGCCCGCTGCCGCCCAGCCGGAATAGGAGTTGAGCATGGACACCACCACCGGCATGTCTGCGCCGCCGATGGGGATGATGATGAGCACGCCCAGCGCCAGCGCGATGCCGACCATGACCAGCAGCGGCATCCAGGCCGGATGCATGAAGAAGGCGATGCCGAACCCCAGCATCACCAGTGCCAGCGCCAGGTTCAGCCAGTGCTGGCCGGCGAAGCGCACCGGTTTGCCGGAGAGTTTGCCGGAGAGCTTGCCGAAGGCGATGATGGAGCCGGTGAAGGTGATCGCGCCGACGAAGGAGCCGATGAACAGCTCGATGCGGTTGGAGACATGCAGCGTCGCGCCTATGCCGTAGGCCATGGGGTTGTTGAACGCAGCCATGGCGATGAGCACCGCGGCCAGGCCCACCAGCGAGTGCATGGCGGCGACCAGTTCCGGCATCTGCGTCATCTGGATGCGGCGGGCCACGAAGGCGCCTATGCTGCCGCCGACGGCAATCGCGGCGAGGATGTAGTAGACGTTATGGGTGATCGTCAGCGTGGTCACCACGGCGATGAGCATGCCCACCATGCCGAACAGGTTGCCGCGCCGCGCGGACATCGGCGAGGAGAGGCCCTTCAGGGCGAGGATGAACAGGATGGCGGCGCCCAGGTAGGCGAGCGCGACTTGATTGACCGACAGCATTTTTTATTTGCCCTTTTTCTTGAACATGTCCAGCATGCGCTGGGTCACGAGGAAACCGCCGAACACGTTGATCGCTGCCAGCGCCACGGCGACGAGGCCCAGGATCATGCCCGCATCCATCTTCTGAGGGCCGGCGGCCAGCATGGCGCCGACGATGATGATGCCCGAAATCGCGTTGGTCACCGACATCAGCGGCGTGTGCAGCGCGGGCGTGACGTTCCACACCACGTGGTAGCCGACGAAGACCGCCAGGACGAAGACCGTGAGGTTCACTACGACAGGATCGATAGTCATCTGTTGCTCCGGATGATTATTTGCCGAGGACTTCACCGTCCAGGCACAGCAGGGTGCCGGCGATGATGTCGTCCTCGCGGTTGATGTTCATTGCTCCGCCTGCCTTGGGATCGCACAGCAGGTTGAGGAAGTTGAGCAGGTTGCGCGAATAGAGCGCGGAGGCGTCCGCCGCCACCGAGGCGGCCAGGTTGGGATCGCCCACCAGCGTCACGCCGTGCTTGACCACGGTCTTGTCCAGCTCGGTCAGCGGGCAGTTGCCGCCGGCTTCCACCGCCAGGTCCACAATCACCGATCCCGGTTTCATGGATTTCACCATCTCCTCGGTCACCAGCACCGGCGCAGACCGGCCCGGGATCAGCGCGGTGGTGATCACGATGTCGGCGGCGGCCACGCGTTTGGCGACTTCGGCCTTCTGCCGGTCCAGCCAGCTTTGCGGCATGGGGCGCGCATAGCCGCCCACGCCTTCGGCGGCCTCGCGTTCCTCGTCGGTCTCATAGGGCACATCGATGAACTTGCCGCCCAGCGATTCCACCTGTTCCTTCACGGCGGGGCGCACGTCGGAAGCCTCGATCACCGCGCCCAGGCGCTTGGCCGTGGCGATGGCCTGCAGTCCCGCCACGCCCACGCCCAGCACGACCACGCGCGCGGCTTTCACCGTGCCGGCGGCCGTCATCAGCATGGGCATGAAGCGCTTGTATTGATTGGCGGCGACGATCACCGCCTTGTAGCCGGAGATGTTTGCCTGGGAGGAGAGCACGTCCATCGCCTGGGCGCGCGTGGTGCGCGGGAGTTTTTCCATCGCGAAGGCGGCGATGCCCTGTTTCGCATAGGCGGCCACCAGGACGGCGTCGTGCGGGGACAGCAGGCCGATCAGCGCCGTGCCCTTCTTGATTTGCGCCAGTTCGGCCTCGGTGGGGGCCTTGACCTTGAGGATGATCTCGGCCTGGGCATAGAGCTCGGCCGCGCTGGCCAGCGCCGCACCGGCCGCCGCGAATTCCGCGTCGGGAATGCTCGCAGCTTCCCCCGCGCCTTGTTGCACCAGCACCTGGTGCCCCGCGGCCAGCATCTTCTTCACCGTTTCGGGCGTTGCCGCCACCCGGGTCTCGCCCGCGCGCGTCTCCGCGGGAATGCCTATACGCATCAAACCTCCCCCTAAATCAGATCCTTTGAAAAAAAGCCCGGCGACGCCGGGCGGTATTCTTATTGCGCTGATTCTGCACTGGCGCAATTATACGGACTTTTTCGGCTTCGTGCCGCTGTCCGTCCCGGCGGCCCGTATCGCGCCTGCCCGCTGTAGTCCCCGATGATTTGAATATTAAACTATACTGATATACTCAACAACTGCTTCAAGCCCTCGGGTCCCCGAATAAATCTGTTTCGAATACCTTGTCACCAATGCATTTGGGGGCTATGCGATAAGGGGAGCAGGCAGGGGGACGAACGGTCATAATTGGCCATTATGCGGTTTCGCGCGCCCACTGCTTTGAGGTAAGCTACGCACTAAGGAAACGCTGAATAAGTCCTTCATGAGCCGCGTTGCCGGCAAAATCGCGATGATCACAAGGCGCGCGACGAAGGTCGTAGTCATTCTACGACGCCTAGGAGCGCAACGCCGGGAGCACGCGATTCTGCCGCAAGGGCGCTGGTTTTGCGGGCGGTCCGCTTCGTTGTGCTCCTTGCGAATGGAATGACCATTCGCCGTGTCGCACACCTTGCCTTCCACCCCGCAAAGCCGAGCGCGCGGCCATGCGGGACTTATTCAGTTTTTCCTTAATACTTGCCGGGCGCTATGTTCGGGGAAACGGGGAACGTTTCCACCTGGAGGAATCCAGGAAAAGCAAGGGATCGGGCCGAGTCTGGTTCGTAACAGTTTTGAACAACAGATAGAATTTGGAGTGTGAACCAAGTGTCACATGCTACTGCCGCCAACCCCGTCGAGTCCGGCGAGTCTTCCTTCGCGCCGGGTGATTATTTTCTCGGCATTGCTCAACGCGTCATCGCTTCGGGCGTCAACACGCGCATCAGCCTGCCCACAGGCGGCGATGTATTCATCTACCCCGAACGCCGGGAATACGATGCCCGAATCGACGATCCGCGCGAGTTTTTTCAGGCGCCCGCCGGTCAGTTCACAACCGCGCCGCTCACGGGCGGCGACGAGGCCAAGCGTCCCCGCCATATCGACGACCTGCTGTGGCAGGCGGCGTTTCACGCATCGCAGGGACGTCTGATGGAAGGCGCTTCGATGTTCGACATCGTGAGCTTCAAGCGCTGGCCCAATCTGCCGCAACTGCCGCACACAGCCAACACCGCGCGCATCTGCGCGCTGCTGACGCGGCATCCGACCACCATCATGCTGGCTCACCGGCTGCTGGGGATCAAAAAAGACGAGGTTTATCGCGTCTACAGCGCGGCATACAGCGCGGGGATCGCAGTGATCGTCAACAGGAATCCGGAAGCCGTCGCCAACGAAGCACCGCAAGCAGAGCTGGCTGATGAGCGCCGCGGCCTGTTGCGTTCGCTGTTCGCAAAGATTTCGGGACTCTGAAGCCGGCATAGCATTATGGAAAACAAGATCATCTTTGCGGGACCGGTGGGTTCCGGGAAAACCACGTCAATCAGTTCCGTCAGCGACATCATGGTGGTGGGCACCGAAGCCAAGGCTTCGGACGATGTCGCGCTGCGCAAGGCGAACACCACCGTTGCCATGGACTACGGCGTCCTCAACCTGGACGACGGGCAGAAGGTGCATCTGTACGGCACGCCGGGGCAGGATCGCTTCGACTTCATGTGGGAAATCCTGAGCGAAGGCGCGATGGGTATCGTCATCCTCATCGACAGCCTGCGCCCTGATCCCATGTCCGACCTCGAAACCTACCTCAAGGCATTCTCCCGCTCGATCTCCAAGTCCGGCGGTGCGGTGGTGATCGGCGTCACCCGTACCGAAAACAACCGCCAGCCCGAACTGCTGGGGCGGCTGCACGACAAACTGGGGGCGCACAAGCTCAATGTTCCGGTGTTCGAAGTGGACGGCCGCAAGCGCGAGGATGTCAAGCAGTTGCTGATGGCGCTGCTTTCCCTGCTCGATCCCACCACAACGCGGGCGCGCTAGCGATGGATGGCGCCGCCGGAAAAAAGGGCGACGGTGCGATAAAAGGGGGCGAGCGCCGCCGACATGTTCGCCTGCCGTCGCTCTCCAAGCCTGTCGATCCGGATGCCCTGCTTGAGCTGCACGGCTTCGGCGTGGCCTTCGGCAAGAAGGTCATCCTCTGCGAAATCTCCTTTTCCGTGCAGGAAACGGGTTCGACCGTCCTGCTCGGGCCGTCCGGCACCGGAAAATCCACCCTGCTGCGCACCCTGGCGGGCCTGAGTTCGGCTACGCCATCGTTCCGCCAGTGGGGAGGGGCGTTCTACCGCGGCGACCCGCTGCACGACGGCGAAGAGCGGCCGGAACTCGTGGCGCAGAGCGCGCAACTGATGATGTCCTCCGTGGTCGAAAACGTGGTGTTCAACCTGCCGGAGCGCAATCAGCTCACCCGTCTTGACCAGCGGGATCTGGCCGCCCGCCTGCTGGAGCGCGCCGGCCTGCGTGAGCTGTGCAGCAAGCTGGACGATTCCGTGGTCAGCCTGTCGCTGGCGCAGCAGCGCCACCTTGCCATCTTGCGCCAGGCCGCGGCCGGCCCGCGCCTGCTGTGCGTGGACGAGCCCACCACCGGCCTGGGCGAGGAGGAAAGCATGCGGCTGCTGCAGTACATCAAGGAAGAAGCTACGCGCCGTGCGATGCTGGTGGTGCTGCACAACCAGCGCCATGCCCGCGTACTGGGCGGCAATGCGATCCTGATGGCCGGCGGCTATGTGCAGGAACGGCAGCCGATTCCGCAGATATTCGAGAATCCGTTATCTGCCTGCGGGCGCGAATTCGCGCGCAACGGCACTTGCACCGTGGCCAGCCCCGGGGCGAATCCCGAGGAGTTGGACGAATCCGTGCCGCCGCCGCCGCCGCTGCCCAAGGCCGCGCTGCAATATGCCCATAGCGCAGGCGGTCCGCGCGGCTTCCTGTGGCTGAAGCGGGGCAGGCTGGCGGGCACGCCGGTGCCCGGCGTCTATTTCGACATGGAATACGACCTCAAGGCGCTCAAGCGCGTCGGGGTCACCACCCTGATCTCGCTGACGGAGAACCCGCTGGACGAGGAGCGGCTGACGCCCTTCGGCATCAAGGCGATTTGGGAGCCCATCCCGGACATGCACGCGCCCACCATAGAGCAGGGCGCGCGCATCTGCCGGCGCATCGACGATCTGCTGGCGAAGAACGAGGTGATTGCGGTGCACTGCCGTGCGGGGCTGGGCCGCACCGGCACGGTGCTGGCCGCGCACATGATCTGGGAGGGCCACAGCGCGCTGGACGCGCTGGAGGCCGTGCGCAGCATAGAGCCGCGCTGGGTGCAGTCGCATGCGCAGGTCGAGTTTCTGGAGGCGTTTGCCGAGGCGCGGTCGCGGAATTTCCAGGCGGCCGGCTGAGCGGATCGCATGGCTGGCCGGCGCGGGCGTTAGACCGCGGCGGCTAGTGAAGCAGCAGGGGAGTCTCGCATATAAACTTTTTCAAAAGGGATAATGACATGTCAGACAAGTTGACCAGCGCATTGCAGTCCGCCATCGCCTCCATTCCGGAGTGCCTCGCCGCAGGCTATATCGACCTTTCAAGCGGCATGCTGCTCGGCATCCGCAGCGTGGATTCCCAGCCCGCGGAAGTCGTCGACCTGCTCGCCGCGGCCACCGCCGACCTGTACCAGGGGTCGAATGTCCGCATGATCGAACAGATATTCAAGAAGGCGCGCGGCCTGGCCGACGACGGGCACCATTATTTCCAGGAATTCATCGTCAACAGCGATAACCTCATCCACGTGTTCATCCGCGGCAAGAACGAGGAGCAGGTGGCCTGCTTCGTTTGCCGCAAGACCGCAAACTTGGGCATGGCGCTGACCAAATCGCGCGCCGCCATGCCTGCGCTCGCCGCCGCCGTTTGACAGGCGGCGCCCGCGCGGCGACAATGCGCGCCCTCCGGGCTGACCCGGCGGGACAAGCGGCCCCGACTGCCGCAATAGAGGCATGCCCTGCCGGGTGCGGCAGGGCATGCCTTTTTTGGTTTCGGGCATAAAAAGCACTCAAGAAGACAACGAGGAGAGTAATTTGATCGACAAACTGGACCACGCCCTGCAAACCGCAATAGCCTCCATTCCGGAGTGCATTGCGGCGGGTTATATCGACTTGGCCAGCGGCATGTTGCTGGGCGTACGCAGCGTCGATTCTCAGCCTGCCGACGTGGTCGAACTGCTGGCCGCCGCGACCGCGGACCTCTACCAGGGCCCCAACGTGAGGATGATCGAGTCCATCTTCAAGAAGGCGCGCGGACTGGCCGACGACGGCCATCATTATTTTCAGGAGTTTATGGTCAACAGCGATAACCTCATCCACGTGTTCCTGCGCGGCAGGAACCAGGAGCAGGTCGCCTGCTTCGTGTGCCGCAAGGCCGCCAACCTCGGCATGGTGGTGACCAAGGCGCGTGCGGCAATGCCCGTGCTGGAGAGCGCCTTCTGAAGATGCATAATACGTGCCGCCCCGCCTTGCGGGGCGTTTGCGTGTGTGTATAATCGGAACAGCATAATATAACCGTATTGAAACGCTGGACGCGTAAAAGAAGCTATCTGGATAGACATTGGGGGGTCTGAAGGAAATGGATAAAAACAAGCGGGAAGCCCGTGCGTCCGCATTGCGCTCGGTGTTGCGGGAACTGAATGCGTCGTCTGCTGATATTGAAGCATCTGCGTGTATTTCGAGCGACGGCTACGCCATGGCTTCGGTGCTGGGGCAGGGCGTGGATGCCGACCGCTTCAGCGCCATGTGTGCGTCGCTGCTCGCGCTGGCGCACCGCGCCGCGCAGGAGGTCCAGCGCGGCAACCTGAAACTGGTGCTGGTGGAAGGCGAGCAGGGCGTCATGTTGCTGGTGCAGGCAGGGCCGGATGCCATCCTCGCTGTGGCCGCCAAGCCGAGCAAGAATCTCGGCATGATCTTCCTCGATTCGCGGAAGGTCGCCCAGAAGCTGGTGGACGTCATGGCGCTTCACGCCAAGTAGAACCGTTCCCGGCCCGGTTCAAGTTCTAGCCCGTTTCGGGGGGCGCTCATGTGGCGCTGGCGGGCAGCTTGCGGGTCGGGTGGCTTTTTTTCGCGCGCCGTCCCGAGGGGATAGCGTGGCTCACCCCGCGTAACCGACAATTTCCGTATCTATGGCTATCCTGAAATACCAGGGCCGCGAAGCGCGGTCGCGCGAAGGCGAAACCGTGCTCGATGCCTTCCTGCGCCAGGGCATCACCGTGCCCTTTTCCTGCCGCAACGGCACCTGCCACGTCTGCCTGCAGCAGTGCGTGCAAGGCGCGGTGCCGCCGGTCGCGCAGAACGGCCTCAGCCAGGAACTGCGCGACCACAATTACTTCAAGACCTGCAAGTGCATTCCCCTCGGCGACATGGAGATCGCCCCGCCCGAGGCCCTGTTCGCCGCCACCATGGTGGCAGGCAAGGAAATGCTCGCCCCGCACGTGTGCAAGCTGCTGATCGAGCCGCCCGGCAACCTCGAATACCGCGCGGGGCAGTTCATCAACCTGCGCCGCGCCGACGGCCTCACCCGCAGCTATTCGCTGGCCAGCCTGCCCGGAGATGATTATTTTCTCGAGCTGCACGTGCAGCGCAAGAGCGGCGGCGAGATGAGCAACTGGATATTCGACAAGCTGCAGCCGGGCGACGAGATCGCCATCCAGGGCCCCTCCGGCGACTGCTATTACCGCCCGGAAGAGCGCACCCATCCCATGCTCCTCATCGCCACCGGCACCGGCCTCGCGCCCCTGCACGGCATCCTGCGCGACGCCCTGCGCGACCGCCACAAGGGCGAGATCCACCTCTACCACGGCGGTCGCGACGAAGGCCGCTTCTACCTGCGCAGCGAACTGCGTGCGCTGGAAAAGGAACAACCCCATTTCCACTACCACGAATGCGTCTCCAACGGCGGCGCCACACCGCCCGGCACGCTGCACGGCCGCGTGCACGACGTCGCGTTCTCCCGCCACGCCAACCTCCGCGGCTGGCACGTACACATCGCCGGCCTGGCCGAGATGGTGGATGCCGCCGAGGCGCTTGCCATCCAGCACGGCGCCGCCCCCGACCGCATCTACACCGACGTCTTTGCCCTGCGCGACCTGCGCCGCGCGCAGCGTGAAGTCAAAAAGGTGGACATTCCGCCGCAGGCGGAAATGGTCAACGGCAGGCCCAAATACCCCCCGCCCGACCCCGAACTGTGGGCCGCATTGGGCGAGGGCGAGCTACTGCACAAGGTGCTGGCCGATTTCTACGGCAAGGTCTACGACGACGAACGCCTGGCCTCCTTCTTCGAGGGCGTCACCAAGCAGCGCCTGATCGAAAAGCAATTCCTCTTCATGCGCCAGATCCTCACCGGCGAAAAGATCTACTTCGGCGACCAGCCGCGCAACACCCACCACTGGATGGTCGTCTCCGAGGACCTCTTCGACTACCGTGGACGAATGATGCTGGACAGCCTGCGCAAATTCCACCTGCCCGAGGAAATGGTCCAGCGCTTCCACGCCATCGAGGAGTATTACCGCGAGGACGTGATCAAGGACGCCCCCTTCCCCAAGAAGATAGGCGACACCGAAATGCCGCTGGAAGGATTCGACGAACTCGTGCTCGATGTCGGCTCCCTGTGCGACGTGTGCCAGCGCGAAGTGAAAGCGGGGGAGAAGGTCATCTACCACGTGCGGCTGGGGAAGATTTATTGTTCTGATTGCAGCGAGCCGCATGAACACGAGGTGCCGGCGTAGCTGGTTTGCTTGTTTTATCGGGCGGGCGAGTTTTCTGACCAGCCTGGCATTTCGCAGGGCTTAGCGCCGGAGTCGCACCCGCAAGGGGTACGCCGTGGTTGTAAGGGGCTAAAGCCCCAACAACACACGCAGCCGGCAGCGAGTTTCTTTCTTTGCTCGTGCAAAGAAAGAAACCAAAGAAAGCACGCCCCGATCCGCCATCCCCGCGCGGGCTGCGGTAGGGTCGCTGCGGAGCAGCGGGGCACCCACCGGCGCACCCCTTGCGGGTGATTCCCTTCGTTGCTCGGCCGGTCAGGCCTCCTCATAAACTCGCACGATCCTCGCGTCGCTCGGCCACGTGCTCGAGCATATTCGTCGGACACCCCCCACCCAGCCTGCGCTACTCGGTGGCGGATAAGGGGCAGGGAAGATGTAGTGTGCGCCTTCGCGCACGATTCTTGTCTTCTGTGCCAGCGTAGCTTACGCTACGCTGGCGAAAACATCCGGCGCATTACGCCTTCCGGCTAATGCCCTATGCGGGCTGCGCGCCCGGCGGATGACCGGGCACGCTCGCTTACCCCCACTCATTTTGGGATGATTGCGCTTGCGTTCTGGGGTAAAGTAGGCGTCTGACCATCACACGTGCATAGCCATGGACACGATAGAGTTAAGCAAGGAACAGCGCATTCTGCGCTTGATGCGCAAGACGCTGGGGAATGTCGTCAAGGACGTGACGCCGCGCGGCGGCCGCGAAAACCCGCTTTCCGACAATACCATCCTGGACATCCGGGATTGCTTCGCCCTGATTTCGGAGCGCGAAAGGGAGCTGGCCGAGGCGCTGGATTTCGACCAAGCCAAGCCCTATTACACGGATGACCCGCAGGCGCGCCCGAATGTGATCGGGTTCGCCAAGCCGAAGAAGGACTCTTGACCTTTCCGTAGTCCCTGACCCGCTTCCATACAGCACCCGTAAGGGATGCTGCACCGCCGCGCTTTCTGCCCGGCCGAATTTCCGGGATAATTGCGTCTTTCCCATCACCGGTTTCCACGTATGTCCCAGCAAACTCCCCGCGTCGGCTTCGTGTCCCTGGGTTGCCCCAAGGCCACTGCCGATTCCGAACTCATCCTCACCCGGCTGCGCGCCGAGGGCTACGAAATCAGCGGCGATTATGAAGGCGCTGGCCTCGTGGTGGTGAACACCTGCGGTTTTATCGACAGCGCGGTGGCGGAGTCGCTGGATGCCATCGGTGAGGCGCTGGCCGAGAACGGCAAGGTGATCGTGACCGGCTGCCTGGGGGCGAAGGGCGACATCGTGAAAGAGACCCATCCCAGGGTGCTGGCGGTGACCGGACCGCATGCCACGGCGGAGGTGATGGAGGCGGTGCACGCGCATCTGCCCAAGCCGCACGATCCCTACATCGAACTGGTGCCGCCGCAGGGCGTGCGCCTCACGCCGCAGCATTACGCCTATCTCAAGATCTCCGAGGGCTGCAATCACCGCTGCAGCTTCTGCATCATCCCCAGCCTGCGCGGAGATCTGGTCAGCCGCCCGGTGGGCGACGTGATGCAGGAGGCGGAAAACCTGGTCAACGCGGGGGTGAAGGAGCTGCTGGTGATCTCGCAGGACACC
>Ga0075276_10000328_pt1 | contig 13113 bp, 11 predicted proteins | sample SF_Rice_5C_80N_4_FD_69770 | JGI IMG/M metagenome (GOLD analysis project Ga0075276, IMG submission 69770) | Rice paddy soil microbial communities from Twitchell Island, California, USA - SF_Rice_5C_80N_405 | ecosystem: Environmental > Terrestrial > Soil > Paddy field/soil | place: USA: Twitchell... | reverse complement strand
GGACTCGACGACTCCGGCGCCCCCGGCCCCGACTCGGTTCGCGACCTCTCGAAGCTCGGATCGCGAACGGCCCGACGAATCGGGTCCGCACGGCTCGCGCCAGAGGCGCTCGACCGCTGGCGGTTCCAGCGAGCCGTGCGGCCGCTATGGCCTGCGCCCATTACAATCCCGCCCCGATGCGCGTGCTCCACGTGACGGCGGGAACGAAATGGACCGGGCCGGCCGCCGTCGCCGTCGCGCAGGTCGAGGCGATGCGCGAGGCGGGGATCGAGGCGGAGATCGCCGTCACCCGGGGCTCGCCGCTCGCCGCTCGCCTCGCCGGGCTCGGCTGGGCGCGCCCGCTGCTCGCGCCGGGCCGGCGCCCTCGGGACTTCTGCGACGACGTCGCCGCCCTCGACGGAACGCTCGGACGCGAGCGTTTCGACGCGGTGCACGCCCATTCCTCGCACGATCACCTCGCCGCCGCCGCGGCGCTCGGCCGCGGGCGGGCCGCTCTCGTGCGCTCCTTCCATCACGAGAACGGCTTCCGCCCGCTCTTCTCCTCCTGGGGACGGCGGCGGGCCTCGGGATTCGCGTTCTCGAATTCGGCCCTCCGCGAGGGGTTCGCGGCGCGCTTCCGGCCGGAGGCGCCGTGCGCGCGTTTCTCTCCGGTCGCCGAGGTCGATCGCTTCTCGCCCGGACCGCGGGACCCCGCCGTCCGCGGCGAGCTCGGGATCCCGGAGGACGCGTTCGTCGTCGGCACGATCGGGAAGATGGCTCCCGGCCGCGGCCACGATGCCGCAATCCGCATCCTGGCCGGCGCGCACGATCCGCGCGTCGTCATGCTCCACGTCGGGAAGGGGGAATCGAAGGAGAGCCTGTGGAGGCTCGCCGCCTCGCTCGGAGTCGGTTCGAGGAACTTCGGCGCCGGCTACCAGGAGGAGCGTCTCCCGGACTGCTACCGGGCGATGGACGCCTTCCTCTTCACCGCATCCGGCGCCGACCAGGGACACCGGGCCGTGCTCGAGGCGATGACGTCCGGGCTCCCGATCGTCGCCCTGGACGTCCCGGGCATCGCGGATTTCGAGATCGTCAAGGGGCCGGGATTCGTCGCGAAGAGCGAGGCGGAAGCCTCGGCGGCGCTCGATTTCCTCGCCGCGCACGAGGACGCCCGGGCGGGAATGGCCGCCGCGGCGCGGCGCACGGCGGAGCGGTTCGCCGGTCCGGCTTTTGCGAGGGCCGCGGCGGATTTCTACGCGGCGGCGCTCGATTTCTGGAAGAAGCGGCGCGGCGCGCGCGTTGGGAGGCAACAGGAGCACGCATGAGAGCCACCACCGGACTGATCGCCACGTTCCTCGTCGCCGCGGGCGCCTTCGCGGCCGCGCCGAAGCCCGCCCCGAAGAGCGCCGAAAAGCCGACGGCCGCCTCCTGCTCCGGATGCCGCGAGAAGGGCGCGCCGATCGACCCGGCCGCGCTCGACGACGCGGATGCGGCTGCGCGGCCCGCCTATGCCGCGGCGTCGAAGTACCCCGAGACGATCGACAAGATCCATTGCTATTGCGGATGCGAAGAGAGCCCGAACCTGCACCACGCTTCGCTCCTCACCTGCTTCACGACGCTCCACGCCACCGGCTGCGAGATCTGCCGCGGCGAAGCCGAGCTCGCCGGCAAGATGAAGGGCGAAGGCTCCGCCGACGAGGAGATCAAGCAGGTGGTTGAAGCCTTCTACCAGGACAAGGGCAGGTAAGCTCGCATGGCGAATGCATCGAGCCGGGCGGGCGCGTGGCAACCGCCCGCGGGCTTAACGTACGCCGCCGATACGCCGCGCCCGCGGGCCGGCTCCCCCGCATCCCGCCGGGCTCGCGCCTCGCCGCGCCTCACTCGCGTTCCAACTGAATCTCGGCCCCGCCGAATCGCCTCTCCCCGCGGGAGACTCGTCACGCCGTAGCTTCAGCGAGAGTCGAGCCGCGCGTTGCTCGCCGGGACCCTCTTCGCCTCTCCCGGCGGCACACATGGCCGCGTCACCAGAGGCGCCTCAACCGAATTCCCCTCTCCCGGCGGGAGAGGGTGGCGAGCAACGCTCGCCGGGTGAGGGAGCCCCGTCGCGGGAGCTTTCGCCTCGGTGGCTCGCGCACTGGCGTTCGCGGCGATCGGCGCGCTCAGCGCTGGATACCCTTCGGCGAAAGCTCTCCGCGACGCGAAGGGCCCGGAGCCCCGCTTTCCACCTCCGCCGTACCCACATCTCGCCTGATTCGCGTCTCGACGATCCTCAAGGCCATCCCAACCGATGCTGAGTCCTCCGCACACATCCGCCTCTCCCGGCGGGAGACTCGTCACGCCGTAGCTTCAGCGAAGGCCGAGTTCGCCGCGCGCCGCTCGCCGGGCCTTCTTCGCCTCTCCCGGCGGCACACATGGCCGCGTCGCCGGAGGCACCGCAACCGAATTCCCCTCTCCCGGCGGGAGAGGGTGGCGAGCAACGCTCGCCGGGTGAGGGAGCCAACCCGTCATCGCGAGCGCCAGCGAAGCGATCCCCAGAGCCCACCCGGTGACCGCTCCGCCCACCGATTCATGCTAGTCTCCGCCGGTCCGGGCGGCGTAGCTCAGATGGTTAGAGCGGGCGTCTCATAAGCGCCATGTCGGAGGTTCAATTCCCCCCGCCGCCACCATCCGTCGGCCGCGCGGCGCGCTGGCGCTGGAACCGCGCGGCCTCCCAGATCGCGGACCTCCTCGCTTCGGTTACTTCGGCGAGACTTTCCGCGATCTGACCTCCGCGGCTCGCCTTCTCGGCTCGACCGCTGCGGGGCCCGACCTGAAAGGGCTGTGGTGGATCTCCTTCTCGCCGGCCTTCGCCCTGTCGAACGCTGGCGCTCGCCGACGCTTCGGCGCGATTCAGAAAACGAACGAAGCGCCGCGTTGCGAAGGCGGGTGCCGCGCCATAGCTCGGCGAAGACGAGCGACGGCGGGCAACTGTCGGTTTCGCGACGCTCGCGGAGAGTTTCGCGCGATGCCCTTCGCGGTTCGGGTACCCTCATCCGGCGGCCTCTGGCCGCCACCTTCTCCCGCCGGCCGAAGCAGCGGGGCGGCTCGCCTTACTCGCCACATCGCGACGCTCGCGGAGCTCCCTCATCCGCCGGCTTTTGCCGGCACCTTCTCCCGCGGGGAGAAGGGAATTCATTCGCCGTCACCCGGGGCTACGGAATCCTCGCCTCCTCTTCGAATTTCCCCCCGCACCAGAGGCACTTCGACGCGCCTTCGCTGACCCGCGGCCTTCCGCACGATGGGCATTTCGCCGCCGGCGGACGCTTCTTCGCCTGGGCGATCGCGATCGCCGCCGTCGCCTCGAACGACAGCTTCGACGAGTCCTTCACGGTCGCGCGGCCGATCAGGAAGACGCCGACCCAGAGGAGCACGAGCGTCACGAAGACGCCGAAGATCCAGAGGAGCGGCGCCGCGCCCGCCTGCTTCGGGTCGGAGAGGCCGGCGAAGAGGCGCACGGCCTCGCGGACCGCGATCACGAGGAGCGGGACCGTCACGATCGCCGCCAAGAGGATCGGCTTCCTCATCCCGCGCTCCCCCGCCGCCGGACCGCGGCCGTTCTCCCGGTCACGGGGCGCGGCCGGCGCCCGGCTCGCGGGCCGGGTACGCGGCGGGGTCGGCCATCAGCCGATGATTCTCGACGAAGACCGGGTATTCGGCAAAGAGCGCCCACAGATGCAGGAGGAGCGCGACCACGCTCGTCGAGAGATGCGCGAGGCGCGCCATGCTGCGGATCCCCGGCGCCGCGGTATGCACCCACCCGCCGAGCACGAACGTCGCGATCGCCGCGATCATCGCGAAGGTCGCCGGAGGCGACGTCTTCGCCTTGAACCGGCGCAGCGCGCGCAGGATCCCGAGCTTCTTCTCCTCCGGCCATCCCGCGATCTCGTCCTTCACGAGCCGGCCCGTTCCGATGAAGTAGAAGAGGACCATCGACTGCGAAAAGAGCGAAAGGAGCAGCGTCGGGATCGCGTAGAGGACGTGGCGCGTCACGAGGAACCGGATGTTCGGATCGTGCACGCCGTGCCACGCGAGGACGAACCCGAACCACGAGGTCACGAGGAAGCCGGCCGCGGCCGCGGCGGTTCCGGCGAGGAGCGCGAGCGCCATGCCGCGGAGGATAACCGATGCGGGAGCCCGCATCGGGCGCGGCGGAATGATCCGGGCTAGAATCGAAGTCGTTCCATGGCCGACGTCTCGACGCTCTACGACATCTTCGAGGGCCTCGCCTCCTCCGGGAAGGACGCGGTCCAGATGAGCCGCGACGAGGCGGGAAAATGGACGTCGGTCTCGGCGCGCGACTTCGGATTCACGGTGCGGTGCCTCTCCCTCGGCCTGAACGCGCTCGGCATGCAGCCCGGCGACCGGGTCGCGATCCTCTCCGAGAACCGGCCCGAGTGGGCGATGGCCGACTACGCGATCATCTGCGGCGGCGCCCTCTCGGTCCCGATCTACGCGACCCTGCCCGCCGAGCAGATCGTCGAGCTGCTCCGCGACAGCGGCGCGAAGATCGCCGTCGTCTCGACGGCCGAGCAGCTCGAGAAGATCCGCGTGATCCGCGACCGCTGTCCCGAGCTCGACCACGTGATCGCGATCGACGCCGCGCCCCCGGACGAGCCCGGCTACGAGCACTGGATCAAGACGATCGACCGCGGGCGCGGCAACATGGAGATGGGGTCGACCGTCTTCGAGGCCCGGGCCTCGCGGATTCGCCCGTCCGATCCGTGCACGATCATCTATACGTCGGGAACGACCGGCGAGCCGAAGGGAGCGGTGCTCACGCACGCGAACTTCGTCTCGAACGTCCTCGCCTGCTGCCAGATCGTTCCGATCCGGGAAACGTCGATCGCCCTCTCGTTCCTGCCGTTGTCGCACGTCTTCGAGCGGATGCTCGACTACGCGTACGCCTACCGGCAGTCCACGATCGGCTATCTCGGCGACGTCACGATCCTCCGCGACGCCTTGGTCGAGCTCGAGCCGACCGTCTTCGGCGCCGTCCCGCGCGTCTACGAGAAGATCTACGCGGCGGTTCGGGAGAGCGTCGCCGGCTCGCCCGTCAAGAGGGCGATCTTCGCGTTCGCCGTCGAGCAGGGGCGGCGCCGGCTCCGCCGGATGGAGCGCGGAGAAGAGAACCCCACGTCTCTCGGAATCCGCATCGCGGACCGCCTCGTCTTCTCGAAGCTCCGCGCGCGGCTCGGACGCCGCTTCCAGTTCGCGGTCTCCGGCGGCGCTCCCCTCTCCCGGGAGCTGGCGGAGTTCTTCTGGGGCGCGGGCGTGACGATCTACGAGGGGTACGGCCTGACGGAGACCTCCCCGGTGATCTGCGTCAATGGGCCCGGGCGATGGAAGCTCGGCACGGTCGGCCGTCCCGTTCCGGGCGTCGAGGTCCGGATCGCGGACGACGGCGAGATCCTCACCCGCGGCCCGCACGTCATGAAGGGATATTTCGGCAAGCCCGCCGAGACCGCCGAGGTGATCGACCGCGACGGCTGGTTCGCGACGGGCGACATCGGCGAGCTCGACGACGGCTTCCTCCGGATCACCGACCGCAAGAAGGACGTGATCGTCCTCTCCGGCGGCAAGAAGGCGGCGCCGCAGCCGATCGAGAACGCGCTGAAGCAGTCGGCGCTGATCGAGGTGCCGATCGTGATCGGCAACGCCCGGAAGTTCATCGCGGCGCTCATCGTCCCGAGGTTCGAGGCGTTGAAGCGCATGGGGCTCGGCGCCCGGCCGCTCGAGAGCCCCGAGGTGCAGGCCGCGTTCCAGAAGGAGATCGACGCGTACAACGAAGGCAAGCCCCACTACGAGCAGATCCGCGCCTTCACGCTCCTCGACCGCGACCTGACCCTCGACGCCGGCGAGATCACCCCGACGATGAAGGTCAAGCGCCGCGTGATCGAGGAGCGCTACAAGGCGCTGATCGACCGGATGTACGAAGAGAAGCCGCATGGAACGTGACGTGGTCGTCGTCGACGGCGTGCGGACCCCCTACTGCCGCGTCAACACCGACCTCAAGGGCGTCAGCGCGGTCGACCTCGGGCGCATCCCGTCCGTGGAGCTCTTCGCCCGGACCGGGCTCGATCCCGAGCACCTCGACGAGGTGATCTTCGGCAACATCGCGACTCCGGTCGACGCGGCGAACATCGCCCGCGTCATCGCGCTGCGGGCCGGGGTCCCCGAGTCGGTGCCGGCGTTCACGGTCGGACGCAACTGCGGATCGGGCGCGGAGTCGATCGCGGACGCCTTTCTCCGGATCCGCGGAGGATTCAACCGGATGATCCTCGCGGGCGGCGTCGAGTCGATGTCGAACATCCCGCTCCTCTACGGCGAGACGGCCAAGCGCAAGTTCACCCGGATGCTGACAGCGAAGTCCCCGCTGGCGCGCCTCGCCGCGGCCGCCGAGCTCCGGCCCGCGGACTTCAAGCCGGTCGTCGGCCTCGAGCTCGGCCTGACCGACCCGGTCTGCGACCTCAACATGGGGCAGACCGCGGAGGTCCTCGCCAAGGAGTTCCACGTCTCCCGGGAGGAGCAGGACGCCTACGCGCTGCGCTCGCATCAGCGCGCGACGGCGGCGCGCGCGAAGCTCGCCGAAGAGATCGTCCCGGTGCCCGTTCCTCCCGACTACGACCGGCTCGCCACGATCGACAACGGGGTGCGCGAGAACCAGACGATGGAGGCGCTGGGGAAGCTCAGGCCTTACTTCGACCGGAAGTTCGGCACCGTGACCGCCGGAAACTCGTCGCAGATCACCGACGGGGGCGCGGCCGTGATCGTCGCGTCCGTCGAGGCCGCTCGCGGGTACGGCCTGAAACCCCTCGGGTACGTGCGCTCCTTCGGGTTCGCCGGGATCGATCCGGCGCGGATGGGCCTCGGTCCCGCGCTCGCCACGCCGGTCGCCTTGAAGCGCGCCGGGCTCTCGTGGAACGAGATCGGCCTCGTGGAGTTGAACGAAGCGTTCGCGGCGCAGGTGCTCGCGTGCGCCCGCGTGTGGGACTCCGCGGAGTGGGCGGCGCGCCACGGCTCCGAGCGGATCGGAGAGCTCGACTTCGAGCGCACGAACGTCAACGGCGGCGCGATCGCGCTCGGCCATCCGGTCGGCTCGACCGGAACGCGGCAGGTCATCACGCTGCTCCGCGAGATGCGCCGGCGGCAGGTCCAGTTCGGACTCGCGACGATGTGCATCGGAGGCGGCCAGGGCGGCGCGATCGTCGTGGAGTTGGCCTCTTAGAGAGGGCGCGGCGATACATCGAGCCGGGCGGGCGCGTGCAGAGCCGCGCTCGCCCTAGACGTACGTCCGAGTACGCCGGCGGGCGGCGCGGCCTGCCCGCATCCCGCCGGGCTCGCGTCTCGCCGCGCCTCGGCACAGCACCGGCATTCCCAATAACTCGGCGTTGAAAAGCCGCGTAGCCGATGATCGTCACATAACCTGTCTCGGTTGACGATGGCGATCAGGCGCGTTCAGACGCGAGCGAGACGCGCACCCACAGACCGCCGGACCTCGCAGGCGTACCGGGGCGTACGTCGGAGGGGTACGGCGGTCGAGGACGCGCGTATTCGCTCGATGTATGGACGCGCCTGCCGACTTCGCGTCAGCGAGCGCGAAGGGTGGCGCGAAACGCGCGGGAGAGGACCCCGTCGGCCGTCACCGCCCACACGTCGTAGCGGTAATAGTGGCCGGCCACGGCGGACGTGTCGACGAAGTCGTAGGAAGCGCCGTCGCGGGCTTCGGCCTGCGCGGGGAGCGATTCCGGTTCCGCGCGGACGATCCGGCCGTCCTCGGTGACCTCGCTCCGCAGGATCGCCCAACCCGAGAGGTCCCGGTGAGAGGCCGTTGTCCAGGAGAGCGCGACCCCTTCGCCCGCGGCCGTGCGCGCCTCCGCGGAGAGTCCCGCGACCGGGAACTCCGCCTCGTGGACGACCGCGGCGGGCGCGGCGAGCGGCGCGGGCCCATGCTCTCCCCCGAGCACCACCCAGTCGATCCGGGTCACGCCGGAAGCCGGAAGAACCTTCCGTTCGCCCGCCGAGACCGGGATGACGTCGCTCGGAAGACCGTCTTCGTAGTGCACGACGGCAAACGCCCGCGCGCCGTCGTCCGGCCAGGCGACGCTCCAGCCTCCCGATCCCGCCGGCGAGGCCGCGAAGAAGCGCCAGGCGCGCGCTCCCGGCGCGGCGGCGTTCAGCGCGCCGGCCGCGAGATCCGACTCCGTGAGCTTCGCCGAGTCGCCGAAGACGTCCTCGGCGCCGTAGAGCCGCGCGAGCGACCGGTAGAACGCGTCGCCGGGCGATCCTCCGAGCTCGCGGAAGGCCGTGCCGAACGCGGAGAGCGATGACTCGCCGCGCGCGACGCGGCCGGTCCAGACGTTTCGCAGGAATCCGGGACCGGCGGCGGCCGCCATCTCGCGAATCCATTCCGCGGCGAAGAGCTCCGAACCGGGGGCGTCGAGGGAGTGCTCGGGCGCGGCGCCGTTCTCTCGCAGCTCCTCGCGATCGCTCTCGGACAGATCGGCGCCGAGCGACAGGGCGCGGGCCGCGGCCGACACCACGCCGGAGGGGGTCGCAGGAGCGAGGCCGCGCAGCACGAAGACCGCCGCTCCGCGGACCGCCTCGGCCGCGGCATCGGCGAACGAGTGTCCGGCGAGGTTCAACGCCACGACCCCGTCCCGGTCGCCGGCAAGGCTGAAGACGTCGGAAAAGTCGAGCCCGGGAGCGGAGGCGGCGAGGACGCGGAGGGGTTCCGCGGCCGTGAACGGGACCTTCCAGTCGCCCGGGTCGAACGCCGCGCGAAGGCGAGCGTCGAGCTCCGCCGCGAAGGCGGCCGCGTCGGCCGGGTCGAGCCCCGGCGCGCGCACGACGGCCCGCCCGTCCCAGATCGCGAGGTTCTCGGGAGAGCCGGCGTCGGTCGACCGGAGGTCGGGGCGGAAAACGTTGACGCCGACGGAAGAGCCGAGAAACTCGGCGCGCCGCCACGGCGCGGCTTGAGCGCTGCCTGCCGCCCAGAGGACGCAGGCGGCCCACACCGGCCACCGTTTCACTATCCCGAAGCGCATCCGAGGTTTACGATAGCCTTCCCGTCCGGCGAAGTCAATCGCGGATCGGGAGTTATACGGGCGGCGAGGTCTTTTCGTTGGAGGAGCCCGGGCGAGAGGCTCCGTCGGCCACCTCGACGACGATCGTGGTGATGTTGTCGAGCCCGCCCTTCTCGTTGGCGCGGGCAACGAGGTCCCGGCAGATGGATTCCGGATCCCCGCCCCCGCCGGCGAGGACCTGGCCGATCTCCTCGTCGGAGAGCATCGTCGTCAGCCCGTCGGAGCAGAACAGGTACTGGTCGCCCGGCTGGAGGTCGAGCTCCTGCAGCTCGGGCAGGACCGTCGGTCCGCCCCCGAGCGCCCGGGTGACGACGTTCTTGAGCGGATGCGACTTCGCTTCTTCCTCCGTGAGGATGCCGGTGACGATCTGCTCGTGCACCCACGAGTGATCGTCCGTCAGCCGGCGAAGCTCGCCGCTCCGGCGGCGATAGGCGCGGCTGTCCCCGACGTGCGCGAGCGACATTCCGGAGCCGTTCAGGATCCCGCCGACGAGCGTCGTCCCCATCCCCTTCAGCGACGGCTGCTTGGCGACCGCGGAGATCACCCGTTCGTTCGCCTTCTCGACGGCGACCGCGAGACGGTTGCTGTTGAACCGCCACTGGTGGTTGTACTGGAACGGCCAGGTGCTCTCCATCTTCTGGCTCGTGTCGGTGATGAACTCCTCGATCGTGTCGACCGCGATCTTGGCGGCGACCTCGCCGGCGGCGTGCCCTCCCATGCCGTCCGCAACGACGAAGAGCCCCTCCGAAAGATCGATCACGAAGGAATCCTCGTTGTGCTTGCGCTTGCGACCGATGTCGGTCAGGCCGAAGGCCCGGAGATTCATCGCCATCGCCGGTTCACGCCTGCGGCGCGCGGTGCGCGCGCGCTTCTTCGAGACCGCGGCGCACCTCGGCCGAATCCGGTGTCCAGCGCATGGCTTCAAGGTAGCACTTTTCCGCGCGGCTCCATAGGCCGGCCTGCCGGAAGATCAGCCCCGCGTCCTTCAGGAAGCTCGCGTTGTGCGGGTCGATCCGGATCGACTTCTCGATGGCGGCGACGGCGTGGCGCATGCGGTTCGGAAACCGCGACGCGGCGAGGGCGAAGTGGTGCTGGATCTTCGCGTTCTCCGGGTCGTGGTGCATCGCGAGCTCGAAATTCGAGAAGGCCGAGTCCCAGCGCCCCTCCCGGTATTCGTCGACCCCGCGGGCGAGATACGCCTGCGCGATCGCCTGCGGATCGTCGGCGGACACGACCTTGTTGTCCAGGTCGAAGTCGTGGGCGGCGCGGCGCTCCCGGTTCGTGAGGATGTTGTACGCCTCGGTGAGCGACTGGAATTCCGCTTCCGCGCGCGCCTTCTCCGCCGGCGGAAACCGGTCCGGGTGCCGTTCGCGCGCGAGCTCGCGGAAGCGCTTGCGGAGCTGCTCTTCGGTGGCAGTCCGATCCACTCCGAGGACCTGGTAATGGTTGACCGATTGAGCCATGCGTTCGATTCTTTCGGCGATTATCCGGTATCCGGCGCGCCCGGTGCAAGCCCCACGATCCCGAGCGGCCCGGTTACGACCGTTTGATCAGGTAGAGCTTCCGGGCCGTGACGCGGACGGCCTCCGCCAGGCTGCGGTCGTTCATGATCGCCTTCAGGTCGCGGAGCCGAAGGAACTTCACCAGGCTCATGCCGACCTCCGGGGGCACCTTGGGGTTCCGGATCAGCGCGAGCACGACGCCGTATTTGCGCACCCAGTCCGGCTTGGCGGCCATGCGCCGGAAGACCTCCTCGTCGACGTTGCGCATCGCGGCGAACGCTTCGAGCTCGACGTCGGTCAAAAACGGCGACTTGAGGACCGCTTCCCAGACGGGCTTCAGCACCGAGGTGATCAGGACGCGCCGCTCCTCCCGGGTGCCCTTCGTCGCCGCGTCGATCCGCTGGGCGACCGTCATGTACGCGAGCCGCTGGTGAAGCGCCATCCGGCGCTCCTCGGTGAGCTCCTCCTCCCCTTCGGCGGACGTCGCGGCCCCGGACGCGAGGGCCGCCTCGGCTTCGGCTTCGCCGGCTCGCGCCGTCTCCTCCTCCTGCCGCGCGGCGGCGGCCTGCTCGGCCGCCTCTCGCTCGGCCGTTTCCCGTTCGAGGAGCGCGCGCCGCTCCACTTTCTCGAAGAACTCCTCCCGCATCTCGTGCAGCAGCCGGCGCGAGTCGGCGGTGAGGCCCGGGTTCGACTCGATCGCGGCGAGGAGCTCGGGGCTCGCCAGCAGCCGCTTCTGGTTGACGACCAGCGCCTCCTGGACGGTTCCGGCCGCCGTCTTCGCGATCTCGACGAGCACGGAATCGGGAGTCCCCGGATACCGGACGACCTGCTCGAGAACCGCCGAGTCCTCGGTCGCGGCGGCGAGCCTCGCGATCTCGTCGGCCGTCAGCGGGACGAGGTCGAAGAGGAGGCCCCACTCGTCCGGCGTCACGCGCGCGAGCGAGCGCCGCGCCTCGCCCGAGACTTCCGGGTCCGGGTCGCGGGCGAGCGCGAGGAGCGTGCGCAGCCGGTCTTCGATCCCGAGTGGAAGGAGGCCGCGCGCGGCGAACAGGCGGACGGTGCGTTCGGCCGATCCGTCGGCGAGCGCGGCGACCGAGAGCTCGGGCTCCGGAGGCCTGGCCGAGCTCATTGCCCGCGGGAAAGGAGCTCGTTGACGCTTCCCGCGTCGAGGCGGACGTCGCGCACGACCTCTCCCTCCTGACCCAGCGGAGGAAGCGCGCGGCCGTTGACGGTCACGCGCACGGCGCCCGCGTTCCCGGCGGTCAGACGGAAGCTCCGGCGCGCCTCGAAGGTCCGGGCTTCCCCGCCGCGGAGGGTCCCCGAGAAGAGAAGGCGGTCGTCGGCGAAGATCTCCATCCAGCATTCCTCGCGGGTGGAAAGGGCGAGCGTCAGCGGCTCGGCGACCGGCGGCGCGCCGGCAGCGGCCGGAACGACCGTCGCCGACACGGGCGCCGCCGAAACCGGGGCGGAGGTCGAAGAGGGGGCGTCCGCCGCCGGAGGCGCCGGGGAAGCTCCCGTCGAGGGAGGAACCTGGCGAATGTGCGGGGAAAGAGCGACCGGAGGAAGCGAGAGCGCCTTCGGCTCCTCGGGTCTCGGCCGCCGGACGTATCGCCACACGCCCGCGGCGATCAGGACCGCGACCGCGGCGGCGACGACGCCGAGCACGACGGCGCGGACCGACGGCTTCCGGGACGCCGATCCGGCGGCCGACCCGGCGTGGCTTCGGGCGCCGGAGGCCCCGACTTCCGAGAGATAGGCGTTGACCATCTCCTCCGGATCGAGGCCGAGGAACGCCGCGTAGGCGCGGATGAAGCCGCGCGTGAAGACCGGAGCCGGGAGCTTGCCGAAATCTCCACGCTCGAGCGCCTGCAGGTGGCGCGCCGAGATCTTGGTCGCCGCCGCGATGCTCTCGAGCGAGACCTCGCGGAGGAGGCGATGCCGCTTCAATTCCTCCCCGAAACTGGTCTCCGCGGGGTCTTTCTCGGACATGCTCCGGCGATGCTAGCACCACCGTCGCGGGAGCTGGCTCAGGCCGGAAGAGTCGCCCCCCCGCCCGTCACCGTTCGGTACGCGAGGGTGGCGCGGGCGATCTCGAGAAAGTTCGGCGTCCGCCAGCGTTCCGTGCAGATCTCCCGCAGATCGGCGAGCGGAATCGCGGCGAGAAGGTCGGCGGCGAGCCCGGCCGGCGTGAACCGGTTGCGTGCGACCGCGGCCCGGACGGCGATCCGGAGACCCCAGACGGAATCGAGAGCGATCGCCTCGAGCGACTCGGGGTCGCGCCCGGCGATCGCCATGTAAACGACGTCGGCTTCGACCGTGAAGCGGTTCCTCAGGAGGGCGCGGACGAGCGGCGGCTCCCCGGATCTCCGCAGCGCCGAGACGGTTCCCGGGCCCGAGATGCGGGCGAGCTCGACACGCTCGGAGATCGCGAGCCCGGGAAGGCGGCGAAGGATCTCCTGGTCCGCCGCGCGGCGGACCTGCGGATGCGCCCGGGCGTCGGCCGAGATCCA
>Ga0075276_10000327_pt1 | contig 13125 bp, 12 predicted proteins | sample SF_Rice_5C_80N_4_FD_69770 | JGI IMG/M metagenome (GOLD analysis project Ga0075276, IMG submission 69770) | Rice paddy soil microbial communities from Twitchell Island, California, USA - SF_Rice_5C_80N_405 | ecosystem: Environmental > Terrestrial > Soil > Paddy field/soil | place: USA: Twitchell... | reverse complement strand
ATATGATGCAGATACCTGCCATCCCATTTTCGTAACATTTGTCTCATGAGCAAGGCGTACCAATCCAAGCGCGACCGCTGGCAACGCATGTTGGAAGCCCTGCCGGCAAGCTTGCGCGAACCCATATCTCAACGCAACATCGAAACCGTGGCAGCGCTTTCCCCACGGGCGCAGACTCGTCTGGAGAAAGCCAATCATGCCGGGCTCAAACGACTGTCGCCCGCCCTTGATCAATTACATTTCAAACTGAATGCATTAATTGCCGGCTTGATCCGATAATGTTTTTATGCTAACTGGTGAAACTTTATTGAATTTGCGTTGATGGTTTTCTTTCTGTATTATGAATTCAAATGACCCGTTTTCCCGCTTTATTCGATGCACTCTCCCAGATGATATATTCACTCGTTATATTCTTTCTCCCGGGAAAATTCTGATCCAATAGCATCGATTTCTACATTACGGCTTCGTACTGGCGTTCGATTAAATTCCTGGTAGAACTCGTGTTGTATCACCAAATCCATGATTTCATTAGTGCCTGTCCAGATGGTGATCAGGCGAATGTCCCGTAATAATCTTTCAACCGGAAAGATGTTGGTATATCCAATGCCGCCCAAAATCTGCATGGCATGATTGACCACCTGCCACGCAGCATCCGTGGAAAACTTTTTGGATTCGGAAACCAACCTGCGGACTTTGCCCGCTTCGCTTCCTGCTCCGATGGTCCGCGCTGTTGCGTAGTTCAATGCCCGCGCTGCATCAAGCAGGGTCAGGCTGTCTGCGATCTTGAAGCTGACCGCCTCGAAACGGCGGATCTTCTCCCCAAACGCACGCCGTCGATTGGCATAACGCGCTGCAATTTCCAGGGCTGCGCGCGCCATGCCAATCGCACCGCCTGCGGATGTCATCCGCTCAGGAATCATCATCTGGTTGAATACTGCTGTTCCATTACCGATACCTTCTTCTCCACCCAGTACATTTTCCATTGGAACCGGGATATTCTTGAAAGTGAGCCGACCCGTTCCACCACCGCGGGTTCCCATCAATCCATACACATGCGATACTTCCATGCCAGGGCCACGCTCCACCAGAAATGCGGTCATGGCTTTTTTGGGATCATCGATTCCATCCACCTTCCCATACACCAGGACGAGGTCAGCTCCCTCAGCCCCCACCACAAAACGCTTTTGGCCGCTGAGGTAAAACATATTTCCATCCCTGCGGGCATGGGTGGTCGCTGCAAAAAAATCCGATCCACCGCGCGGTTCAGTGAGCCCCTCGGCTACACCCAGCTTGCCGGCAATGATTTTCGTAAGGTATTTCTCCTTTTGCATTTCGGTACCAAATTTATTGATGGCCTCCCCGACAATGGAAACAAGTGAGTAGAGGCAACCCAATGATGTCCCCAGCACCCCGACTTCTTCAAGGGCGATTAATTCGGACATCCAGGCTAAATCCCCGCCGCCGTATTTCGAAGGAAAGCGTAAGCCAAGGAGATTGAGCCTCCCGGCCTCTTCCAGAAACTCCTTCGGGTAACGGACTTTATCCGCATCCATGTCGAGCAGCAATTGACGCGGCAGGGAGGCAACAAAATCCTGCACCTTATCGCGCAATGCAAAATCGGTTTGATCGAACATGGCTTGGGTTGACATAGAGGCCTCCAATTATTATTTTTTTGTTTTACAAAAACTCAACTTGCAACCTTGGATTTCGTTTGTTGTGCCTTCTTCCTTGATGGAGGATGTACTTCACCCAGCAAACCAAAGCCGTTTAAAGAGATTTTCCCTTTATTCGTATTCGAGTGATCAGGGCAATTCCGAGGCAGTTTCCTGTTAAAGCAAATTGGACATACCAAAAATGGCCGGCCACATTTTGAGCAATGAATAATGATCATTGTGGCAGCATGATTACATTGTTTGTTTCCCCCGGCCTTCAATGCTTTACTGTATTCACTTTTGTACGGGTGTACCTTAAATTGGGGCATGGCTATTCAGGAAGTATATCTTAAGTCGCTGGCACGGCATGTGGGGGACGACACCTTAACCATAGTTCGGTTGATTTCCTAAAGTTGATAATAGATAGGCAATTATCCCTTGTCATCACGTCATAACCAAAGATGTTACTGATGAACCCACATCGCATCTCGATATTGAACACCAGACACGGATTCCGAACATGGTGCGCAAACTGGCATTGGAGACCAATCGGGTTGTGTTAATGGTTCTTCACGATCTCAATCAAGTATTGTTATATGCTGATCGAATCGCACTACTCTCTAGAGGCAGTTATATGCGCTTGGTATACCCTGCAAAGTTTTGACAAATGAAAACTTGAGTGCTGTGTATCACATATCAACCATGATCATTCCACATCCCGTAATGGAATTGGCCCATCAGGGAATTGGGAAGGCAAAACAATCTACAGGGCTCTCTCGACAACTCCACACTCGGAGCCCGCTTCAAAATTGAGCAAAAAGAATTTCTGCTCAAATTATTCGAAGAATAGCAACAAGGCAACTCGAAATCGAGTCGTCTTGTTGGGCTAAAAGCACACTCCCCGGCACTGAAAAGTAAGGGAGTGGAGCATAATTATTCATGGAAATGGCTTTTCCAAAACATCTCATTTGATGGTCTCGTGCTTGGCAAAATCTGCATGGCTATATGGACCAGACACATAACAAATAGGAAATTTCGGTGATATGAAAACCAGCCATTTTGATTATAATTTTTATTAATTAAACAATTTACAGTTGTCTTTTTTGATGCAGTTCCGACAGGGTCTGAAATCCCATGTCAAACTTTACTGTTACATTGTTCGGAAAATTCAGTATCGAACGAAGCGGCCAAAGGATGGAAGCAATCAGGTCGCGGAAGGTTCAGGAACTTCTTAGCTACCTGTTGTTATACAGGTACCATCCTCAGTCGCGCGAATCACTTGTGGAACTTTTATGGGGGGATCAATCACCGGCAAAATCCAAAAAATATCTGCGTCAAACATTATGGCTTCTACAATCTTCCCTGAAAGGCGGGAATGATCCGGATGATCCAGAACTGTTGGTTGACGATGAATGGATTCAGATCAACCCTTCCATTGATTTTCGAACGGACGTAGCCCGATTCGAACAAGTCTACAATTCGATCAATGGAAAACACGCCTACGAATTAACCCTGATTGATTTCAAATTGACACAGAAGGCGATCCATTTATATAAAGGTGATTTATTGGAAGGGTGGTATCAAGACTGGTGCCTGATGGAGCGTGAGCGTTTTGAAATAATGTATCTGATGTTGCTTGACAAACTGGTTCAGTTTTGTGAAATCCACCAGGATTATGCAACTGGCCTGATTTACGCTGCCGAAATCCTTCGTCACGATCAGGCTTATGAGCGCGCGCACCGTCAAATGATGAGATTATATTTTTTGATGGGAGATAGGACCCAGGCGCTACGTCAATACAAAAGATGCGCGGTCGCTCTTAGAAATGAACTGGATATCAAACCTTCGGAGGAAACAACACAGCTTTATGAAAAGATTCGTTCGGACACATTCGATCCTTTGTCCACAACTGGCGAAAGGATTCAACCCGCCCAACCTTTATTGGAAACGTTGCAGCGATTAATAAGCTTTTCAAATGAACTTAGCCAGATGCAGGTTAAAGTGCAGAAGGAAATTATGGACATCCAGCACACTTTACCCACAGATCAATAATAGATTCGTCGTCAAGCTAGTTATGGTCTGCGCCAATTGCGCAGACCAGCTTATTTAAAAGGATAGAAAAGACGCAGAAGAGACGCTGAAGAGACGCGTCTGGTCGGCACAAGTTTCATAATGTGACAATATTTTCTCCCGGTTGAATTTGCCTGCAGCATTCAGATGCAAGGAGGCCGTTTTGTCCGACACCGTTCCGGGGTCCGAGCATGATTTCGATGAAAACCGCAACATGCACTCTTTCATTGTTCGGGTGTGGCTGGAAATGTCCGGAGCGGAAACGAATCAGGAAATCTGGCGCGGACATATTGTCCACCTGCCGGATGGCAAAAGATACTACTTTTCGGATCTAAATGAAATTCTGGTTTTCATTGAGTTGCAAGTGAAAGGTCACGTTGATCATTTACCAATAGAAGGAGATTGATATGCCTGTCGCACCTACTTATCCCGGCGTTTATATCGAGGAAATCCCCAGCGGTGTGCGGACCATCACCGGAGTCAGCACTTCGGTGACCGCGTTCATCGGATACACACCCAAAGGGCCAGTGGATAAAGCTGTTCACATTTTTAATTTTGGTGATTACGAACGTAACTTCGGCGGACTCTCCAAAGATAGCGAGTTGGGCTACGCTATTCAACAGTTCTTCGTGAATGGCGGATCGGAAGCCTGGGTCGTGCGCGAAGCCACTGGCGCGACAAAAGCCTCGGTCAGTTTGTGTCGCGCAAGCGACACGAAAGAGGTGCTCAATTTATCTGCCAGCAGCGAAGGCACATGGGGAAACTATCTCAAGGTGGATGTGGATTACGCCACCACCAATCCTGACTCCACTTTCAATCTTGCTGTGACCGAATACATCCCGCAAGGCACGGATCTTGTTCAAGGTCGCAAGGAAGTTTTCCAAAACTTGAGCATGGATTCGAAGTCGTCCCAATATGCGCCCAACGTGATCAACAGCAGTTCGCAATTGATCACTGCCAGCCGCGATGCAGGAATCGATGCGACCGTTTTGAGCGGACTGGATGCAGGCTGGAGTTTGAGCACCGACATCAGCGGAGTTACTTTTCCGCTCGATAATTCGACTCGCTTCATTTCAATTGTTGTGGATGGCGATGGCCCTTATGAGCTTCCGGTCTTCGCATCTGGCACTCCGCCCGCGGACGCGAATGCTTTGGCGACAGACCTTCAAAATGCCATCCGCGCCATCAATCCAAGTCAGACGCGCTTCAATGCTTTCACTGTCCAACGCGCGGATGTCGATGGCGCTCCGAATGCAGGCGGCAATTATTTATTGTTCACGTCCGGCACACCGGCAACAGCCGCTCGTGAACAATCCTCTGTGCGATTGCTCAATGCTTCTAAGAATAATCTAAGTAAACTGCTCGGGCTGGGCCTCGCCAATCGTGGACGCGAAGGCAGCGGCGCGACGGAGTTGCGTCCGGCTGTCAGCGGCACGCTGGGCAACGAAGTGTTCGATGTGTCCACTATCGCGAACACGGATAAATTAATCATGTCGGTGAGTGATGGCGCCACTTTAATTGGAACAAGTCCGGCTTTCAGTTTGGGGTCAACGGTCTCTTCGTTGAGCGATCTGGCGAATAAACTTCAACAAGCGATTCGCGCTTCCATGCCCGGCAAGCCGGCTTTTACGCAAGCCACTGTGCAGGTAAATGGAACCCATCTTCAAGTTGTCTCCGGCACAGAAAAGACAGATGCAACCATCACTTTCACGGATGATGCAGGCAACCTTGCCACCAAGGCGGGATTGGTCGGCGGCAGTGTCAACGATAATGTTCAACGTTATTCATTGGGCGTCGGCACGACGCGTGCTGATCAGGCCGGTGCATCGGCTGGCAATAATGGCACAGCACCCGGTGCGATGGAAATCATCGGAGATCAGGCGACCAAGAAAGGTATCTATGCACTTGAAGATGTTGATATCTTCAACTTGTTGTGCATCCCGCTGGTCGCTGATTTGGATGAAACTTCGGCCCTCGCGGTCATCGGCGCGGCACAGACTTATTGCGAGGAACGCCGCGCTTTTTACATTATTGATCCGCCGCGCAGCCGCAATGCCGTGGATCAGATTCAAGATTGGGATACCAATAAGCTCACGCCCGAAAATAACTCGGCAATCTATTTTCCGTTTTTGCTTCTTCCGGACCCGATGGATGGCTACCGTTTAAATGCCTTTCCTCCGTCTGGGACATTGGCTGGCTTATACGCGCGCATCGACAGCAGTCGCGGCGTCTGGAAAGCGCCAGCCGGAACCGAAGCCACGCTGACGAATGTTCAAGGATTAGCTTACAACCTGACGGATGCCGAATGCGGCGCGCTCAATCAGTTGGGAATTGATTGCCTGCGTCAGTTCCCGGTTTACGGTCGAGTTGCGTGGGGCGGGCGAACGTTGAAAGGAAACGATCAACAAGCTTCTGAGTGGAAATATATCCCGGTGCGTCGAACGGCTCTCTTCATCGAAGAAAGTTTATTCCGAGGTACGCAGTGGGTGGTCTTCGAGCCGAACGATGAACCGCTCTGGGCACAGATCCGTTTGAATGTTGGCGCGTTCATGCACACGTTATTCCGTCAGGGCGCGTTCCAGGGATCATCGCCGCGCGAGGCGTACTTCGTCAAATGCGATCACGAGACCACCACACAAGATGATATCAATCGCGGCGTGGTCAACATCCTGGTCGGGTTTGCCCCGCTCAAACCTGCGGAATTTGTGATCATCCAAATCCAGCAAATCGCCGGACAGATCCAGGCCTAAGGAGATAACCATGGCTCAATTTAGTGTTAACCCACAGCGTTTTGATCCGTATAAGAATTTTAAATTCCGCGTCAAATGGGATGGCAAATATGTGGCCGGGATCAGCAAGGTCGGCGGATTGAAGCGCACGACCGAAGTTGTAAAACATCGCGATGGCGGCGATCCAAGTTCGAGTCGCAAGTCGCCGGGCCGGACTGAATATGATGCCATCACGCTCGAGCGCGGCGTGACTCACGATAAAGAGTTCGAGCAATGGGCCAATAAAGTTTGGGATTTTGGCGCAGGTCTTGGCGCGGAAGTTTCGCTCAAGGATTTTCGCAAAGACGTCATCATCGAACTTTACAACGAAGCGGGTCAACTTGCGATTGCATATAAAGTCTATCGCTGTTGGGTTTCCGAGTTTCAATCCCTGCCCGACCTCGACGCGAATGCAAATGCTGTTGCTATCCAACATATCAAGTTGGAGAACGAAGGTTGGGAACGCGACACAGCAGTCACTGAACCGACCGAGCCGAGTTTCACCGAACCGGCTTAACGATTAATGGTCGCGCTTTCGGCTTCTGATCTCCTCGGCATCTGGGAAAATGGCGCAGGCAAGACTCCCGTTGAACAGGCACTCGCGATTCTGCGCGCAGCTTTTCCGCGCGCGACGAATGAAAAGTTGACGCAACTGACCATCGGTCAACGGGATGCCTGTTTGATTCATTTGCATGAGTTGACCTTTGGTCCACATCTCAAAGGATTGGCGAACTGCCCGGCCTGTGGTGAGCGCCTCGAGCTGGACTTCAACGGACGCGACCTGCTCGCATCTTCCTCACCGTTGCCTGATCCCGAATCAACAGAGCTACTCAACGCTGAAAGCTCTTTCCGTTTCAACACGTACGAAATAACCTACCGCCTCCCCACCAGCGCGGACTTAATTAACTCTTTTGATCTGACAGATTCATCTGCGCTCAAAGAAAAAATATTACAAGCTTGTGTGGTCTCGGTTGTTTGCGACGGCGCGGCCAAAGATATTAAGGAACTTCCTGAAAATATTTTTGACGAACTGGCTCAACATATGGACAAAGCCGACCCGTTGGCAAACTTAACGCTGGCTGCATCCTGCCCGGCTTGTGGACATACATGGCAGATCATTTTCGATATAGTCTCTTACTTTTGGGGTGAGATCAATGCCTGGGCGATGCGCCTGTTGCATGAAGTTCATCTTTTAGCATCGGCTTATGGTTGGTCTGAAAAAGATATTTTGAACATGAGCGCGTGGCGCCGTCAGCGTTATTTGGAATTGATTGGATAATGGGCAATTTTTTCGAGAACCTCGCAACTCGCAGTTTGCAACCTGTGGCATCTGAAGCCACAAGGTTGCTTCAACCGCGTTTGCCTTCCTTATTTGAATCTCCCAGCGGAGCGGAAGATTCAATCGCCGCACCAATCGCCGACAGACGAATCGAAGCTAAGACTGAGACACTTACTCCTGAATCAGAACGGGATACTGAGCGCATTTCCGAAAAAAATAAATCATCATCGATTCGTGTTGACCCTCAGCGAACAATTCTCGAACACGTTGAGGCGGAGCCAACTGTTAGCGCGCAACAAAGCATGGAAACATTGCGCCAGCCCGAGCGGGAAGAGAAGCGGTCAGTGTCGCAGTCAAAAGAAAATCCGATTCGTGAGATTCAGGCACGCGTCAACTTATTGTCTGATGAACACGAGTCAAAGAAGTCCGCAGAATCTCAACCATCCATTGAACGTAGCGTGATCCCGCAGGTCGAAATTGTTAAAGCAAAAACTGAATCCAAGCCCGTTTTTGCACCTGTCCCAATTTCTACCGCCACACGAATTCAAGATTCAATGCTTGAACCAACTGCTGCGCAAGAGTCGGTGGTTCACATCCACATTGGACGTATCGATGTGCGCGCAGTGACTCCTTCACAAAATCCTGTTGCGCGAATCATTCCACACAAACCGCGTTTGACTTTGGATGATTATCTGCGCCAACGTGACGAAGGCAAACGATGAGCAACTTCCTGTCGATTGCCACCGTGACTGAAGCATTGCGACAACTCCTGCAGGATGGCGCGCGCGATGCAGGCTTCCCGGGCGCGGAAGCTTTGGTGCTGCGACCACCTGCAAGCCTGACAGCAGGACATCCCAACGGGCACCCAAATGCGTTTGTTGGTTTATATCCATATCAGGTTGTGCCGAATCCTCAATGGAGAAATGTCGGCCTACCCAACCGGCGAAGCGATGGTTCTCTCATGCAAGGGATTCGTTCAGCATACGATATTTACTTTTTGCTGACCTGCTATGGCGATGATAGTCAGCTTGAGCCGCAACGCGTGTTGGGATCTTTATTACGCCAGCTTGCCGCTGAACCGGTTCTGACAAAGGAAAGGATTCACTCTGCCACTTACGGTGTTCTCGCGGACAACAATTTGGATACTGAAGTAGAGACGGTCAAATTTTCGTTGATGTCATTTTCGTTGGAAGAGTTCTCCAAGCTGTGGTCCGTTTTTTTTCAAACTACATATTATGTATCGGTTGCTGTTCAAGCCACAGTAATTTTTATCGACGGAACACCGGCACCCGGCCCATCATTGCCAGTTTATCGGCGCAACGTTTATGTGCGTCCCATTAATCAAGCAGTGATCGATCAGATTCTTTCGCAAAAAACTTTGACCGATCCAATCGAAGAAAATCAACCGATTGTTGCGGGTGATATTCTGGTGCTGACGGGCCGCCAGTTGAATGGCGAGAATGTTTCGGCGCGCGTCGCCGGAATCGAAGTGACGCCTGATGATGTGTCCAGCACTCAAGTTAAAGTCTCGCTTGCCGCGCCTCCTTTTCCAATCGATTCTTTACGCGCTGGGGTGCAAGGCGCTCAAACAATTTATCGAATCAACATGGGAACACCGGAGACTCCGCACGAGGGATTCGAGTCAAACGTGGCCGCATTTGTTTTGCGGCCAAAGGTTACGCCCGGCGCGGTTGTCCCTGGGCCATCAACTGTGATCGATGGCGTTACATACAAGGATGCGACTATCACACTTAACTTTGATCCGAAGATCGGACTCGATCAACGACTTGTTTTGCTGCTCAACGAATATAACCCGCCCTCCAATCGCACTGCACGTGCCTATCGTTTTGAAATCAAACTTCCGCCTCCACCTCCGGACCCGGTAGCGAGTCTGGCGGCACTGGTCACAAGTGTGGCGGCTGGTGATTACCTGGTGCGCGTTCAAGTGGACGGCGCGGAAAGCCTGCTCGATTCGGGTCCCGACCCTGATGCGCCGAAATATGTCGGCCCGCTGGTGACGATCTGATGAACACCGTTTTATCTGGCAACTGGTTTGATTCGAATCAGCGCTATCTTTCGCAAGCGCTGGAGTTCGTTCGGTCTCGTCTGGAGGCGCGAGCAAATTCCGAGTCTGCGAAAACTCCAGAGCAAACATCTTCACCCGTGGCCGATGATTCTCAATCGCCACCCCCCGCGTTGGTCTCGTTGTGCGCGGCTTTCAAGCTTTCTCCGTTCGAGCGGGACATCCTGATTCTGTGCGCGGGCATCGAACTTGATTCGCGTTTCGGAACATTATGTGCTCAAATCCAAAACGATCCTGTAAAAACTTTCCCAACTTTCAGTCTGGCGTTGGCATCACTCGATGATCCGCATTGGAGCGCGCTTTCTCCGGCGGGCCCATTGCGCTATTGGCGACTGGTCGAGCTTGTCCCTGGAAACATTGGCACACAGAGCCAGCTACGAATCGATGAACGCGTTCTGCATTTTCTCACCGGCACATCCTACACAGATGAGCGTTTGATAGGTTATGTCAAGCATGTGGCTGCGGAAAAAGAACTGGTGCCGTCTCATGACTCGCTGGCACAAAAATTGGCGCAGGTTTGGTCGCAACATTCCAAGCAAGGCCCGCTGCCGATCATTCAGCTATGCGGAAATGAAACCGCGAGCAAGCGTGATGTTGCTGCTCATGCCTGCATGATGTTGGGCATGAATTTAAACATCATGCCCGAGCGCTTCATTCCATCCGATCCGCTTGAGAGCGAGTCGCTGCGCAGGCTTTGGCAACGCGAGTGTGTGTTGAGCTCGAGCGTGTTGATGCTTGATTGCGAGGAAGGCGATAATGAGCCTTCACAAAACGCAATTGTCCGGCAATGGATCGATAACGCAGATTATCCGTTGATCATTTCAACCCGTGAACGCAAGCCCATGGGGCTGAGGCGCACTGTCAGCTTCGAGATCGGAAGACCAACCACATCAGAACAACATCAATTGTGGAAAGGCGCTCTAGGTTCAACAGCTGTCCAACTTAACGGACGCGTGGAGGCGCTTGTCTCACACTTCAACCTGGACGCGCATGCAATTAACTCGATTGCAACTGATGCACTTCAAACCCAAACGACGGACACAGACGAACTTGGACGCGTGCTTTGGGATGCATGCAGCGCTCACGCTCATCCACAACTTGGTGAGCTGGCACAACGCATTCAGCCCATGGCAAACTGGGATGATCTGGTCCTGCCAGATATACAAATCCAAACTTTGCATGATGTGGCCAGTCAAATTCGCCAGCGCTTGAAAGTTTATGAAACGTGGGGCTTCGCAAGCAAAAGCACTCGCGGGCTTGGAATTAGCGCGCTCTTTGCGGGAGTCAGCGGAACCGGAAAAACGATGGCGGCAGAGGTGCTGGCCAATGAACTCGGCGTGGATTTATATCGAATCGATTTGAGTCAGGTCATCAGCAAATACATCGGTGAGACCGAGAAAAACCTGCGGCGTGTTTTCGATGCTGCCGAGGAAAGCAGCGCAATTCTGTTATTCGATGAAGCGGACGCCTTGTTCGGCAAACGCAGCGAAGTAAAAGATAGCCACGATCGCTATGCCAACGTGGAAGTCAGCTATCTTTTGCAGCGGATGGAGGCTTATCGCGGCCTGGCCATCCTGACAACAAATATGAAGGATGCGCTCGATCAGGCTTTTCTGCGCCGCATTCGATTTGTTGTTCAATTCCCATTCCCGGATGTGAGCCAGCGCACTGAAATCTGGAAGCGCGTCTTCCCCTCTCAGACTCCGACAGAGAATTTGCATGTCAATAGTCTGGCAAAGTTAAATATCACCGGTGGAAATATTCGTAACATCGCTTTATATGCCGCCTTTCTCGCCGCTGATTCCAACGAACCAGTTGGCATGGACCACTTATTGCGCGCAGCGCGAGCCGAATTCTCGAAACTGGAAAAGCCTTTAACGGAATCAGAGATCGGAGGCTGGGCATGAGAAGGGAACGGCGTGCGGCCAATGTCCAGAAAATGAAGCGGAGTGTCCACAACATCGAAGTGCAGATCGATGAATTGGTCCTGCACGGTTTTCCCGCCACCGACCGTTACATCATCGGCGATGCGCTCACGGATGAATTAAAACAATTATTTGTAAACAACAAAGCAGACATTTCGCCTGTCAAGGAAATGAATGTTTCAGCGCTGAATGCACAACGCATCGTTCTTCAACAAAATGCGAAACCAAACTCAGTTGGTGTGCAGATTGCAAAAGCTGTGCATGGAAGTCTAAACACTGGCAATATAAGAGGCCAGCGATGAAAGCGTTGACACAAACTCGGGCAACCCCTGTGCCAAGACAAATAATCTCACTTCCTGCCAGGCATTTTAACAATGCCACCCTGCAACGCTGCACTGCGACAACGGAATGCGAAGATTGCCGCAAAAAGCGATTGGGAATCGTTCAGCGATTCGCCACTGGAATTCAAACACCAAGCATCGCACCTCCAATCGTTCATGATGTTCTGCGTTCACCGGGTCAGCCGCTCGACATGGCAACACGTGCATTTATGGAGCCGCGTTTTGGACATGACTTCAGCCAGGTGCGCGTGCATAATGATGAAAGAGCTGCCGCATCTGCACGGGCAGTCAACGCGTTGGCTTATACAGTTGGGCGGGATGTGGTATTTGGCGCATCGCAATATCAACCGACCACAGGGGAAGGCCGGAAACTTGTTGCGCATGAGTTGACACATGTCGTTCAACAAGGAAATCAAACCCAAGTGCCAAATGAGTTGCGGCTGGGTAGTGCCAATGATGCCTATGAAGGACAGGCATCTGCAGTCGCAGATTCAATAGATCATTTCATTGGAAGTATGGATGGGCAAGTCAGACAACAGGCATCATTCACACAAGGAACTGGAGCAGCTTCATCACAGATCCAACGTGCCTGTCTGCCTGCAGCGGAATGTGCGGCGCCACGAGCAACATTGACTCAATTTGTGGAAAATACTAACAAAAATCCGAAAAATATTTCCAAGGCTGAAAGACGCAAAAAGGCCTGTACAAAAGTTCCGCGCGATCCGGCGTGTACATTGGATGGTCATGGGGCGCCCGCAACAGCGCTTACCGCGATTCTTAAGGCGAACTATCCGTCACGACTGGGCTTTATCACAGGTATCTACGTTGACAAGGATATGCCAGCGCAGTACGGTGCTTACACTAGCGATTGCGCCAGCTTTATGCCTCCGTTGCCCGGCGGCAAATGCACTTTTGTTCCAGATACGTTGGAGGCGGAAGGCAAACTTTATCAAGGTGGTGCCGCAATGGTCGGAGGACAATCACGCCAGGATTGGTTAACTCAGACT